>OIZQ01000001.1_pt1 | contig 213531 bp, 199 predicted proteins | sample 1588491 | NCBI WGS metagenome assembly OIZQ01 (sample SAMN03283262) | human gut metagenome | biome: human-associated habitat; material: feces | host: Homo sapiens | place: USA | collected 2013
GTTATCAGCGTAATGAAAAAGCATTACTTGCCGCTATGCTTGAAATGTACATTTCCGGTGTTTCTACGCGCAAAGTAACTAAAATAGTTGAAGAACTCTGTGGGAAAAAGATTTCTAAATCGTTGGTTTCAACTCTTACTAAGGATCTTGACGAAATAGTTGCAAAATGGCAGCACAGTTCCTTAAACAATGAATGCTATCCCTATCTCATGGTTGATGTAATATATCTTAAGGTACGCGAAGAAGAACGAGTCATCTCAAAAAGCTGCCATATAGCGATAGGCTTTTCACAAGAAGGCGGTCGCAAAGTTCTTGGCTTCCTTATTCAAAATGGTGAAAGTGAGAAAAGCTGGTCCCACTTCTTCGAGTACTTAAAAGCAAGAAATTTGCAGGGTGTCCAGATGATCACTTCTGATGCTCACAAAGGGCTGGTGGCATCAATTAAGAAATCATTTACCAATGTGTCATGGCAACGTTGTCAGGTACATTTCCTGCGTAATATCTTTGCAAGTATCCCCAAAAAAGATTCCGTTGCCTTTCGTGAACAGATCAAAGCATTGTTCAAGTTTACTGATATAGACATTGCAAGAAAAACCAAAGCAAAGATAACAGAGACCTACATTGATGACCGCAAATATAAAACCGCTTGCACTATCTTGGATGAAGGCTTTGAAGACGCGTTTCAATATATTACATCCGGTGGGAGAAATTCACGGTTGCGAAGCACAAACCTTTTAGAAAGGCTAAATGAAGAATTACGCAGGCGGGAAAGAATTATTCGCATATTTCCTAATGTATCGTCTGCAAATCGCTTGATTGGAGCTTTATTGATAGATCAGTCGGAACAGTGGGAATATGCTGCGAGAAATTATATCAAGATGTAAGACCATTAAATATTGTGCCGATAATTTTACACAAGATTTTGGACTTGACTAGCGAAAGCGAAAGCCTCTATAACAGATGTTGCCGCTTACTTTTTCCATCCAATCTTCCACAATGTATTATTTTATACGCACTTTTCTCTGTCAACTCACACGCAATTTTTAATTGAGGCACTGGATTAGGAATATCTATAATATCTTTCGTATTATAGATATTTTTCATATATTCAATAAATTCTGGTCTTAAAACTTGAATAACACTACTTTTTTTCAAGGCATTTAAACTACGCTCAGTAATACTTTCCAAAATTTCAGTTGGACAACTATGCAACATTTTTATAATCGGAATTTCATCACCTACTGCTTCTAGAATTATAGCCGTAGCTTCGGGAGCAAAAGAAATAATAACAGATGGGTGTCCTTTTTCAATTACATTTTTTAACGGGGTAACGATCCCCCCAATGTACTCCTGTACTTTGAACTGCTTTACGTTTGTTAAAGCATCGTAAAAATTCACGATAAAATTTTTTTATTATTGGCATTTTATGTTGAGCTTCTGTTATACCTAAATTTATAAATTTAACATTATCATCAAAACATACTTTCCACATTTCCTGATCTGCAGACACCCCTATGACTTCATACCCTCTTTGGCATAATCCATTTGCTAAAATAAAAATATCTTTGTTGCACCACTTTGAGAATATGAAATGCGTCCGATATTAAACAGTAATATTTTCATCAATACAACACCTCGCACTATCCGAATATCTTACACCAAATATCAGCTAACTTTATACGCAAGGTTTGTCTCAAAAGTGATTTCCCACGCATATTTTTGCTAGGCTTTGGCATTTTTACATCCTTAAAAGAAGTTTCTCGTAAATAATCATAATATTTATCGTTAAAACCATTTTTTTTACCAAATTCCCAAGGCTTATATCTGCCTGCATAATGAAAAATCGCAGGATTTTTTTTAGCGATAATAGCAGCTTGCCTGAATTTAATTGAAAATAATATTTTAGTAAACAAACAAAATACTGGAGGGATCACATTCCACTTCAGCGGTAAAGCATACCAATTATTTATAAACACTTTATTTAACGCATCCTGGTCATGATGTGGCAACTGCGTTGTTTCCACCAGATTCAGCACTTGCTGTGCAAAAGCTTTTTCTCGCCACTGATCTACATCTATAATTAAAACTCCAGAATTAAAATAAATATCTTCCTCACCAAAACCAATAACTGTAGCTTTCTGTTTCATCAATCTCGCGGAAGCCATAATTCCATAATCCGGTACGGCTGCAATAGGTTTATTATAAATATTTGTTTCCCACACTTCTACAATATCTTCAAATACTAATAAATCTACATCCAAATATATTATTTTATGTACGTCAAAAGGTAATATATCAGCTAATTTTAAACGGAAATACGCAGCTTTGCTAACATGGCCGCTAAGATATACATTATTAAATTCGCAATTATTTATATTAATAATTACGAGTTTAGCTCCTAAACTACTGACAGTTTCTTGCAACAACATTATTTTATTATTATCTATCGTATCGCTTAACAAAAAAAATCTTATTCTGTTCCTATGTTTGGTATTAAGCAATACAGAAGCCATAACAACACTTACATGCTGTGCATAATTATCATCTGAAGCTAATGCGATATTAATCCAATCCGTTTTCATCTATTTTTCCAACTTTTCCCTAATATTGGTAATTATTATATCATCAAAATGTTCTAATTCAATAAAATAGCGCTCCAATGCATTCTCCCAATCAGGCAATTTATTAAATCCTTGCTGTAACAACTTTTCCTTGCTCATTCGGCTATTATGTGGCCGTTTAGCCTTAGTTGGGTATTCTTCAGTCTTGATCGGCTTCACTTTAACATTCATCCCTGCCAGCCAGAAAATCTTCTCCGCAAATTCTGCCCAACTGCAAGTCCCTTCATTCGTTGCATGATAAATACCATATTTTTCAGTCTGTATAATATCACACAAAAGTATTGCCAAATCTGACGTATATGTCGGTGAACCGACTTGATCAACAACAACAGATATTTCCTTTTTTTCTTTTCCAACCCTCAGCATCGTTTTAACAAAATTATTACCATTAATCCCAAAGACCCAAGATATACGCACAATAAAATACCGGTCTAATATTTTTTGTACCGCTAATTCTCCAGCTAATTTAGTTTGACCATAAACATTCTGCGGTGCTGGCTTATCATCAGGTTCATAACATTTTTCTCCTGTTCCCTCAAACACATAATCCGTACTGATATAAAGCATTTTCGCATTAATTTCTCGGCAGATCATAGCTATATTTTCCGTACCTGTCGCATTAACTTTATAACAAATCGACGGTTCATCTTCCGCTTTATCAACTGCCGTATAAGCGCTGCAGTGAATAACTGCACTCGGTTTATATTTTGTTATAAAATTACGCACTGCCGTAAGATTAGTAATGTCAAAATCCTGCAAATCAGTACCACAGCATTCTATACCCAGCCTATTCAGTTCCCGTACAACATCATAACCGAGTTGTCCACCTGCACCAGTAACCAATATTTTCATCTTTTCACCTGTCAGAATACATTTTCTGATAATATTCCTTATATTCTCCGTTAACGATATGCTCCCACCAACAACTATTTTCCAAATACCATTTCACCGTTTTCTTAATGCCCTCTGAAAATTTCGTTTTTGGTATCCATCCTAATTCCTCTTGTATTTTTGTGGGATCAATAGCATAACGCCTATCATGTCCTGCACGATCTGCCACATATTTTATAAGAGTTATATCTTTTCCTAATTCTTCTAAAATATTTTTTACAACTTCTAAATTAGTTTTTTCATTATGTCCGCCAACATTATAAACTTCACCGTCTCTGCCATTACGCACTATCATGTCGATTGCACTGCAATGATCTTCAACATATAACCAGTCACGCACATTTTCTCCATTTCCATAAACAGGTAAAGGTTTATCAGCTAAAGCATTGATAATCATCAGCGGAATAAGTTTCTCGGGAAAATGATAGGGACCATAATTGTTAGAACATCTAGAAATAGTTACCGGCAAATCATAGGTTTTATGATAAGCCTGTACTAAAAGATCGGCGGCAGCTTTAGACGCGGAATAGGGGCTTGAAGTATTTAATGGCGTAGTTTCAGTAAAAAACAGATCCGGTCTATCTAAAGGAAGATCACCATATACTTCATCCGTACTGACTTGATGATAACGCTTGATACCATACTTGCGACAGGCATCAAGTAAAACACCAGTACCAATCACGTTAGTATGCAAAAATAGTTCCGGATTATTTATACTGCGATCCACATGGCTTTCGGCCGCAAAATTAACGACTACCTCAGGTTTTTCCTGCTCAAAAACCTGATAAACGACCTCTCGGTCGCTTATATCTGCTCTTATAAATTTAAAATTTTTCTTTTCCAGCGCAACTTCTAATGTCTCCATATTCCCTGCATACGTTAAAACATCCAAACAAATAATTTCGTCATTCGGATAATGCTTCAACAAATAATAAATAAAATTACTCCCAATAAAACCAGCTCCGCCAGTTACGATCAATTTCATTTTTTCACTCCAAATTTATGATAAATTTTGTAAATAACATTCTAACTTTTTCGCAATAACTCGCCAGTCCAAATTTTCAATAGCAAAAGCACCGGCGTTAGCACCTTGAACAGTAAGATCAACTTTACCATCCAATACTTCCTCAAGTGCTTCTTTTAAAGAATTTATATCTTCACCGGGGACGATCCTGCCAAAACCAGATATATCACTTTTAATGATTTCATCAGCAGCTCCAAAACAGTCTGTACTAATTAAATAATTTTTAAAATACATTGCCTCAGGAACTACCAGTGGAAATCCTTCGTATCTTGATGATAAAACAAAAACACTGGATTTGCTATATATTTCATGTAACTTTCCTTTATCTGTAATATTCCCTGTAAAGACAATGTGCTCTCTCAACCACAAGTTACTGTAAGTGATTTTTTCATACCACTTAAAGAAATCTTTTTCGATCGGCCCAACAATATATACCGACCACCCTGTTAACTTCTCCTTAGGGATCTGAAGCAGTGTATTTATCAATAATTCTGTATTTTTTTGATATGTACCGATCCTGCCAACAGTCAAAATTATCCTTTCCTTGGAAATTTGGTCACCCACCGGTAAAAAATCAGCAAAAAATCCATTAGGCAGGTACTGCACATTTTTATATTTTTTTACTTTTTCCGTCAATTCCAATGCATACTTCTCTGCCTCAACGGTAAATAGATCTACACTCGTCGTAAAGTGATGCCACCACTTTTTTTTACCAGTACGCGCATGATTGATAGTTTTCTCAAAACCATCTCTTCCCATATCCATTTTCACATAAGTTTTTATAACTGGATTACGCTTTTTTGCCAGCCAACATAAAAACATAATAAATTTGTGCGTATGATAAAAATTTATTACATCATATCTAGCGGCATTCTGCCATACAAATTTCATAACATTACAGTATTTGATGATTTTCAGTTTTAATTTAGAACAAGTACGACTATAATGTATAGTCTTTAAATCAACATATTTTTCAAAATCACTATTTTTTATGATCCCATTTATATCACTATAAGCAAAAGTAGCCTCCCAGCCACAGTATTTTGCAAGAGCGTAAGGAATCCCGCCAACATCTTTATATAAATGGACTTCACTAATATCATCATACCAAAACATCGTCAGAATACGTTTGTTCATTTTATCTGCTCCACTTGAGAATTAATTATCAATTTACAAACTATTCTCCACATCTTTTAACAGCGGATTTTTTGTATCTTTAAATGACAGAATAGGATTTTCAATCCCCCATTCTATCCCTATTGCAGGATCATTCCACTTAATACCGATTTCAGCCCCTACATTATAATAATTATCAGCTTTATACAAAAACTCAACATAATCAGTTAACGTAACAAAACCATGACCAAACCCACGCGGAATTAAAAGTTGTTTTTTATTTACCTCACTTAATTCAACCGCCACCCATTGTTTATATGTGCTGCTGTTTTTCCTCAAATCGACAGCAACATCTAAAACAGCTCCACGGCTGCAACGGACAAGCTTTGCCTGTGCTTTATCACCACATTGCAGATGGATACCTCTTAATGTTCCTTTTACTGTACTAAGTGAATGATTATCCTGAACAAAATCGTAAAACAACCCGGCTGATTCCATTGTTTGTTTATTCCAGCTTTCCATAAAAAAACCTCTGCTGTCACCAAACACCCGCGGCTCAATAATTACTATTCCTTCTATTTCAGTCTCTGTAACTTTCATACAAGTATCACCTTCACTATTTTTCTTTTAAAATTTTACCTTCCACTACTTTTTGTAAATATTGTCCATATGGAGATTTACCATATTCCAATGCGCTCGTAACAAGCATATCCCTGTCTATCCAACCATTATTATAGGCAATTTCTTCCAAAGCAGCAACCTGGATACCAGCCCTTGTTTCTACAACTTTGACAAACTCTGCTGCCTCATTTAAACTGTCAACTGTGCCAGTATCCAACCACGCATAACCACGGCCTAATGTTATAACATTAAGATTATTTTTCTTTAAATAGATTTTATTAAGATCTGTTATTTCTAATTCGCCACGTTTTGACGGAGTCAGCTCTTTAGCATACTGACAAACTTCCTTATCATAAAAATACAGTCCCGTAACTGCATAATTCGATTTGGGCGCTACTGGTTTTTCTTCCAAAGATACGGCATTACCACTATCGTCAAATTCAACTACACCAAATCGTTCCGGATCATCTACATAATATCCGAATATCGTAGCCCCTTCTTTTCTAGAAGCAGCGTCTTTCAAATGTTGATTCAAACCTGCTCCATAGAAAATATTATCTCCCAAAATCATGGCACAGAAATCTCCAGCAATAAATTCTTCTCCAATAATAAAAGCCTGTGCCAAGCCTTCCGGGTAAGGCTGAACTTTGTACTCTAGTTTAATACCATATCTGCTGCCATCGCCTAAAAGTCTTTCAAAATTAGGAAGGTCCTGTGGTGTTGATATAATCAATATCTCTCTGATACCAGCCAACATCAACGTAGACAACGGATAAAAAATCATCGGCTTATCATATACAGGTAATAATTGTTTACTTGTTACTAGAGTTAGCGGATAGAGCCTCGTACCAGATCCACCCGCCAAAATTATTCCTTTCATGACCATACTCCTTTGGCTAAATATATTTTTGATGTTATAATATATAAGATATTATTACTATTTGGAGGTTTTATTTTTCAATGAATAAAACAGTTCTTTTTATAGGTACTCCGGGAATCTTATTATACTCTCAATCAATAAAAAACATTTTTCAACAACTCGGCTTTAAAGTCTTTGAACCAGAATATCCTGTTTTCAAAGACCAGAATCGTTTGTCCAAACATTTTTTCCGCAAACAATTTTTAAATAACTTTTTTGCTAAACAAAACAAATTATATATTAAAGCTGCTCAAGACTGCAAACCTGACTTCGTTTTTGTTATTAATCACAGTCGCATAACACCACTCTTTTTAGAGTACTGCAAGCAAAACAATATTCCAGTTTTTCTTTATTGCATTGATTCCATTCGCTGGTGCGATAAAGCTATTGAACAAATGCACTTTTACACAGATATTTTCTCCTATGAGCCATCTGACTGCCAAATAGAATTTCGTTCTGGCAAATATGTCAAATTTTTGCCTTTAGGCTACGACCCTGCTATTTATTTTCCTGCAAATAAAGTTCCAGATTATAAATATGACCTTTGCTTTGTCGGTCGTCTAGAAAAACGCCGCTTAGAAATTTTAGAACAAATATCCAAATATGCTTTTAAGAATAAACTGTCTTTTATTGTCTACACCAGTATACAATTAAGAACTATAACCAGTATTTGGCTGGCACCTAAATTACTTGTCCGTCGTTTAAAATTTGCATTAAAATATAAGTATCTCAACAAATTTATTATTAATAAACCAATAATAGGCAATGAACTTACAGAACTTTATCACCAAAGTAAAATTTGTTTAAACATTCATGTCGGTACTCATCCAGGCATGCACACAGGTCCTAATCCCCGCACCTTTGAACTTTTAGGATGTCAGGCATTTCAGCTCATAGATAAAGGCCACTTAGACGCCACCTTGCTTACCTCTCCCCAAAACTTAGTAGAATTTAATGACATTGATACTGCTATAGATAAAATACATTATTATCTTAATCATGAGCAAGAACGTCGGCAAATAGCTAAAGCAGGCAATGAGTTAGTTGCAGGAAAGTATACTCTTTATAATTTAATAAAAACAGAATTAGAAAAATCACATCTTTTGTAAAAGTTAACTAAAATAATTTTTATAATTTATATTATATACTAAACACTTTTGAATTACAATTTACAGGGAGCTGATTCCATGTTATATCAATTTTTATTGACCACTGTCTCAATTTATATACTCGTTTTCTCATTTTATGCTAATATTTCCAAAGGATTAGGCAATAAAGCTTTTTTCTTACAGTTACGTCGCTTTATTCCCTGTATATTGGCAGTAACGGTTCCACCCTTTCTCATTAAAAAATCTATCTTATCATTAGATTTTTTAATTCCAACAATTTTAGGCATTGCTTGGATTATAACCTATCCTACACTATATTTCTTCACCAATAAAAATCGCAGCGTTTCTTTCAGTTACCATTTAGATATAGTTTTCGGTCTGTATCTGATCTCTTTTTTTGTTTCCTTGCAAATATTTTTGCAAATTTCTTCCTTATACAACTACTTAACTATTTTTTTGATATCTATTTTTGAATTCATTTTATTATTAATTCCAATTTCTCAATATATATTTTTTATTTTATATGGTGAATGTATTTCCACAACAGGTATGATGGCCATACAACAAACTGATCGGCATGAAGCTTTAGAATTTTTAACAACACTTCCCCTAAAACTAAAAATAATAACTGCAACAACAATTGTTGCTATATTTTCCGAACTTTTATATTGTAATTACAAATTGCTTCCTTCTATTCATCTATATTTCAATTCTTTTTATAGCTCGATTTTCTTTCTGCTTTTAATATTATTTTTATCTTATTACTTATTTCACAATACTACTCACGGAGTATTTTTTCGTACTGGTATTATTGAACTTTTCTTAGATGTAAAAAATTATTTTAAACAAGCAGGGAAATATCGTAAATACCACGAAGAAAATTTATCTACTTTAACAGTAAATGTAAATAATAAAAAATCACTAGATCATCCTCAAACCATTATTTTAATAATCGGTGAATCAGCCTCTCGAGATCACATGAGCCTTTTTTCTGACTATCCTAGAGACACGACACCATGGTTATCTAAACATCAACACGATACTCGTTTCTTTCTTTTTCCTAATGCTTATGCCTGCTGGGGACAAACCGTCCCTGTATTAGAACGTGCTTTAACTGAAAGCAACCAATATAATAACAAACTTTTTAATGAATCTTTTTCAATTCTTGATATCGCCAAAAAAGCAGGGTACACTACTCACTGGTATAGTAACCAAGGACGAATAGGTTCTGCCGACACCCAAATAACATTAGTAGCTGAAACAGCTGATATTGCTAAATGGTCACAACAAGATTCACCAAAAAAACAATACGATGATATTCTTTTAGATTATCTCGACACAGTAGACACCACAAAAAATAATTTTATTGTCCTCCACTTAATGGGCAGCCATGATAATTTTCAAACTCGCTATCCTGAAGATTTTACGATTTGGGGTTCTCCAGGCAAATATAATCTTAATGATAATTATGATAATTCTCTTGCTTTTACTGATAAAGTTTTAAAAGAAATTTACGATTTTTCTAATCAAAAACTTAATCTCCAAGCTTTAATTTATTTCTCAGATCATGCAACAATTCCTGATAAACGCCGGCAACCAAACTTTTCCGGTTTTGCAACTGTCAGAATTCCAATGTTTGTTTATCTTTCTGAAAAATATCAAACAAATCATGCCTCTGTTACTAACTCTTTAAGAAACAATGTATCTAAACCATTTACTAATGATCTTATATACGATTTATGTTGTAGTTTACTTGATATACAATCTAACCATTTTATTCCTAACCAAAGTATAGCTTCCTCTACGTACAATTTTAACCGAACTACATTAACAACCAATCTGGGAAAAACATTTTTATCTGAGGACATCTAAATAATCATATATAAAACGGACGAATAATATCTATTCGTCCGTTTTATATATGTAGCACACAGATCAAAATTATTTTTAAATTTGTTTTTTATAAAAGAAGTTATCCTCAGCATTTCAAAATACATAGCACATTCAAAAAGTTCTTCATCAATTTCACCATGAAAGATGCTAAAATCATAATGTTCACTAACATCTACTAAAACTACAAACAGGATCAGAAAAACTAAATCCCACATTGGTATTTTCACTGTTGTCAAAAAATGGAAAAAACCGCCACGGTAAAATAAAATGCACAACAAAACTATTGCAATACCAATTAAAGGATGCGCAATCTGTCCATATAAGCCAAGATTGCTCCACTGCGGTATCGTCCCATCATCATGCATCAATATGGCACGTCCCCAGCTTAATTCCCGTCCGAACAATAATATATAAAACAACATACCTGCCTGCCAAATATATTTATCATATTTAATATCTGTTTTTTTCATAGCCTGCCAACATAAATAAACACCGACCGCCAACAAAACTAACTGAAAATTTTCAATCGGCCCATTTTCCCGAGCTATATTTTGCGGCAAAAAATCTTTAACAATAAATACAAAGGGGATATATAAGAGCAATAACCATAAATGTAGATAAAATTTCTTTTCAATCATTTTTACACCTTTTCTCTATTGAAAATTCCCTTTACATACAATTTATCATATAAATTATAGCGGTTTCTTTTTGTTTTTAGCATTTATTTCATATAATTTCCAATACTTCATTAGAGTATAAAACAAATGCTGCAAGCTTGAATAAATTCCTGCCCAACCATCTAAAAATCCAAATCGGATAATATAGGCTCTAAAAAATCCATACATCCCATGCACAAACGCAGAACCTACACTTACACTTTTTCCTTTATCATAACTGTCTTTAGCCCAAATAGTAGTGTAGTAACCTGCTTTGTCAAGCCATTGTTGCCACGATTCATAAGTATGGTGCTCAACCATCCCATCCAATTTTTCCTTTGGTAAATTACATATAGGTCTTTCATGCACTTTGTTTTCCCAATGAACACTTTGCACTGGAAACAATCGCCATACTTCATCTGGCGCAAAAATTCCATACTGATATTCAAAACCAAATGCTTTTATCTTTCTCATGAAGCTATATTGCTTCGCTACATTTTCATCCATTACTTTTTTTACCGATTTTATCAAGTCTTCTGACATTCTTTCATCAGCATCTAAATAAAGTACATAATCTGTTTGAATTTTTGTAAGAGCAAAATTACGCTGTGCAGCAAAATCATTATCCCATTTCCTAAACACTACTTCAGCACCATGTTTATTTGCTAAATCAACTGTTCTATCTGTGCTGCCAGAATCAACAATAAAAACATTATTAGTACATTTTTTAGCATTTGCTATAACATCAATAATATTCTTTTCTTCATTTTTAGTCAAAATGACCACACTTAAAGTAAACACATCAATTACCTGTATACCTTCCCAACATCTTCTCAGCAGCCACTACAACCTGTTCTACCGTCATCCTGGACATACACTGCAGATCATCGCAGCTGTGCTTCATGCCGTCTGCACAGCCTTCGCAGGGTGGCTGTGCCGTAACTATTACAGCATCCTTTGTATAAGGACCATAAAGCTTTGGATTTGACGGTCCATACATAGCAACGATAGGCACCTTCTGGCTGATAGCCACATGCATAGGCCCACTATCATTAGTTATTATCAAACTGCAACGACGCATAGCGGCGGCCAAGCCGCCGATACCAAAACAACCGGTAGCTATTAAAGGCTGCGTTTGCATATAGCCAGTGGCTTCAATAACCATTTCTTCGTCCATAGTGCCACCAAAAAACACCGTCTTATAGCCTTTATCTGCAAAAATATCTGCCACCTTAGCAAAACGTTCCGGTGGCCAGCGTTTAGTCGGCACGGCACTGCCAATATTAAAGCCTATCAATTTATCCTCGGCCGTTAGCTTCTGCGACAGCCAAAAAGCTTCCGCTTCCGCAAAATGTTCTTCCCCCGGAAAAATTTCCAGACCGTTATTACTCAGATCCTGCACACCTAACTGCTGCAACACATCAAGATACATATCAGCAGCATGCATAGACCTATCCAGCGGCGTAAAAACATCCCAAAACCACTTAAATATTTTATGCGTCGTACCTGTACGCAGTTTCACCTTCGTCATCGCATCAATAAACGAGCAGCGTTCATTCGGGTGCAGATTGATCAGCACATCAAAATCAAGCTTGCTCAAATGCCTGGCACAGGCCCACAGCGCCAAAATGCCGTTATCCCGGCCTTTTTTATCTATTGTGACCACTTCGTCGAGATAGGGATTAAAAAGCACTACATCCTTTAATTTTTCGTCTACGAGCATGGTAATATGAGCATCAGGGGCAGCTTGACGCAAAGCATGGATAAAAGGCGTCGTCAACGTCAGATCTCCCAAGTGCATTAAAAATGTCACCAGTATCTTCTTGCCTTTCAATTCAACCATCACAGCCTCCTGATTTTTTCGACATACGCCGCATATACCATATCAGGGGTGATATCGTACATACAATGCCAAGCGTCACATTCCTTCTTTAAACAACCAGCACAGTCCGCAAGGCTCAAAATAACTGTCGCGTCATCAGAACCATAAGGTCCGGTTCGGTCGGCCTTAGTTGGCCCATACATTGCTATCAGCGGTTTCTTCAACGCCGCCGCAAAATGCAGCGGGCCCGTATCAGCGCTGATATATACCTTACAGCCCTTGATCAGTGCCGCTAATTCCCGCAAACTGGTCTGACCTGTCAAATCAACCAGCTGCGGCAGCTCTCCTGCCATTTCGGTTATTCTTTTGCCTTTGGTGGCGTCATCAGGCCCGCCTGCCAAAACTACGCTGCAACCGTCAGCAACGATCATCTGCGCCAGCCTGGCATAATGTTCTACCGGCCATTCTTTCGTTTTCCACCTGGCTCCGGGAACAATAACTACATATTCACCCTGCAGGCCTTGAGCCGCCAGTTTTTCTTGCACCACAGCTGTTTCCTTTGTCAGCTCCGGCAGTGGAAAAACTATCTCGTCCGTTGTAGCTCCCAAGTAACGGGCAACATCGAGATAACGCTCAATAACGTGCCCACCAGCGTGGCTGCCGCAAACAGCTTTACTAACCAAGCCGCTGCCTTCGCGCATCTCGCAATAGCCGATACGGTTAGAACAACCACTGATGGCAGCCAGCACAGCGCTTTTAAAAAGCCCCTGCATATCAATGACCAGATCAAATTTTTTAGAATGTAATAATCGGCGCATTTCCAGGAAATACGCCAATTTATCCAGCAAATTCATTTTATTGAATTTCACTTTATCAAAATACAACACTTCGTCAATGACCGGCGGATCGGGCAAAAAACCGGCAAACTGCGGATGCACCAGCCAGGTTATTTTAGCTTCCGGAAAGCGCTGCCTTAGCGCCGCCGCAAACGGCAGCGTATGCAGTATGTCACCCAACGAACTCATTTTGATCAGTAAAATATTCTTATATTCCATGTACGCCTCTAACTCATTTTATTACTAAAACTTATTTAGTGGCTATCCTTTTAACAAAGTCCAATAAATCACCCTGTTCAAACAAATAGCCTTTGATACCAGCGGCTTCTGCCGCTTCTACATCACGTTTTTTATCGCCGATCAAAAAAGAGTTTTCCGTATCGACAGCGTACTCCCGCAGCGCCTGTAAGATCAAACCGGGTTTTGGCTTACGGCAAGCACAGTCAACAGCATATTCCGCAACGGTACCGGTTGGCAAATGCGGACAATAATAAAACTTTTCTATTTTACCGCCACCGGCAGCGATTTCCGCCGCCATATATCGATGCAACGTTTCCATCTCAGCTACCGTATAATAACCACGGGCAATGCCGCTTTGGTTGGTAACTACAAAAACAAGATAGCCCATCCTGGTCAAATAGGCCACAGCTTCCACTGCTCCGTCAACCCATTCCAGCTCCTCTATTTTATAGAGATAGGCTTTATCTACATTCAACACACCGTCACGGTCGAAAAATACAGCTTTACGCACCATGGGTATAGTAACCACCGGTCTTATCCAACAAAGCGCAGTATTCGGCAACGGCTTCGTTTACATCACTAAAGCCGCCATCATAACCTGCCGCTAACAGATTAGATGCATCAGCCTGCGTATAGCTTTGATATTTACCCTTTAGCACTTCTGGGAACGGAACATATTCCAGCTCGCCGCTGCCAAAATGCTTCAATACGCCTTTAGCCAAAGTATTGAAGGTATGCGCATGGCCTGTACCGCAGTTAAAGACACCGCTGACTTCGGGGTGATCCCAGAAGAAGAAATTGACCTTCACCACGTCTTTGACATAGATAAAGTCACGGGTCTGTTCACCTGGACCATAATCGCCGTAGGCATCAAACAATTTAACTTTTTTCTCAGCCAGCCATTGATTATACATCTGGAAGACCATAGAAGCCATTTTGCCCTTGTGGTTTTCCTGCGGGCCATACACGTTGAAATAACGCAAACCCACCAACTGACTGTCGGTTTTACCAAAATAACGGCGGGCATAATTATCGAAAAACAATTTGGAAAACGCATAAACGTTCAGCGCTTCTTCACAGGCAGGTTCCTCGCGGAAGCCATTGGTACCGCCGCCATAAGTAGAAGCAGAAGAGGCATAAATCAACTGGATCTTACGGTCCAAAGCAAAGTGCATCAGGTTTTTAGTATATTCAAAATTGTTCTGCATCATATACTTGCCGTTGTATTCCATCGTGTCAGAGCAAGCGCCTTCATGGAAAATAACATCTATCTTCTCGTGGGCGAATTTGCCAGCTGCTAACGCGGCAGAAAAATCCATTTTATCCATATAGTCCATAACCTTCAGACCCTGGATGTTTTTGAATTTGACCATATTAGTTAAATTATCTACTACTAAAATATCATCACGGCCACGGTCATTAAGACCCTTAACAATGTTGCTGCCAATAAAGCCGGCACCACCGGTTACGATAATCATAATTTTCCCTCCTTTACAAATTGAGCTATCTGCTCAACAATACCCGTCGTCGAATAACCATCCTCAAAATCAATGATCCTGACCGCACCGGCATATTCCCTGCCGGCAACATCTTCCGGCTTATAATCGCCGCCCTTGACTAAAATATCAGGACGTATTTTTTCTATCAATTCCGTCGGCGTATCCTGCTCAAACAGCACCACTGCGTCCACGCAGGCCAGTGCCGCCAAAACACGGGCACGGTCAAGTTCATGCACTAAAGGCCTCGTCGCCCCTTTCAGCTTGCGTACCGAAGCGTCAGAATTCAACCCAACAACCAAGTGCTTGCCAAGCCCCGCCGCCTTTTCCAGATAAGTGACATGCCCTACATGCAGGATATCAAAACAGCCGTTAGTGAAAACGATCTTTTCACCGCAGGCACGCCAGGTTTTAGCCAGAGATTCGATCTCGGCCCAGCTTAAAGTCCTGTAACCTCGTCCCTGTTTGCGTTCTTCCGTCAGCAAGTCCTTCAGCAGTTCGTCACGATGCACCGGATAAGTGCCAACCTTGGCCACAACGATCCCTGCCGCACGGTTAGCCATAAACACCGCGTCGCGCAGCTCCAGCTTGCCTGCCACACCAGCCAGCAGCGTTGCCGCCACCGTATCTCCGGCACCGGAAACATCAAAAACCTCCTGCGCCGTAGCGGGATTATTGATAGCCAAACCCTCAGCCCCAACCAAAGTCATGCCACGTTCGCTGCGGGTCACGACTACGTTTTTGATCTGATATCTATCCTGAGCAGTCCTGGCCAAACGCAGTACAGCTTCATCTTCGTTCGCTACCGCTTCGCAGGAAGCCTCGCACATCTCCTTTAAATTTGGAGTAATGAAATCACAGCCCCGATATTTATTCCAGTCAGCCCCCTTAGGGTCAATAAGCACCGGCACCTGATATTGATGAGCCGTACGAATGACCCACTGGACAAAATTATCCGAGCAAACACCCTTGGCATAATCAGAAATGATCACGCCGTCCAGTCCCGCCTCCAGCAGACTTTGCAGCCAGGCCGACAAAGCGTCCGTTTCTTCCGAAACCAAATCGCCTGTTTCTTCAAAATCCAAACGCAGCATTTGCTGCTGAGCACCTAAAATACGCATTTTCGTGATCGTCTCACGCTGAGCAGATTTTATCAAACCGCTGTAATCGATGCCCATTTCAGCCATCATCGTTTCCAGCACTTCTCTATTATTATCGGCACCGGTCACGCCGCCCATAAACACCTTACACTCTAAATGGGCCAGGTTGGCCGCCACATTAGCCGCACCGCCCAGCACCGATTTAGTGCGTTTCACCTTATTGACAGGCACAGGCGCTTCCGGCGAAATGCGCTTCACTTCACCGTAAAAATAGCGGTCCAGCATCACATCGCCGATAACGGCAATTTTTAAATTTTGGATATGTTCAGCTAAAAAAGCCGTACATGACAAATTCGTCACTTTATTCACCATCCACCAATTCGCACAGAATATGTCCGATCAGAATATGTATTTCCTGCGCACGGGCCGTTACCGGGCAGGGAATAGCCATGCAAATTTCGCATACTTCTGCCATTTTGCCGCCGCCCTGGGCAGTCAGTCCAATACATTTCATACCTTTAGTTTTAGCCACATCAATGGCCGCTAAAACATTTTCGCTGTTGCCCGAGGTAGACAAACCAACCAGCACGTCGCCGGCATTGCCTAAAGCCTGAACCTGGCGGGCAAAAACAGTATCATAGCCATAATCATTAGCCACGGCTGTCAGGATCGAAGTATCCACCGTCAGAGCAATTGCCGGCAAACCACTACGTTCTTTTTGAAACCGCCCGACAAATTCTGCCGCCAGATGCTGGCTATCAGCCGCACTGCCGCCGTTGCCGCAGAAAAGCACCTTCTTCCCGTCCCGCAAGGCCTGTTTGATGATCGCGGCACTGGCCGCAACCTGTTCTAAAATATCGCTGTCAGCAACCTGCCGCGCCAACATAATATGTTCAGCAAAACGCTGTTTAATGATCTCCATAAGTCACCTCTTTACCAGTTGAGGAAATTGTATCTAACTTTAAACGTATTACCATGGCCTTCTCTATGATCCTGCTCATACTCAAACTCAATAGCCCAACAGCAGAACCTGTGCGTCCATCTGTAATTAGTTTCATAATTACTGTGTTTGCCCAAATCATAGCGGTTGACGATCGTAAAAGTATTTTTATCATCCAGCTTAAACCGCAGCCCGTTACGCAATTCCTTACCCATATCAGGCTGTCCATAATCATACAGATTACTGGTAATATCCTCTCGATAATAACCGACCCAGGTATCCCACTTCGGTGCCAGTTTCTGCCCTAAAGTAGCATAATACATCATCGTGGACTGCGTTTCGTCAGTATAGCTTTCTGTTACCCATTTTTTACCTACAGTCAGGTCAAGGAAAGTGTTTTTACTGTTGAACAGATAAATCCGGTCATGATTCAAATAAGCAGCATACTCTGTATGCCAGCTTTTGATACTGCTCTTTTCGTTACGCCATAAACCATGAGTAATATACGCACTGTATGTCAACGGCAAGTTATCGATCAAACGATGGTTTTTATAATATAAGCCGATATCTCTTTCTTTGCGGATCCATTCGTCATCTTCTTCATCCCAGCCGTCCTGAAGTTTTACAGAAAAATTACGCTCGTCATGATTGATGCCATACATCGGTTTATAACCAGCTTTAGAATAGTATGCCAGATCGGCATAGAAATCTGTTTTCGGCCCCAGGTTATAATCGACCTGCAGCTTGGCATACATGCCATTATCACTGCCGTCATAACCAATGCGAGGCATGATTCTATTCTCGCTCTCTCCATCCAAGCGATTGACCCACAAATCACGCGAATAAATATGTTTGCCTTTCGCATAAACCTTTACATCACGGGCAACCATTTTATCATTAGGATAGATTTCAAAGGTTTTTGCCGTGATCAGCAAACAGGGATCATGCTCAACCGCCGGGCAGCGCGTCGTTTCCCCACCCTGATCTATAACGATCCTGTCCGGATAAATATCTGCATGGGGAGCTTTAAAATAGTCTTTAGCACCCTTACCGTCGATTTTTTTGATCTCACCGGTCTTGGAATTAAAATTATAATAGACCCACTCGCCGTTCATAGTGGTATCAGGTTCCTGTAAGGTACCACCCTGCTTCAGCCAGACGTCGCCGGTCTTCATGTTACCTTCGGCTCTGGTCGTCAGCAAGGTTTCATCACCCTGCACGATCTTCACATTACCTTCGGCAACAAAGTCGCCGCTGCCCTGGTCGTAAGTAGCACGATCGCCCCATAGGGTTATCGGCATCGGCTCCCCAGCTTCAGCCTGCTTTTTTTTCTTGCTTTTATCTTTAATCACGCCGGCTTCACGTTCCTGCTTCTGCTCCTGAAAATCCGGTGAAGTATAACGCGAGTCACCCGTAACATATTCTTCGGCAAATACCGCCTGCGATACCGCTAAGCTCATCAGGCAGGCTGCTGCTAAGGCTTTCTTCTTCATGCTTTCTCTCCTCAATCAAATTTATCATTTATAAAAAAACGCACAAATATCCACTACATATTATATCACAATTTTAAACAAAAAACCCGCCTTAAAGGCGGGTTTTCATAATAACTTCAATTTTTATTTGCCCTGGTAAACCATACCCTGGATATTAGTATCTTCTACGGTCTGAACATAAGTGGTAGAACCTGCGGGAATAACTACTGCTTTACCGGTAACAAACGCACCGCCCAAAGCACCGATAGGCCCTAAAACGATCATACCCCCGATAGCGGCACCTGCAGCACCTGCGGCAGTTTTAGCTTCCTGTTTGGCGACTTCACCAATATAAACGGGAACCTTAGTGCCATCCAAAGCATAAACATGTGTAAAATCAATATCAATACGGGCGTCACGTCCAAAACTGCGCGGCTGAACTACTTTTTTGATAGTACCTTCGCCCATAGCACCTTTCGGAAGTACCAGCACATCATTTACATAAACATTATCAGCCAGTTTAAAATGCACAGGCTCACCTGCTTTATCTTCTCTGCTGCTCAGTTCCTCAGTAAATTCTACTTTAATCACAGAATCCTTCGGTAAAGTAACGCTTTCAACAGAAATCACACCATCGGTAAAAGCAATATTAGACAAAGACTCTAATCTGGAAGATAAAGACCCTTCCTCGATCTTACCATTAAGCATCATCTCTACTGCTTCAACACGGTTTTTAGCCGGGCCGCCGGACATGCTTTCATTAAACTGCCATTCAATAGCGTTCAGCTTAGTTAAAAATCCAGCTTCGTTGCTGTTAGGGGCACCTTTAAGATAATCGTATAAATTATCGACACGGTCTAAAATAGCGTCGCTGGTAACGGTGCCATAAACATCGTCTTCAAGGCTGTCCATACGTCCTACTAAAGCACCAGCCTGCTCAGTACCGTACAGCATTTTTTCCATAGCCGAAATTTTATCGGTAGCCGACATCTGCTCGACTGCGGCAGAAGGAACAGCACCACCTATATCATCAGCATCCATAGCAAAACCCGGCGCAACAGAAGTCACGCAAAAAATCATAGTTAAAAGCAAAGTAAGGAGTCGTCTTTTCATTGCAATACCTCCGTTATTTTAATTTTATGAAGCTATTATACCACAAAATGCGTAAAAAAAACAGGCGACCACTAGATAATGTGGTCGCAAAATTTATTTTTTATAACTCTCTAAAACACTGTTTATCGAATCTGTTATTTCGTCCATTTTTGCGAAACGCCTTCTATGCTGAGCACGCTTAGACGGCTTCAATTCTTCCATGGATTTACGATACTCTTCGATCGGCATTTCAAAGAAGCGCTGATCCTTACAACCATGGCCTTCGCACTCCTGCCAGAAATCATCCAGTGAAGTTTTTAGTTTTCGGTCCCGACGCACATGGTTCATAGCATAATAACCAGCGTTAGAGACCGCATATAAATGCTGGCAGCCTAAAGCGGCAGCAACATTGCGGATACCATAAAAAATCAAATTCTTGGTACGGTAACCAAAAAAGGCTTTCGTCAAACCTTTAATAACTTCACTGCTGTTAGGAGTCCCCTGCAAAGCGCCTATCCAAAGCGCAGGCAACCCATCCTCCGGCGCAGGTGCCAGCCAGAACATGATCTGATAAAGCTCGTCCTCGCCCAAAGATAGTACCAACGACAGGCAACCTTCCTTACGCTGCCCTCCATGAAACCACAGTTCCATCGTCAACGGCTTTTCTTCATACACATCTTCCCAAAGTCTGATGCGCTCGCCTCGGGCATATAGCTTTGCCAAAGCGTCTTCATTCAGCACCGTTTCCAGATAACCGATATGATTTTTTACCAGCGCCATCCGCTCGTCCCAAGTCGAATCCTTATAAAAAAACTGCCGCGTCGTTTGTTCTACAAAAGAAGTAGTATGCCGCAGCATTTCCTGCCGTAGAGGCGTAGCTTCAAAAAACGCCAACAAATCACCAACCTGGCTTTGATGAAAATGACAGCGGGTCAAAAAAACTATATATCGTTTCCATTCTTTGAGAATATGTGTTTTATATAAATCCTGACCAATATATTTTAAAATCTGCTTATCCATTCCTACCTCACAAGTCCTAATATTGTTCATATTATACCACATTTAAGCCTTGCTTACTATGGATAAATCACTGCTGCAAAAACAAAACGACCGCCGCAGCGGTCGTTTGCAAAGTGTATTATTTTAGCATTAGAATGTGAAAGTAACGTCAGTCCACAATCTTTTATCTTTCAAATTATCTCCTTCGCTGGTAACAGTTTTAGCTTTAGTATCATAATAAGCCAGCGTAGCTACGATGTTTTTAGCAACGGCATAGTCGGCGCCAACAGCATAACCTTTAAAGCCAGTGTTCCAGAAAGTATTAGCATCGGTAGTATGTTCCCAATAAGTACCTTCACCCTGGTCATAGTAACGGGCAAAAATACCGTAAGAACCGGCGTCGCTTGCTTTAGCGCCTTTATAGTTCAGCCCAACGGTCCAACCGTCGTCGTCAGAATTTCTTTCGCCGTCCCAGTTAGAATTGAGGTACATACCGGATAAAACAAGGTCATCATTAAAATTATAGGCAGCGCCTACATGCCAGATGCCATCATTTTTACCGTATTCTTTACCCATAACATCCTGGAATTTTACATAGCCAGCAGCCAGATTCAAAGAATCACCAATATCGCCGGAAACCTCACCGCCGTAATACCGGTTAGCAATAGTTCTGGTTTCGATAGCATTATTGATATCAAAATCAGTATCGTCAGAAGCCTTGCCCATATAAGCTTTAACCTTGATGCGGTCGCCATAAGTAGCAACTAAGCCGTCAGCCTGAGCATCCATAATGTTACCATCTGCCAGGAACGCGTCGATACGACCTGCTTGTAGGCCAACACCGCCAACACGGCCATTGACATAAGCACGTTTGAAATCAGTACCTTCATTACCCTGGTTATCACTGAAATCCTGAATATTTTGGATCATTGCCGTATAGGTCCAATCATCGTTGATCTGACCGTTGACCCACAAACGGCTACGCAAGTCAGAATCATAACCCTTGCCCTGGTTAGCTTTGGATTTTTGATTTACATAACGGGCACGGATCTCACCAGTGATCTTAACATTATCGGATTTTTTCTCGAGACCGGCTACGCGCACGCCCAAAGAATCCAGTTCGTCAGCAAATTCAGCAGCCAAACGGTCAACGTTAGCGCCTTTGGCCATAGCCTTAGCTACGATTTGGGCCATTTCATAACGGGTCATCAAGCGATCGCCGCCAAAAGTACCGTTAGGATAACCGTCAACGATACCAGCTGCTGCCAGTTTGTTTACGGAATCATAAGCCCAATGACCTGCCGGTACATCGGAGAAGGGGTTTGCAGCATAGGCAGAAGCAGTTACGCCCAAAGCCAGTGCCATTGCAAGTACTAAAGATTTTTTCATGTTTGTTTCCTCCTCGGAAAATTTATTAAGCTTAAGCGGATCATGGCTCAAATAAATAACTCCGAATTTCCTTCAGTGCGAGTTGCCTTGTTTCCTCTACCTGCAGAAATTCATCGCATTATCTGTTTAAGCCAAAACTATAAGCTTTTATATATTCTAAGCATTAGTTTTATTTTTTGCAAGTTTAATTGCTATTTACTTATTTTAACTAAAAATTAGTAAATTCGTTATTTTATGTATTTTTATTTATTCTTTTTCGGCAATAAACTATTATTTTATTTCTTAAAATTGCATTATTTTAGCAAAAATTATTTTACTTATTTCCTGCTTAACGCTATAAAAACAGGACGTTGTGTATAACAAACTAATTATGTTAGAATAAATAAATCGTTAATATAAAGGAGGTCTTTCCATGAAAAAAGAGCTGCTTGCAGCAGGCATTATCCTGGCAGCATGCCTGCCTTCTATCAATACCGAAGCTTCAACTAACCGCATCCTTATATCCACTCCCCATAGTTATTCGCAAAACATCAGCAATTATACCAACATCACTCTGGGTATGGCTGGCAGGGAACGTAAAGAACAGGAAGCCTGGGATCGCGAAAAGAAACGACGCGGTAATGAGTACGAATCTGAAAAACAGGAGCGCCGTGACCGCGAACGTTGGGAACGCCAGGAAGAAAAGAAACGTGAACAGGACAAACGCCACCATAAAAAAAATAATAAACGTAAAAACAACAGTGATTTTGAGCGTCAGCGCAAATGGAAATTCGACCCTTCCCAGTCGGGCGGGCAAGGCGACTAAAGCAATTCCGTGCAAAACAAAAACAGCAGGTGAGATTTATCACCTGCTGTTTTTTAGTAATGAAATTATTTAAGCTGATTTACTTTCTTCAAATAGCTACGGACAGTTTTAGCGAATTCTTCGCTTTTCCAATCGCTGCGTACAGTCAAGGCTTCTTCTACTTCCGTGTCACCAGAATATTTTTTTACATAATATCTACCGGTAACTTTGTTTAAAAATGCAAACTGACCGCTCATATCCAGCTTTAAAGTAGGCTCGCGGCGAGGAAACAAAACTTTATCGTCCAGCTTGTCAAGCGACATGGCAATAACGATATCCGACCCGGTCTCACGGGCAATACGCTCCAGATTTGCTTTGCTGAAATCAGAGATGTCCCTGGCGCCTACTGCTTTATCCACAACATCTTCCGCGACCATATCAAACTCAGGGAACTTAAACATATCCATGATCTCTTCCATGTAGATCATACTTGCGGTAGTGTTATCTTCCACATGGTTAGCCAAAGGTATCACAGCCAATTTTGCAGCTTCAGCTTTACCTGCTGCCGGCAGCACAAAACAAATAGCCAAAACAGCCATTAGTACAAAATTCATAAATTTTTTCATTAAAGAGCCTCCTCTATACCAGATTATATATCCACTCTGAACATCTTAGCATATTTTAACTGTAAAAAACAAGAGGAGATACAACTTTGCTTTTTTCACAAGTACCATTGTTAATTTTTATCAATATCAGTTTAAGAATATAAACAATAAAAATAACGCCGGTCTTAATGACCGGCGTTATTTTATTAAAGCATTGCTTGTTTTCAGCGAACTTTCTTAAAAGCCTCACGTACTACCTTTTGCAGAACTTCGTGATCCCAGTCACTGCGAACAGTAACGGCTTCCTCTATGGTTCTACTATCGCGCAGGTCTTTGTAATAGTAATCACCGGTGATAACGTTTACAAAAGCAAATTTACCACGCAGGTCCATTTTCAAAGTTGCTTCTTTACGCTGCGGCATCCGCTTAGCATCCAGTTTATCCAGCTGCATGGCCACTACAATGTCAGCGCCGGTAACCTGAGCTACCCTCTCTAAAGCGGCTTTACTGTAATCAGCAAGGCCATTTTCACTGCCGATAGCTTCCAGCACTACATCCTCACCCAAAAGGTCAAATTCAGGATAACGGAACAGCGCCAAAGCTTCCTGCATGTAAATTGTGCCGGCCACTTCGTCGCCGGCAACATGATTAGCCAGCGGCACAACGGCTACTTTAGCCGCTTCGGCCCTACCGCCTAACGGCAGAGCAAAGCAAATCGTTACTAACGCCAAAAGCACATAATTAAAGAATTTTTTCATTATTTACCTCCTTCAGTAAAAAGCATCTGAAGATATCTTAACACATTTCCTAACAATCAAAAACTGTTTTGTTGAAAAAAGCGGCTGCCTAAGCAGCCGCTTTTAAATTTGCAATATCTAATTCAGTTAAATTAGAAAGTGAAAGTCAAATCAGTCCAGATGATTTTATCATCATCTTTGCTGTCAAGTTTATTCTCGGTATCATAATAAGCAACAGTACCAACAATATTTTTAGCAAAGGTGTAATTAACACCCACACCGTAGCCTTTGAAACCATCGTTATCAAAGGTGTTGGCATCAGTAGTATGTGCCAAGTAGGTTTGACCACCTTGGTTGTAGTAATTAGCCCAAATACCCCAGCTGTTAACTTCAGCAGCTTCAGCGCCTTTATAAGCTAAGCCAAATACATAACCATCGTCATCAAGTTTAGCACCAGCAGAGCCAAACTCAGCGGCACCATCAGCGTCGCCTTTTAAATACATACCGGAAAGAGTAACATCACCGGCGGTATAGGTGAGACCAGCATGCCAGATAGCATTCTCTGCATCTTCGATATCGCCAATATCTTTAACATTAATGTAACCAGCGGCCAGATTCAGACCTTTAGCAAGATCAGCAGAAACTTCGCCACCTGCATAGTTGCCGAATGTTTCCTTAGCACCGTTCAAGGAACCCAAAGTACCATCAGTGCCTTTACCAACATAACCAGTTAATTTTACTTTGTCGCCATAGGAAACTTCGATACCGTCAGCACGGGTATCATAAACATTTCCGTTAGCGAAGAAAGCATTATAACGACCAGCACGTACTGCAACACCACCGATTTTACCATCAACATAAGCACGTTGGAAATTAACATCTTCGTCGCCTTTGTCGGTTTTAAAGTCTTGGGTATTCTGCAACATGCCAGTATAAGACCAGTCATCGTTGACCTGTCCTTTTACCCAGATACGGGAACGCAGGTCATTAGTGTAACCGTTTTTATCGCTGTCAGTATAACGGAAACGAGCTTCACCAGTGATTTTAACATTGTCAGATTTTTTCTCCAAAGCTGCAACGCGAACGCCAAGGCTATCCAGTTCGTCAGCAAATTCAGCAGCCAAACGGTCAACGTTAGCGCCTTTTGCCATTGCTTTTGCTACGATTTGAGCCATTTCATAACGGGTCATCAGACGGTCGCCACCGAAAGTAGCGTCGCCATAGCCGTCAACGATACCAGCTGCTGCCAGTTTGTTTACGGAATCATATGCCCAATGACCTGCCGGTACATCGGAGAAGGGGTTTGCAGCATAGGCAGAAGCAGTTACGCCCAAAGCCATAGCCATTGCTAATACTAAAGATTTTTTCATTGTTATTTCCTCCTTCGGAAATGTTTTATTTTTATAAAACATTCCGGAAAGGAATCTGCACGCTTCAGTGTGCTTCATGCGAGTTACCTAGTTTCCTCTACTCAGCGCACTATTTTGTTTAGAAGCCTTCCCCAACGCATTATAAACAGTTATAGAACAGATATAATATAATTGTTTTCCAATATATATTCCCCTGTTTGTGGATATTTTACATTATTTTCAGAATTATTGCAAGCTATTTCGTAAATTTTATTACTTTAACTGATATTTATCTATATTTTCTAATAATTCATTAGTTTTCACGAGTGCTGCCTGCGGCTATTTTACAGGCAAAATCTATTTTTACAGACGTCCCTTTTATAAGTTACTTATTAAAGGCTGCCGAAGCGCATACCAAAGCTATTTTCAACATATTTAAAAAGTTTATAAACCTAATTTGTGCAGCGTTAAAATGGTAAACAAGGTAAACTATAAATACAGAAAATTATCTGCAGCAGCTAGAAAAATCAAAACTTTTTCGCCTGCCGCAAATACCTGTAGCAACAACCTTTTTAGAAGGAGGGATATTGTATGAAAAAGCAAGAATTATCATGGAAGGCCGGCGGCCAGCAGGGCGAGGGCCTGGAGAGCCTGGGCGAGATTTTCGCCGCAGCTTTATGCTCTTTGGGCTATGACGTGTATGGTTACCGTCAGTTTTCGTCCCGGATCAAGGGCGGCCACACCAGCTACAAGCTGCGCATAGCCAACCACCCTGTCGCCACTATCGCCACCGGCTGCAACCTGCTGATAGCGATGGACCCCGACACACTGGAGGTGGATGCGCCTGAACTGACGGCTGAAGGCATTTTAGTTACCGATGCTGCCTGGCTGGAAGGTAAAAACCCAAAGGTACGCACTGTTGCTCTATCCTGGAACGAACTGAGCAAAGCAGACGGTACAACACTGCCGAAAAACATTCTGGCTTTAGGCATCACCGCCGCTTTACTGGGCATCGATACTGCCAAACTGCTGCCGCTGCTGGAGAAGCAATACGGACGCAAAGGCGCAGAGGTAATGGCAATCAATCGTCTGGCTTTAGAAACAGGCCACGATTATATCAAGAACAACTATGCCGACCTGCTGGGCACTTTTACTATGCCGGAGTTGGAAAACCCTCAGCCGAAGCTGTTTATGCTGGGCAACGAGGCGATCGCACTGGGTGCTTTGACGGCGGGGGCAAAATTTATGTCGGCCTACCCGATAACTCCCTCTTCGGAAATAATGGAATATATGGTAAAATACGCGCCTGACGAAGGCGGCGTGATGCTGCAAACAGAGGACGAGATAGCAGCCTGTACGATGGCTATTGGTGCCGCCTACGCTGGCGCCCGTGCTTTTACAGCAACGGCAGGGCCTGGTTTATCGCTGATGGCGGAAGCTATTGGCCTGGCAGAAATGACCGAAACGCCGCTGGTGCTTGTTGATACGCAGCGGGGCGGCCCCAGCACAGGCCTGCCGACCAAGCATGAACAATCAGATCTAATGGCTGCTATTTACAACACTCACGGCGATACGGGCAAGATCGTACTGTCACCTTCTTCTATTGAAGAAGCGTTTTACTACACTTTCGAGGCCTTCAATCTGGCTGAAGAATACCAATGCCCTGTTATCGTGCTGTCCGACCTGCAGCTTTCCTTAGGCAAGCAGTCGGTCACCAGCCTTGATTACGACAAGCTGCAGATCCGTCGCGGCAAGTTGATCAAAGAAGGGTTGCCGGAGATCAAATCGCCGGAATATTTTAAACGCTACGACCTGAACGCCGAAGACAATATTTCGCTGCGCGCCCTCCCGGGCACGCCTAACGGCATTAGCCTGGGTACAGGCCTGGAGCACGACGAAGTGGGCCGGCCTTCGGAAAACAAGGCCATGCGCACAAACCAAACAAACAAACGTCTGCGCAAAATGCGTGGCGTTATAGATACTTTTGACCAACCGCTGTACGAGGACGCTCCCTATCCGCAAAGCGACCTGCTGATCATTGGCATGGCAGGCACCAGGGCTGTTATCAGCGAAGTGGCTGACGAGCTGCGCGAAAAAGGCCTGCGGGTCAACCATGTGCAGATGCGTCTGCTGTCGCCTTTCCCGGTCTGCGCACTCAACCATTATTTGCAGGAAGCAAAAAAAATCGTCGTCGTCGAGCACAACGCTACAGCGCAGCTGGCACGGTTGATTAAAATGAATATGCCGCCTTGCCCGGAACTACACTCTATTTTGAAATACAACGGCGATATTTTCTACAAAGAAGAATTGCTGGCCAAATGCAAGGAGGTGCTCTAAGATGTCGACCTTAGCTAGTTTCCAAAATCAAGTCAAACCTAACTGGTGCCCAGGCTGCGGCGATTATGCCGTACAAATGGCTTTGCAGCAGGCAGCGGTAAAATTAAATCTGGAGCCCCATCAGCTGGCGCTGGTTTCCGGCATTGGCTGCAGCGGCCGCATGGGCGGTTATTTGTACGCTTACGGCATGCACACTACCCACGGCAGGGCACTGCCCTTCGCCCAGGGTGTTAAGCTGGCCAACCCCGATCTGACCGTTATTGCCTGCGGCGGTGACGGCGACGGTTTTGCCATTGGCACAGCGCACACTATCCACGCTATGCGCCGCAATGTCAATATAACTTATATCCTGATGGACAACCATGTTTACGGCCTGACCAAGGGCCAGACCTCGCCCCGCAGCGACGTGGGCTTTAAAACCAAAACTACGCCGACGGGCAATATCGAAACCCCGATCGCTGCTTTGGAATTGGCGCTGGCTTCCGGCGCGTCCTTTGTAGCACAGGGCTTTTCGGCCCAGCTGCCGCAGCTGGTCGATCTGATCGTAGCCGCTGTCAAACACGAAGGTTTCTCTTTCGTCAATGTGTTCAGCCCCTGCGTAACCTTTAACCATACCAACACTTATGAATGGTTCCGCGAGCATCTGAGCGATGTCAAAGATATCGCCGGCTACGACCCCCATAACAAGGGGCTCGCCGCCCAGCACATTATGGAGCATGAAGGCATGCTGACCGGACTGATCTACGAAAACGACAGACAGTCGTACGAACAGGCCAGCGGGCTGGCAGCTGCCAACACTATTAAAAATGTTGAAAAGATGCCCCGAGCCAATTTTGAAAAACTGCTGGAAGGTTTTAAATAATGTATTAAAGCAAAAAGCCACCCGAACGGGTGGTTTTTTGCTTTGTAATATTTATTTTAAAATTACTACGTTTGCAGTAATAATTTTAAAACTACTACATTTGTAGTAATAATGTTATAATAAAGTAAATTTGGCGGCAGGTGATGAAGATGCAATACGGTTTAAATGACAAAATCATAATGGCCATCAAAGACCTGGCACAAAGGTACGCGCTGCACAAAGTCATTCTTTTCGGCTCGCGCGCAAGGGGCGATAACAGGGAACGCAGCGACATTGATTTAGCCGTCAGCGGCGGTAATACCACTGTTTTTGCCATTGAAGCAGAAACCGAGATCCCCACCTTGCTGCAGCTGGACATTGTAGACCTTAACAAACCTGTACAGGAAGAATTGCTGCAGGCCATAGCCAACGAGGGAGTTACGCTTTATGAAAAAATTTGAAAATTTCTGCAGGGCTTTAGCCAATCTTGAAAAAACTACCGGATATGCACAGCCTTATGACACCGTTGTTCTGACGGGCATGGCAGCTTTATATGAAATATGCTTTGAGCAGTCGTGGAAAGCCATGAAAGAACTTTTAGAACAGCAGGGTTTTGCTGAAAACAAAACAGGTTCGCCAAGGCAGGTTTTAAAAACCGCTTACCAGTCGGGCATGATAGACGATGAAGAATTGTGGCTGCAGGCTTTACAGGCGCGCAACAATGTTGCCCACGCTTATAACGAAGCCATAGCATTGAACATAGTCAAAGAAACACAGGAAACTTACATTGCCATGTTCCAAAAATTAAAAACCGTTTTAGAAGAAAACTGGTTATAAAAATCAATAACGCCGGGCCATTGGCCCGGCGTTATTCTTATTGGCTTTAAAACATATTCAAAAACAGGGTTATAACAAAAGCATTGATAAAGTCGATGAACAGGCTGCCAACCAAAGGTACAATAAAATAGGCCTTGGGGGCAGGTCCGTAACGGGCGACGATAGCGTTCATATTGGCCATGGCGTTAGGCGTAGCGCCCATACCAAAACCACAACCGGCAGCCGTGATAACAGCCGCTTCGTAGTCGCGACCCATGGCGTTAAAAATAAGAAAGCGGGCAAAAAGTGCCATCAAGGCCGTCTGCGCCAGCAGCATCACTACCAGCGGCAAAGCCAGCTCGCTTAGCTGCCACAGCTTTAGTCCCATCAACGCCATCGAAAGGAAGATGGACAGGGCCACGCTGCCCATAACGTCGATTTCTTTAGAAAAAACTTCGTATTTACCGGTCAGGTCAGCCAGGTTACGAATAATGGCTGCCGCCAACATCGCACCGATATAGGGCGGAAAAGTGACGCCCAAAGATGTGATCCAGCCGGTGATCCACGAACCGATACCCATGGCGATCAGCAGCTGGCCAATGCCGAACAAGAAATATTCTTTATCGACAGCGTAGGCTTCTTTACCGACGACAGTGGTTTTATGCACCGGTTCCTGGACACATTCAAAACAAAATAAATTATCTTTGTCGATGAGATAACGGGCAATAGGACCGCCAATAACACTGCCCATAACAAGGCCGAAGGTGGCCGCCGCAATAGCTACGGTAGCGGCACCCTGCGCACCCATTTCTTCGAGCAGCGGCCCGAAGGAACCGGCAGTGCCGTGCCCGCCGACCATAGGGATAGATCCTGTAGCCATGCCGATAAGCGGCCCCAGGTCAAAAACTTTGGCCAGGCCGATACCGAGCAGGTTTTGCAACACGATGAGCAGTCCGCAGATCAGCACCAGCTTAAAAACGCTGAGGCCGCCTTCTTTAAGCATACGCAGGCTGGCCGTATAACCGATGCTGGTAAAAAACATGGTCATAAAAAATCCCTGCAGCGAGGTATCCATTTCCAACTGCCAAAAGCCGCCCGTGGTCATGACCAGATTGAGCAGTGAAAAAAGCACGCCGCCGATGACCGGCGCCGGGATGCAATATTGGTCAAAAACATTGAACCTGCGCTTCAAGCGCAGGCCAATATAGTAAACGACTACAGCTACGGCAGTCATTTGGTACATATCCAAATCAATATTCATCAGGTATCACGATCCTTATTAGATGTTCCACCCGCTTACCCATCACAAAAGGTCGATATAGTCACAAGCCGCTAAAGCAGCTTCTGTACCATCGGCAGCAGCAGTTGTCAGCTGGCGCACCTTTTTGGCGCGGCCGTCACCGGCGGCAAAGATGCCCGGGCACGAGGTAGCGCAGTTTTCGTCAGTTTTGATATAGCCGTAAGCATCCAGCTCGACTAAAGCAGCAAAGGCTTTGTTATCGGGGATATGTCCAATGGCGATAAAAACTGCTTCAACATCCAAAACCTGCTCCGTTTGGCTGACATTATCACGTACGTTCAACGATTCCAGCTTGTCAGTACCGTTGAGCGCCGTAACTTCGCTTTCCAGCAGAAAATGTACGTTTTTGTGCTCTTGCAGCTTCTCCAGCAGGCGTTTTTCGGCACTACAGGTTTTACTACGGTGGATAAGATAAACATTTTTACTGGTAGAACTTAATACCAAAGCGTCGTCAAGGGCCGTATTGCCGCCCCCGACCACAGCCACGTTTTTATCCTTAAAAAACGCGCCGTCGCAGGTGGCACAGTAGGAAACGCCGGCACCGATGAATTTATCTTCATTATCCAGCCCTAAGGGGCGCACACGCGCGCCAGTAGCTAAAATAACGGTTTTAGCCAGCAGCTCGCCGCCATATTCAGTCTGCACGCCTTTGTGATAGCCATAATCATGCAGGCCTGTAACCTTGTCATAAGCGATCTCGGCACCCATTTTTATGGCCTGGTTATACAGCGCTTCGGCAAATTCAAAACCGGCAATGGATTCAAAGCCGGGGAAATTCTCTACATGTGAAGCGTTGATGATCTGACCGCCCTGCAGATACTGCTCGACCAGTTTAACAGATTTACCGGCCCGAGCCGCATAAACTGCCGCCGTCAATCCGGCTGTACCGGCACCGACGATCAGTACATCAGTCATGATTTGTTTCTCAGTCATATTTTCACCGCTTCCCAGCCGCAATTTATTTCAGCATCGCCAAAATAGCTGGCTTCGGCTGTACGCCGACAGATTGTTTTACTGGTTTGCCGTCCTCAAAAACGATTAAGGTCGGGATAGTTTGAACCTTGTATTCAGAAGCCAGCTCCTGGTTGGCGTCAACATCTACCTTGCAGACTTTAACGTCGGTCAGTTCGCTGCCCAACTGGTCGATGATGGGACCGAGCATACGGCAGGGGCCGCACCAGGAAGCCCAAAAATCCACCAATACTTTACCTTTAGCCTCCAGCACTTCTTTTGTAAAAGTTGCATCCGTAACATGTACAACTGACATAATAACATCTCCTTTTATCCATATATTTTATATCTATCTTAATTGTACCTACTATTGATAATAATTGCAACAAATAATAATTACATTATCATTGCTAAAAACTCCATAAAATATTCTTTGGCTTTTAAAACGGCAACAAGCACTTTGCTGTAGGCAAAGTGCTTATTGATATCAAGGCTGATATATCTTATATTGGTTTTTGCCATGCCTTTTAGCGTCATACAGAGCGATATCGCTTTGCCGGATCAATAAATCCACATCTGCCAGCTGCTCACTGGCCGCGATACCAAGGCTGGCCGACAGCACGGCAAATTTTTCATTGCGACCGATAGCCCGCTGTAAGTTCGTCAAGAAGCGTTCCCCCAACTCTGCCAACTCAGACTCATTTCTTGGCCCCAGCACCACTGCTAAAAACTCGTCGCCGCCGATACGGGCGATAAACGACTCGCAGAAGGTCTCACGCAGGACATCAGTCACCATGATCAAGGCAATGTCGCCCGTCTGGTGACCATGGATATCGTTGATCTTTTTAAAATTATCCAGGTCGATATAAAAAAGATTGACTCGCTGCACCATATTTTTCAGCTTGCCCATATATTCATAAAAATGACGGCGGTTATAAAGTTCAGTCAGATGGTCGGTATTGGCGTTATGCAAGATCCTCTTGGATAAGCTGCGCTCAACAGTCACATCCCTGCACATACACAACACGCCCACGGCCGTACCAAAAACATCATAAATAGGCTGTTCATAGATTTCCATATTTCTGGCACGGCCATTGACAAACAGGGTAGCGTCGGCGTAGCCTTTAGCATTGATCTCGCCCATATCAAATAAATTCTTATGCTTCCAGGACGCATATTCCTGCCCTAAAAGTGTTTCCCTGTCAACGGCGAAATACTGACTGCAGTTTTCATTAGCGTTGATAATGATGCCAGCTTCATTGGTCAACAGCACTGCGAAAGGCAGGTTACGCAGAATGACTTCCAATTCCGCACCCATATTTTCCAGATCGGTAACATCCTGGGCAATGCCGACCGTGCCGATCAACTGCTGTTCATCATCAAAAATCGGTGATTTATAGGTTTTGAACTGACGCATACCGTGCTTAGTCTTGACCTTTTCGTCAAAGACGCAGGTTTTGCGCTTCTGCAGCACGATCTCTTCTGTTTCTAAACAGACATATTCGCCCTGCTCATATTCTTCCTGCTTGATATCCCAGATATAATAATGGCCGCGGCCTTCAACATCAGCCTTGGTCTTGCCAACCGCGCGGCAAAAGCCGTCATTGACCTTTAAATGGGCACCCCGGACATCCTTGAACCAGATCAAGTTAGGGATACTGTTGATGGCTGTTTCCAGATAGCTGCGGTACAGGTTGCGGTCTTTAACAGCCTTGATCGCTTCAAAAAGGCGTTTTAATTTAAAAATAACAAAGGCTTCGCCATAAGGTTGAGCCCAAATATCTGTTAAAAACTGATAAGTTTTCCCAGACAGCTGCTGCACCAAAGCCGCAGGCGCACACAAAATCACTTCCGCACCTGTTTTAGCCTGCTGCAGGGCTTGCAGCACATCAGCATCCACAAGCTCGCAGATGATAATATCGGCAGTTTTTATCGCCTCATCGGCGTCCTTTTGCAGCAGTACCTGGTGGGCAAAGCCTTCCAGCGGCGGCATACTCCGCACAGCGTTATACAAAAAATCGTTCTGGCTTAAAATTAGTATCTCTATTTTATAATGATACATATTCTCACATCCAGTTATTTCATTTTCCTCAAAATCATTTTATAACAACACTATTCCAACTATATCTTCAACTATATTTATATTAGTTCAAATTATATTTCATTACCTCTGTTTTGTCTACTGCTTAAGCAACTAAAGTATACATTATGTTATACTGTTTTTTATGATAAAAAAATCATCCGCACAAGGAGGACTATCATACAAAACCACGCCGCACTTATAGAAACGGCACTGGCGGAAGCCATGTTTGCAGGCTGGCAGCGGCGAACAACAGTTTTTTTATTTTGTTTACTGGCATACATAGAAAAAGAGCTTCCAAGATTTCTCTTGGAAGCTCTGGACTTACAATAGTGGCGGAGTGGGTGGGATTCGAACCCACGCACGAGTCACCCCGTCTAACGATTTAGCAAACCGTCCTCTTCAGCCACTTGAGTACCACTCCGTTTGACTTACTAGGCTAGTATACACTATCCTGAGACTTTTTTCAAGAGCCGCCCAGCAAATATTTATTGCTATTATGCCGCTCAATTTGTTTTTAATATGGCGGAGAGGGTGGGATTCGAACCCACGGAGGCTTGCACCTCGCTGGTTTTCAAGACCAGAGCCTTCAACCACTCGACCACCTCTCCGTGCTTTTGTTATTATACGGCAAATAAGTATCTGCGTCAAGTTCAGCAGGCAGATTATTGACTGCTCGGCAGCTTTCAGCAGGCTGGTAAATAAAGAAAACCGCCGTCAAAAATGACGGCGGTTTTAGTGTTAAACAGGGTTATGCTTTACCTGCCAAACGTTTGTAGTTATTCAAACGTTCCTGAGCATCCTGTTCAGTTTTGGCGAACAGTGCCTCGGCAGTTTCGGGATATTGTTTGAGCAGGGAAGAATAACGAACTTCGCCCAAAAGGAACTCTCTGAAATCTGCAGTAGGTTCTTTGGAGTCCAGAACGAATGGGTTCTCGCCTTTCTCTTTCAAAGCCGGGTTGTAACGGTAGTTTGCCCAGTAACCGCAGTCTACAGCACGTTTAGATTCCAGCTGGCTGCAGCCCATGCCTGCTTTCAAACCGTGGTTGATACACGGAGAGTAAGCAATGATGAGGGACGGACCATCATAAGCTTCGGCCTCGGCGATAGCTTTCAGGGTCTGGTTTTTGTCGGCACCCATCGAGATCTGCGCTACATAAACGTAACCATAACTCATAGCCATCATGCCCAGGTCTTTTTTCTTAGTCTTTTTGCCGCTGGCAGCAAATTTAGCAATAGCCGCCGTCGGAGTGGATTTAGAGGACTGGCCGCCGGTGTTGGAGTAAACCTCGGTATCGAAAACCATAACGTTAACGTTTTCGCCGGAGGCAAGAACATGATCCAAACCGCCGTAGCCGATGTCATAAGCCCAGCCGTCGCCGCCGAAGATCCAGTGGCTGCGTTTGACGAAGAATTGTTTTTCTTTGTAGAGAGCCGCGCATTTTGTGCATTGGCCCTGGTATTTTTCCAAAGCGGCAGTCAACGCTTCAGCACGATCGCGGGTACCTTCGCTGACGTCCATATTGTCAAGCCAATCCTGCATAGCGGCTTTCAGGTCAGCCGGGATATCGGCAGCCAAAGCTTCTTTGACCATTTCAGCAACGCGGTCGCGGGATTGTTTTACGCCCAGGTACATACCCAAACCATATTCGGCATTATCCTCGAAGAGGGAATTTGCCCAGCTGGGGCCGTGACCTTTGCTGTTAGTGGTGTAAGGCATGGACGGCGCGCTGGCGCCCCAGATAGAGGAACAGCCGGTAGCATTGGCGATCATCATGCGGTCACCAACAAGCTGAGTAACCAGCTTAGCATACGGAGTCTCTCCGCAGCCTGCGCAGGCGCCGGAGAACTCGAGCAAAGGCGGCTCGAACTGTACGCCTTTAACAGTATTTTTATTCATCGGATTAGCTTTCGGTGTAACCTTATGGGCGGTATAATCCCAATTAACAGTTTTAGCCAGCTGGCTTTCCAGGGGTTTCATGACCAAAGCTTTTTCTTTAGCCGGACAGACCTGTTCGCAGTTGCCGCAGCCGGTGCAGTCGAGCGGGGAAATAGCCATATGGAATTTAAGGCCTTTAGCGCCGACAGCATCTTTATATTCCACGCCCTGCGGAGCATTTGCAGCTTCTTCTTCCGTCATCAGGACGGGGCGGATAACTGCGTGCGGGCAGACGAAGGAACATTGGTTACATTGGATACATTTATCCATTTGCCATTCGGGAACATTGATGGCGATGCCACGTTTTTCGTAAGCGGAAGTGCCGCTGGGGAAAGTACCGTCGACATTTTTATTAAAGGTGCTGACAGGCAGGTTATCGCCTTCCAAACGGTTGACCGGGGTCAGGATATTATCGATGAATTCGTTGCCGGTAACCAAAATGTTAGCGTCGCCTTCGGCTTCAGCCCAGGAGGCAGGCACATCGATCTTCACAATAGCGTTGACGCCGCGGTCGATAGCGCCATAGTTCATATCCAGAACAGCCTGGCCTTTGAGGCCATAGGAATGGTCAACAGCTTCTTTCAGATATTTGACAGCGTCAGCCACCGGAATGATATCAGCCAGTTTGAAGAAAGCAGACTGCATGATCATATTGATGCGGCCGCCCAGACCGATTTCCTGCGCGATCTTGACTGCGTCGATAGTATAGAAGTTAACAGCGTTTTTAGCAATATAGCGTTTAACGTTGCCGGGCAGGTGTTTTTCCAGCTCTTCCATAGACCAGTTGCAGTTCAGCAGGAAGGTACCGCCTTTTTTCAGGCCGGCAGTAACATCATATTTATCAACATAGGATTGATTATGTACAGCTACGAAATCTGCAAAATTGATCAGATACGGCGCGCGGATCGGTTCGTGGCCGAAACGCAGATGGGAAACAGTGATACCGCCGGATTTTTTGGAGTCGTAGGAGAAATAACCCTGAGCATACATATCTGTGTAATCGCCGATGATCTTGATGGCGCTTTTGTTAGCACCGACAGTACCGTCGCTGCCGAGGCCCCAAAACTTACAGCTCTTCGTGCCTGCGGGGGTAGTATCGAGCGCAGTGGTCACTGTCAGAGAAGTGTTGGTAACGTCGTCTACGATACCGACAGTGAAATTGTTTTTCGGTGCTGCCGCGCCAAGATTTTCAAAAACTGCCAAAATCTCAGACGGAGTCAGCTCTTTGCTGCCTAAGCCGTAACGGCCGCCGATGATAAGCGGGGACATTTCGGATTCGTAGAAAGCGCCACGCACATCCATGTATAAAGGTTCGCCGAAGGAGCCGGGCTCTTTGGTACGGTCCATAACAGCGATGCGTTTAACAGATTTGGGGATAGCGCCCATAAAATGCTTGATGGAGAACGGACGGTAGAGATGGACCGCCAGCAGACCAACTTTTTTACCTTCAGCGTTAAGCTTTTCAACAACGGTCTGAATAGTTTCGCAGGCACTGCCCATAGCGATGATGATCTCTTCAGCATCGGGTGCGCCGTAGTAGTTGAACAAACCGTATTTACGGCCGGTCAGCTTGCTGATCTCGTTCATATATTCTTCCACGATTTCCGGCAAAGCTTCATAATAAGAGTTTACAGCTTCGCGGGTCTGGAAATAGATATCGGGGTTTTGGGCAGTACCACGTACTACCGGGTTATCAGGATTAAGGCCACGGTTACGGAAAGCAGTTACCGCATCATAATCAACTAATTTTGCCAGATCGTCATAAGCAAGCGTTTCGATTTTCTGGATCTCGTGGGAGGTACGGAAGCCGTCAAAGAAGTTGATGAAAGGAACACGGCCTTTGATAGCAGCCAAATGTGCTACTGCAGACAGATCCATTACTTCCTGCACGCCGCCTTCAGCAAGCAGTGCAAAGCCGGTCTGGCGGGTAGCCATAACGTCCTGATGGTCACCAAAAATAGACAGGGAGCTAGCAGCTAACGCACGGGCAGAAACATGGAACACGCCCGGCAGCAGTTCGCCTGCCATTTTGTACATATTGGGAATCATCAGAAGGAGACCTTGCGAAGCAGTGTAGGTAGTAGTTAAAGCACCGGACTGCAAAGAACCGTGCACGGCACCTGCGGCACCTGCTTCAGATTGCATTTCCAATACTTTTACTGTTTGACCAAAAATATTTTTCTGACCTTGGGCAGACCATTCGTCTACTACTTCTGCCATGGTAGAGGACGGGGTAATAGGATAAATAGCCGCAACATCGGTAAACGCATAAGATATATACGCCGCAGCGGTATTACCGTCCATAGTTTTCATTTTTGTCATTTGATCCCCTTCTTTCTTTTGATTTAGAGTACAAGATATGGGAACCGGCCTTATCGGTTCCTGTGATACGCAAAACAAGTGTGCTTCAGGGCATAGTTCACCCTTGCTCACATAATTAGTATACACTATTTAATCACTTTTGTAAATTTGCTTCGCATGTATACATGTGACAATTATGCAAGTGTTTTGTAAATTTTTAAAACGTGCCAAATGCTTGACGAGTGCTATAATAATGCTACGGAGGTGTTGAATATGCAGACGATAGTTAACTACATCGCAAAATCTCTTCAAGCTCGTATTCCCAGAATAAAAATAGATACAGCCATCGATACTGCTTTAGCGCACCTGACTATACCGAACAAACACGGAGGCAAACCTATAAAAATCCTGGCCAAAGCCCATGCGGGCATCATGGTCATTTATAACAAAACTCCGCGGCTTTTTGCTCTGGACGCTAAAGGGATCGATAAACTCGTCTTTGATATCAGTGAATATCTTAAAGGACGCAGCGTTTATCTGGACCTGCTGAAAAGTGACGGCAGTGCTGGCGACAAGGACTGTATCGCCAATTCTATCGAAGTACAAGCTGAAACCTTTGATATTCTGACAAATTTGATCACCCGCAAAGGGCTTTTAGACAGCGCAGAATTGCAAGAGGCTTTAAACGAAGGAGACATTGTACGGATCAATTACTGGGATCCGCGCAAAAACTACGGTTACAGGCTTGATGGCGACCATCTTGCCAAAATTGCCCTGTGACCCAATAAAAAAGGAACTGCTCAGCAGTTCCTTTTTTATTTAAGCTGTAAATTTATCTAGGCTACAAAAGAGGACAATACGGCAGCCTTAGTAATGATGCCGCGGAAGACCTTTTCTTCGTCTACTACCGCCAGCGGGAAAGTCGCATTGGCAGCGATCGGCACGATGTCTGCTATCGGCGCGTCCAGGTCGTTGACCTGGGGCACGTCGCGGATGATGACTTCGGCAAAACTCTTTTTACCGTCGCGCACAGCCAAAGCCCCGTCCAGGGTAACGATGCCGATAAAGTTCATATGCTCACCGACCACATAGGCACTGGAAACGCCGTTAGCACGCATACTGGTCAGGGCTGTGTTGGCGCCGTCGCTGGTTTTAACGATACAGCTGGGCGTAGACATGATGTTGCGCACACAAAAGACCTTGCTGGTGTCGACGTTATGGATAAACTTCTTCACATAATCATCGGCAGGGTTGGCCAGCATCTGCTCCGGCGTATCGATCTGCACCATGCGGCCGTCACGCAGAATACCGACCCGGTTGCCTAATTTAAAGGCTTCATTGATATCGTGGGTGATAAAAACGATGGTCTTGCCCATCCGCTCCTGTATCCGCAGCAATTCAAACTGCAAATCGTTTTTCACTAATGGGTCAAGTGCTGAAAAGGCCTCATCCATCAGCAGGATATCAGGGTCGTTAGCCAGCGCCCGGGCAATGCCGACACGCTGCTTCATACCGCCTGAAAGGCTGCTGAGCTTTTCATTTTCGTAGCCGGTCAGCCCCACCATATTGATCATTTCCAAAGCTTTTGCTTCACGTTCTTCCTTACTGATGCCACGCACTTCAAGGCCATAGGCCACATTGCCCAAAACATCGCGGTGGCTTAAAAGCCCCCCGTTCTGGAAGACCATGGAAACTTTGGTACGGCGCAGCTCCTGCAGCTGCTTTTCAGTATATTTAGTAATATCTTCGCCGTCGATCAGGATCTCGCCCTTCGTCGGCTTATGCAGCATATTTAAACAACGCACGATGGTGGATTTACCGCTGCCCGACAAACCTATGAGCACGAACAGCTCGCCCCGCTTAACACTGAAGGAAACGTCACTGATAGCCGCCATGATCCCGGTGGTCTCCATAACGTCCATACGGCTGGCACCAAGCTCCAGCAGTTTAAAGGCAGCTTTTCTTTCATCCATAAAATCGTAAGGTCCGAATAGTTTATATAAATTTTTAACTTCTAATACCGTATCTTTATCCTGCATCATTTTCCCTCCTTCTGTACCATGCTCTGGGTCAGACGGTCAATAATGATCGCGATGATAACGATGGCAAAGCCGGCGATAATACCGCGTCCGGATTCCATCCTGTTGATAGCTATCAGTACTTCCATGCCCAGGCCGTTAGCGCCGATCATCGCGCAGGTAACGACCATGGCCACAGCCATCATCATCGTCTGGTTGATACCAGTCATAATGGTCGGTAAAGCCTGCGGTATCTGCACCTTAAACAGGGTCTGCCAGCTGGAAGAGCCAAAGGCACGGGATGCCTCGACGACTTCCGTATCAACCTGACGGATGCCGTGGCTGGTGAGCCTGATAACAGGCACTACCGCATAAACAACCGTCGCCAGTACCGCCGGCACTTTACCGGGGCCCAGCAGCATAACGGCCGGGATCATATAGACGAAAGTCGGCATCGTCTGCATGGCGTCCAATATCGGCCGCACTATCGTATCCGCACCCCGTACTGCCGCCAGGGCCACGCCTATCGGCAAACCGATCAGCAGCGAAAAAATAACTGCCGTGATAACGATGGCCAGGGTCTCATTCATCATCTGCCAATAACCGCAGGCGCCTATCAAAAAGAGCAGCCCGCCGTAAAGCACACCGGTTTTATAACTGCCCATCAATTTTTTCGTAGCGAAAATAACCAGTAAAATCATCAGCCACCAGGGAATAATATCCAAAGCGCCATTGATGCCATTTATAAACACACTGAGCATTCTTTTGACGGCGACAAAAAAAGCGCCGTAGTTAATATTGATATAACGTACAAATTCGTCTATAGGTTCTGCTATATTTAAACTGATAGCAGGAAAATTCACTAACCAATTAGTCATATGCCCACCCCCTTATTTTTCTTTTAACGCAGCTCGTACTGCCTCGGCTTTATCCTGAGGCAGCCATTGAGCAAGCAGGTCGTCGTGCTGCTGTAAAAACCACCGTGCAGCCTGATCGTAGGTCGCTTTGTTATCACCGATATACGCCAGGGCCTTGGCCGTCAAAGCGCTGGAAGTATGATATTTTTTCAAGAATTCCGTATACTCGGGCAAGCGTCCGGGCAAGCGGCTGTTAGCCGCTACCATGACCACTACCGAAGGGGCAGCTGTTTTGCCTTCTGCAAAGCCCTGTTCAGTATAAGGCTCGTCTTCCAAAAGCACCATATCCAGCTTGCCGCTGATCCAGGTCGGTTCCCAGTTATAGCCCACGATAGGCAGCCCTTTTTCATAGGCCGTTACAAAAGCCGTATTTAAGGTTGCCTCGCTGCCGGGTCGAAAATAAATGTAATTTTTATCCAAACCATAGTATTCATATTTTTTGAACAGCACTTCATCGACGGCCCAGCCGGGGATAGCGCCGTAAATACGACCCTTGGAGGGATTTTCCTCATCGACGAAAATATTACTGTACCGTGCCAGGTCAGCGACCTTTTTTAGATCTGGCGCTAACGGGGCGATGCCGCGTTGTGGATCACCTTCGATAACATAGCGGGGCACATACAAGCCTTGCCTGTTATCATCGAAATTGACACCCAAATCGACAATACCACCCGCCGCCTTATCCGCCTGATAAGTAGCGACATTATCGGTCCACAGTTCCATATTGACGTCCACGTCACCACGCACCAGCGCGGCTTCCATAATGGGCGATGAACCATTCATTGTTTCTACTTTTAAACCATAAGCCTTTTCTGCGATCAAACCGGCTACCGCGTTGTGAAATTTAACGCTATCCCAGCCGGCGTCAGAAAAAACTATGGTTTTTTCATTGCTGCCACCGCAGCCTGTCAAAAGCAGCATACATAACAGCGAACTTAACAGCAGCAATATTTTCTTCCTCATCAAAATCCCCCCTTTTCTTTCCGACAACTTTATGTTATCATTGAGTTGTCTCTATCCGCTTTTTTAGTTTAACGCACTTGTAAAAACTTGTCAATTTACTTTAATTACTTTTTTACATGGCTAATATCGCCGTCAAACGGCTACCTGCACTACAATAGGGACCAGCTGAAAATTATCCGTTTCATAAAATTTTATTTATTTTTTACCGCAAAGGATCGATATCATGGCCAACAAACACAAAATCGCAGAACCTATCTACCAGAAAATAGCGATCGACATCGCCGCCAAAATAGCCGCCGGCAAATACAAGGTCGGCGAAAAAATTTACGGACGTTCGATGCTGTCCGCTCATTACGCCGTTTCGCCCGAGACTATCAGGCGCTCCATGTTCATGCTGCAGGACCTTGGCATCGTAGCCATCGAATCAGGCAGCGGCAGCACCGTCCTCTCGGCCGAGCGGGCCGCTCAGTTGGTAGGGCGCTTCCGCAACATCTCTACCATAACTGAACTGAAAAAAAATATCGAGACCTTATCGGCACAGCAGAAAAAGCAGCAGGACGATATTTTGGCCAATGTACACCATCTGCTGGAATATATCGAAAAATTCCGTCTGGCTTCACCGATCCTGCCCTATGAAGTAAAGATCACCAACGAGTGCCGTTTTTTAGGCAAAATGATCTCGGAGATCAACTTCTGGCAAAGCACCGGTGTTACAGTCGTCGCCATCCGCAAGGGCGAGCAGCTGATCGTTTCACCCGGCCCCTATGCCTTATTTGAACCCGGTGACGTGTTCATTATGGTGGGACCGGAAGACAGCCACAGCAAGGTACAGGATTATCTTTATGCACAATAATACAAACACCCCGTATCTAAATAGATACGGGGTGTTTGTATTATTGTCTTATTTTTATAGCATTACCTTTTAACACACGCCATGCAGTTACTTTTTTAGCGGCCAAAGCCATCTTCTTGATGTCCTGCGCTTTCTGTAACACCTTGCTCTGATCAGCGGGCAGTTCTTGCTTATCAATCTGATCCAGCTCGCCTAAGGTACCATCGCAGGCCCAAAGTCGATGATTAAATGCCTTATTAAAATGTTCATCAAACAAGCTGGGCAAAATACTTGCATATTCCTGACCCGGCTGCCCCAGCATTTCCATCAGCGTTGGTATCAGCTGGATCGGACAACCCACTTTATTCGCTTGGAACCAGTCTTTTTCAACTCCTTGCCCGTAAAAAATCATCGGCACCACTGATAAAGTACGCAGGTCTTCTGCTCTTTTAAACGAAAATCTTTCCGAATGGTCGCCTGTGATAATAAAAAGTGCCGAAGGGATTTTTTGTTCAACCTTCTGAACGAAAAGACCCATAACATGATCCGAATACCAGAAATGACCCAGTTCATTCAAAGTTTCATCGTCACCAGCTATACTGTCGGGCAACATATTTTTCACACGCTCTTTGTCAAAACCTTTAGCCGCCACGTCAATAGTATAGGGAGGATGATTGGACGTAGTCATTATAAAATGAAAAATCTTTTCCTCTCGATGTTCCCCAATATACTGCTCTATATGTTCAAATAATGCTTCATCAGGACAGCCCCAGGCATCACCTTCTGCGTATTTTATTTCATCGGCACAACGAAATTCATCAAAATTCTGTGCTAGGACAAAATCCCCCAAGTTCTGCCAATCCTTAAATCCGCCATACCAGAAAACTGTTTTATAGCCCAAATCCTTCATCATTTTGCCAAGCCCGGTAGCATAACCAGTCTTATAGCTTTCCGGCTGATAATTCTCATATAAATAGGCATCTGCCAAACCTGTAAGATAACCGTTGATAGCAGGCATCGTCCCCGTGCCATGTGCCAAAAATGTATTTACCGAAGCGCTATGCGGGGATTGCAGCAGCTTTTCGCTTTCTGCTGCCAAACCCAATTGTACAAACTCAGGTAATAAAGGCCATACGCCATAGCTTTCACCCATGATCATAACGATTTGCTGCGGCTTCTGCTGCATTTTTGCCTGCACCACTTTTTTACTAAAAGCCTGTTCTATTGTTGCAGCCTGCGGATCACCGCCTAAAATACTGATCTGCTTAACTATTTCTGCTTGTGTCAGGTTTGTGCCCGCCGTTTCCCTCAAACACCTGTTGCTGATATAGACTCTGTAAAGAGCTTGTCCGTCGTCTAAAACCGCCTCGTTAAGCAGGTTAGAATTTAATCTGGCAGCATTTTCCCAAGAAATAGACCCGGCATAATTAAAAGAGGCGCCAAACCGGATAAAAACAAAGAACAATGGTAAAAATACAACTAAGGCTGCACAGGCGCAGTACATTTTTTTAGTTGTCACAGCAAAGGTTTTTTCCGGCAGCGAAACTGCAGTGCCAGTCTGCTTTACTGCTGACCAATTCTTGGTGCGCAGCAGACGCAGCAAAAAATAAATCAAAACTGCTGCAACTGCAAAAGCGAGCGGCAAACGCAACAAAAGCTGATATTCTTCGACCCCTGTAGCCAAAATAGCCTGCCAATCGTCATGTATACCATTGATCAGCATCATATTAAATCCGGAGTTAAAGATTTTATAATAGGGAATACGTGCAAAAAACAAGATTGTAAAAACACAAACGACCAGACTATGCCAATAGCGTCTAATTTTAGCAGCAGGCCAACAAGGTAATAATAATTGCACTATCGTTGAAAAGACTGCGCCAATGAATACCATCAGTCCCGCTGTTTTAAGGCTCAACCTAAAGCCATACCACAAAGTGGCCACAATATCAACCGTTGCTACTCCTGCTAACTGGCTTTTAAAAACCAGCAAAAACAATATCCTAAACACCATCAGCAAAATGATCAAAAACGCAAAAGCCTTTAGATCCTGCTGTAAACCGATAATAAAATTATTAAATCTTTTCATTGCATCCTCTTAATCGACTTTCAGCATGATTCTTACCGCTCATACTTATGTTATTTTATGGCTTTATCTATGATATACGTCCCAATTATAATCCAAAGTCTATTTTTAAAAATTTTAATATTTGTATATGTTCTTCAAATTATAATTCTAACCCATTGCTATATAGAAAGCAACTTGCGCTAAAAAATAAACAACAGTCACATAACCTAAAGCTTCTAAGTTATCAGACTGTTGTTTATTTTTATAATTATTTGCTTTACTATTTTTTGCGATGCTCTTCCAGGTACTGCCCCACGATCTTGACGGCGCAGTAATCACCACACATAGAGCAGGCTTCATCCTCGGCCTTATTCTTTTTATTGCGGTAGGCCTGAGCCTTGACCGGATCGAGGGCTAAACGGATCTGCTCCGGCCAGTCCAGGTTTTTACGGGCCACAGCCATCTCCCTGTCCCAGGCGATGGCCTGCGGCAGACCTTTAGCAATATCGGCCGCATGGGCGGCAATACGGGTAGCGATCACCCCTTCGCGCACATCGTCGATATCGGGTAATCCCAAATGCTCGGCCGGCGTCACATAGCACAAAAAATCGGCGCCGCTGACTGCCGCCAAAGTACCGCCGATAGCGGAAGTGATATGGTCATACCCGGGCGCCACATCAGTCACCAGCGGCCCCAGCACATAAAATGGTGCACCGTGGCACAGACGTTTTTGCAGCTGCATATTGGCGGCGATTTGGTTATAGGGCACATGGCCCGGCCCTTCTACCATCACCTGCACACCCCTGTCCCAAGCCCGTTGGGTCAGCTCACCTAAATTCAGCAGTTCCTGAATCTGCGCCCGGTCGGTAGCGTCAGCCAGGCAGCCCGGCCGCAACCCGTCGCCCAGACTGATCGTTACGTCATATTCAGCGCAGATATCCAATATTTCATCGTAATATTCATACAAAGGGTTTTCCTTATCGTTGTGCAGCATCCAGCCGGTAATAAAGCTGCCGCCACGGCTCACCACGTCCATGATCCGCCCCTCGGTCGTCAGGGCATGCAGCACCTGCCGGTTGATACCGCAGTGGATGGTCATAAAGTCTGCCCCATCGGCCGCCTGCTGACGGATGACTGCAAACAGATCCTCTTTGGTCATTTCTACAACAGCGCCACGTTTTTTGATAGTCTCGACCGTAGCCTGATAGATGGGCACCGTACCCACCATAACTGTCGATGCGTTGATAATAGCCTTACGGGAAGCGTCGATATTATCCCCTGTCGAAAGATCCATCACCGCATCGGCACCAGCTTCGATAGCGGCACGCAGCTTGGCAAGTTCCGGCTCCGGGTCTGGATAAGCGCTGGAAGTACCAATATTGGCATTGACCTTGACCGACAAGCCCTGTCCCACACCGCGCGGCACCAGATTTTTGTGTCTGCTGTTGCAACAGATCGCTATGGTGCCTGCCGCCACACCCTCTCTGATAAACTCCGGCGCCAAATCCTCCTGTGCCGCTACCTGGCGCATCGCCTCGGTAATGATGCCCTGACGGGCCAACTGCATCTGTGTTGCCATGATCAATTCTCCTTTCAAAATAAAAAGCCAATCTCCCGCAGGAAATTGGCTTTTGCTCGCGCTTGTGCCACTTCCCTACGCCGGTATTATCCGTAAATCAGGTTCTAAGGGTCGGCCTTGCGGCCTCTCAGCATAATGCGCCCCCAGTGGATAGACTTATGATATTAAATTAATTTTAGCATTTTACACCTACAATAGCAAGTAAAACTTAAATTTTATCGCCAGCCTCATAAACATGGTAGCCGCCTTTACCGCTTTTTTTGACAACATAGGCGGCCATATCAGACAAATGGACAAGGACGTCGAAGTCGCGCCCATGCTCGGGGAAGAAACAGATGCCAACGCTGGCCGAAACAACGATGCCGGAATATTCAGCCTGTAATACGCCGCACAGAGCTCCAGCCCGTTTGACAGTTGCCTCGCGCGAAAGGCCCGGCGCGTAAATATAAAACTCATCGCCGCCAAAGCGGCCGATAACATCGCCGGTGCGGAAGAACTGGCGCAGCTTCGCCGCCATTTCCTGCAGCACTTTGTCGCCAACCTGATGCCCCAGTGTATCATTAACTGTTTTAAAGTTATCCAGATCAGCAAAGATGAAGCTGCCAAAAGTAGCCTGCTGCAGCAGCGGTTCTACCACGGTTTTAAAACCTGCTTTATTATAGACGCCAGTCAGTTCATCAAGCCTGCTTTTATCCTGCAGCTCGGCCTTTTCACGCATTTCCTCATCTATATTATCCAGCTTGCCTACCAGGCGGATCACCGTATCATGCTTGATGATGCAGTTGGCCCGAGCCCTGAACCAGTGCTGCTCGCCGTTAGCATAGCCAAGCAGCAGTTCCGCACTATCCGAATGTTTTTCTCTGATGATCTTCTCGACGAAACTACTTACAGCGTCGATATTTTCAGCCTCCAGAGGCTGCTGTGCTACCGGCGCAACGCCGCGCCTGCCAAATTTCCAAAAGGCTCAAAACCAAAGATCGCCCGGTATAAAGGCGACCAGGCGATATGCCTTTGCAGCACGTCTACGTCAAAAATTATTTCGTTCGAAGCTTGTACCATCAGGTCGTAGCGTTCCTTCTCCAACGCCAGCTCCTGGATGATGCGTTTCTGCTCGCTGATATCGACGATAAGGCAGTACATGAGCAGTACGCCGTCCTTATCCACGCCCACACTGCCACGAACCAGAGCCGGTATATAATGGCCATCCTTATGCAGCAGCCGCATTTCCAGGTCGATTTTATCGTCAAGATGCCATTCACCCGTCAGCAGTGCTTGAAATTTAGCCATATCTTCATCATAGATCAAATGGGCCTGTAGCAGCGACGGTACTTTTTCCAGTTCAGCGCGGCTATGGCCGATCAGCTTCAAAAAACCATCATTGGCGTAGCGAATACAGAAGCCTACCTCATTGACTAAAGTCAGCACACCGCCGTTAATATTGTCGCCGATCTGGCGCAGCATCTCTTCTCTTTCCCTGATCTCGCGCTGTACTTCTTTATTTTCCAGCCATTTTTTCGCCCCATAGGTGCTAAGCAGCCAAACCAGAAAAGCAAGTCCGACATTCAGGAAAATGATTTTAGTACCGATCCAGCCCCCGACCCTGTCGACCTCTAAAATACACTTGGTGTTTGGCAGATCGATATTATACGTACGCCCGCCATACATAGCCATAGCCTCGTGGTTAGAAGCGGCGATGGTAAGCCGGCTGCCGTTTTCCAGCTTGTAAAGGTGATACCTGTGTTGCTGCCCGTCCAGGGCGGCAAAATTTATATTCTGCAAAGCGTAATGCTTACTATCAGGGTTCATGCTCAATGTAATGGCCACAAACCCCCAGGGAGAACCGTCCTGATTTCTGACGGCAACGAGGCCTGTCAGCACCAGTTCCTGATCCTGCACCCGCCTGAACGGCCCTTCGATGACCAGCTCGCCCTGCTTCTGATAGACCTTGCTGATAGCATCATCTCTGCCAGGCAGCGACATCAGATCGAGTCCCAAAGCACTCTTGTTTTCTTCATAAGGGTAGCAGTAGGAAATAACGCTTTTAGCAGGCACACCATCAACAACAGGCCCTTCTGCCCGTGCCAGAGAAACATTCTTGATCAACGTCATATCATCGAAAGCCGCACAGACGCTGTCCATTCTGGCAATGCCGATCTCCGACATATTCCGGTAACCTTTTGCGTTTACAGCTATTTTGTTACCCCGCGCATCCAGCATCACCTGTTCGATCAATTCTCTTAAAACAAAGGCGTCATCGTAAAGGTCCATCAGCTCGTAACGAATCTGCGAACCGTAGCTTTGCGCCAAAAAAGCAGCCCGCTCACGGGTATATTTATAAGTATTATAAAGACTGACGCTTGCAGCAGCAGCGCAAACCAGTGCCGCAGTTATACTAAGCAGCAGCAGGTATTTGATATTATAAATACGTTTTTTCGCCATGTCGGGCCTTCTTCCAACAATATTCTAACCTCACTTTTATTATAGCTTATTTCATATCATCGGACATCATTTTTATTTATTTTCCAAATATTTTTAGTCATTGGCACATATTCGCAAAAAAAAGCCTGCCGACATTATTTGTCGGCAGGCTTTGAGCTTAACGATCAGCCAAAAATTACCACTGCATCCTTACATTTGATGCGCAGCAAAGCTGTCTCAAATACGCGGAACTCATGATTAAGTTTAGCAGAGCCCAAATAACCGGTAATAAGATCCTGGCCAATGACAATGTCCATATTCTGCGGTTCGGCGCAGACCAATACGGCTTTATTGAGACCCAAAGCCGGAGTCATATATAATCCACCGCCCACCAGGTTTTTGATGCGTTCACTTTCAAGCAATCCGGTGCTGACCTGCAAACGCTGTAATTGAGCGTAAAGATCAGGGCTGACTGCCAAAGCGTAACGGCCTCTCAAATTCTTGTCCGCAAAATGCTGCAAACCTTTAACTACGTCACTAAAAGCACTCTCGTCTTTGCTCCAATCGGATTTTTTAACTTTGAAAGCGCCCTCGACAGTAGCCAGGCCTTCATAACCGGCTTTAGGGTTACCGGCAAAAATCATCAGGTCTTCTTTTTGAGCACAGGCATTAGCGGCTGCGCTTACTGCGGCCAAATCGATAGGCATACCGATCATTTTAGCCTGTTCCATATCTCTCCAGGATAAAACGAAATCCCTGTAGATCATGGGCAATTCTTTAAAGCTGCGTCCGGTAACTTTTACCGCTTCCTCTTCTTCACCGAAGAAATCGACGCTGCCTTTTTCAGCCGGGGTCAGCACATCTACATTCACGCTTTGAGCGCCTGCGCCCAAAGGACCGTAGATCTGCAAAAACTTACGGCCAACCAAAACATTTCTTGCCGCATTGACAGCGGCGCTATCGATAGCCTGCCATTGTTCGGCAGACAAGCTTACGTCATCACGCATTAAAAATTCCATAACCATACCTCCTATTTATCCAGCAGACTGCCAACGGTAGTCGCTTTATTGGTGACTTCCGTTTTGTCATCGGCAATGCCGGCCGCTTTCATTCCTAAACCTTCCAGCATTTCCTTAACTTCGCCTTCGCCGGAAATAAAATGCTCGGCTTCTGCCGGGTCCAAATAACGCAGCAGGGTCATCAGTTCGCCGACATGGGCTTTTTCTTCATCACGGATATCGGCAATAACCATTTTTGCCACTTCGTCATCAGTTGCCTGTACATGGGCGTCATACAGGTAAATAGCTTCCAGCTCACCTGCAATATCCAGACGTACGGCTTGGATAAGTTCCTCTTTGGTTAATTTTCTGTTGACATTACCTTGAAACGGGTTTGCAAAATTTGGCATTACTGCCACCACCTTCCTGATTTTGTTTGTTTGCAGTGTGTAATCGCAACAAATAAGAATTATCTTTTACCATATTATAGCACTGTAAATTTAAAAAAGCAATTAACTTTTCGCATAGTACTGCGTGACGGAAAACTTCTCCGTACTTTTATTATAACACCGCTGCTGTTTTCTACAACCCAAAAACCAGCTCCTTAAAGTATTTTTTGCTAAGATAATCACTTACAAAAACTAAAAAACAGCCGCCCCACGCGGAGCGGCTGTTTTGCTGCGGCTTAACTAAAGCAGCGCAGCAGCAGGACCCATATGGGCGGCACCAAAAGTGCCGGCAGCATATTAAGGGTCTTAAATTTTTTCAATTCTAAAATAGCCAAGCCAGAGCTCATAATAAAGACGCCGCCAATAATGGATATCTCCGTCATCAGCTCCGCCGTTAAAAAGGGTGCCAACCAGCCGGCAAACATATAAATGGATCCCTGCCAAACGAACAGTACCAGGCCAGCCAGGCCGATACCGATGCCATAAGCCGAAGCCAATACCATCGAAGCGACAAAATCAAGTGTCGCATTAGTAAAAAGATAGGTATTATTGCCGTACAACGCACTTTCGACAGGACCCAAAATAGATAGAGTACCGATGCAGAACAGCAGGATCGCCGTCGCCAAACCCTGCCCCAGGTCAGAGCCGCCTTTAAAGCGTCCGGCCAGCCCTTGGAAACGTCCGTCGATATCCAGCGCCGTACCAAGCACGCTGCCGATAGCCAGGCTTAAAATGAACAGGACCGGGAACTTACTGTGCGGCATATTGCTGACCACAGCATTGGCGCCAAGGCCTACCGTTGCCAGACCTAAAGCGTCAAACAGGGCCTTTTTATAATTTTCTTTGATGCCCCGTCCAAAAACACTGCCCAGCAGGCTGCCTGCCAGAATAGTGCTTGTATTGACGATAGTACCCAGCATTGCCTCATTCCCCCATTGATAACATTTTGTACCTTTATATTATATGCTTTTCGGCGGCAACAAACAACTACAACAGTTCGCCGTAACGTTTGATATAAAGTTTTTTCATTACCGTGGCCAAAGCCATGTAAGCCAGCGTGATAGCGGCCAACCAGCCGAAATAATCAGCAGGCAGCGATGCTAGCCCGATAGCGTGACCCGCAGCGGTAAAGGGTATCACTGTCAGTACTGCAATGCCAATAAAGGTGAGCAGCGTGACCGGGGCCGACGCATGGCTTTGCAGGAAGGGGATCTTCGGCGTTCTGATCATATGGATGACCAGAGTCTGCGTCCACATGGATTCTACGAACCAACCGGCCTGGAACACGGCGATATACAGCGCCTGCTGCGCCGGATCGGTCAGTTGATGGAACAAGAGTCCTCCTACAGCCGCCGGGCAAATGATGAAATACATCAGCGCGTAGGTCGCGATGTCAAAAACTGAACTGGTCGGCCCGATCCAGATCATAAAATTGCTGACGCTGGAAGCATCCCATTTTCTGGGCCGGGTCAAAAATTCCTTATCCACGTTATCCCAGGGGATCGCCGTGCAGGAAATATCATAGATCAAATTAAGCAAAATCAGATGGATGGACGCCATAGGCAAAAACGGCAGGAAGGCGCTGGCAATCAGGACCGAGAAGATATTGCCGAAGTTGGACGAAGCCGTCATCTTGATATATTTGATCATATTGGCATAAGTTTTGCGGCCTTCGATGATGCCCTTTTCCAGCACCAGCAGGTCTTTTTCCAGCAGGATAACGTCAGCAGATTCCTTGGCGATATCGACTGCCGTATCGACAGAGATACCCACATCGGAAGCCTTCATGGCCGCCGCATCGTTGATACCGTCGCCAAGATAACCTACAGAATGGCCATTTTCACGCAGCAACCGCACGACCCTGGCTTTTTGGGCCGGGGCTAATTTGGCAAAAACAGTGGTAGTTTCAGCCGCTGCTGCCAGTTCTTCATTGCTCATGGCCTCCACTTCACTGCCCAGCAGCATTTTTTCTATGGACAGCCCCACATGGCGGCACACACATTTAGTGACCTTCTCGTTGTCGCCGGTCAAGATCTTCACGGCAACACCGTGCTCCTGCAGCGCTTTGATGGCTGCGGCCGTAGTTTCTTTCGGCGGGTCGAGGAAAGCCAGATAGCCTATCAGTACCATCTCGTTTTCATCGGCAACCGAAAAAGCGCCAACAGGCGACGGATTAGTTTTTTGGGCTACAGCGATGACGCGCATCCCATCCTCGTTCAACTCGTCCACCTTCTCCATCACGATTTTTTTCATGGAAGCGGTCAGCGGCACTACTCGGCCTGCATATTCTACGAAAGCTGAAATATTGAGCATTTCTTCAACGGCACCCTTGGTTATCATCTGGGTCTTGCCATTTTTATCTTCCACCACCACGCTCATGCGGCGGCGTTCAAAATCAAAGGGTATTTCGTCCACCTTGTTATAAAAGTTTTCCAGGTCGCCCAGCTGGTCGTGCTGCGTTTCCTGTTCCAGCTTCGTCCTGCTGATAATGGCGATATCCATCAGATTTTTCAACCCGGTCTGGTAAAAGCTGTTCAAAAAAGCGTGCCGCAAGACCCGAGGCGCTTCGTTGCCTTCGATATCCAGATGGTATTCCAGCACTACCTTGTCCTGGGTCAGCGTGCCTGTTTTATCGGTGCAGAGGATATCGATAGAGCCTAAATTTTGGATAGAATTAAGATTTTTGATGATGACTTTTTCTTTAGACATCGATACCGCGCCCTTAGCCAGGCAGGTAGTAACGATCATCGGCAGCATTTCCGGAGTCAGGCCGACGGCCACCGAAATAGCAAACAGGGCGGCGTTCATCCAGTCGCCTTTGGTAAAACCGTTGATGAACAGTACCACCGGCACCATGACCAGCATAAAGCGGATCAATACCCAGGAAACGGAATTAACGCCTTTTTCAAAGCTGGTTTTGGGTGGCTTGCCGCTCAGTGCTCTGGCCATCTCACCCAGCAGCGTATCGTTACCCGTAGCCACAACAACGCCGACGGCAGTGCCGCTGATAACATTGCTGCCCATAAAGGCCAGATTGGAATTTTCGGTAATGGCGGCAGCCACTTCTGCCTGACACAAGTATTTTTCTACCGGCTCACTTTCACCGGTTAGTGCCGACTGGCTGACAAACAGGTCTTTCGCAAAAATGATGCGGATATCAGCCGGCACCATATCGCCTGCCGATAAATGCACGATATCGCCTACCACCACTTCGTCCAGCGGTATTTCCTGCTGCCCCGTTTCCAACCGCTCTACACAGGTAGTAGTTTCGATCATCGCCGACAGCTTGGCTGCCGCGTTGCCGCTTCTGGTCTCCTGCACAAAACGCAACAGTCCCGAAATCAGTACCATCGTCGTAATGATGATCACAGTGATGGCGTCTTCCTCGCCCGGATCGGACAGATAAATATCCGTAAAGCCCGACACCACAGCCAGCACGAATAAGATAGCCGTGAACGGATTAACAAAAGCCTTGCAGATACGGGTAAACAGCGACTCCTTCTTGCCGTGGGTCACCACATTGTCGCCATAGCGATCACGCACGCTTTCCACCATGCCCGTAGGCAGCCCTTTGCCTGTAGTGCCCAGCTGCCGCAAAACAGTGTTTACATCATGGCCTGCGGCAAAACGCAGCCTTTCGCTGACCTGCTCACGATGCAGGATCTCCTGCGGGTTATTTTTAAAAAACAGTAATTTCTTTTTCATTGTCTTCTACCTCCTTACGGTTAATAATGCGTACTTTCAGGAAAGTAGGACATACAACGAAAAGCCAAAGCATCTATATGTGATTGTCGTGGAAGAACAGACGCCCTGATGGCAGACTGCTTCCTCTTACTTCGCCTTTTGGTTTTATGCCCCTACTGCCTCCTGCGTCCATTCTTCTCACCTCACTTATTTCTAAAAATATTTATTATAAAATCCTGCGGTGGGCCGTGGAAATATAAAAAACCCGCGTCAATGCCTAAACAAAGACGCGGGCAATAAATATACACCCTTACAGTTCAAATCAGAACCGGCCCTGTTCAAGCTTTAACTCCACAGGGCGATGAAACTGCGTTAGATTATGCCTTGTTTTCGACATAGCCTGTTCAAACCTGCTCATGGTGTCTCCACCACTCCGCGGCAGCAGTCCGTATCCCTATGGTAGCCTCACCTACCAGAATATCCAGCTTCTATATTATACATTAAGCTATTTAAGTTTGTCAACACTTTATTTTCTTAAATTTTCTTCTTCAAATTTCAAACATCTTTCTTCATAACCGTCGATCTTATTGTCAAGCCGTTCCAATACTGCCTGCATTTCAACTATTTTAAGAGCAAGCTGCTGGCGCTGTTCTACTAAAAGTTCTTTGCGGGCACCGATCGTGTCCGCTCCCTGATTGAACATGGCCACATACTCGATCAGCATTTCGACCGGTATACCAACACCACGCATACATTTGATAAATTCGACCCAATTACAGTCGGTCTCATCGTAAGTACGGATACCGCTGCTACTGCGCTTTACCGGCGGGATCAGACCGATCCGCTCATAATAGCGCAATGTATCTGCTGGCAAACCAAATTTTTTACTCACTTCGGCAATCGTCATGGGGCAGCACCTCCTCGTTGCCTTTATTCTAACACTTAGAGTTAACTCCAAGTCAAGCAGAATTTGTCACTGCACCGCTCAACGGCTTATTCACCAAAAACAGCTGCTGCCTGCCGCATATTCTCGATCACCGCTACCTTAAAGGGGCAGCGCTTTTCGCAGGCACCGCAGCCTACGCACTCGCCAGCCTTATGGGCCAGTACTTTATAATGCTCCCGCACGGTCTCCGGAACGCCATTTTGCGCCCTGGTCAAATTCAAAAACTTGGTTACCGTTGCCACGTCGATGCCTTTGGGACAGGGAGCACAATGGCCGCAGTACATACAATGCCCTTCCCAGTTGATCTTAGGGAAGGAAGCAAAAGCCGCCGCGTAATCTTTTTCAGCAGCGGTCGCCGTAGTATAAGCAATGCACGCCTTCAGCTCGTCCACCGTGTGTGAACCAGCCATCACTGCCGCCACGCCCGGGCGGGTCAGCGCATAATGCAGGCACTGATTGACCGTCAACGCCTTGCCCGCCGGTGAAAGTTTCTCGCTTAAAAGGTCACCGCCGCCAAAAGCCTTCATGACGGTGATGCCCACGCCTAAACGGCTACATGCTTCGTACAGCGCTTCTCTTTCCGGATCCATATTTGAAAGCTGCTGCTCATAGTTTTTTCCGTCCCACAGGTCATAGCAATCTTCACCGCCCGGCTGTAGGTCATAACAGGGATTAACACTGAACATCAATACGTCGATCAGACCGCTTTTGACTGCTTCCAAAGCAGCTACAGGGTTATGGCTACTCAAACCGATATGTTTGATTTTTCCCTGCACCTGCATTTCTCTGGCATACTCCATCACAGGGCCATTGGCTACTTCGTACCAATCCTCTAAGGCGTCCACATAATGGATCATCCCAATGTCGATATAATCGGTCTCCAGCCGGGCCAGCAGATCCTCGAAGCTATCACGCACTTCCTTCAGCACACGGGTTCGTTTATACTGGCCATCCTGCCAGATAGTACACAGATGGGCCTGCAAAATAAATTTGCCGCGGCGGCCTCGCAGCCATTTGCCTAAACGGCTGCGCATCTCCGGCTGCGGAGCATACAGGTCGATACAATTGATGCCTGCTTGCTCTGCCGCTAACAACAAAGGTTCCATCAAAGCTCCTTCGCTAGCAACAAAGCCCTCACAGCCTAAAGCTATGGCGCTGACTTTCAGGTCGGTACGTCCTAATTCACGATATTCCATTCTTCTCGCTCCATTTCTTTACTAAACTCCAGCTCATCTGCTTTTTAGCGCAACGCCAGTGTCAACAGCAGGTACAGCAATGGCTGATGCAGCAGATAAACGGCCAGCGAATGACGGCCACAGCGGCTCAAACAGGCGTTGCCACGGCCAAAGGCATCAGGCAACCTGCCCTGGCGCGCACTGATACGAAAAGCATAATAACCGGCCAGATATAAAAACAGCCAGGGAAACAACGAAAAATAATCGCTGGAAGCAAAACCAGCTTCCGTAAAGCCCAGATAAGTAGTCAGTTTATTTTTATACAGCACCGCCGGTAGCCGTGCCATGTTCCATTGTTCAAAGCCTATATAGCCGTCGTTGATATTACGGGTCAGCACAAACAATGCGGCATTGGCAAAAAGTCCCCAACCAGGACGCACTTTAGCCGCCCACCCTTCAACGGCAGCCAGCAGCAGCATCGCCGAACCCAGAAAAAACAAGATCCCGAAAACAACAGCCTGCTCGGGCACAAAAACGTGCGTTATTACAGCTACCAGCACCCCGCCAGCTATGACATGCAAGCCGCGCCTTACGGGACGCCGCCCCAGTGGCCAGCAAAAACCAGAAAGAAAGATGAACAGCCAGCAAAAACTTTGCTGCCACCAATAACAGGCAGCACTTTGGAACCAGGGCAATTCTACCTGAAACAAATACACCAGATCCCAGAAAAAATGATAAACGATCATTCCCAGCAGCAGCAACCCCCGCAGGCTGTCTAAAAAATCATACCTGGCGCCACTATTTATCCTCTCCATCTAACAGCCCTTCCTTCGCGGTAAAGTTTCAGCGAAGCACTTTGTCCAGCCAGTTTACTATGGCAGTTTGTCCCGACGCCGCGTCAGAACCACGGACCGCCAGTCCTTCTTTTAGCTCGGCTCCCGGGCAAACCAGTGCAATATCCTTCATACTGCGCCCCAAGCCGCTGCCCTCGTGCGTGCAGAAGGGATAGATGGTTTTGTTATGGAAATCGAATTTTTCCAAAAAGGTCAGCACCGCCATCGGCAGCGTCCCCCACCAGATGGGATAGCCTAAAAATATCCCTTCATACTCTGCCAGCGAGGGTGGATAAACGGCCAGCCGAGGGCGGGAACCATTACGCTGTTCCTTTTGGGCAATGGCACTCATTTCCTGATAACTGTCCGGATAAGGAATGACTGTTTCCAGCTTCACCGCCTCACAGCCAGTCTGCTGCACCAGTATCTCGGTAGCCAACTGCGTATTGCCTATGGCCAGTTCGACAGTTTTACCGCCGCTGTAATTTTCTCCGGCGCGCGAAAAATAAACGATCAGATTTTTTTCTTTATTAAAACTCATTTTCCTGCTCCTTTTACAGCATAACACTTAAAGTTAACTCCAAGTCAAGAGTTCACTTGTTTTTTGTTTGTTCTCTCTATATTATATAACACTCGGAAACAGATATTTCTTAACTGCAATAAAAAAAGCTTTCGAGTATACTCTCGAAAGCTTTAACTGTTGATTGGTGCGAGTGACAGGAATCGAACCTGCACGTCGTAAGACGCTAGATCCTAAGTCTAGTGCGTCTGCCAGTTCCGCCACACTCGCAAACAGACAAAAAAATGGTGATCCACCCGCGACTCGAACGCGGGACACCCTGATTAAAAGTCAGGTGCTCTACCGACTGAGCTAGTGGATCACATTGGCTGGGGCGGCTGGACTCGAACCAACGCATGCGGGAGTCAAAGTCCCGTGCCTTACCGACTTGGCTACGCCCCAAGATTTGGAAATATTGGATAAATTGTGGGGTGACTGGAGGGGATCGAACCCTCGAAATAACGGAGCCACAATCCGCCGTGTTAACCGCTTCACCACAGCCACCAAATTGGCCAAACTTTATAGCTTGGCGACGAATGTTATTCTACCATAGCCACTAATCTATGTCAATCTTTTTTATAAATTTTTTTACATTTTTTTGCAGTTTTTCTTACTTGCAAACAGCTATAGCTTCGATTTCTACTTTTACACCTTTAGGCAGCCCGGCAACCTGCACGCAGGACCGCGCCGGCGGATTAATGGGGAACTTTTCACCGTAAATACTGTTAACCGCGCTGAAGTCTTCTAAATCGGTCAGGAATACCGTAGTTTTAACTATATCGGCAAAGGTCAGGCCCGCTTCAGTCAAAACGCCTTCCATATTCTGCAGCACTCTGATGGTCTGTGCTTCAACACCTTCGTCTACAACTTCGCCGGTTTCGGGGATCAGCGCGATCTGCCCCGACATATAGAGCATGCCGCCCACCTTGATAGCTTGAGAATAAGGGCCGATAGCGGCCGGTGCATTTTTAGTACTGATAACTTCTTTCATTTTAAAGCCTCCATTCAATGATCTTATTTAAGTTTTGCGTTTATTTTTTGCTGTCTGCGTCAAAATAGGCCTTCGCCCAGGCCAAAGCCGTTGGGGTCTGGGCCAGCCCGCCTTCAGCCGTTTCTTTCAGTGTACAGGGCAGACGGTCACCGACCGCTTTCATGGCGTCGATAGCTTCGTCAGCCGGGATAAAGCTGGTGATGCCGGCCAGAGCCAGTTCAGCCGCCAGCAAAGCCTGTGCCGCCGCACCGCCGTTACGCTTGATGCAGGGCACTTCTACCAATCCGGCAACAGGGTCGCAGACCAGGCCCAACATATTTTTAAAAACCATAGCCACTGCGTGCCCGACCTGCTCGGGCGTACCACCCAGCACGTCTACAGCCGCACCAGCAGCCATAGCGGCGCCGCTGCCACATTCGGCCTGACAGCCACCCATAGCCCCTGACAAAGAGGCACGGTTAGCAATGACCAAGCCGATGTTACCTGCCACCACCAATGCCTCCGTCATCTGCTGAGGTTCAAGTGCATAATGTTTTTTTAAAGCCAGCAATACGCCCGGCAGTACGCCGCTGGCGCCTGCCGTTGGAGCCGCCACGATGCGGCCCATGGCTGCGTTGCACTCGCCCACTGCCATAGCGTAAGCAACGGCGTCATTGACCACGCCGCCCAGAATGTTTTTATAACCGGCTTCCTGCGGCGCTGCCTGCAATTTTTTAGCAGCGCCGCCGGTCAGACCGCTGTGCGAAGGCACGCCGGTCAAACCAAAGGCCACCGATTCTTCCATAACCTGCAGCATCGCCGCCATCTGTTCCAAAACAGCGTCTGCCGAAAGCTCCAGTTCTTCACTGCTGCGCTCCAGCAGATAGGTATGTAAAGGCACCTGCCGTACAGTAGCTTCGTCGATCCATGTTTTTAAAGAAATTTTTTCGTTGATCACGGCACACCTCACAAAACATTGCGGATAAACCGCACCGACTGCATCGGTTCTAAAGCTGCAACTAAATTGACGATCGGTTCCGGCACGACCTGGTCACACTCGATGACCATGGTAGCCATTCCACCCTTATTGGCGCGGAAAACACGCATACCGGCAATGTTGATACCCGCACTGGCCAGCGCGCTGCTGACCAGCGAGATCACGCCCGGCTTGTCTTTGTGCAGGGTCAGGATCGCCGGGAAACGGCCGCTTAATTCCACAGCAGCGCCGTCGATGGAGGTAACCAGTACCTGCCCACCGCCGATAGAGGAACCGATAACTTCGCACTGCCTGCCATCGGCCGCCGTCAATTTAAAATACACCGTATTGGGATGGGTAAGGTCGCCTAAATTGATAGTCGAAAATTCGTATTCCAGCCCTTGCTCGGCAGCAAACTCTTTGGCCTGTGGGATGCGCGCGTCATCTGGCAACCAACCCATCAGCCCTGCCAAAAGCGCCATATCCGTACCATGGCCGCGATAAGTCTGGGCAAAGCTGCCATGCAAAGCGATCTGCGCTTTGACAGGCCAGGCACCCAAAATGCTAATCGCCAGCAGCGATAAGCGCACAGCACCCGCCGTATGTGAACTGGATGGCCCGATCATCACCGGGCCGATAACGTCAAATATATTCATACTAACCTCGCTTTGTTCAGTACCGGCCTATTCCACGTTGTCTAAAGAACGATGGGCCAGCCCCACACACAATTCATTGAGATTCAACACGCCCACCGCCATATAAATAGCGACGCACAGATGCTCGCCGCAGCGGGCGATACCGATCTTGCCGCCCACATTAAACCCCAGGGCCTTGGTTTTGACCTGTTCCAGCGCCGCATGGGCAGCGCCAGCCACCGCACCGGCACCCACATGGGTATCGGAAACCAGCCCCTGCCTTTGGGCAGCGACAACTGCCCGTTCCACGATCTTAACGATGGAAGGTATAAATTCGCCGCCAAAATCCACTGCCGTCGAACGGATGCCCTGCTCGGCCAGCTCCTGCTTGACGCGCTGCTCTTCAGGCCGCGAACCAGTCACAGCTATTTTTAAGGCCGCACGGCCAATTTCGATACTGGTGAGTTTGCTGTCGGTCATCATATCAAGCCTCTTCCTCTACTAATTCCGGCACTTTGATAGGAGTTTTATCGATAACGGCCACCAAAAGGAACGTCACGATGCAGATCAGCCATTCAAAATAAATAACATGCTGCAAAACGTGTAAAGCCGGTACAAACTCCCACACCACCAGGCCCAGCAGGCCTACCAGCGTAGTATAAAACGCACTGCTGCGGCGGCATAAGCCCGGTGCGAACACCGTAAACAAAAAGACGCAGGTCAGCGCCGTCGTCATAGACAGACCGGCGATCATGGTCTTTAAAATACCTGCCGCATTAAAGGCGAACCACAAAGTCACCAAACCAACGGCAAAAATAGTGATGCGGTTGACGGTAACAAATTTATCATCGCTGACACCGGGATTGATGAAGCGTTTGTAAATATCCTGGCTAAACAGGGTTCCGGCACCCAAAAGGATCGTGCAGGCCGTAGAAACGTCTGCCGCCCACAAAGCCGCCAAAGTAGTACCCGAAGCTACAGGATTCAGGCTCATAACCACCTTCGGCAGCGCCATGGTAGCCGTGATATCGGGGAAGGAGACCTTAGCCACGATACCCAGCAGGGCACATAAGAAGCCGATAGGGAAAATCAAAATGCCGCCTAAAATAAAACCCTTGCGGGCAGTTTTGGCATCACGGGCACCGCATGCGATCTGTACTGGGCCCTGGGCCGTGATAGCCTGGGTGATCATAACGATGAACCAACCAATTATAACGGCCATCGGGATACCTGCCAGCGGGTCCAGCCAATCCATATTTGTAGGCAGCTGCGCTGCAATAGCATCGATACCGCCGGCATTGCTGACAGCGGTGATACAGGAATATAAAATACCCACATAGATCAGGATAACGCTGACGATATTAGACAGCCCGGAAGACCACAGCCCGCCGATGAGTGTGATACCGATAAAAACTACGGCGCTCACAATCATACCAGCCTTAAAACTGAAAACATCGGGCAGCAGGGCTGCTAAAATAGCGCCGCCGGCCAGATATTGCAAAGCCGTAATGACGGACATGATGATAACAAGACCCACGGCGCTGATGACGCGACCCTTCGTGTCATAATATTTCTCAAAAAATTCAGGGATAGTCGAGATCTTCATAGCGCGCAGCTTGCCTGCTGCCACCAGTCCCATCACGATAGCGCCTGCCGACCAGGCCGCATTATACCAGCCCGCCGCCATACCTACCCGGAAAGCATTTTCAGCTACGCCGACAGTAGAGGCCGCACCTACGGCCAGCCCTGTGATGTTGACCGCGATCAGAGCCGTACCTAACTTACGGCCGGCAAATAAATATTCAGCCGAGCCTTTATCCGCCCGCCGCTTGACATAAAAACTGATACCAAAAAGAAGCGCGATATACACGCATACGATAAATAATTGAATAGACAAATGCCACACTACCTTTCTACGCTGCTACATTGCTGCTTAATAAACTACCTGCGTCCCCTGGACGCGCCTACCATACTACCCCCCTGCCCGCTTCAAATATACTACATTATATCAAGTTTCTTTGGTAAAGTGAAGTAAAACAACTTAAGAAACTGCCTGCATCTGCTTTCCAAATCCCCTTTACAAAAGCTTTATAAAAGGCGAGCCAGGTAAAATTTTTCTTACTTGCCCGCCAACAACAAGGATTTTAGCTTTTTATGTCGAATGTAAAAAAGATTACAGAAGATTTATTCTGTCTATTTTCCTGATAAGCGAGGCTTAAAATCATGTACTCTTATAAAACCAGCGGCACCTGTGCCCAGCAAATCAACTACGATATCATCGACGGCAAGATCCACAATGTGTCTTTTGTCAGCGGCTGCCCCGGCAACCTTAAAGCCATCGGTATCCTTATCGAAGGCATGCCCGTTGAAGAAGTGGCAGCCAAGCTACGCGGTATCCGCTGCGGCAACCGCAGCACCTCCTGCGGCGACCAGCTGGCCCAGGCTTTGGAGCAGCACATCAATAAATAAACGTCAACTAAGCATGGTAAACTTGAAGGAAAGGAGTGAACTGCAATGTATAAGATCCTCAAAAGCACGCCCAACGGTATTGACGAGCTGGAAATGGAACAACTGGAAAAAGGCTGCTGGATCGACATTGTCAGCCCCTCTCCCGAAGAACTGCACGAAATAGCGGACGCCACCAATATCCAACTGGATTTTTTGACTGCCGCACTTGACGAAGAAGAAAAATCGCGTATCGAAACGGAAGACGACCAGATCCTGATCCTGGTCGATATACCATTCCTGCGCAGCAACAAAGACTATGACACTCTTCCTCTCGGCATTATCATTTCCGAAGATTTCATTGTCACCGTTTGTCTGGAACCCAACGCCGTTGTAGCCGATTTCTCGTCCTACAACCACCGTTTTTTCAGCACCTTCAAAAAAACGCGCTTCCTGTTCCAGATCCTCTACAAATCAGCAACTCTGTATCTGAAATATATCCGTATCATTATCAAGCGGACCGATGAATTAGAGCAGCATCTGCGTAAGTCCATGGAAAATTCCGAGCTGTTCAATTTGCTGGATCTGCAGAAATCACTGACCTACTTCACCACGTCCCTGCGCAGTAATTACATCGTGACAGAAAAACTGCTGCGGCTGCGTTCCACCAATCAGTCGGGACATTTGATCAAGCTTTATGAAGAAGATGAGGACCTTTTGGAAGATGTCATCATCGAATACAAACAGGCTATTGAGATGGTTGAGATGTACAGCCACATTCTTAACAGCATGATGGAAGTATTCGCCTCCATCATCAGCAACAACCTGAACTTAGTTATGAAATTCTTAGCTTCCGTAACCATTATCCTGGCCATACCGACGACCATCGGCGGCTTGTGGGGTATGAACGTGCCAGTGCCCATGGAGGGCAACGAATTCGGCTTCGTCACCATCACCTCCATCGCCCTGCTGATTTCGGTGGGTACAGGTTACTGGCTGTGGAAACGCCGTATGTTTTAGTTTTAGGAGACCATTATGTCAAAAATATTAGCAGAACAATTATTGGCCGGTATCATTCTCGGCGATAACGACAATCAGGAATATATTTACCTGCCTGGCGGCGAGGTGGGCAGCGATAACCCCTGCTGCGTTTTTGAAAGCAGGGACGGACGTCAGGACCTGCAGCTGGAGGCAGCCGTCGAGCAGGTCAAGCGACTGCACTTAAAACCTGTCAGCCATCCGGAAATGGGCCGCCGTTCCTATTAAACATTACTAAAAACACAAAACCCACCACGCCAAGCGCGGTGGGCTTTTTTATTGCCACTTTTTACTTTTGCAGCCACTGCCGTAAAAATTCCTCCGGAGGCAAAGGCCGTGAAAAATAGTAACCCTGCCCCTGCTGACAGCCAAACTCCTGTAGCAGTTCTAATTGCTCTTTGGTCTCGATGCCTTCGGCCAAAGTCAGCGTGTCGCCGAACTCCCGACACATGAAAATGCCTGCTTTAAACATGATCTGGGCCTTGGGGTTATCTACCAGATCGTTGACCAGGCTTTTATCAAATTTCACCGTATCAAAATTTACCTGAGCCAGCAGTTCTTTTTCCAGCAGGCCGAAGCTTTCGGTGATCTCCACGTCTATCAATTTAGTATCGATACCGTACTGGCTGCAGATCTCTGCACCGCTTCTGATGATATTCTCAGCCATCAGGGTGACCCGCGAAACGTTGACCGAAACCTTAAAGGAAGCATGCCCCTGTTCCTGCCATTTTTTTAGTAGCTGGCAAACGCTTTCCAGAACAAAGGTATCGACATAACTGATCAAGCCGTTTTCCTCATATTCGGGAATAAACTTATCAGGCGTCACCATCCTGCCGTTCTCGTCAAACTTGCGCACCAGTGCTTCAGCACCTTCCAGTGCTCCTGTACGCAAATTTATCTTCGGCTGCAAATACACGGTAAAATGGCCTGAGGCAATCTCATCCTGCAATTGATGGGCTCTTTCGGCCCGATTGTTATAATCTGTTTCCATATCCTGATAGCTTACAAATTTTGTCGCTTCCATCACAGCGTTGGCCTGCGACACTTTTTTGTAGATATCGGCGCAGCTATCGCACCACAAACGGCCTACGGAAACCCCAAACTCTATACCTTTGCTCAGTTCGCCCTTCAGCTCTTCCACCTTGGCCTCAAATTCTTTCTTGGTACAACCCACCAAAAGACCCACAAATTCATCACTGCCGATGCGGAAGGAATCGGTACCAAATAAACGCCTCACGATGTCCGCCAGCTTGATCAGCGCCTGATCTCCTGCCTGATTGCCTTTAGCAGCATTGATATACCGCAGCCCGTTAAGGTCCATATCAACGATACCAATACTGGTATTTTTCCGTTCAGCCAATTCTTGCAGTGTCAGATTATATTTTCCCTGTTATACAGGCCTGTCAAAGTATCGGTCCAGCGCAGATGCAGTAATTTTTCTTCCACATATTGCTTCTGCCGTTCCAGTTCATCCTCCTGCAGATTATACAACACTTCAAACCGCAAGCGGCGGTCATTATGCTCCAATAAAATACTTTTGACCTCCAAATACCGCTGTATGTAAGGCTGATAAACTTCCTCTACAAAAAAATTCTCTGTTTGCAGTGACGCGTTATGGCAGAACTTGCACCGTTCATCCAGTCCCTGCAGTACAGTATAGCATTTGCAGCCATGATAGCTTTCGTCATCTACCGGCCGCTGCAGCATCTCTTTGGCATATTTGTTCATATAAATGATCTCATCCGTATCGATGTCGATCAGATATACCGCTCTCGCATCCTCTGTCCTTACTATCTGCGGCAATTCATCAAAACCTATCAGTCTGCCGTCCATCCATACACCTCTTTATCTCGGCCTGTTTAGTTTGCACTTTTATCTAACTTAATAAACAATACCTTATCGTTTAAGTTTTTTATCATCTTAAAAATTTGCATCTTTTTTATCTCTCCCTATTATAGCACATCATTAGTTATATTCAATCTTTTCCGTCTATCAGGAATGTTTTATATTTTATTGCAATAAAAAAGCGCTGCGGCAATGCCGCAACGCTTTTAATTTTTACTTTTACTTTATTACGATCACAGGTACGCCTGCGTCTTCAACAACTGTTCTGCTGACGCTTCTTTTCAGCATCCCCTCCAGGGTGCCGAAACCCCTGCTGCCCATAACTATAGTATCGCAGCCTTCGCGGCGGCCCAGCTTAATTATCTCCTCGGACGGTCTGCCGCTGATAGCCAGCAAATAATCGCAGGGCACTTCCTGCTTATCCATCAGGTGTTTCGCTGCTCCCAGGACCTCATTGCCGATCTGCATCACAGGTCCATTGGCACTGTAAACGAGTTCTTCTTCAAGAGGAGCCCCGCCGACAGCGTTGATACCCGGTTTGACTATCGTCAAAATGACCAGGTGCCCGCCAGATAATCTTGCTAAAGCAGCCGCGTATTCCATCGCACGCCAGGAATGTTCACTTCCATCAATAGGTACGAGAATCTTTTTGAGCATCTTCATCATCCTTCAGCCAAAACTTATTGTCCCGGTATTATTTTACGATCAAAACAGGCACCGTTGCATACTGCGATACCTTGGAGCTGACGCTGCCCAGGAAAAACTCGGCGATGCCGCTGAGTCCACGACTGCCTAAAACGATAGCGTCGGCCTCTGCTTTTTTAGATAAAGCGATGATACGCTCAGAGGGATGACCGACTTCCATATCGTATTCAACTTTATGAGGATAGGAACCAACCATTTCTTTAGCCAGCTCTAAAACCTTGTCGCCAACTTTTTCAAGTTCGCTGTTGCCCTGGTTGATCGTTGCATGATCGAGAGGAACAGCCAGCAGAGCCGCGTTATTATAAGGCTGGATAACATTCACAACCAAAATTTCGCTTTCAAATTTCTTTCCCAGCTCCAAAGCGCTGTTCAATGCGCGCCAGGCAGTTTCGGAACCATCTACAGGTACTAAGATCTTTTTAAACATAATACGCACCTCCTGCTATCTTAACTACAGCTAAAATATTCAAAATCAATAATATACTTATTGGTTTCAATGTTAGTTTCTCTTTTTTACAGCAAAACTCCTGCAAAAGAGCAATTATTTAACTTTATTTTTTTTAGCCTGGTGTTTCAGCGATTTTTTGCTGACCTTCTTCATTTCAGACGGCGCCGGAGCATCATCCATACTGCCGCCCTTGCCGAAACGGTAATAAAGCAGCATCAAGCCCAAAAGCAGCATGGGCATACCGCCAACCACATAGCGGTATTCCGCCGGTACGGTCATGGTTATAAAATCGTAGCCGATAATAGCCAGCGGAACAAGAATGATCTGACCGTAGCGGCTGGCAGGGCCTTCAGTGCCCAGAAAACGGATCACCAGGCCGTAAGCCAGAAAGGCCACGGCAAAAGATACAAAAGACATAAAGCATAAGAAAATAAAAAATTCCATAACAGCTCTCCTCGTTTAACGTTCTTCCCTGTCGTAAGGTTGACCCAATGCCTGCGGCGCCGCCAGGCGGCCGCCTTTGCGGGCCAGTACCAAAATCAGCACTAAAATAGTAAAAATATAAGGCAGCATATTGAGAATAAAAACAGATACCGGCAGACCGATCACCTGTAAATGGAAGCCCAGCGCGTCGATGCCGCCGAAAAGGTACGAGCCTACCAGCGCACGCCACGGATCCCACAAAGCAAAGATGACCAAAGCCACAGCTATCCAGCCCCGGCCGGCCGTCATATTCTCCAGCCAGCAGGGAGCATAAGCCAGCGACAGATACGCTCCGCCCAAGCCTGCCAAAGCCCCGCCGATGACCACGTACAAATACCGCAGACCGAAAACATTGACGCCTACCGCGTCGACTGCCGCCGGGTTTTCACCCAAGGCCCGCATAAACAGGCCCGGACGAGTACGGTACAGATAAAAGGCCGTCGCCGCTACCAATAGATAGCTAAGATAGACCAAAAGATCCTGCTTAAAAAGCACAGGCCCGATAACAGGCAGCTCGCTAAGCCCAGGCACCGCCAGCTTGGTAAAAGACACACTTGCCTGCTGACCTACATAATCAAGTCCCAGATAACCCGACAGCCCTGTCCCGAACAGGGTCAGAGCCAAACCACTGACGACCTGGTTAGCCCGCAGAGTAATGGTCAGATAAGCATGGATCAGCGCCATCAGCGCACCGGCGACCAGTGCCATAGCCACACCGCCAGCCAGACTACCCATCTGCTGGGCAGCAATAAAACCGGCGCAAGCGCCTACAAGCATCATCCCATCCACACCTAAATTGGTGATACCGGCCCGTTCAGAGATCAGCTCGCCGAGGGCCGCAAATAAGATCGGCGTTCCCGCCGTGATGGAAGCGGCTAAAATGGAAATGAGCAAAGCTTCATTCATGCTCCTCGCCTCCTTCATCCTTCACTAAGCGTAGCTGATAACTGGTAAAAATGTCAGCGCCGACCACAAAGAACAAGATCGCCCCCTGGAGCATCGTCGCCACGGCGGAAGGTATACCCAGGGTCTGCACCATAAAACCGCCCACATGGATAATGGCGAATAAAAACGCCACCACGATGATCGCCGCCGGATGCAGACGCGCCAGCCAGGCCACAATGATCGCCGTATAGCCATAACCGGGGCTAATACCCGGCTGCAGCTTGCCAACGATGCCACTGACCTCGATCATGCCGCCCATACCGCAGATCGCGCCGCTGAGCAGCATGACCAAAAGTACGTTACGGGGGATATTGATGCCGGCATAACGGGCCGCAGTCGGATTGGAGCCGATGACCAGCGTTTCATAACCCCAGCGGGAATCACGGAAGACCACCGTCAGGATAGCCGCTAAAACAAAAACGATAATAATGCCTGCATGCACACGCAAATCGCCGAAGGTCGGCAGCAAAGCAGCCTCACTGAAGGCCGCCGTCAGCGGAAAGTTCAGCCCTTTGGGATCGCGCCAGGCACCGTAAACTAAATAATTGACCCATAAAATAGCAATATAATTCATCATCAGCGTGGTTATCAGCTCGCTGACCAGCCATTTTGTTTTGAACCAACCGGCCAAAAGCCCCCACAACCCACCGGCCACCGCACCCAAAAGCAGCATGCCCGGCAGCATAATAAATGAGGGCAGGTCAGGAAAGGTGAGCGGCAGCCAACTGGCCGCACAGGCACCCATATAGAACTGGCCTTCCGCACCGATGTTCCAGATCTGCATCCTAAAAGCAATGGCTATGCCCAGTCCGCACATCGCTAAAGGTATCATCTTGACTATGGTTTCTGATATACCGTATTCAGAGCCTAAAGCGCCGCTGAACATGGCATAATAAACTTCCAGAGGGTCGCGCCCGGTCAGGGCAAAAAAGATGCCGCAGAAAACCAGCGCCGCCAAAGCGGCAGCAATGGGCACCAGCGTCCGCATCAGCGGACTGGGGGCCAGACGTTTTTCCATCATCAGCTTCATGCGTCCGCACCTCCACCATCAGTGATACCGGCCATCAGTGCGCCGATCTTTTCCGTATCCATCTCGCTGACAGGGAACTCACCCAAAATCCTGCCCGCAAACATTACGCCGACACGGTCGGCCAGCTTGGCGATCTCCTCCAGCTCCTCTGATACTAAAATAATTGCCGTCTGCTCCTGCTTCAGCTGCAATAGCAGCTTGTGCACTGCTTCGATAGCGCCGATATCCAGCCCGCGCACCGGGTACAGAACTATCATCAGCTTCGGCCGGGCAGCGATCTCGCGCCCTAACAGCAGTTTTTGCAGGTTGCCGCCGCTCATCATTTTAACAGGCTGGAAGATGGAGCCCAGCTTCACGTCAAAATCTTCCACAATGCGTTTCGTCGCCGCAATAGCGGCCTCGCGCCTGATGCGCCAGCCCTTGGAAAATTTGCCGTCGTATTCTTTTAGGATCACGTTATCGACCGAGCTCAGGTTAGGCACCAGCCCCATCCCCAGACGGTCCTCAGGCACATAGCTGATACCGGCTTCGATCATGGTCTTCGGTTTTTTATTGGTCAGATCGTGCCCGTAAAAAAGCACCTTGCCGCCCATAGAAGGGCGCAGCCCGGCCAACACCTCTGCCAGCTCACGCTGACCGTTGCCCGATACCCCGGCGATACCATAGATCTCGCCCGCCCGAACCTTTAGATCAACATTGTTCAGCGCCACCGTGTTCATATCGTTAAGGGCCGAAACCTGCTCCAGACGCAGCACCACTTCGCCGCAGTGTTCGCAGGTTTTTTCGTAAGTATTCAGCACCTCACGGCCTATCATCATCTGCACCAGCTGTTCGCGCCGCATATTGGCTTTAGCGGCACTGCCAGTTACGCAACCGCCCCGCAGCACTGTTACCCGGTCGGCCAGCTCTTCTACTTCGTTCAGCTTATGGGAAATAAAAACTACGGCGCAGCCGTCGTCAGCCATTTTCCGCAGATTGACAAAAAGCTCCCTGGTCTCCTGGGGCGTTAAAACCGCCGTCGGTTCGTCCAAAATCAGCACCTTACTGCGATGGTACAGCATCCGCAAAATCTCGACCCGCTGCTTTTCGCCCACACCCAGCTGCCACACATAGGCCCGAGGATCGACCTGCAAGCCATATTTTTCGCCCAGGCTTTCGATATCGGCGATGATCTGCTCTGCCTGCAGCAAAAAGCCGCCCTTATCTTGGCTCAAAACGATGTTTTCCGCCACTGTAAAGGATTCGATCAGCTTAAAGTGCTGATGCACCATGCCGATACCGCTGGCAATGGCGTCGGCCGGTGAAGCGAACTTCACCTCGGCGCCATTGACCATGATGCAGCCCTCCGTTGGTTTATACAAACCTGTCAGGATGCTCATCAGCGTGCTTTTGCCGCTGCCGTTCTCACCCAGCAAAGCGTGGATCTCGCCCGCATGTAATTCCAGATCTATTTTATTGTTGGCGATAACGCCGGGAAACCGCTTCGTTATCTGCCTCATACTGATAAGAGGCGAAGTCATAACCATGCTCCGTTCATTATAAAATTATTTTTCACCGCTGATCCTGGCACCTATCTGGCGCGCTACATGGACGCCGCTGGCACTGGCCTGTGACAAGCCTCTGGTGATGCCGGCGCCGTCGCCGACGGCAAACAGGTTGGGGATTTTCGTTTCCAGCTTGTCATCAAGCTCCAGCCGCGCGCTGTAGAATTTTACCTCGACGCCGTACAGCAAGGTATCGGCGTTGGCCATGCCCGGTGCCACTTTATCCAGCGCATAGATCATTTCGATGATATTATCCAGATGACGCTTGGGCAGTACCAGGCTCAAATCGCCGGGAGTCGCTGCCAGTGTCGGTTTGGTAAAGCTTTTTTCCAACCGCCGCTCGTTAGTACGGCGTCCCTTGATCAGGTCGCCGAAACGCTGGAGCAGCACGCCCCCGCCCAGCATATTGGAGAAAGACGCGATGCGCTTGCCGTACTGATGGGGTTCGGTAAACGGCTCGGTAAATTTGTTGCTGACCAGCAGCGCAAAATTGGTGTTATGACTGTGCAGCTTGGGGTCACGGAAGCTATGGCCGTTGACAGTGATGATACCGTCGGTATTTTCCGCCACCACATAGCCGTTGGGATTCATACAGAAGGTCCGCACCAGATCGTTATACTGCCGGGTACGGTAAACCAGCTTCGCTTCATACACCTCGTCGGTGATATGCTTAAAGACCTGCGCCGGCACCTCTACCCGCACGCCTACGTCCACCTGGTTATTGATGAACGACAGACCCAGCCCACGGCACTGGTCTGTAAACCATTCCGCACCGGCACGTCCCGGAGCAGCGATCAGATAGTCACAACGGACATCGGGCTTGTCCTCACCACGCACGGTCAGCTCGAAGCCTTCGCCGTGGCGTTTGATGGTTTCTACATGGGTGTTGCAGCGGATCTCCATCCGCTCTGCCAGATATTTATAGATATGCTCCATAATGATGAGGTTATTTTCTGTACCCAGATGCCGCACCTTCGCATTTAAAAGATGCAGGTCGTGGCCCAAAGCCAAACCGCCGATCGTACTGTTTTTGGTGCTGAAATATTCGCCGGGTGCACCATGACGGCAATTAAGCTCGTCCACATAATCGATCAGCTCGATCACATCCTTTTCGGGGATGTATTCGTTGAGCCAGCCGCCGAATTCCGTCGTAAAATTATATTTACCATCGGAAAAAGCGCCGGCGCCGCCGAAGCCGCGCATAATGTCACAAGGCACGCAGCGCAGACAGTGGTCAACTTTTTTCGACGCCAGAGGGCACTCACGTTTCTCGATCGGGTTGCCCTCCTCCAGCATGATCAGCTTGACCGTCGGATACTTCAGGGTAAACTCATAGGCCGCAAAAACAGCGGCGGGACCGCCGCCAATGATCGCTACATCGTAGTTCTCGTACATAAAGGACCTCCGTTCATAATGTTGCTTCTATAAAATTATAAATCGTACTTTTTACTTTCATCCCCCAAAGGCTCATCTTTTTTGGGGTCGTTTTTAAACAAATCGATATTTTTCTTTGCTTCACGCAAAGCGTCGTCATAAACAGTTTTAAAAGGGCTCAGGTCTGCCGGCTTACCGGCCTTCAGCCACTCGGTCACCACTCGTCCCAAAGCGTAGGTCGTGCCCACGGCTACAGGTATCTGTAAGGGTGCAAAAGGTATCAAAGTCGTCAGCGTACTGCCTACAAAATAAGCGCCTAAAGAGCTCAGCAGGCTTACTGCCGCCTTTTCGCCTATTTCCTCTTCATAAACGCCGCCTAATTTTATTACCAGGTACACATCATTGGCGATCAGCGCCATCGTACCCACCAGCGGTGCTACCACGATAACGCCGGCGCGGGCTGCCGCCCAGCGGCATAAAGCCTCAGCTTCTTCCTGACGGGACCTGTCATCGATAACGGTCACTTTCGTTTGTTCTGTATCCATTTGCATGACCTCCTTCAAGGCACAATAAACCACTTATTATAATTCGCAATATTCCTGAAAAATCCTGCCAAAAGCACCGAATAAATCCGGCGCGGCACAACAAAACCGCAGGCCTTTCAGCCTGCGGTCTCCAGTAGCGTGTTTTTATGATGGCAGTTAAATATTTTCGGCTGCTTTTTTCGCAAGCTGCTGACGCATATACTCGGTTACCAGCACCGTGCTTTCTTCAAACAGCACCAGCGCGTGCTCGGCTTTCTTTTCCAAAAAGGGGATCAATTTTTCCAAATTCTCTCTGGTATCGACGATAGTGACCAGCACAGGCAAATTGGAAACACCGGTGAACAGTGACACCGGACGGCGGTCGATGCCGCGCACTTCGGTAGCATAGCCTTCGATACCTTTGATAACAGTAGCGCCCGCTATTTTCAATTTTCTCGCCTCGTCCAAGATAGTCCTGTACAGAGGTTCATCGCCGACGATAACGTCTTCGCCAGTATAAATTTTCAGCATCCAGCATTTTCTAAATTCTGCCGTCATGGTAAATCACGCCTTTCCGTAAATTATTCTTCTTCTGTTACTTTAATTATAGCACGGTCTTTCTGAAAAAGCATACGCTTTAAGGCAGCAGCAATAAATAATTTTTGTAACACAAATTGCACTTTGGCTCTGCTTGAAAATTAGGCCTCAGCCCGCCCGTAAATTTGGTATAATAAAACAAATACCATACACTCAGGAGGTACGCCATGTCTGTTACCTGTCAGGACCTACTGCCTTTAAAATATTTTGACCGCATCAAACTGGTGGCCGGGCATAACGGCCTCGACCGCACCGTCACCTGGCCCTATGTCGGCCAGACTTCCACCGTTTCCCAATGGGTGCACGGTGGCGAATTGCTGTTTATCACCGGCATCGCTCACAGCGCCGACAAGCTGAAAGGCCTCATCTGGGAATGTATCCAGAAAAAACTGGCCGGCCTGGTCATCCTCGTCGGCAACGAATATATCAATGCTATCCCGGCCGAACTACTGGAGCAGGCTGACGCCGCCGACTTTCCCCTGTTCGAGATGCCCTGGGACGTGAAGCTGATCGACGTGACACGCGAGATCACCGACCTGATCATGCGCGATAAATTCGAGGTCAAAAAATCAAAAAACTTTTTAGGCCGCCTGCTCTTTGCCTCCGACGTAGACTACCAGCAGATGCTGGACACGGCAGTCATCAATGATATCGAGCTGCTGGAACATAAATTCATCACCATCTTTAATTTGGGACGTCCTACCGCCGAGGCTGTAGAAGACGCAGTGCACGACAGCACTGAAGACAAAATGCAGCACTCTATCGACAACCTGTGCAAAGACAACCGGATCCCCGTAGTGACCCTGGTCTACGGCAACAACGTCATTTGCCTGGTCAGCGCCGCCACCACCGCCAAAGCCGCCGAGGCTGCTGCCTATATGGAAACGGTCCACGGGCTTTTAAAGCAGATCTACAGCGGCAGCGACCTCTATATCAGCTTTGGGCGAGTCTACACGGCTATCGAGCAGATCAAAGACAGCTATCAGGAAGCGCAGAAAGCCCTTTCACTGTGGAAAAAAATGAACCGTGCCGAGCACATCGTCTATTATTCGCGCTTGGGACTGTACCGCCTGCTCTTTAAAATCGAGGACAAAGAAGAGATCCGCGAATACTACCGCTATAACCTGAACGTACTGCTGGAGACCCTGCGTCAGTACCTGTACTGCAACGGCAATCTGGTCAAGACCTCGCAGGCCCTGTTCATCCACCGCAACACCCTGCTGTACCGGCTCAACCAGATCCGTGACCTGCTGGGCAAGGATATCGACGACGCCCTGGTACGGCTGAACCTGTTCAACAGTATCGTCGCCAAAGATTATTTGGGCGAATAAAAACAAAAAAGAATCGGCCCCCCAAGCAGTAAGCTGGCCGATTCTTTTTTCTTTATTTGTAGGAGGATTTGTAAGTTTGTTCAAAATTAAGATGCAGTATCAGCCTTCCGGAATGGTAACGACCTCTTCGGGCGGCTTTTTTTCTTTAGCCAGCGACAGGGTCACCACGCCTATCATTATCAGGGCACAAGCCATGATTTTGATGGTAGTAACAGTTTCGCCCAAAAGCAGCACGCCGCAAATGATACTGGTGATCGGCTCGAAGGTAGTCAAAATAGCTGCCGTCGAAGCGCCTACATGTTTGATGCCGATTTGCAGCAGCGACAGAGCCACTACAGTGCAAAGCAGCGCGAATACTATAGAAATATACCAGGCCTCAGGCGTCAAAGTCGTCAATGTCAGTTGGCCAGTACCCATACCGAAGATACCCATAGCGATGGACGACATCAGCGCCACATAGAAGGTGATTTTAAAAACAGGCTGGTTTTTAAGCCCGCTCTTGTCCATGTAAATGATGTAAAAAGCATAGGTCACACCGGAAGCTACTGCTAAAAACAGGCCCATGAAGGTGCCGCCGCCAAAGCCGGCGCTCATATCGACACCGAAGAAGAAACAGGCGATGCCCGAGGTTGCTATCAACAGAGCGAAAAACTTCTGCATACCCAGTTTCTCTTTGTAAAACATTACGCAGCCCAAAGTAACGAACACCGGATAAATAAAGTGGATCGTCGTCGCTACGCCCACGTCGATCAGGGAGAAGGAAATAAACAGCATCAAGGTAGTAACAGCATCGAAGCAGGCAAGCCTGCCAACTTTATCGTGCTTAATGCCAAAGGAGAATTTGAGGCTGTCTGCAACCGTGTTTCCGTAGCCTGCTCCGTCCGCGACGGCGAATTCCTTTTTGAACGCACACCCGAAGTCATCAATACTGCTAACAGCTTGTTGAAATAAGCGCTATATGGCAAAAATCCTGATAGAAAATTCTATCAGGATTTTTTGCTTTTGTTCTATGAGTTTTTATTGTTCATTTCTTTTGGCGGCAAAAGACGGATAATAATGTACCTGCTCTGCCAAATAATAAAACAGGGCAGATCTTCATCGATCTGTCCTGTTTTATTTGCAAATCCACATAAAAAATACATGTATACATAAGCCGTTATGGCAGGACTTCCAGTATCTTTGCAGAAGTATTTATATACAAAGAACAAACAAGTAATCACTTAAAATTCATCACTCTCACCTGACTATCGCGGAGTGTTACTACTACCGCCTGTAACATTTCCGATTTAACTATAGATGCGGATGTTTTAAGGAGGGATTTACCATGATGAAAAAGATTCTTGTACCGTTTGACGGTTCTGAAACCGCGCATCGCGCACTGGATTTTGCAGCAGGCCTGGGGCAGCCCTTTGGCAGTGAGATCATGGTGGTCAACGTTATCGTGCCCTATGACTTCACCAAAGTACCGCCCAGAAAACCCAAGAATGCTATCGAAGAAGCTGAAATGGCTGCTAAAGAACCCGAACCGACACCGCTCGACATTGCTAAAGTGCTTTTAGACAAACTTGGTTACACCAGCGCTTCCTACAGGCTGATCGTAGATATCGACCCGGCTGAAAGGATTTTGGAATATGCCAAAAACTCCGAAGTCGATATGATCATCCTCGGCAACAGAGGCATGGGTATGCTGGCCGAGCTGCTGATGGGCAGCGTGAGCATGAAGATCTCCCAATATGCAGATTGCCCCGTAGTGATCGTGAAATAATTAACATACAAGTTCCCGTCTAGTGAAGGCGGTAATCCCTTGGAAAAGGCCCCTCACCCACTGGAGGTGAGGGGCCTGGTGTTTTCAGATGCTATTTGGCCGTCAGCGCATCGTTCATACTGCCGCTGCGAAAGCCCTCTAAATCTAAACTGATATAGGTAAAACCCGCTGCCTTTAATGCAGCTACTACTTTTTGGCGCAGCTCAGGCTGCGCTATTCTTTCGATAGCGACCTGCGGCACCTCAATGCGCGCCAAGCCACCGTGATAGCGTACCCGCATCTCGGCAAAGCCTAAATCAAGCAGCGCCTGCTCTGCCGACTCGATCATTTGCAGCTTAGCAGCAGTGATCGGCTCTCCGTAAGGAATACGCGACGCCAAACAGGCGTAAGAAGGCTTGTTCCAGGTGAACAGCCCAAACTCCTGCGAAAGCTGGCGCAGCTCGTCCTTAGTAAGCCCCACCTGCCGGAAGGGACTTTGGATACCAAGTTCCGCCGTCGCCTTCATGCCGGGGCGGTAATCGCCCTCGTCGTCAACATTGGCGCCGTCAGCCACATTGGCGCAGTGGTGCAGTGCCGCCATTTCCTGCACTGTTTCAAACAAAGCCAGCTTGCAGTAATAGCAGCGTTCCGGGCCGTTCTCGGCAAAGCCGGGGACAGCCAGCTGGTCGACGCCCACTTCGATATGGGGCACCTGCAACTGCTGCAACAGTCGGGCCGCATCTTTGGCCTCGTGGGCCGGGTAACTGGGCGTAAGCACCGTAACGGCCAGCACCTGCTCCTTCCCCAACGCCTCACGGGCCGCATACAGCAGCAGCGCCGAATCGACACCGCCGGAAAAGGCTACGGCCACACTGCCGTAGCCGCGCAGCAGTTCCAGTAGATTTTCGTATTTTTTTTGTACTTCTGCTTGCATTTTACACCGCCTGTCTTAATTTTGACGATTGACCAGATCTTCGATAGCATTTTCGCGCAAGGACGTTTTCATGATTTTGCCCGTACCGTTTTTGGGCAGCTGCTCGCAGAAAAAGAAATATTTAGGCACCTTATAGTTGGCCATTCGTGCCATCAAAAAGCGCCGCAACTGTGGTTTGGTAGCCTCCTGCCCTTCCTTCAGCACTACATAAGCGCACACAGCCTGGCCGCGCAGCTTGTCGGGCACACCCACTACGGCATTCTCCTGCACCGCAGGGTGCGTATACAGGGCTTCTTCCACCTCGCGGGGATACACATTCTCGCCACCGGTGATGATCATATCCTTAAGCCGGTCCACGATAAAAATATAACCCTCGTCATCCCGATAGGCCAAGTCGCCCGTATGCAGCCAGCCACCGCGCAAAGCGGCGGCAGTTGCTTCGAGGCGGTTTAAATAACCCAGCATCACATTAGCGCCCCGGACGCATAACTCGCCCACAGTGCCATTAGCAACAATCTGGTCGTTGTCGTCGCGGATCTCCACCTGTACGTTAGGCAGCTGCGGCCCGATAGAGCCGATCTTGATTTTTTCTGCTGGGTTGACCGTACAGACAGGCGACGCTTCCGAAAGGCCGTAGCCCTCCTGGACCGGTTTCCCGAATTTCTTTTTAAAATCTTTGGCCAGCTTTTGCGGCAGCGAAGCCCCACCGCTGATAAAAAAACGGACCGATGCCAACTGCTCAGGTTCGGCTCCCTTTTCAAACATCTGGATCATGGTAGGAACACCGGCAAATTGATCGATTTGATATTTTTTGATCAAACGCAAAGCGTCGAGTAAAGTGTAATTTTCCTGCACTACGATACAGCCGCCGTGCAGCAGCGGGCCTGAAACAGAGACCGTCCAGGCAAAGCAATGGTACATGGGCAGTACGCACAGGCTCTTGTCCGTCGAATACATCAGCACCCGCTCAGTAAAGTCGTGGGCGTTGGCCACTAAATTGCGGTGCGACAGCATGGCGCCCTTGGGGTAGCCGGTGGTGCCGCTGGTATAAATAATCGTGCAGTTGTCGTTTTCGTCCAGCTCGGCTGCTGCGTAAGCGTGTTCCGTCGTCTGGCGCAAGTCGTCAAAATCAAGCTGTACCAAAGGCCCGCAGCCCCGTTCCGCTAAAGCGGCGGCCAGCTCCAGCTTCTGCCGTGCCACCATCACCTTCATATCGGCGTCCTGCACGATATAGGCTACTTCGGGTGCAGCAAGCTGAAAATTGAAGGGCACTACCACGCCACCGGCCTTGATGATAGCCAGATAAGCAATAACGAACTCACTACAGTTTTTGCTTAAAAGGCCCACCTTGTCGCCCTTACGGACACCGTGGCTTTGCAAATGCGCCGCCCACAAGGTGATTTCTGCGCGCAGCTGGCCGTAGGTCAGCATTTTATCCTGACAAACGAGGGCTGGAGACTCGGCCGGGTGCTTATTTATAATCTCATAAAATAACATAACTTCTCTCCCCATTGCAGCGGCCTCGCCGCCCAATTTCACCACCACCCTGATTTTTGGCAGCAGTATATGATTATTATACTAAATAAAAGCCCACTTGCACAATGCTAAAAATCAGGTTAAGATGTAGTATGTAAAATATAACTTCCCAGAAAGGCAGATTTAATAAATGAAAATTGAGTTAAGACCCGGTCTTCAAGGACGAGCCGAAGCAATCGTCGATACCACCAATGTTGCAGCAGTTATGGGCAGCGGTGATCTTGATGTTTTTGCCACTCCGGCCATGATAGCCCTAATGGAGCAGGCCGCCTGCAATGCAATTGTTCCATGTCTGGATTCCTCAACCAGCAGCGTTGGCATCAAAATGGATACTACACATGAGGCAGCCACACTACTAGGTAAAAAAATTATTGCCACGGCCAAGCTGGTAGCCGTTGATGGACGCAAACTGACCTTTAAGGTAGGCGCCTGCGATGACCACGGCCCCATCGGCACCGGTACGCACGAGCGTTTTCTGATCGACGCTGCAAAATTCATGGATAAGCTGGCGGCAAAGGGTTAAAGACCCAGTGACGCAAAAACTCCCGCTCGGCGGGAGTTTTTTTATTGCACAAAAAACGCCTCCGCAGCAGCTGCTCCGAAGGCATTTTCGTTATTATCATACTTGCTGCGATCTATTCCCGCAATTGGGCAACATCAGGCATAGCCACGCGCAAGGGCTTCCATAAAACAGCGGCGATAGTATAATCTATCAGCGAATGCAGCAGCGTACCGCCACCCACCAAAACTAACACGCTCATCAAATAGCCTGTTTCCAGCTGTTCGGGCTTAAACATATAGCCCGCCATAAAAAACGGCGACACCACTGCCACCTCACAGGCTGCGTGCACTAAAGCCAGCCCCCCATTAAATACCATGGACGAGGCCGGTTTTTCGATGATACTGGGTATTTTTTTGATCAGCAACGCTCCGATAATGGCAAATACGATATGACTTGCCGCACGCAAAGCAATGATCAGCGGCGTGGTAAGGAAAAAGCCCAGGGTAGTACCGATGCAAACGGCTACCGCCACTGCCGGCGAAATAAACATAGCCAGAAAAATAGCCACATGGCTGGCCAGCGTAAACGACATGGGCCCCAGCACTATTTTAGGCATGAACATGGGAATGACAAGGCCAACGGCGCACAACACGCCCGCTACAACCAGCTGCAAAATCTTTTTATTCTTCATTTCGTACATTACCTTCCTTCAAGCAGAATAGCAGCTATGGCAACGCTCCATGATCCAGCAATGCAGCTGTTGATATATTTTATTTGAGCACGGTTTGTAAAAACGTCTGTAAGCGTTCATTTTTGGGATTGGTAAAAATATCTTCAGGGCGGCCCTGCTCCTGCACCTTGCCGTCCGCCATAAAAATAACCTTGGTCGCCACCTCACGGGCAAAGCCCATTTCGTGGGTCACTACCACCATCGTCATTTTTTCTTCGGCCAGCTCGCGCATAGTGCGCAGCACTTCGCCCGTCAGCTCCGGGTCAAGTGAAGAGGTCGGTTCGTCAAAAAGCATGATCGAAGGCTTCATGGCCAAAGCACGGGCGATAGCCACACGCTGCTGCTGCCCGCCCGAAAGCTTACGCGGATAAACGTCCGCTTTTTCGGACAAGCCAACCTTTGCTAACAGCTCCCTTGCTTCCCGCACCACTTCGTCCTTATTGCGCTTCTGCACCTGCAATGGCGCTTCGATCAGGTTTTCCAGCACCGTCATATGTGGAAACAGATTGAACTGCTGAAAGACCATGCCCATTTTGCAGGCGATGCGGCGGCTGGCGTCACCGGGGGCGTATTCCACCTCGCCGGTGCTGTTAGTATCGGCCAGCAACTCACCGTCGATAATAACAGTGCCCTTGTTGATGGTCTCCAGCTTATTAAGACAGCGCAGCAAGGTGCTTTTACCGCTGCCGCTGGGCCCGATGACGGCGATAACTTCGCCCTCCTCCACATCAAGGTCGATGCCCTGCAGCACCTCCAGCTCCTGGAAACTTTTATAAATATTGCGTGCTTCGATTTTTTTCATGGTCTACTCCCATCAATCGTACTTAGAAAATCTTTTTTCCAGCTTGTCGAATCCATAGGTCAAAACCAGCGTCATCAGCAGATAAAAAACACCCGCTACCAAAAACGGCGTGATGCTGAAATCGCGCTGCACCAGATTACGGGTAGTGCGCAGCAAATCGTTCATCGCCAGTACATAAATCAAAGAAGTATCTTTGACCAGGGTAATGGTCTCGTTGCTGACCGGCGGCAGGATGATGCGGAAAACCTGCGGCAAAATAATGCGGCGCATGGTCTGCACATAATTCATGCCCAAAGTGCGGGCAGCCTCGTACTGGCCTTTGGGTATGGCCTGGATACCGGCGCGGAAGATCTCGCAGAAATAGGCGGCGTAATTGAGCACAAAAGCAAAAATAGCAGCCTGAAAATCGTCCAGCCTGATACCAATGACCGGGATAAAGGGCAACCCGTAATAAACGAATAAAAGCTGCAGCATCAGCGGTGTACCGCGCAGCAGCCAAACATAAACGCCGACGGCGCTACGCAGGCTGCGGAAGGATGAGACCCTCGCCAGCGCAAGCAATACACCCAGCGGTATCGACAAGACAATAGTAACGAAAAACAATTTTAAAGTTTCGATCGTCCCTACCCACATCTGTGGCAGGATGGAAATAATATAGTCCATTATGAGTCTCCGTATCTGATTTTAAAATAATTAGAGTAAAAGGGCCGACAGCTCATGCCATCGGCCCGGAGCTTATTAATATTTAGTGATGTCAATGCCCATCCATTGTTCGGAAATCTTTTTCATAGTGCCGTCTTTTTTCATTTCATCCAGCGCTTTATTGATTCTTTCGCTGTATTCTTTATCATCTTTGCGGAAAGCAACTGCCACGACTTCGTCGCCCATATTTTCTTCCAACGCTACATATTTATCAGGATGTTTGACCATGTAGTAGCGTGCCAGTACGGCGTCAACTACCATCGCGTCGATACGTTTAGCGTCCATATCCATATAAACTGCCGCAAAGTCAGGATATTTCCTGTAATCTTTCAGAGAAGTCCTCAAAGCATCATCTCTGTCAAGGATATAAGAACCGGTGCTGTCGTCCTGTACTGCCAAAACCTTACCTTTAAGGTCAGCGATCTTAGTGATCTCGGAATCTTTAGGAACAACTACCAGCTGCGCATTGACCATGTAAGGTTTGGAAAGAGTATATGCCTGTTCACGCTCGGGATTAACCGTAAAGCAGTTCCAGATCGCATCGATGCGTTTACCCTTGATCTCGGCTTCTTTGGAAGCCCAGTCGATAGGTTTGAACTCTACTTCCATACCTGCGCGCTTGCAGGCTTCACGGGCCAGGTCGATGTCATAACCGACGATCTCGTTCTTTTCGTTACGGAAGCCCATCGGTGCAAAGTTATCATCAAGCCCTATCACCATTTTTTTCGGTCCGTCACTGCCGCAGCCTGCCACCAAGGACAAAGCCATAAGCAGAGTCATTGCCAAAAGTAAAAATTTCTTCATCATACATCCCCCTCTAAGGTGTTTTTGTTGCTACGCTTTTGATTATACTTTAGTTCGCTAAATTTGTAAAGGGGTAAAACAAGTTTTTTTGAAATTTTTTGCAGGAATTTGCCGGCAGGCTGCGGAACTATATTATTGGGATTAGTTTATAATTATGAGGGAGGGTTCAATTATGATCGTAACAGAGAGAAAAACAGACGTCTTTAACCAACGCGCAGGCGGCAAAGGCGAAACCATTATGGAACACATCGTGGACGAAAAGCTTTACGGCGGCAAGATCATCACCTACGCCCGCGTCATTTTAAAACCGGGCTGCTCGCTGGGGCTGCACAAGCATGTAGGTACCAGCGAAACCATGTACCTGCTACAGGGCACCGGACTTTATAACTATAACGGCAAGGAAAGCACGCTGCACGCAGGCGACGTAACCTTCTGCCCCGAAAACGAAAGCCACAGCATCGAAAACATCGGCAACGACGACCTGATGATCATGGCGCTCATCGTCAACACAAAAGAAGAATAACAGGAAGAACAATAAAAAACAACACGCAAAATGCGTGTTGTTTTTTTGTTGCCTAGCAGTATTATAGGAACGTAGAAATAGCTTAAAATTCGAACCTCAACCCGGCGTTGATGCTCCACTTTTTGTTGATGTCGCCGCCAAAGCCGCGGGTCACCTCGCCGTAGAAATTACCGGTCTTGCTGATTTTGACGTTGCCGCCCAGGCCCAGCTCAAACCAGGTATCGCCGTAATCGTTGTGTTTAGTTAAAATATCGTTCGTACCGCCTGCGTCCGAGGTCAGCTGCAAGTCGCGCTCACCGGCAAATTCATGCAGCAGGTCGGCCTTCAGGTAAATATCGCTGCCACCAGTCACCTTCTGCCCCAGCACAAAGCCGATGCGCCCGATAGCGCTGTTCATGCCGTCGATGTGGCCGTTGGCACCCCGATCGGTGGTGTAGCTGATGCCACCCAACCTGCCTAAAGTGAATTGGGCGTTAGGCTCGAAGAACAGGCCGCTCTCCAAATCCAAACGCTTGCCGTATTCCACGCTGACGCTGTAGGCATGCTCTTTGTATGCGGCTTTATCCGGGAAGTCGCCGTAGGATTCCAAATCGGTCGACACGATGCCGTAGCGGGCCGTAACATTGGTATAAGTACCGCTATCGCCAGTCCACACGCCGTACAGGCTCAAGGTTTTTAGCTTGTCCTTGCCACTGCCATTATCATAGCTGCCAGTGCCATCGCCATAATCCATAGCCACGCCGTAAATGCTGTTGGCGTTGGTGGCCTTGTCGTAGCCAAACTGGTACATATTGTAGCGGCCTTCGTAATTATTACCGCTAAAGCGGCCCGCCTGGGTACGCGCCCACACGCCGTCGCTTTGCTCGCTGCCGCTGGCCAGCGCGCCCAAACGGCCGCGCAGGCTATCGTTAGTATTGCGCCACAGGGCATAGCTGTTATCGGCCGCATCCAACAATACTGCTGTATCGTTATTGACAGTTTTAGCCAGCTTTGTCAAATACCATAGTGAGCCGTCCTGCTCCAGGGTCGGGTCAACATCCCATAGGCCGCCAAAATTGGCCTTTGCTCCCGTAAAGGTCAGCTTGCCGCTGTTATCGGTAACCAAAAGCAGCTTGTGGGCGCCGGTCACTTCCGTACCGTTAATACTGCTCAAATCCCTAACGGAAATACCGTAGCTGCCCGTGCCAGTGTTGCCACCGCCCACCGTCAGCGTATCACCAGTATTATTGGCCAGGTCAGTATCCATCAGCAGCTTGCCGCCGCTGCCCTGCAAGTCGCTTACCGTCAGGCTTTGGTAGGTAGGCGTTGCCCCAACACGCACGCTGCGGCCAAATGTATAGATGAAAGCACATACCTTTAAATACAAAACACCGACTGCAATGCAGCCGGTGTTTTTATATTTCAGTTAAGATATTGTTTTCACAGCTGTATGTTACACTAACTGCTCTGTTGCATTATGATAACTACACTATTTCTTTTAAAGCCATTACCAGTGCAAAAAGTTGATTACTACCTGAATCATAATCTCTTTATCTTCCGGTCTTGATTCGGCTATCATCAATGTTATAGCAACAATCGCGCTATCACTGATGATTTTTTTCTGTTCTTTATAAAGCACTTTGTTTTTATCAAGAAAATATAAAAACAAGCCGGCGGCAATTCTTTTACAGCCGTCGTTAAAAGGATGATCTTTAATAAGAAAGTACAAAAGATGGGCTGCTTTCTCTTCTAATGTAGTATAAGCATCCTTCCCACATACGCTTTGATAGACAGCTGCTAAAATACCCTGCAGTTTACCATGTTCTTTTTCCTGTCCGAAAATATCAGAAGTTTTACTGAAATCCATCCGCCTGATGAAGTCTACGCATTCCGTTTCCTGCAATATATATATACACTCACTACCTTCAGGAACAATTACACACTGATGATCATAGGCGTCAAGCAATTCCAACGAGCGGGAATACTCCTGCACTACCCGCAACACCTCGTCTGATTCTATACTATTGGTGCTGGCAATGATATGCGACTGAATGGCTATAGTTTTATTTAAGGCAGCTAATTTCTTTTCATTAACTGCATAACCGTCAATAATATATTGTTTTAAAACATTAGTCGCCCATTTACGAAAGGCGATGCCCCGTTTACTGTTTACGCGATAGCCAACGGAAATGATCACGTCGAGATTATAGCTTTTTTGCTTTCTTCTAACAACTCTTTTTCCTTCTTGACGAACCTGTAAGAAATCCTTACAAGTTGACCGCTCTTCCAATTCATCATTGTAAATATTCTTTAAATGCATTGTAATATTTTGTGCAGTAGTTTGAAATAACTCTGCCATCTGCGCTTGCGTCAACCATACTGTATCCTCATCAGGCGCAATATTTACTTCTAATTCCAAACCATCATCTTGAAAGATGATAACATTATTATCAAGCATTTATCCCATCTCCTCAGTCATTGGCTATCAACTTATATATAGCATTTACGGCACTTTTTAGAATTATATTTGTTATAAAAATTATCGCAGCAGCAATATTGACGTCGATATAATACTTACACAAACACCGGCTGCCTTGCAGCCGGTGTTTGATTTATTGCGTTTTTACACTTGTTCGCGTGCCAGCTTCCGTTGCAGCCACAGCATCCGCAGGGTCAAAAACACGGCCGAGAAGAACAGGCCGATATCGAGGCTTTGCCAATAGGCCACAGGCCCATGCCCCATAACGAAATCTAAAAAGCAGCCCAGGGGCAGGCATACTACCCAATAGGCGAAAAAACCGGAATAAAAAGTGGCTTTAACATCTTTATAGCCGCGCAGGATGCCCTGGATAGGGGCCGCTGTAGCGTCGAATAATTGGAAGAAAATGGCGTAGAACAAAAATTCTACCACCTTTTGGATAATAACGGGATCGGTGGTGTAGAGCATGGCGATATAGGGCCTGTTGATATAGACCAGCACCGTTAAAAAGACGGCAATAGCCATATTAACGGCAATACCCAGACGGCTGTATTTTTGCGCTTCGTTCAAACGGTGCGCGCCTACTTCGACGCCGACCAGAATGGTGAGCGCCATGGAAAAGCTGAGCGGCACCATATACAGCAGCGAGGTAAAACCCAGGGCCGCCTGATGGGCAGCGATGATGATGGTACCAAATTTAGCGATAAACAGGGCCACTACACCGAAGATACTGGCTTCCATAAACATGGCCAGGCCGATAGGCACACCGATGCTGAGGTTTTCGCGCAGCTGCTTGAAGTCCAGCCGGAAACGGTCTTTAAAGATGCGGAAGCCGGCGAAGGTGGGCAGCGTATGCACGATCCAGATAAAAATAAAAAATTCCAGCCAGTAGGTGATGCCTGTGGCAACACCAGCGCCGATGCCGCCCAAAGCAGGCATCCCAAACTTACCGAAGATGAAGCAGTAGTTCAAAAAGGCGTTGACAGGCAGGGCCAGCAGATAGATCTTCATGGTGATGCCCGTATGGCCTAAGGTATCGATCAGCGCCCGCATGGACGTAGACATAAAAAACGGTACGATACCGACGGCTATAGCCGCCATATACATTTTAGCGATGTAGTGTACCTGGGGTTCCAGCTGCAAATGGGTCAGCAGGGTGTCTAAAAAAAGCACGCCTATAATAATGATGGCCACAGAAAAGCACAGGGCCAGAAACAGGGTATGCCTGATGACCTTACCGATATTCTGACGCTGATCGGCACCCAGAAGATGGGCCACGATGGGCATGGAGCCAAGTAAAACGCCATTGGTGGCAACAAAGACCGGCATCCAGATATTGCCGCCGATCGAGGTGCCCGCCAAGTCGACTGCACCTGCGTGCCCCGACATGGAGGAATCAAAAAAGTTCATGGCCATGATCGCCGTTTGCGTGATCAAAATAGGTATCATGACCGAAAACAAACGCCGCAGGCGTTGTTTAAAAGTTTCGTCTACTAACATAAAATCCCCTTCTATTTAAAAACCGCAGACTAGGACACGCCGCTGGCTTCGGCCAGCTCTGTCAGGTACGCCCAACGCTCCAGCAACTGTTCCAGACGCTGCTCGGCGTCCTGCTGCTGCGATGTAAGCTCGCCCAGCCTGACAAAGTCGCTGCCGGCGCTGCCCATTTCCAGGGCCAGCATTTTCAGCTCGGCTTCAACACCGGCGATAGTCGTTTCGATCTGCTCAAATTCAAGTTTTTCTTTATAAGTCATTTTGGGCTGCCGGGGCTGGCTTTTGGGCGGTTCGGCCTTAGGCTTGCCTTCGCTGCTTTTGCCGGCAGTCTGCTGTGCCGCTTTGTGCTTTGCGGCTACTTCTTCGTATTTGCTGTAATCGCCAATAAACTGGCGCACTTCGCCAGCGCCCATAAAGGCAAATATCTTATTGGCAAAGCGGTCTAAAAAATAACGGTCATGGGAAACGGCGATAACGGCGCCGTTAAAGGTGTCCAAATAATCCTCCAGCACCGACAGGGTCGGAATGTCGAGGTCATTGGTGGGTTCGTCCAATAGCAACACGTTGGGAGCACCCATCAGCACTCGCAGCAGATACAGGCGCCTTTTTTCGCCGCCCGATAATTTATTGACCGGCACCCATTGCAGCTCGGAAGGAAAGAGGAATCTTTCCAGCATCTGTGCCGCCGTGATGCGGGTGCCGTCTTTGGTTTCGATATGGTCGCTGACGTCGCGGATATATTCCAGCACCCGCTGCTCGCTGTCGGGAAACTCGCTATGCTGCGAAAAATAGCCTATTTTGACCGTTTGCCCGATCTGCACCGTGCCCCGGTCGGGCTTTAACTTGCCCGCCAGAATATCCATCAGCGTGGTCTTGCCGCTGCCGTTAGGGCCAACTATGCCCACCCGGTCGTTGCGCAGCAGGATATAGCTGAAATCTTTAATGTAGGAAATGCCGTTATAATCAAGCCCCAAATGCTCGCACTCGACTACTGTTTTGCCCAGACGGCTGCCAGCCGACGCCATTTCCAGATCGCCCTGAGCAGAAATATTTTTGACTTCCTGTTCCAGATCGTTAAAGCGCTCGATGCGCTCTTTGCTTTTAGTTCGGCGTGCTTCCGCCCCGCGGCTGATCCAGGCCAGCTCGCGTCGGTAGATGTTGCGCAGGCGTTGGGCGGCCGAAGCTTCGGACTGACGGCGTTCTTCACGTTTTTCTAAAAACAGGCTGTAGTTACCCGTATATAAGTAGCATTGCCCGCCGTCCAATTCCAACGTGCGGTTGATGACCCGGTCAAAAAAATAACGGTCATGGGTAACCATCAAAAGCGCGCCCTTGCGCTTCAGTAAAAGCTGTTCCAGCCAGGCTACAGTTTCGTTATCCATATGGTTGGTCGGCTCGTCCAAAATCAACAGGTCAGAGGGGCGCACCAAAACACCGGCCAAGGCCACTCTTTTACGCTGTCCGCCGGAAAGTTCTTCCATAGGCTGATTGAAATCGGTGACGCCCAGTTGGGTGAGCATGGTTTTGGCTTCGCTCTCCAGCTGCCAGGCATAAGCGCCGTCCATTTGCTGCTGTAATTCCAGCAGCTGACGCTGTAAGGCGGCGTTATCAGGCTCGGCTGACGCCAATGCCGCAGCCCGTTCGTAGCAGCGCAGCAGCTCCAACTGCGGCGAATCGCCCTGAAAGACCTGTTCCAAAACGGTAGCTTCCGGGTCGTAGGCAGGGTTTTGCGGCAGATACTCGATAACGCAGCTACCGCTGGTCGTGATACTGCCACCGTCACCGGCTTCGCCCAGCGCTATATCGCGCAGCAGGGTGCTTTTGCCCGTGCCGTTGACGCCGATGATGCCGATCTTATCGCCCAATTCTACATTAAAGGATACATTTTTAAATAAAGTCCTGACCCCATAGCTGTGGGACAGGTTTTCTACGCTTAAAATCATTGTTTTAGCCCTCTATAAAACAGAAATAAAAGCAGCCTGCCGCTGTGGCTGGCTGCATATATTTTAAATAAGCTCTACTTGAAGATCAGGATTAGCGGCTGCCGCATCCTGCATGACCAAAAGCAGCCGTTCGCCATACCAGCCTAATTCCGAACCGGCGGCTACTGCCTGCGGTATTTTTAGTATAACAGGCTCGCTGACTTCCGTCAAACAATCATACAGCGCGTCCAGATTTTCGCCGTAATAGGCGGGCAACGCCAGCACGCGCCGCAGATATTGATGCAGCTGCCTGATCGACTGCATTTCTTGTAATTCCAAAGTGACAGTTTTCATCATCCGCCTCCTTAATATAGCTTGGTAAAGCTTTGATAATGGTCGTCCGTGTAGTAGATAAGGCCGTCGTTAGAGTAGACGATACGCTTGGCGCCGCGGCTGCCCTTTTTATAATCGATGTCACATTCCTGCCAGGTGCGCCCCGCTTTTTGGGGCACCCGCCCTTCGTAATTGCCGTAGCGGTCGCCGCCGATGCTTTTACCGGGGGCTATCTTATCTAAAGTACCTTTATGCTTCCAACCAAGTCGATTGGCTTCGTGTTTGGTAATAAAATTGCCGGGCAGCTTATGGAAGGTATGGATATATAAAGCCACCTCGTCCTTGCCCGTATAGGACCGGCCTTCTTCGATCTTGGGCTGTGCCTGCTTGCCATGCAGCTTCTCCAGTCCGCTTTGGGCAGCTTTGGTCACCTGGTCGGTAGCCTGCTGCCTGGCCTGGTTTAGCTCGGTACTGGGGGTTTTACCGCAGCCTAATAAGGCGCCGACCGTAAATAATACGGCCAGCACTATGGCAAAAAGTTTTTTCATTTTAAACACCCTTTATAACCATTTTTTCATTTGATTAAAAATACCGCGTACTATGGTATCTGTTACTTTATTCTCCATGCGGGTCATGGTTTTACTGATCAGCTTATCAACCACCGTTGGCGGTTCCTTGCGTGTCGATGTGCCGCGCATTTCTTTTTTCAACTCGGCGGCTTCGGCGTCAGCCTGGGCCTGGGCAGCGGCGGCGGCGGCATCCTGCTGCACTTTAGCCGATAATTTTTCGTAAGCCGATTCACGGTCGATAGCGACGGCATATTTGCTGTATAAAGGACTGGAGGAGATCAACTGGTTGCGCAGGCTGTCGTCGGCCACACCCAGATAGCTGCGGGGCGGCATCACATAGGCACGCTGCACCATTGTCGGTACGCCTTCGTCGTCCAGCAGTGATACCAAAACTTCACCAGTGCCCAGCTCTGACAGCACTTTGACAGCGTCCAGGTCGGGGTTGGCACGGAAGGCCTGTGCCGCTGCCTTCAGGCCTTTTTGGTCTTTCGGCGTATAGGCGCGCAGGGCATGCTGCAATTTATTGCCCAACTGGGATAAAACAGTGTCGGGAATATCCGACGGCTGCTGAGTGACAAAATAAATGCCAACGCCTTTAGAACGGATCAGTCGAACGATCTGCTCGACCTTGTCCAACAAGGATTTGGGTGCGTCTTTAAAAATCAAATGGGCCTCGTCAAAGAAAAAGACGATCTTGGGTTTTTCCGGGTCGCCTGCTTCTGGCAGCAGGTCGTACAGCTCCGACAGCATCCACAAAAGGAAGGTGGAATACAAAAGCGGGGTCTGGAACAGTTCGACGCAGTGCAGCAGATTGATGTAGCCACGGCCATCGTCGGCTACTGCCAGCCAGTCTTTGATGTCCAGCGCCGGTTCGCCGAAAAAGACGTCGCCGCCCTGTTCTTCCAGACGCAGCAGCGCCCTTTGGATAGCGCCCACGCTTTGGCCCGACACATTGCCATATGAAGTTTTGAACTGGGCCGCATTATCGCCCACATACTGCACCATGGAGCGCAGGTCTTTCAAGTCCAGCAGCAACAGGCCCTGATCGTCGGCGATCTTAAAGATGATGGTCATAATGCCGCTTTGGGTAGCATTCAGTTCTAACAGGCGGCTCAAAAGGTCGGGGCCCATTTCGCTGATGGTAGTGCGCACCGGGTGGCCCTTTTTGCCGAAAACGTCAAAAAAACGTACCGGGAAGCCTTTGAATTCAAAATTTTCGATGCCTAATTTATGCAGGCGTTTTTGGAAGCCTTCGTTGCTTTCACCGGCTTTGCACATGCCGGAAACGTCGCCTTTGATATCGGCTAAAAATACCGGTACGCCCATTTCGCTGAACGATTCGGCCAGCACCTTCAGGGTAACGGTTTTGCCGGTGCCGGTCGCGCCGGCGATCAGGCCGTGGCGATTGGCCATTTTCGGTATCATACAGATCCTGTCCTCGCCTTTGCAGACCCAGATCTTGTGTTCATCAGCTAAATACATGGTGTTCCCTCCCGCGTTTTTATAAAATAACCTACATATTTATATTAATTTTATTATACGTTATTTAAAGGTAGTAGTAAATAAGCAGAAGCAGTTCACCTTTTAAAGTTGCATGCTGCTGCAAAAAAAATTGGCGTACTCTTGACTTGGAGCTTACTCCAGCATGTATGCTTAAGATAGAAAGCAGCCGGGCTGCCGCTGGTGGTACCGGCCCAAAACAAGGAGCTGAACGCAAATGAAGAAACTGTTTATTTTTATCACGGCCCTGCTGGCAGTGCTGGCGCTTACGGCCTGCGGTTCCAATAAAACCCAAAGCGCGGCACCGGCCGCTGCAACAACGTCAGCAGCACAGGCAGATGCGTCAACCAATTCCGCCCAACGTGTGCGCATGGTCATCAACGGTCAGGACGAGGTGCTGATAAGCATCGACCCCACGCCTTACGGACGTGACTTTTTGGCTTTGCTGCCACTGGAGCTGACTTTGAAGGATTACAACGGCACCGAAAAGATCAGCGACCTGCCCCGCCGCCTGACTACCCAAAGCGCGCCGCCTGGTATCGAGCCTGCGGCCGGGACCTTTGCCTATTACGCCCCCTGGGGCAACCTGGCGATTTTTTACCGCGACTACCGTTACTCCAATAACCTGCTGCGCTTGGGCGTTATCGAAAGCGGACTGGAGAAAGTGCAGTCCCAAAGCGGTGACTTTCACGTCCGGCTGGAACGGCTGAATCAATAAACCCGCAAAGCCACGTCTGCAATAAAATTGCAGACGTGGCTTTTATATTACAGGCTCCGGATCAAGTTCCAGCGCCTGTCCATATTGACGGGAAATTTAAAACATTTTTTATTCGACTTGACTTTACTGCAAATCTTGCTATAATGAAAACATAAATTAAATAGGCAGCGCGGAACTGACGGATAAGTGGAATCAACCACATGGACCGCGAAGTCATTGAAACAGCCGACCGTCTGGGCAGAGAGAACTGGGCCCGGGTGGTTTTTTTATTTCCCGGAACAGGTGCTCTCGGATTTTTGTAGTGTGAAAAGGAGAGATTTACCTATGAAAAACAGATGGCTCATTGCCTTATCGGCTATCGGCATCCATATCTGCATCGGCAGCGTTTACGCCTGGAGCGTACTGACCAAACCCATTATGCAGGCTATGGGCTTTACCCTGAAAGAAACTACCTGGACTTTTTCGATCGCGATTTTATTCTTAGGCCTTTCGGCCGGATTTTTGGGCGACTATGTTGAAAAATACGGCCCGCGCAAAAGCGGCCTCACCTCGACCTGCTTCTTTGGCCTGGGGATGTTTGGTACGGCACTGGCGCTGCACCTCAACAGCCTGCCGCTCTTATACCTTTTTTACGGCGTTATCGGCGGTATCGGCCTGGGCACAGGTTATATCACCCCTGTTTCCACGCTGGTAAAATGGTTCCCCAACAACCGTGGCTTCGCTACCGGCCTGGCTATCATGGGCTTTGGCTTTGCCAGCCTCATCGCAGGCCCGGTGATGCAGATCTTGGTCGCTAAATATGGCCTGGTACAAAACTTTATCATTCTCGGCTGCGTTTACATGGTCATCATGGCAGCCTCTGCTTTATATTTGGAACCGCCTAAAGCAACTAACGGCGGCCCTACCGGCAGCGCTATTAAAAGTATGCTGCCCGACGCTCAGTTCACTGCCAAAGAGGCACTCAAAACCTGGCAGTTCGGCGCTTTGTGGTGGATCTTCTTCACTAACATCACCTGCGGCATCGGCCTCTTGGCAGTTGCTTCACCCATGGCACAGGAAGTTGTAAAAATGACGCCGATGGCAGCTGCTTCCATGGTCGGCATCATCGGCCTGATCAACGGCCTGGGACGCATCTTCTGGTCTACCATGTCTGATTATATCGGCCGCAGCACCGTTTATGTAGTCTTTTTTCTGATCCAGATCGCGGCCTTTTATGCTTTGGCAGAAACCAGCAGCGCCTTTGTGTTCCAGCTGATCGTGTTCGTGATCATTTCCTGCTACGGCGGCGGCTTCTCGTGTATGCCCGCCTACCTCAGCGACCTGTTCGGCACCAAACAGCTCAGCGCTATCCACGGCAAGATCTTAACCGCCTGGGGCATGGCCGGTATCGCCGGTCCGCTGCTGCTGTCCTGGATCCGTGAAACTACCAACAGCTACTCCATCACCCTGTATTTCTTCTCGGCCTGCTTCGTCGTCAGCCTGGTCATCGCCATCATTTTAAAATGGCGCACCTCGGTCGGCGTGCTGATAGAAAAAAAGCACCTGTAAGCTAACACACTAAAGCCCTTCGCAAGTAAATTGCGAAGGGCTTTTTATTTTATCTTGCCTGATATTTATTTTAACCTTACACGATCTCGAATTTAGACAAGTCCACGTCCTGAAAGCTTACCCGCTGGAATTGGCGCGGATAGGGAACGGGAACCGTACAGTCAAAACCCATTTTGGCGCCGAAACCATTGTCCGTAGCCGGGTTCAGCTCGTGACCAAAGCATTTAGGCACCACGATGATATCCTGGTCAGGCACGCAGCGGGTAGCCATGGCACGGAACACGTCGTCGGGATCTTTGATGTCCACGTCACCATTAACGGCAACCACCATATTTAGCGGCGGGAAGGCAGCAAAGGTAGATAAAATAGCATTCTTGCCCATGCCCCGACGCGGTGCATCGATCTGGATGATGGCGCCGTAAAAGCCGCAGCCACCGGGACTTAGATAAACCCGCTTCAAGCCCGGTATCTGTTTGGAAACGCTTTGGAAGATACTGGCTTCTGCCGTCAGCCCTACCGAGTTCCAAACCTCCACTCCTGGGTGCAGACTGTGGATAACAGGGTCTTTTTGGTGGCTGATGGCTTTCACCCGCAGGCACCAGCGGTCGTCCTGAGTGGCATAATAGCCGCTCACTTCACCAAAAGGTCCTTCCGGCACTCTTTTATAGGGCAGCAGTTCAGCTTCGATAACCAGCTGCGCATTGGCGATACCTTCCACGGCCACGGTTTTGCTGCGTGACAGCTCCACCGGTTTGCCCCGCAGCGCCGCTGCTACTCCCAGTTCGTCCTTATCGATACCAACAGCGGACGACGGTGTGATAGCCGCTACATAAATGCTGGCGTCTACGCCCACATTGATCGTTACTTCCAGCGGCTGGCCTTTCTTTTCGGCCCGCTCATAATAATCACGCAGGTGGCGGCCCACGTCTAACAAAAAGGCCGCTTCGGTCTTACTGATGACCTGCATTCGATGGATAGAAGTATTCCTGACACCTGTATCCGGGTCTTTCGCAATAAAAACAGCGTTGGAATAATAGGGGCCGCCGTCGCCCAGCGCCAGGGTGGGCGTGGGTATCTTATACAGGTCTGGCTCGTCCATAAATACCTGCTGGCAGGCAGGTTGTTCCACGATCACCGCTTCCATCGGCTCCTTATTGAAGTCGGCCACCGCCCGGCCAAACAGGAAGGGCAATTCGTCGGCACTGGTATCGAATAAAGTCGCCACATTGTCACGGTTCCACCACAGACCTGTAAAAACAGGGAAGCGGTAGCCTTTGACCTTTTCGTATAGTATGGCCTTACCGCCTTCCAGCTTTTTGGAGATACCGGCCAGCTCGTGCAGCGGGTCGACCTCGCTTTTGACCCGGGTCAGCCTGTTTTCTGACTCCAGCTTTTTAATGATTTCTTTCAAGTCCATATTCTTACCCCCTCAAATGGCTTGCGCTATATTGTTTCTCTTTATATCATACAGCTAATCCGGATTTTTACAAGTGTTTCCCGCTGGCCCTGCCCCAGCGTCAGCTAACTTGCGTATGCCTTTTTGGACTGTCTTTATTCGCTGGTGTCATAACAGCAGGCGCCGCGCAACTATATGTAGTGCTTTGTCAACATCGACAACTACATATAGTTGTCGATTGTTTGCAGCCATCACGCAAGCACTTGCGTCCCGCTGCGGCGCGGCTTGTAAAACAGGCACAAATGGCCGATAATTAAGGTAAACACACAACCTTGTTACCAGAAAAGAGGCGGCTCTTATGGACAATCCGCAACCAAGTTATCTGCATATGTTGCTCGTTTTTATGAAGATCGGCCTGTTCACTATCGGCGGTGGCCCCGCCATGATCCCGCTGATCCGCGACGAATTTGTGGAAAAGCAAAAATGGATCAAAGACGAAGACATCACCGACGTGCTGGCACTTTCCCAATCGCTGCCCAGCGTTATCGCCGTCAATGCTTCCACCTTTTTGGGCTACCGCCTAGGCGGCCTGAAAGGCTCTTTAGTGGCGACCATCGGCGTCGTACTGCCTTCCTTTGTTATTATTTTTTTGATCGTTACGGCCTTTTCGGCCAGCGGTATCGATAAGCACCCCAATATCCTCAAGTTTTTCGACGGCGTCAACTCGGCCATCACCGCCCTGCTGATCGCGGCTACGCTGAAGCTGGTGCCTTATTCCATCAAAAACAAATTTGGCTGGGCCATTTTAGCCCTGTCGCTGGTGGGTATTTACCTGTTGGGGCTGGATATCGCCGTGATCATTTTAACAGCGGCCTTGTTAGGCTACCTGGTGACCAAATACGCGGGAGGTGGCAGCAAATGATGCTTTATTGGGAATTATGTATGGTTTTTTCAAGATCGGGCTTTTCTCCTTCGGCGGCGGCCTGGCGATGATCAGCATTATCGAGCAGGAAGTAGTTGGCCGTGGCTGGATACCAGCGGCTGAATATGCCCGCATCATCACCATCTCGCAGATCACACCCGGCCCTATCGCCGTCAATACGGCGACCTATGTGGGCGCCAGGGTCTGCGGGCCGGAATTTTGGCACGCCCTGCTGGGGTCCTTCGTGGCGACCTTCAGCGTCAGCCTGCCATCCTTTATCTTGGTGGCCATCGTGGCCCGTTCCTTTAAAAAATTCAATTCATCTTTAGCCGTACAGGGCATTTTAAGCGGGCTGCGCCCCGCAGTTATCGCGCTGATGCTGACAGCGGTGTTCTTCTTTATGAAGGTCACTTTCTTTCCCGGCACGGGCAACGGCGGTTTGGAATCGATGCTGGGACATTTCAAGTTTTGGCCTACCATGCTGACGGCGCTGCTGTTTTATCTGCATTATTTCCGCAACTTAGGGGCCATCCCTTTGATGCTGCTGGCAGGCTGCGCCGGTTTCATCATGTAAAAGCTCTGATCCTTTGCGGCGGCTTCAGCTGCCAATGCTGTTTTTATTTCACGGATAACGTAATCCACCTTATCCAGCAGCTGCTGCGTCACATGGATGCCGTCCACTAACTGAAACCGTATTTTTTTTAACTGGCGCAGTTTGTTTTCCGGGGCGCAGCCCGCGTCGCTCAACACTGCATTCAAGTTATTTTGCAACGCCGCAGCATCTGCCTCCAAGCTCTGCATCAGGTTCTTTAAAGCGTTGTCAGAAGTTGCTTTGTCCATCTCCATTTTTCTTCACCTCGTAAGTTGCTCTTACTCTATTCATTTTTTGCTTTCCTGCTTGTTTTTATTATAGGTCACGCTTGCATATATGTATAATACTTGTTTTAACGCAGTTTATATGCCTTGCAAGCATAAGTTAACAAAAAAATACACTGCCTGCGTAAGACAGTGTATAGGCTGTATTTATCTTTTTCAATGCGGCTCATTTTTTTGCTTTTGTAAAAACTCGCGGGCATACTCAATAAATTTTTTCACCGCTATATTAACAGGCTGGTGCTTCTTCCAGGCCAGTACGGTCGTTGCCGTCAGCGGCGGCTGCATGGGCTTGCAGCAAATCTGGCCGGTATCCAAAAATGGCCGTCCGCCTTCGATACACAAAGCATAACCCAGCTTATTATAAACCATAATGGAAGCGTTGGTGCTCATATTGCTGTTGATCAAAATATGCACCGTTTGAAAATAGTCGCCGAACCAGCTGATCAATTCGTTACGCACCTTCTGCCGCCACGGTAGTACCACCTTTTGCCCGGCCAGATCAGCAGGCGTTACATAGTCCTTTTGTGCCAACGGGTCATCGGTACGCATCAAAACGCCCCAGCGTTCCACTACCGGCAGGCGGATAAAATCGTATTTATCGATATCCACCGGCTCCAGCAGCAGGCCTATATCCGACAAGCCACTGTCGATGCGCTCTTTGCTGTATTCCGCATTGCCCGTATACAGGCCATAGGTAACATTGGGATACCTGACGCTGAACGCTTGAAACAGCTCGGCTAAAAGCCAGACGGATTCAATTTCGCCACAGGTAACGGAAACCATGCCGCTGACCATTTCCTCGGACAATGACAATTCCTGTTCCGTTTTATCCACCAGCGCTAGGATCTCTTCAGCGCGGCGGCGCAGCAGGATGCCTTCATTGGTCAGTTCCAGTCTGCGGGTATCGCGACTGAATAAAACCACGTCCAATTCTTCCTCTAACTGGGCGATCTGGCGGCTTAACGTGGGCTGGGTGATATGCAAAAAATCTGCCGCCTTCGTAATATTGCCTTCCCGTACAACAGCTAAAAAATAGCGGAGCAATCTTAGTTCCATCTTGCTTACCTCCGTCGTCCTTTTGCTTACAAAGTGTTTTTAAGTCACCTGGTTGTTAAACAAGTAAAATGCACGCCCGCTGACCGGGCCTTTCTTTTTATTTTAAAGATATTTACAAAATTTAGCAAGCAGCAAACAATTTTCTGCGAAATAAAACCTCTCACCTTGAAGCTACGCTGCTAAAAAGGGAGAGGTTTTATTTTTCTGCCCTGCATTTATTTTGCCTGCGGCGGCTAATATTTGCAGCCTAATTTTATGGCTTTAGTGGGACAGACCCGACGGCATTTACCGCAGGCGATACATTCGCTGTCGCCTACCCGCCGGCAATCCATCAGGCAGTTGCGTACGCACAGTTGGCAAGCCGTGCATCTTCGCTTATCCACCTGCATCCCAAAAACCGCCAGCCTGTTGAAGAGGCTGTAAAAAGCACCCATAGGGCACAAGAAGCGGCAAAAGGGGCGGTAGATAAAAACTGCCGCAACGGCAATAGCGCCAATTACCCAGCGCCAATCCAGCCCATGCAGATCAAAGAAGTAAAATTCGCCTAAGAACATCAGCAAAAGCAAATATTTAAAATAGGATAAATAGTAGGTAAATTTATTTTTAGGCAACTTCACCGACGGTATTTTATCCAGCAGCTCCTGTGCCAGGCCAAAGGGGCACAGCCAGCCGCAAATGATGCGGCCCAAAAGCAGCGCGCTCAGCAGCAAAAGTCCCCAGACCCTGATGCCAAAGGGCATGGCAAAGCCTGCCAGCGTTTGCTGGGGCAGCCCCCAGGGACAGCCTATCGACGCATAGCGGCAGTAACCGCAGTTGACGCCCGGGATGCAGGCATTTTTCCAGGTCATATCGGTGCCCAGCACGTCGGCACCGACCCGCCCGTTATAAAGTATGGTCGCCGTCAGCTGCGACAAACGGCGTTTGATCGCGATAGCCATGTCATCTGCTCCTTTCCCTGCTGCTGTGCCTGTTTTTTTATAGTATAAGAGTTGAAGTGCACTCTAAGTCAATCATTTTACCAAAAATCTACATTTTACAAAATACCTGGTTGGTAGCACACCTTCCCTAAAACAAAACAGAGCTTGCGGTGCAAGCTCTGTTTTTTACGCTTTATTTACTATGATACTGCTCGTCGCTGACCGCTTCCAACCAGGTAACATTCTTGCCCTGGTCATCCACATGGGTCAGTGCCAGATGTGTCATTTCCCCATCGGGGGAAGCGCCATGCCAGTGCTTGATATCCTTAGGACACCAAATCGAGTCGCCGGCATTGGCTACTGATTTTTGCCCATCCCAGGTCTGGGTCCAGCAGGTACCATTTAGCACCAGTAGCCTTTGTCCAGCCGGATGGGTATGCCAGTTGCTGCGGGCACCGGCTGCGAAGGTAACATAGGCGCCGCCATAGGGGGCACCTGCATAATTGCCAAATAACGGCTGCACGGTTACGCTGCCTGTAAAAAATTCGGCAGGGCCGGCATAAGCTGCCTGGCTTCCACGAGTCACAAACTGTTCGCTGGCCTGGGCCGTTACCGGGCCCATTCCCGCAGCGCCTGCTGCCATAGTCAAACAAACAGCTGTCATAAGCCTTGTCATTTTTTTCATAAATACTTCCTCCCTTAAATAGTGATCGGCAGGATCGTTTATCCTCAGCTGTATCATATTCGCTGGAGTCAGCTCCAAGTCAAGGGATTTTTTCATGATTTTTTACAATGCAGCCTAACTGCTGTTTTAAAAAAGTTCTTGCTGCCCTGCCAGTAAACTGTACACCTTACGCTCTGTAAGCTTGTCTTCTGCTTGCAGGCTACTGCACAATAGCGGTGCGTGCACATTAAAAAGGGCATGTTTTTTTACAATGCCGGGCATACTATGATTAGCATAGCAATAACTGCATCCATGCAGGCATGTATCATAAGCCCCGATATCAATGCTCTCGACGCAGCCACATTCACTGCGCTGATTTTTATCCTTAGCGGCAGTAAGCCTGCCGCTGCCCAACCTTGCCAATAAAGCAGCATCCACGCAGCTGGCATGGCTGATACCCAAATCTGCCAGTTCTATCGACTCGGCACAGGTCGCCAGTTTTAAAGCATATTTTTGCGCCGTTACTGCAAACTGACCTGCAAGCTCCCTCTGTTCCGCAGCACTTGGCGGCCTTATTTGCGAGGCAGCCAACCTTTTGTTGATTTTAGGATAACAGTCTAAAAAACTGATAATACATTTTTCAGTACTACCTGCCAGGCGTTCTGCCAAATGTGCAAAAGCCTCTTTGTGATAGGCCAAATCATACCTGCTATTAAGCAATATGGGGTCATAGCGCCACAACACCCGTTCCGTTCCAACGGCTTCGGCAAGGCGGCCAAAGGTATCTAAGCGCTGCTGCAAAGATGGTAACGCTGCTTCTATATCAGTGTCATAGGCATTTAAAGTAAATTGAAAATAATAGACATAGCCGTCCAGCTGCTTCAGTTTTTTTAGTACCGGCTCCGGATTTTTGCTCCAAAACACGATCCCATCGACAAGCTCCGGTTTTAGACTGACCCTGCTCACCTGCCGCTGGTTCATTGGGTTGCGTACCAGTACAAATTGCTCTTTGAGCCGCTCCAGCAGCCAATCAAAATAATACGCAGGTATATCTGTCCTGCGGCTGGCACCAATGATCATCGGCCCATCCCCCCTCAAGCAACAACTTTTTTGAACATCTATTTATATATTGTACCATTGCCAAATGTCGCTGCAAAAGTTTTTTTCAAAAAAGCCTTGACTTGAAGTTAACTCCAAAGGCTAGAATGAAATTGAAAATTACAGGAGGTGATTTTTATGAATATTGCCGAAGTAAGCAAACTTACTTCCATGACACCGAACGCTCTGCGTTATTATGAGCGGATCGGGCTTATCCCTCCCATCGCCCGCACTCACGGAGGCGCCCGTGAATATAGCAAGATCGATCTTTGCTGGATAGAGTTTATCAAAACCATGTGCGTAGCCGGGCTGACGCCGGAAACCCTGATCGACTATGTAGCTTTGTCGCAGCAGGGTGATGCCACCTTAGAGGCACGCAAAGATATTTTAGAAGTACAGCGCCGGGTGTTACAGGAAAAGCTGGCGTTTATTCAGGCTACTTTAGCCAGATTAGACGTTAAGATCGAAAATTACCGCTCTGATATCTATCAAAAAAATCATCAGTCACAGGAATAAGGATTCTTGAACGTGCTGGAAAAAATCCTCATCGCTTCACTGACACTGGCTGTGACCGCCGCCCTGACAGGCTGAGGCGGCAGCCGCTGACGCAATGGCTAAATGGCTGTAAAACCTACAATTTTAAATAGCAGTAAAATTTTAAGTGAAAGAGGGCTGACTTATGAAAAACGTACTTTCTATGTTCTTAATGGCAACCCTGCTATTGGGCGGCACCACCTTTACCATCGGTAAAATTAGCGTCTGTGCTGCCTCTAAAAACAGGACTGAAACCGCACAGAACAAGCAAAACCAGCTGTTTGGCAGCAGTAAAAGCAAGCTGGCCGCTACCGACCCCGATTTTACCCAGACCATGAACAATTTTATCTACGGCGATGTCTATTCCCGCGGCAAGCTGACCGCTAAGCAGCGTGAACTGCTGGCTATTACCGCCCTGACCGCCAGCCAGACCTTAGACGCCCTCCCGCAGCAGGTGGAAGCTGCGCTGAACGCAGGTGCGACGCCGATAGAGATCAAAGAAACACTGTACCAATGCGCGCCCTATGTGGGTTTTCCCAAAACAGTCAGCGCCCTGGAGGTGACTAACAAGATTTTTAAAGCCCACGGCATTAAAATGCCGTTGCCTAATCAGGCTACCGTTACCGAAGCGACCCGCTTTGACGACGGCTTTAAAGTGCAGGGCGAGATTTTTGGCGCTGAACACATCACCAATATGCACAAAAATTCGCCCGCCAATCAAAAACATATCGCCAACTATCTTTCCGAATTCTGCTTTGGCGGCACCTACACCCGTAATGGGCTGGATCTGCAAATGCGCGAGCTGATCACCTTATGCGCTATCAGCAGCATCGGCGGCGCTGAACCGCAGGTCAAAGCACATGTACAGGCTAATCTAAACGTCGGCAACGACAAAGAACTGCTGCTGGACGCAGTTACCCAGTGCCTGCCCTATATCGGCTTTCCCCGCACACTCAACGCCATCGCCTGCATCAATCAGGTAGTGCCAGCAAACGCCTGAGCCTGACTAAAAGCAAAAAAGACCTTCGAGCGCAGCACCAGCTGCACCGAAGGTCTTTTTATTTATTCTTTCTGATGATCATTTATCAGACGCACGTTTTTTATTAAAAGCATCTACCTCGCCGCGCACACCCTCCAGCCAGCTTGTTATCAGACGCTGCATCTTGCCGTTACCGATATCGTGCAGAGCCAGGCCCGTGGTCATATCAGCCTGAGCAGCAGACTCCCTGATGGCGGCAAGGCTTTGTTCGATACCGTCGCTGCCACTGGTACAGAAAGGCAGGATGACCTTACCACTAAAATCATGGGCCTCTAAAAAGGTACGCACTGCCAGGGGCGCCTGTTTGTACCAGATGGGATAGCCCAGAAAAATCGTTTCATACCGGGAAATATCCGACAGGTTTGCCGCCAGAAGCGGGCGTTTATTTTCAGCTAACTCTTGTTTGGCGATCACGCCGCAGTCCTGGCCGTCCTTAGGGTACGGCTCGGCTGTTTTGATGGCCAGCAACTCGCCGCCCACCGCCGCTTGTACCTGCCACGCCGCCAGCTCCGTATTGCCGCTATGGGAAAAATAAGCGATCAGTATTTTGGGGTTTGTAGGCAGCCCCGAGGGTTTGGTGATGGGCACTGGTTTATTTTCGTCCACTACTGCGTAATTACCACCGCAGCCGCTGATTACAGCCACCAGCATAATACCGGCCAGCAGCAGTAGATATTTTTTTATTTTTTGCATAGTCTACCTCCGGGCAATGGTCTATTTTTACTAATTGTATCATATACCTTAAAGTTTACTCCAGCGCAAATAAAAATTATTTATTCCGACTATGCTGACAACAAAAAACAGACCTGATCTAAATCAGGTCTGTTTACTTTTACCAATGGTATTTTTCGCCGCGGCTGATCTTGAACGCACGATAGATCTGCTCAACCAGCAGCAGGCGGATCATCTGGTGGGTAAACGTCATTTTGGAAAAGGATATCCGCTCGGCAGCCCGCTTGCGCAGGGCGTCTGTATAACCAAAAGCGCCGCCGATCACAAAGGTGATGTGGCTGCTGCCCTCCAGTGCCAGCTTGTCGATTTTCGCCGCCAGCTCCAGCGAGCTGATCGCCGTACCGACCACGTCCAGCAGGATAACATAGGAATTTTCCGGTATCACGGCCAGCAGCCGCTCTGTTTCCTTAGCCAAAACCTGTTCCTTTTGAGCCGCCGAAGGCTCGTCCGGCATCCGTTCTTCGCTGATGGCGACAGTTTCCAGCTTGCAGAAGGGCTGCAAACGCTTGGTAAATTCTTCGATACCAGCCGTCAGATATTTTTCCTTGATCTTGCCCACACAGGCGATGGTGATCTTCATTTAACGGTTTTCCTCGGGGATCTCTTCCAATGTCATATGGACGGTCTCTTCAGCGCCGCCGCGCAAAACCACTACGTCAACACTGTCGCCGACCTTCAGCTCGGCCAGCTTGCCGCGCAGTTCAACTACCTTGTTGATATTTTCGCCGTTGAATTTGAGGATGATATCGCCGGGGCGCAGGCCTGCTTTCGCAGACGGGCTGCCTTCCCAGACCTTCATAACGAAAATACCGTCGTGCAGGTCGATATCAAAGCCATAACGGTTGGCTATATCTTTATCCACCAGGCTGGCGCCGATATACGGACGCACTACCCGGCCTTTTTTAGATAGTTCATCCAAAATCGGTTTCGCCGAATTGATGGGTATGGCAAAGCCGATGCCTTCCACGCCGGAAACGGCGATCTTGGCAGAATTGATGCCTACGACCTCACCCTCAGCATTTACCAGCGCGCCGCCGGAATTACCGGGATTGATGGCCGCATCGGTTTGGATCAGGGTAAATCTGCGCTCGCCCAACTGGATGGAGCGGTTCAAAGCACTGATAACGCCGGCAGTAACGCTGCCGCGGAACTCCAGTCCCAGCGGGTTGCCGATAGCGATTGCCGGTTCGCCCACCTGCAGGGTAGAAGAATCGCCGAAATCAGCTACTGGCAGATTTTCTTCGTCGATCTTGACTACAGCCAGATCGGTCGCCGCATCGGCGCCCAGCACTTTGCCTTTGACGCTGCGGCCATCAGGCAGGCTGACTATGATCTCGGAAGCGCCTTCCACAACGTGGTTATTGGTTGCGATCAGGCCGGACTTGTCATAAATAACGCCGGAACCTGTACCACGCTCGGTAAGCTGCACACGGTTAAAAATATCGCGTACATAGGCCTTGTTGGTGATGCCGACCACTGCGGGGCCGACTTTTTTAGCCGCCACTACGATGGGAGTATTGCGCGCCCCCAAAAGATTGGCGTCCTTCTGCGCCGCTGCCGCAGTTTTTTGCTCTTTCACGGCTTCTGCTTTGTTGTTATCGCTACAGCCGCCGATCAGCACTGCCGCACCCAGCAAGGCACAGAAAAAGATGTTCACTGTTTTTTTAATAAAGCTTCTTTCCATCTCCACACTCCTCAATCATAATTTTTAACTATATTTTCCTGTGATGTAATATATATTTTTGTTGTTTCGCCAACCTCGTTGGCATCAAGGATACCCCGCACTGTTTCAAGCGCCAGCGAAGGCAGATTATTTTCCTGGCTTAGATGGGCCAGAAAAACTTCCTCGGGCAAGCGTTCCATATGGGCCAGCAGCCAGGCTGCCGAAACGTTGGATAAATGCCCGCGCGTGCCCAGGATCCTTTGCTTGAGCATCTGAGGATAGCTGCCGTTTTTCAGCAGTTCTTCATCATGGTTGGCTTCCAGTACCAAAACGTCGGTGTCTGCCACGTTCTGACGCACCTCGTCGGTCACAAAGCCTACGTCCGTCAGATAGGTGCATTTGCTGCCGCCACTTTTAAAGACATAGCCTACGGCAGAGGCAGCGTCGTGAGGCACAGCAAAGGGAACTATCTCCAGACTGCCGCTGACCAGGCTTTTAGGTAACAGCCTGCAGCAGCTGCGTTCCAGCTCGCTTTTTTTTGGCATGTACTGCCAGGTCTTTTCGTTAGCAAAAACCGGCAAGCGGTATTTGCGGCAAAAAACAGGCAGTCCTTTCACATGGTCGTTATGCTCGTGGGTCAACAGTACTCCCGCCAGGTCCTCCGGCTTCAGCCCGGCCTGAGCCAACCGTTCCGTCAGTTGACGGCAACTGATGCCCACATCGACCAGAAAAGCCTGTTCACCGGCACGGATGACAGCGGCGTTGCCTTTGCTGCCGCTGGCCAGGATCGTCACACTGAATTCACTGCTCATGCTTCGCCTGCCGCGATCTTCGGCCCGGCACTGGTACCGATGCGTTCAGCACCTGCTTTCAGCATCGCCTGCGCGGTTTCCGCATCGCGGATACCGCCGGCAGCTTTGACTTTGATACCATATTTTTCAGCTTCGGCAGCTAAAAGCTGTACATCGGCGACAGTAGCGCCACCCTTGTTAAAGCCGGTGCTGGTCTTAACAAAGGCCGCACCGCCCTCGGCCACCAAACGGCAGGCCGTACGCTTTTCGTCGTCGGTCAGCAAACAGGCCTCGATGATGACCTTAACCGGATAAGGTTTAGCCGCCTCGACCACGCCACGAATGTCACTGACGACAGCGTCATGATCGCCGGTCTTAAAGGCCGCGATGTTCATTACCATATCGACTTCGTCGGCATGGGCTTCCACCGCCATTTTTGCTTCCAGCGCCTTCACCTCGGGATAAGTCGACCCCAGGGGGAAGCCTGCCACAGTCACGATCTTGACGTCAGTATCGCTTAAAAGATGTCGGGCCAGCCCCACATAACAGGGATTGACGCACACACCCAGTAAACCATATTCACGTGCTTCGCCGCACAGCTGCATAATATCGGCCACCGTGGCCTCTGGTTTCAATAAAGTATGTTCAAGATGCTTCGCAATCGTCACCCCGACTCCTCCTCATCTTCTTCAATGATTTTTGCTTCTATATATTATATCAAAACTTTACACTTTCTGCTTTGACAAAAAAGAAAATTTTATAAAAAAATCCCCGGCCAAAGGCCGGGGATAGCGCAGTTAAATACTTTTTAGTGCTGCTTACGGCATTTTTCGCAAACGCCAAAAAAATAAAATTGGTGTTTGTCGATGCTGTAGCCGCTCATTTCTTCTACCTTGACGATCAAGGAACGGTCATTGGTAGCCGGTACGTCGTCGACGCGGCCACAGGCAGTGCACTGCACATGGCTGTGCTCGCTGGTATCGGCGTCGTAGCGGGAGCTGTCTTCGCCGGTATTGATGATCTGAATCAGACCCAGCCTGTTGAGTATTTCTACAGTTTTATAAACCGTCGCAAAGCTCATAGACGGATATTTGGGCTGCAGAGTGCCGAACAACATTTCAGCACTGGGGTGCTGCTTGGTATTAGCCAGCGCTTCATAAACTGCCAATCTTTGCGGGGTAACTTTATAACCGTTTTGGCGCAGTACCGCGGTCAGTTCTTGGTTGTTTAACATGATTTACCTCCTTGTTGAAATGGATGTCTCGCTCGGCATCTGTTGCTTTGCTAAGATTTGGATAATCTTTATCCATTATTTATTAAATTATAATCAAGAAAATTTTTCTTGTCAATATTTAATATCATTTAATTGCCACTATTTAACAGATTTCACAAAGCTTCCACAAGGATTTTGCTAATTAAAAGCGAATTTTATTACTATTACACACAAGAAAGAGGTAGACCCATGAGCATTGAACAGATCATCGCCGGCGAATTGTCGGTAAGGACGCAGCAGGTAACAGCGACGCTGGAGCTTTTGGACGGCGGCAATACGATACCCTTTGTAGCCCGCTACCGCAAGGAAGTTACAGGCTCTTTGGACGAGGAACAGATCCGCACCATCAGCGAGCGGTCCCAATATCTGCGTAATCTGGAAGCGCGCCGACAGGAGATTTTGGAGGCAATAACCGCCCAGGAGAAACTGACGCCGGAGCTGGAAGCACAGATAATGGCGGCTGTGAAAATGCAGGAGCTGGAGGACTTGTACCTGCCCTACCGCCCCAAAAAACGTACCCGGGCGCAGATAGCCCGTGAGCGTGGCCTGGAGCCTTTGGCCGAATTACTGCTGGCGCAGGCGCAGCCGCCCATGCCTTTAGAGAAGCTGGCCATCCTGCACATAGACCCGGACAAGGGCGTCCATACCGTAGAGGAAGCTTGGGCCGGCGCGTCCGATATCGTCGCCGAGGATATTTCCGACCGGGCCGACATCCGCGAGTTGATCCGCAAAGAGCTGTGGAAGGGTGCTGAACTGGCTTCGACCTTGACCGTAGACGAAAAAGAGGGCCAGGATTACCTGATGTATAAAGAATATGCCGAGCCGGTTCGCCAGTTGCCGCCTCACCGCATTTTAGCCCTGAACCGTGGCGAAAGCAAAAACTGTTTGAAGCTGACTTTAAATTACCCCAGCGAGGCCATGCTGGCCAAGCTGGCACAAAAATTGAAGATCCAGCCCCATACGGTATGGACGGAACTATATACTAATGCGCTTGCCGACAGCTATAAGCGGTTACTGTTCCCCTCGCTGGAGCGGGAACTACGCAACGAACTGACTGAAAAGGCAGAAAAGCAGGCTATCTCGGTTTTCGCCGCTAATTTGCGCCAACTGCTGTTACAGCAGCCTGTTGCCGGGCATACGGTTTTGGGGCTTGACCCCGGGTACCGCACCGGCTGTAAGGCCGCAGTCATCGACCCGCAGGGACGCACCCTTGCCATCAACACCCTGTATATCACCGGTAGCCAGCATCAGCACGATATGGCAGAAGCCGGTTTTATGGAATTAGTGACTAAATATAAGGTGACTTTAGTGGCTATTGGCAACGGCACAGCATCCTTTGAGACGGAAGAATTTACGGCCCAAATGATAGAAAAACATCGTTTGGATATAGCGTATCTGATCGTCAGCGAGGCTGGCGCTTCGGTATATTCGGCTTCCAAGCTGGCCCGTGAGGAACTGCCCGACCTGGATGTTTCGCTGCGCGGCGCTGTTTCTATCGCCCGCCGGGTGCAGGACCCGCTGGCAGAGCTGGTCAAGATCGAACCGAAGGCTATCGGTGTAGGCCAGTACCAGCACGACGTTAACCAAAAGGAACTGACTACGACTTTAGGCACGGTGGTCGAATCGTGCGTCAACCATGTAGGCGTGGAACTGAACACAGCCTCCCCGGCACTGCTCTCTTATGTAGCCGGTGTTTCGGGCACGGTGGCCAAAAATATTATTGCCTACCGTGACGACAATGGTGCATTTACCAGCCGCAAGGAACTTTTGAAGGTGGCGCGCCTGGGCCCGGCGGCCTTTACCCAATGTGCTGGCTTTTTACGTATCGCCCACGCCAAAAATCCTTTAGACAACACTTCTGTCCATCCCGAAAGCTATGCTTTAGCAGAGCATATCTTAGGTGAACTGGGCTTTGATTTGAAGCATTGCACCGACCTTGCCGTGCAGGAAGCTGCGGCAAAAGCCGATGCGGCAGCCCTGGCAGCAAAGCTGGAAGCTGGCCTGCCTACGGTTACAGATATTTTGGAAGCTTTAGCACGACCCGGCCGTGACCCCCGTGAGGACGCACCGGCGCCGCTGACCCGCAAAAAAGTCGCTAAGCTGAGCGAGCTGGAGATCGGCAGCGTTGTCAAAGGCACAGTGCAGAATGTAGTCGATTTCGGCGTTTTCGTCGACATCGGCCTTAAAACCAGCGGCTTGATCCATCGCAGCGAGCTATCTAACAGCCGTTTCCGCCACCCACTGGACGTGGTCAGCGTGGGCGACATTATCGAGCCCATCATCATCAGTATCGACGAGCAACGTAACCGTATCGGCCTGAGCCTGAAACGGGCCCCTAAACAAAATAGCTAAAAGAAATGAAAACAAGGGAGGCAGGAACATGGAGAAGCAGACCTATGTAAGTTATTTCAGCCCTACCGGCGGCACCAAACGTGCCGCTTTGATGCTCGGCGCAGCCCTGCCGGGCGCGTCCCCCGCGGTTGAAATCGATTTGTCAGCGCCCCAGTTGCCCCGTCAGTGCTTTACACCTGACGACGTAGTGATATTTGCCATGCCTGTTTTTGGCGGACGGTTACCGGCGTTGGCAGTGCAAAAGCTGGCGGCTATGCAGGGTAGCGGCACTAAGGCCATCGCTCTGGTGACTTACGGCAACCGTGCCTACGAGGACGCCTTACTGGAATTGAGTGAAGCCCTGACTAAACAGGGCTTTATCGTAGTAGCTGCCGCCGCAGTGCTGGCTGAACACTCCATGCTGCGCACTGTTGCCGCAGGCCGCCCCAATGCTGACGACCAGCAGCAGCTGGCTGGCTTTGCCCATAGGGTAGCCGCCAAGCTACAAACTGCCCCCACGGCGCTGACAGCTATCCCCGGCAACCATCCTTATAAAGAGTGGCAGCAAATGCCCGTCACGCCGGTGGCCAGTGCGGCCTGCAATGGCTGCGGCATCTGCGCCGCCACCTGTCCATCCCAGGCGATCCCCAAGGACCACCCCCAAACTACCGATGCAGCAAAATGTATTTTGTGCTTGCGCTGCACCGTAATTTGCCCGCAGCAGGCACGGGCACTGCCAGCCCAGGCGCAGGCGGCTTTAGCACAAAAACTGGGCGCCTTGCAGGGTATCCATAAGGAAAACGAGTTTTTTATCTAAAGCCTGCTTGTAACAACTAAAGTTAAAACCACAAAGAAAAGCCCCGCGCAGTTGCGCAGGGCTTTTTTATTTGTTGATATTTTGTTATTGTCCGGGAATCAGCACCGACAGCAGCACCGGCACCAAAAGGGTGAGCAGCAGCCCGTTGATGAAGGCAAAAAGGCCTACATGGATATTGGTATATTTGATGACTACGGGCAGGCCCGAATCCATAGTGGCCGCACCGGAAGGAGCCAGCGCCAGGAATTTATTGACCTTGACCAAAAGTGGTATCACCAGAAAAGCCAGCACCTCGCGTAGCATATTGGCCAAAAAGGCAATGGTGCCTATCTCGACACTATACAACGTGCTGATGACTACCGAGGACAGGCTGTACCAGCCTAAAGCGCTGCCAACCAGCAAGGCGTCCTGTAAATCCATACCCGTAAGGGCCGACGAAGCCGCCGCCCCGCTCAGGCTGCCGACAGTAACAGCGGCTGGGACAGCCACTGCCAGCAGGATGCTTTGGGGATTGCAGATTTTTTTGATGATGTGACGATTGCCGCCGATTTCGATACCGGCTACAAAAACCATAAAATACAGCGCCGACATCAGCACTTCGTCCAGCATATCTTTGTGCTCGACCCCTAAAAAGCAGTAGCCGCCGGCTATTCCCAGAGCAATAAAAGCGAAGATAGCATAAACCATCACTCGTCGCCCCCTTCCGCCCGGGCTGCCGTTTTAGCAAACAGCTTCAACACCAGCCACAGCATCAGTACACTGCCGCCGATGATGCACAGCGCCATTATCAGCGACTTACCACCTAATTGTCCCAGCTTACCTAAAAGCTCGGCGTCGCAGCCGATTTTAGCGCCCAAACACAGCAGCATGATGAACAGGCTGACCGTGGACAGGTGATTGAGCCATTTTTTGACATTATAATTAAGAAGGTCCGTACAACCTAGTGCGATCCCCAAAACGATCGCGATCATGATCTCCTGCATTGTTTCCCCTCATTCCCACAATATAAAACAAGCCCCGCGCACGGCAGGGCCTGCAAATAACTCAGCTTTTATTCTAACGACAGCAGCAGCGGATACAGCGGCTGGCCACCGTCAAAAACGCTTACTTCCCAATCGCCGCCCAGCTCTTCCAGTTCGGCGGCAAGCTTTTCGGCGTCGGCGCGGGTCAGATCACTGCCATAATACAGGCTGATCAGTTCCCAGTCGCTGCCGGCAAGCTTGACGGTCGCTGCCGTAACTTCTTCTAAGGTCGCTCCGGCATGAACTATCTTATCTTCTAACAGGCCGATATACTGGCCTTTTTTGACCTGGATGCCATTAACTACGCTGTCGCGAACGGCGATACTGACCGCGGCGCTGTGAGCTTCTTTAGCTTCTCGGCGCATCACGACGCTGTTTTCCTGCATACTTTTGGCTGCGTCAAAATGCAGCAATGCTGCCAGTCCCTGTGCCAGATTAGTCGTGGGCACATAATCTACCTGGGCTGCGCCCAGCAGTTTTTTGACCTGCTCGGCTGCCAGAATGATATTTTTATTGTTCGGCAAAATTATATACTGCTCTGCCGACCCGTTTTCGATGACCTTGATAAAGGCTTCGACCGGCGGGTTCATGCTTTGGCCGCCGCTGATGATCTCGCCTGCGCCCAGCTGGTGCATAATGGTGGCGATGCCGCTGCCGGCTGCCACTGCCAGTACGGCCAGGCCTCTTTTTTCAGCAGGGGCGACTTTCATGACACGGTGCTCGTGCTGCTCGGCCATATTATCGATTTTAATGTCGTGTAGCGTGCCCCAGCTAAGGCCCTGCTGCAGCACCAGGCCGGGTGCCTTGGTATGGATATGCACCTTGACGATATCACCGACGATAGCCACGATCAGCGAATTGCCCAATGGCTGCAAAGTATCGCGTACTGTGCTTTCTTTCACGTCGGCTTCTTTAACGATGAACTCGGTGCAGTAAGGGTTTTCTAAATCAACTTCCATCTCGATGGAATTGGCAAAGGAGGGTTTCGCCGGTGGCAGATGCAGTTCGCCCGCATCTTCGCCGCGAAAGCCTGCCAGACAGCCTTCTAAAAAGACGATCAGCCCCTGGCCGCCGGCATCGACTACGCCTGCTGCCTTAAGTGCCGGCAAAAGCTCCGGCGTGCGAGCCAGCTCTTTTTTGCCGCTGTTGATAGCTTCACATAAAACATCTTCAAAATCATCGCCCTGGCGCACTGCGTGATAAGCACCCTTGGCGATGGCGCGGGCCACCGTCAGGATAGTGCCTTCTACTGGCTTGGATACGGCCCTGTAGGCATAAAGGATACCGAATTGGAAGGCTTTGCCAACTTCGTTGCTGGTAGCGCGTTTTTTACCGGCCAGGCCTTTACCCAGCCCGCGCAGCAGCTGCGACAGGATAACGCCAGAATTGCCGCGCGCACCCATAATGGCACTGCGGGCCGCCATGGTGCCGACCTCTGATACAGTAGCGTTGTGCAGCTGGCTGAGATCACGAGCCACGGCCGCCATAGTATGCATCATATTAGTGCCCGTATCCCCATCGGGAACGGGAAAAACATTCAGGTCATTGATATATTGATAGTTATTTTCAAAACTTTTGTAGGCGCCCAGCAGCATATTTTTTATTTGTTCACCGCTGACGATCGCCTCTTGCTTGCTTGTCATATAAGTCTACACCTTTCTTCAGCGCTGACGGCGCACAAAAAGGCCTATAACACCGGGCCCTAAATGTGCTGCCAAAACAGTCCCGATACCCGTTATCAAGACGGGCAGACCGGGGAACAGCTCCAGCATCGCTTTGCGCAAAGTTTCAGCATCTTCCTGAGCTTCAGCATTAGCTACATAAACAGCTTCTATGGGAGCATTGGCAGCAGCAAGTTCTACCATGCGCTGCAATACTTTTTTTCTGGTACGGCATTTATCCACTACCACTAATTCGCCGCCGTCATCCAACTGCACGATAGGACGGATACCGAAAATATTGCCCACTAAAGCGCCAACCGCGCCGATGCGGCCGCCCTTTTGCAGATAATCCAGCGTATTGACGGAAAAATAAGTCTCTGTACGCTCGATCAGGCCGTTCAGGTAGTCTTCCAGCTCGTCCATATCCGCGCCTGTTTCGGCGTGGGCCAGCACTTCCATAGCCATGCCGCTGATAGGACAGGCCGCAGTAAGGCTGTCGAAGACCCGGATATCGGCACCGTCGACTTCGCTCATTACCTGGCGGGCTGCCAGACGCGCCGTCTGCACGGTACCGCTTAACACGCCATCTACCATGATAGCGATGATTTTTTTGCCGTCTTGGGCCAGCTGGGTAAATAGATCAAGGAACCTGCCAATAGCTGGCTGCGAGGTTTTGGGCAGCTGCCCGCTCGCCGCCACCAGGGCGAACATTTCCTGTAAGTTTTTTTCTCCGTCCACCCATTCGGTTTCTCCGTGTCTTACCAGCAGGGGAACGACATGACAGCGGGGATCATCCCGCAAGGGTGTTTCTTCTGCAACAGCAATACTGTCTAAGACGATATGGATATCGTTTCTCACTGCGCATCCTCCCTATCAGTAAATTAACGTGCTTTGCATTCAGGCAGCGCCTGTATAATGTATATATTTTATCATATTTCCCAGATGATTTCCACTTACCGGGTAATTGCGGGTGTTTTTTATCTTATTTTGTAAAAAAACAAAGTGAAAGCCGCGCCGACGCTCCACTGCCGGAGGGCTGGAAACGTAAAAAGGGCAATCTACGAACCCTCATTATTCATTCGGCTTCTGCGCTGTCCTGTTTTCCTTTTGGATTATTCCCAGCGTCTTCGACTCGGGACTAATCCGGAAAAAAGGCAAAAAAAAAGCCCTTACAAGAAGGGCCAAATGAGGGGCTGTTTTGATATTCTCAGTATAACATTTTTGTATACAATATGCAATAGCTGTTTTGTGTCTTTTTCAGAAAATTTGTGCAAAGATAATTTACCTACACTGGACAAAGGTTTATTGATAATCTTTGCCGATAAAAATCACTGCGTCGTACTCGGCATCGTCAGCCCGTAAAATGCGCATGGCGTGCGGGAAGGGCACCGTAGTCAGCTTGCTGACCACACGACCGTTGCTGGTAGTAGATACCACCGTAGTCTGGTCGCGTTCCGGGTCGGTACCGCCGTCAACAACATCAAAACCACTGGCTGCCAGTTTAGCGACAGCATCGCTGCCGGCACCACGACCGCTGCAATCGACTACCTTGACGGTGATCGTGCTGCGGCTGCTTTCTTTGGCTGGCGGCTTAACTGCTCTGGGGGTCTCCGTCATTTTTTCTTCTTTAGGCTCGACCGGCCCCAGCTCGTCGGCTTTATTCTTTTTAGACTTGGCTTTCTTTTCCGCATCCGCTTTTTCTTTAGACTTGGCTTTGCTTTCTTCTTTTATTTTCTTTTCTGTTTTTTCAGCTTCTTCCAGCTTGGCTTCTACTTCCTGCTGTTTTTCTTTTTCCTGGGCCGCGATCAGGTTACGCCTGTATTCGGCTTCCATTTTCTCGGCGCCCTGACGGTAACGGTCCGTCATCTGCGCTCCCTGCATCTCGACCATCTGCTCACGCAGGTCGGTGATATCGGGTATCCAGTAGCTGATATCATCAATATATTCCGGAGTGCCCGGCACTGTAGCCATTTGCAGCCCACCCTGCTCACGGATCATACCATGCAAAGCGCCGCCCATAGCCACCATGTCCGAAACAGGCAGATCGGTCTTGACCATTTTCATGATCTCGGCCACCAATCCGGGCATTTTGGTCAAGATCTGAGCCGAAGAGATCTTTTCGTAAACGGCCATCATAAATTTCTGCTGCCGTTTGATGCGGCCAATGTCGCCTTCTTCGTCACGGTAACGTACATACTGGATGGCTTTTTTGCCGTCAAGATGCTGCGGCCCCGCCGAAAGGTCGATCAAAAAATCGTCCCAGTCGTCGTAATAGTACATATCCTTTTCCACGTCGATGTCGATGCCGCCAATAGCGTCCACCAGGCTCTCAAAGCCGCTGAAATCGACCATGACATAATTGTTGACCTGGATACCCAAAAGTTCTTCCGTCGTCTGCTGGGTCAGCTTATGGCCGCCAAAAGCATAGGCGTGGTTGATCTTATCCCAGCCGTTGCCGGGAATGCGCACCCTGGTATCACGGGGTATGGAAAGCAGCGACACGTTTTTGCTTTTGGGGTCGAACATCACGACGAATAAGGTATCGCTGCGGCCGGGGTCATCATCCTTCTCCCTGCCATCGACACCTAAGACCACGATGTTCTTTTTTGCGCCTAAACGCTCGTTGCGCGGCAGATCATCCATAGTTTTTGCCAGTGTGCCGAACATGGGATCACCGCTCATATAAGCGTACACCAAATAACTGGCAGCCGCTATAGCGGCCACTATCAGCAAAATAATCTTCTTCAATCCTTTTCTTCCTTTCCCTCACTCAATTACAAAATATTGGCCTGCAGCTCTCTGCGGAAGCGCCGCATAAAGCCGTGCAGGATACGGGCGGTCAGGCCCCAGATAACGTGGCCCTGATACTCGTAAAAATAAATATTATAGCCTTTGCGTTTATGCCAGTCATGTGGCTGACGTGGCAGCAGGTCGAACGGAAAATCTGCGGTGGCGCGGTTCGCCAGCTCCATATGCGCAACGCGTGGCTCATAGTCCATTAAAAAGCTTAAAGGTACGGTAAATATCTCGGCTACTTCATCCTTATTGCAGGAAAGCTGCACGCCGTCAGCCAAACGGCCGACAAAAGGATGGATGATGGGCCCCATATGGGTCACCAGAAAGTCCAATTCGCCGCACAGGCTGATTTTATCTTCAGTGACGCCCAATTCTTCACAAGTCTCGCGGATGGCGGTCTTGGCAAAGCTGTCATCGCCGCATTCATAACGGCCGCCGGGAAAGCATACGTCCCCGGGCTGCCAGCCCAGGCCCTCGGCCCGGACTTCAAAAAGCACTGCCGGACCTGCTTCAGTATCAACAAGCGGCACCAGCACCGCCGCGTCCCACAACTTGTCGGCCTTATCGATGCGGGCCGAGCGCAGCTGGAGGCGTTTTGTGATCTGTTCTACAAGTTCAGTCATTTTTTCCATAAAACTACCCCATTTCTTCTATTAATCCTTCTGCGCCCGCGGCTGTTTTCCTGCCGCATGTTGTGAATTATTCTTGAAATATAAAAAACGGATGGGCCTGAGCCCATCCGTTAGTTATTTTATTTGCTTAGTAAAGCGGTTCTTCTACTTTAGATCGTTCGCTTTTGTCGATCAGGAAAGCTACGGTAGCATCACCGGTTACGTTGACGCAGGTACGGGGCATATCAAGGATACGATCGATACCGGCGATCAGTGCGGAACCTTCCAGCGGCAGACCAATAGCGGTCAGGATCATGGTGAGCATGATGAAACCGGCACCGGGAACGCCGGCAGTACCGATAGAAGCCAGAGTACCGGTCAGGATGATGGTCAGGTATTGGCCCGTAGTCAGGTCAACGCCATAGATCTGTGCGATAAAGAGCGCGCAGACACCCTGATAAACTGCAGTACCGTCCATGTTGATGGTAGCGCCCAGCGGCAGTACGAAGCTGGAGATGTCTTTGGACACGCCCAGTTTTTGGATGCACTGCATGCTGACGGGCAAAGTGCCGCCAGAGGAACAGCTGGTGAAGGACAGGACCTGCGCCGGCAGAATTGCTTTAAAGAATTTGAGCGGGCTGATTTTGCCGACAAATTTGAGCAGAGAACCATACACGATCACTGCATGCAGGAAGCAGCCCAGATAAACGGCGATAACTACCTTCAGCAGCGGCAGCAGTACGGCCGGTCCGTTAGCGGCAATAACCGGAGTGATCAAACCGAAAACGCCGATCGGAGCAACGCTCATAATGAAACCAACGATTTTGTAGCAAACTTCTGCCAAGCCGTCGAAAACATCATACAGCGCTTTGGCACGGTCGCCGACAGCGGTGATACCGATACCCATAAATAAACTGAAGACGATGATCTGCAACATATTGGCTTTCAGCATTGCTTCCATCGCATTAGTCGGGAAAATGTCGATGATTACTTTCATGATCGGCGGTGCTGCTTTAGCCGCAGCCTTCACGCCTTCTGCAGGCATATTGACGCCGCCGCCCGGGTCCATAACGGTGCCCAGGATCAGGCCCAGCACGATAGCGAATGCAGTAGTACCCAAATAGTAAGCCATGGTTTTGCCGCCGATACGGCCGATTTTTTTGATGTCACCCAAACTGCAGACACCAATAACGAGCGATGATAATACCAAGGGAACAATGATCATTTTGATCATGTTCATAAAGATAGTACCAAAAGGACCTATCCATGTTTTTGCGAAGTCTACGCCCTCCGCGCCCAGTTCCAGACCGGCTACGATACCTAAACCGAGACCGATCAGGATTTTCGTCGATAAATTCATCAAATTATCCCCCTTAACAAAAAATAAAATATAAAATTTCGTTTACATAAATTAGCCAAAAGTTTTAAAAATCCTGCTTTTTTCGCTCATGTATACAGTATATCTGCAAATTTGTTGCCAAAGCAGCTGTTTTTTTAAGTAAATATGCTAAAAGTCCCCGCAAAATGCAGGGACTTTTAGCATATTTTAAGCTTATTTATTATTTTCTAAACGATAGGCACAGTGGTTGGTAGCGCCGGAATATTGGTTGAGCTTAAAGGAGCCACGCAAAGCAGCGGCAACAAAAGCCTTCGCCTGTTCCACAGCCGCACGCACGCTCAAGCCATTGGCCAGTCCTGCGGTGATGGCGGCCGAATAGGTACAGCCCGCGCCATGGTTATAGCAGGGCTCGATCTTCGGCGCGCTGGCGACCGTAAAGTCTTTGCCGTCATACAGCGCGTCTACGGCTTCATTGCCGTCGTTGCGGCTGCCGCTTTTAATAACTACATAACCGGCACCCAGTTCCTTAATGCGTCCTGCCGCTTCCTTGATCTCGTCCAGGGTCTCGACTTTTTCCATATCGGCCAAATAAGCGGCTTCGATGGTGTTGGGGGTGACCACGTCGGCGCGCTGCATCAAAACAGTTTTGATGGCGGCTGCCGCTTCGGGTACCATGATCACATCGACGCCCTTGCAGACCATAACCGGGTCGATGACCACATTACGCAGCTGAAAACGGTCGATAGTGCGGGCTACAAGCTCTACCAGCTCGGCGCTGCCCAGCATACCTGTTTTCATGGCGTCGATGCCGATACCGGCCACGATCGTCTCGATCTGTTTTTCCACAACGTCCAGACCGATAGGGAAAATTTCGTGATCCCAGTCTTTGTGCGGGTTCTGGGCTACGATAACGGTCAGTGCCGTCATGCCGTATACACCCAGTTCCTGAAATGTTTTTAAATCAGCCTCCATGCCTGCGCCGCCGCTGGCGTCGCTGCCGGCAATGGTCATGGCTTTATGCAGCATAGTCATATTCTTCCTCCTGCCTGAGCTTTACCGTACATAAAGCTCCCATAAAATAACCGCCAAACAGCCGGGGATACCAAAAAATCCCGCGATCAGCGCTTTGACGACAGTGATTTTGAGCCCAAAGCCCAAAAAGCCGCCGATAAGATTTATGAACCATAAGGCTACCGCGCCGCAGACACCATTCCAAATGAGCCGAAACGGCAGTGAAAAGCATTTGACGACGATCGCTAAGATCAGTACGCCGGCAATAAACGGCAGCGTGCCTTCTAAACTGGCCGAGTTGAGCCCTTTGACCGCCTGGTCGATGCCCTGGAGGGCAGAGTCGCCCAGATCGCGGACAGCGCTTTCTATTTCCTGCATACCCGTACCCTTCTTTCTTACATTCTATGCCTGTTTTCCAAGGCCCGCGACAGGGTCAGCTCGTCGGCATATTCCAAATCGCCGCCCACAGGCAAACCGTGCGCGATGCGGCTGATAACGATGCCGATAGGCTTTAACAGCTGCGCCAAATAGGCCGCTGTCGCTTCGCCTTCCACATCGGAATTGGTCGCGATGATGACTTCCTTCACCGTGTCGCCCTGCAAACGACGCAGCAGCTCTTTGACCCGCAGGTTGTCGGGCCCGATGCCGTCCAGCGGCGATAAAACGCCATGCAGCACATGGTACACGCCATTATAGCCACGGCTGCGCTCCATAGCCATCACATCCTGAGGCTGCTCGACTACGCAGACGACGCTGTGGTCGCGGCCTGGATTGGCGCAGACCTCACAGGTATCGGCGTCAGTAAGATTATAACAAACAGTGCATAAACGGATCTGCCGTTTAGCTTCCAGTAAGGTTTCAGCCAACCGCCGCACGTCTTCCTCCTGCATATCAATGATATGATAGGCCAGCCGCAGCGCTGTTTTAGAACCGATACCTGGCAGCCGCCGTAGCTGCTCGTGCACATTGGCCAAAGGCCGGATCATTCTGGCCATATTTTAGAACATACCGGGCATTTTCATGCCGCCGGTCAGTTTACCCATTTCTGCTTCCGTCATTTCGTCGATTTTGCGCATACCTTCGTTAACTGCGGCTACTAAAAGGTCCTCCAGCATTTCCACATCTTCGGGGTCAACAGCACTGGGATCGATCTTGACGCTGACGACTTCTTTTTTACCGCTGACGACTACGGTTACGGCACCGCCGCCCACAGTAGTTTCGATCGTGCGCAGCTTCAATTCTTCCTGCATTTTTGCCATATCGGCCTGCAATTTCTGTACCTTTTTCATCATGCCCTGCATATTTCCCATACCACCATTAAACATTGTTGTTCCTCCTCGTTATGACGCCTTACGGCCGAAATTTGATTTATAATTTTTGCAGTGTGCCGCCAAAGGCGTCCAGCGCCGCCTGCACTTCAGGTTCGACTGTTTCTGCCGGGGCCTGCGGTTTAGGGGCTGCTTTGGGCCTGGCGGCCGGTTTGGCCGCAGCTACGCATTCCAGGCGTACGCTTTGCCTTGCCAGCCGCAGCAGCACTTCTTCAAAAGCTTTTTTATAGTCGGGGTCGTTCATCCTGACACACATAAATTGATTTTTGAAACCAACTGTCAGGATACCGTTTTCATAGCCCGTTACATAGCCGCCCGCGGCACAGGCCACCATGGATTGTTTCTTTTCGTTTTTCAGTATCTCCAAAGTCTGCTTCCACAGGTCCTCGCCGTCGGCCCAGTCACCGCTGTATTCGACTACTGCCACCGGTGCTGCTGCCTGCTGCGGTTCCGGCTCTGCCTGAGAAGGCAGTTCAGCCGGCCTGGCTGGTGCTTCTGATTTTTGGATAGGCGCGACCACGTCGGTACGCGCAAAAACTGCGTCGAGCTGCGCCGGATCGGGGAACACGTCCGCTACCGCCTGCGACGCAGGCGTTACAGGCGTTACAGCAGGCTCTGCCGTTACTGGCGGACCTTGCTGTGCCGTTGAGACTGGTGTCGGCGCCGCTGCCAGAGCCTGCCGCACTGTACGAGCGCCGGTCGCTGCCTGGGGCACACCGTTTTGCACCTGGCGTTCCAGCTGTTCTACCCGGGCCATCAACGCAGCTACCGTGCTGCCTTCGATGCGGCACAGGTCAAACAGGCACAGCTCAGCCGTAATGCGTCCGCGGGCACTGAACCGCAGCTCAGTCATAGCCTGATGCAGACGTTCTTCTGCCGCCATCAGGCGATCGCTGCCAAACAGCGGCGCCAACTCGGCGATAGCGTCTTCCGTATCCGTCAGATAGATCTCGTGATAAGCTGGTGAAGCCTGATATAAGAGCACGGCCCGCAGATACTCAGCCAATTCTGTCAAAATCTGCCGCACGTCCTTGCCCTGCTCTGCCAAACGGTTGAGCAGCTGCAAGGCAACAGAAAGTTCCTGCCTGCCGATGGCCCCCACCAGTTCCCGCAAAGCTTCACGTCCCACGATGCCCAAAACATTACGCACCGTTTCGGCAGTTACTGTTTCCGCCATCACGCCGCACTGGTCCAAAAGACTCAGCGCGTCGCGCATACCGCCGTCTGACTGGATAGCGATCAGCTTCAGTGCTTCGTCGTCAGCCTGGATCTCGCTGCCGTCGGCAACTTCCCGCAAACGTTTTTCGATATCCTCGTTGGTGACCCGTTTAAAATCAAACCGCTGGCAGCGTGAATGAATAGTCGCCGGTATCTTATGTGGCTCGGTCGTAGCCAAAATAAAGACGATATGCGCCGGTGGTTCCTCCAGCGTCTTCAGCAAGGCGTTAAAGGCTTCCGTGGTCAGCATATGCACTTCGTCGATAATATAAACTTTATAGCGTCCGTTGACGGGTGCGAACATCACCTTTTCGCGCAGGTCGCGGATTTCGTCGATACCACGGTTAGAGGCAGCGTCGATCTCGAACACGTCCATACTGCTGCCGTCATTGATGCGCTGGCAGTTGGGGCACTCGTTACAGGGGTTGGCCGTAGGGCCCTGGTCACAGTTCAGCGCCTTCGCCAAAATCTTGGCCGTACTGGTTTTGCCTGTGCCGCGCGGCCCGGCAAACAAATAAGCGTGGGCGATTCGCCCCGTGATCAACGCATTGCTGAGGGCAATACGCACCGCGTCCTGCCCCACTAAGGCATCGAAGCCTTGAGGGCGCCAACGCCGGTATAGTGCTACATAAGCCATTTTCTGCCTCCTTTCCTGCTCTTCGCTCCATAGTTTCTTATCTATTTATTATATAAAATTTACACATATAAGTACATATCCAATTTGTGAAATGTTTTTAGGGGACACTTTGGTGTTACTTACTGCCGGAATATACAAAAAACCGGCTGTTATAAACAGCCGGTTTCCGATCAGTTGTTTCCCTGTAGGGCCACAGACGCAGGCACCCCCACGGCACATAAGAGGATCCGCTTAGTGCTGCTTCCTTCCGGACCTGACACGGTTCACAGACTCCTATTGCGCAGGACCCGACGCCTGCGGTCCTACAGAAAAACAAAAAGCCGCTGACCGCGGCAATCTTTTTTTAAGTGGCGGAGAGAGAGGGATTCGAACCCTCGGTACGGTTTCCCGTACACACGCTTTCCAGGCGTGCACCTTCAACCGCTCGGTCATCTCTCCAGGTTGAAAAAATCAGGGACTATGAAATTATTTACCGCTTAAAAATAGACTTGCGGCTGGCTTAATCCAGCCGCAAGTAACAGTATACTGATTTATGGGAAAGATGTCAAGACTTTCTACTAAGATTATGTAAAATTTTTTTCACTTTTACTTAGTCGTTACTTACTTCCGTCGCCGGCAAAAGCAGCAGCGACCGTTCAGAATTCAGCGTCACGTTCTGCGCCGTCGCGCCCATCACCAGCCCTTTGACAAGGCCTGCGCCGGTTTTAGTCATGGCGATCATCGACACGTTTTCTTCTTCCGCCCAGCGGCAGATTTTTTTAGAAGCGGCGCCCTTGTCCACCAGATACGAAGCCTTGATGCCAAACAATTTCATTTCCGCTACCAGCTCATCCATGCGCGACTGGGCGTTTTGCAGCTTGCTTTCCAGGTCACTCTGGTTACGGCTGCGTTCGATAACATGTACGAACACCACTTCTAACACATGCTCGCGCAGGCTGCGGATCAGGTTGAGTGCCACTAAGGATTTTTTGGAAAAATCGGTCGGTATCATCAGCTTGCGCAGCATATTATCATCGGCGATGTTATCGCTGTCGCCGTCAGTTTTGGCAACAAACAACGGCCGCTGCGAAGAACGCGCCAGGTCAAAGGTAGTGCTGCCCAAAAGCGCGCTTCTAAAGAAGCCCTTGCCGTGCGATGCTACCAGTGTCAGGTCTACTTCCTTATCATCGCCGACGCGGGTGACTTCTTCAAATACTTCGCCCCAGGGCGTTTCGATGCTGACGGTTTCGTAACCGTTGCGCAGCAGCTCGTTGGCATAGCCCTGCAATTTGCTGTACACCTTTTTGTAGCTGCTACTGTAAGGGTCTGCGTCCTCCTCATCGTCGAACACATAAGCTAAAACTATCTCCGTACCCGTATCCGGGCACAGGCTGTACAGACAAGGCAGCAAAATTTCAGATTTGGGAGTAAGGTCCATTGCTAACAAAACTTTTGTAAACATTCCGTTCATTGCTCCTCTTTGCTTTAAATATCTTATTTAGCCAGCGGCCAAAATTGTGCCGCTCGGGCTTATATTCCTATTAAATAGTTATATTTCGCCGCCCGTAAAAAAATTCCTGCCTTCTTGTTGTAACTTCACCCTGAACAGGTTAAAATAGATACATAAAATGAATTTATGCAGAAGGAGTCACGCCATGTTAAAGCAAAAAATCGATACAGCCGCACTCTTTGCTTCCAAAAAAACAGAGGCCCAGGGAAACCCGCGTACGCTTCTAACTCTCAACGGCAGTGACAATCCTTATTATACTGTCGAAGAACTGAGCGAAGACCTGCTGGCGATACCCGAAGAAGGCGCCCTCTGGCTTGATATGTCACTGTTCGGCTCACACGACCAGTTAATGACCGTAGCCCATTCCTTTAAACTGAGCCCTGCCGCTCAAAACCTTTTGGAAAGCAGAAAGCAGCAGCCGCGCCTGTTCCGTGACGGCACCAACCGCATCCTCATCTGCCGCCATCTGCAGCTTGATGAAAACGGCAGCGCCAATTATAACAATGTCTGTTTTGCCGCCAGCGCCAACCGTCTGCTTTCATTGCAGCACGGCCGCTGTGACCGTTTAAAAAATGCCCGCACCTTGGTGACGACACTGCAAAAACCCAATAATACGATCCCGCAGGCTTTGACGTTAATCTTAGGCAAGATCCTTGACGACAACTGCGAGGTCATCAACTTTATAGAAGAACGCCTGCAGCTTTTGGCAGCCGCCTACAGTGAGCAGGACGAGCGCCCCGAACCACGTGAACTGCTGCGACTGCGCCGCAGTCTGGTCATCGCCAAGCAGGCAGTTTACCCGATGCGCCGCATCGTCAGCCGCGCTTTGCGTCAGGACCCGCCTTTAGTCATCGGCTGCGACAACGCGCCGGAGCTTTTAAGCATCAAACTGGAAGGAGCAGTGCTCACCCTGTCGGTAGCCGACGAACTGCTCGGCTCGCTGGAGACCCTGTGCGTCAACGCCACTGCCGAACGCAGCGCCGATATCCAGGCCACCCTGACTACGGCAGCAGTGGTTTTCCTGCCCCTGATCTGCATCAGCAGCATTTTTGCTATGAATTTTGAATATATGCCCGAACTGAAATCCCAGTGGGGCTATCCCATCTGCTTAGGTGTGATGGCGCTGATCGCCGTCTTTACCATAAGAAAATTACAGCGCAAAAAATGGTATTAAACACAACTGCCGCCAGCACCAACAGCTGACGGCAGTTTTTTTATCAAGGCAGCAGCTGTTTCTAAACTTCGCGCTACTCTACGAAGCGTTGATTGTGTTTGCACCCACGCTTCGCTACAATTGTTGATGGAGGTACTAAACCATGCTCACTAACCAAACAGGCACTATCATCCGCACCCTGCGGCTAGAACAGCAGCTGACCCAAAAACAGCTGGCCGACAAACTGCATATCAGCGATAAAACCGTTTCCAAATGGGAACGGGGCCTGGGCTTGCCCGATGTGGCCCTGATACCCGCACTGGCCGAACTGCTGCAGGCCGACATCCAAAAGCTGCTGCGCGGTGAGGCTGCCCCCAACGATTTTGTAGGAGGAAATATGAAAAACACCCATTATTACGTTTGCCCCACCTGCCACAACATTTCGCTCTGCACCGGGCAGGCGACCGTGGCCTGCTGCGGCAAAATGCTGACGGAGCAGCAGCTCACCAAAGCGGCGGCAGCCGACAAACTGACTGTTGAAGCTATCGAGGACGACTGGTATATCACAAGTCACCAGCCCATGACGAAGGAAGATTACATCTCTTTTGTTGCTTTCGCTACCGGCGACCGGATCCAGATCTTTAAACAGTATCCCGAATGGAACCTGGAGCTGCGCCTGCCCAAACGTGGGCACGGCATGCTGCTTTGGTATTCGCTGCAACGCGGCCTGTCCTATCAGCTGTTATAAATTGCCTTTGACTGCATTATAACATAGCACCCAGTCCGCCAAAGCGCAAAAACCGTCCGCACCTTAAAGTGCGGACGGTTTTATTTTTAAGCGTTGAATACTTTACCGGGATTCAAAATATTTTTGGGGTCTAAAGCCCGTTTGATTTCTTTCATCATTTTCATTTCCACCGGGTCGGTGTATTTTTCCATAGCGTCAACTTTTTTAGCACCGATGCCATGCTCGCCGGAAAGACGGCCGCCCAGGCTGTAAACATAGGGGTAAGCCTCGGCGTGGAAACGGCTTACTTCGTCCTCCCATTGCTCGTCGGTCATATCGCCCTTTAAGATTTGGAAGTGCAGATTACCGTCGCCCGCATGGGCCAAAGTAAAGAGCTTAAAGCTGTAGCTTTCGGCAACCTTGGTCAGATGGCGAATACAGTTAGCGATCTGGTCCACAGGCACTACCAAGTCGTCGGAAGTGCTGACCAGGCTTAAAACGCGGGTCGATTCCAAACAGTTGCGGCGGATCTTCCATACGCGTTCGTCGGCTTCCAGCACGTCGGTAGCACCGCTGGCACTGCAAATCTCGTCCAGCTGCTCCATTTTGCTTTCCAGCTCGTCTTCGTTAAAGGTTTCTATGGTGACGATAACATAGTAGCCGTCCTCGTAATGGGGCAGCTTCAATTCGCAGTAGTCGCTGGAGCTGCGCACAAAGGCGTTGTCCATAAACTCAACGCTGGTCGGGTTCAAGCCTGCTTTGATCAGGTTCGGCACCAGGCTGATAGCCTCGTCCAAATCGGTGAAGATAGCCAGCAGATCAAGCTTATAAGGACACAGCGGCAGCAGCTTCAAGGTCGCTTTGGTGATAATGCCCAAGGTGCCTTCGCTGCCCATGATCAGCTGTTCCAGGCAATAGCCTGTAGATTTCTTTTTTAAGCGCGCTCCCACGTTGACGATGTCGCCAGTGGGGGTAACGGCTTCGATGGCATAAACCTGATCGCGGGTTGTGCCATAGCGCACGGCCTTGTTGCCGCCAGCATTAGTAGCAATATTACCGCCGATCAGGCAGCTGTCGGCGCTGCAGGGGTCACCGGCATATAAAAAGCCTGCCGCATTGGCCTGTTCCTGGATCTCGACTGTGCGGGCACCGCCTTCGACCACCATATACATACCTTCGGCGTTCAATTCTTCGATTTTATCCATGCGCTCCAGCATCAGCACGATGCCGCCGCAAACGGGGATCGCACCGCAGGAAACGCTGGTACCGGCACTGCGAGGAGTTACCGGCACAGTATATTGGTTAGCGATCTTCATGACCGCCGCTACTTCTTCGGTACTGCCAGGCCAAACAACGACCTCCGGCAAATGATGATAACGGGGATCGGTCTCCTCGTCAGTTTTATACTTTTCAAGGGTTTCGGTATCGGTCTTTACATACTCCGCACCTACAGCCTGTTGCAGAGCAGCTACTACTTCTGCGCTGACCGGTTCATATTTACTCATAGCTTCCATTCCTTTCTACTGTCCTACAAAATCTTTTTTATATTTTCCGCTGGCGCTAGCTTGGCTGCCGCTGCGGTTAAATAGCATTTTAAGTTTTTACTTTAAGCTTTCATTTTAAGCTTTTACGTCAAAAATCTTGCCCGGGTTCAAAATAAGCTGCGGGTCCATGGCCGCCTTGATCGTGCGCATCAGGGCCAACTCACCTACCGGAGTATAGCTTTCCATCTCCTTCAGCTTTTTGGCGCCGATGCCGTGCTCACCGGCCAAACGGCCGCCGATGCTGTAAGCATAAGTATAAACCTCTTTGTGGAATTCTTCCACCTTATTTTCCCACTCCTCATCGCTCAACTCGCATTTACACAAAACGATATGCAGATTGCCGTCGCCGATATGGGCGTTGATTTTAACCGGGAATGGGTATTTAGCGCCGATCCCCATGATGAATTTGATAGTGCCGGCGATCTCGTTAACCGGTACGACCACGTCGTCCGTCAGGGAAACCAGGCTGATCAAGCGCACCGACTCCTGACAGTTGCGGCGCATATCCCAAATGCGTTCATCAGCCTCCAGCACGTCGACAGCACCGGCGCTGCTGCACAGTTCGTCCAGCTGCTCCATTTTCAGATCCAGCTCGTCCTCGCTGAAAGTCTCCACCGTGATGATAACGTAAATGCCGTCCTCATAGTGGGGCGCGCCCTTAAAGTCCAAATAATCGGCCGTACTGCGCACATATGAGTTATCCATATATTCCACGCTGGTCGGGTTGATTCCCGCCTGCATGATCTTCGGCACAACGTCCAGCGCCTGCTCCGGCTTGTCGAACACGGCCAGCAGATCAAATTTATAAGGCGGTATCGGCTGCAACTTAAGAGTCGCCCTGGTAATGATGCCCAAAGTACCCTCACTGCCCATAATCAGCTGTTCCAGGCAGTAGCCGGTCGAACATTTTTTCAAACGGGCGCCCAATTCCACTATCTCGCCTGTGGGGGTAACAACCTCCACCGCATAGATCTGGTCACGGGTCACGCCATAGCGCACAGCCTTGTTGCCGCCAGCATTAGTAGCGATATTGCCGCCGATCAGGCAGCTTTCGGCGCTGCAAGGGTCGCCTGCATATAAAAAGCCCGCTTCGTTGGCATGCTTTTGGATGTCGACGGTGCGCACACCAGCCTCCACTTCCATATACATACCTTCGGCGTTCAGCTCGATTATCTTATTCAAGCGTTCCATCAGCAGCACGATGCCGCCGCAGACAGGAATAGCCCCGTCAGCCAGGCTGGTACCGCCGCTACGGACAGTGATGGGCACATTATATTTATTAGCCAGCTTCACGACAGCGGCGATCTCCTGCGCGTCCTTCGGCAGCACTACGGCCTCCGGCAAATGGAACTTGCGGGGATCAGTCTCCTCGTCAGTCTGGTATTGCTCTAATTTTTCAGGCTCGGTCAAAACGTAAGCAGCACCAAGGACGGCTCGCAGCTCATCCAGCACCACTTCCGTCACAGGAGCGTAAGTTTTCATGCTTCATCTTTCCTTTCTTTCTGGGCTTCCAGGTCGATAGGTTTAACTTCCGGATGGGTATAGCGCGTTTTAGCGTCTGGCGTTAAACTGCCCAGGCTAATGGCGCTTTGCGGGCACCAGTGGGCGCAGCCGAAGCAATGCACACACGCACTGCCAAACACCGGCTTGCCTTCGTCCAATGTAATATTACCCGCCGGGCAGACCGTGGCGCAGATGCCGCAGCCAACGCATTTAGCAGCGTCACAGCTCAGTTGCCCCACCTGCTTGATACTATTCAGCACCCACCAGCCAATAGCAGTACCACCGTACTGCCATAAAAAGCTGCGGCTCAGGTGGTTATAATTGTCGTGCCTGTTTTTGATATTGCGAACGATCAGCCCCAGTTCAGCGGGAGCCTGATTGAGAAGCTTCTCCTGCCTAACTTTGGGCGATGGAAAAACGATACTGTTATCGGGCAAAGCCAGCGTCACCCCATAGGCTAAACGCAGCTCGCGCTGCTCCAGCAGTTCTTTAGCCTGGCCTAAGGCCTGGCCGGACATGACACCCATAGTCACCACTGTAAAAATATACTGCGGCACCATTTTCACCTGCTGCAAAAAAACTTCCACTACAGGCGGCAGGGCCATACAATACACAGGGCAAACAATGCCCACAACTTCGTCCTGAACCTCGTAAGGTGCCTTTAAATAACTGGTGATGCCTTCCAAACGACAGCCTTCCAGCTCTTTTGCCATAGTTTTAGCGGCATACAAGCTGTTGCCCGTACCGCTCAAATAAAAAATAACTGCCATCAGGTTCGCCTCGCTTCTAATCATAATGCTAATACTGCCTACGGCAGGTAAATAACCGCTTCCATTATATACCAAATTAACTTGTATAGTCAAAAGAGGCCCGCATTTTGTTTTGTCACCAGGTGCCTATAAAAAATCCGCTGCTCACTTTAAAAGTTCACAGCGGATTTAGTATATTTTCGTCTTAGAAATTACGTTGATAGCTGATACCGATAACTTTGGCATAGTTATCATAGGTACGGGCTTCACTATAGCCATCCGTAGCATGTCCTTTGATGCGCAGACCGTCGATATCGATCAGTCCCAAAGTAACACCCAGCGTTTGTTTTTTATCATGGTACTGAAAGCCCAGGCTATAAGTCCGGCGGGCACCTGTCGGTACAATAAAGTCGGCTCCATCAAAAGGAATAGCTGACTCATCATAAGCATAGCCACCCATAATGGTGTATTTATCGCTCAGCTTATGTTCAGCGCCGATGGCATAACGCCAGCCGTTGCTCCAGTTTTTCTGGCTGTGGCTGCCCGACTGTCCCAAAAAGGCATCGTCAAAATCAATATTCAAAGCATCATAGGTACTCCATTTTGTATAGGTACCGTTCAACTCCACCCGGGTCCGGTCATTAAATTTGTGGTTATAACCAATAGCCCAGCTGTCAGGCAAAGTAACTTTGCCATGGGCTTTAGTAAAATGATCTTTACCTGTAAAAGCACTGCTATAACCCCTAAAGTCAGCGTCCATAGTATGAGTTACCTTACTGCGATAGACCAGGCCGATCTCATTTTTAGCATCAAAGGCATAATTGGCGGCTGCATTCCAGCCTAAAGCCCAGCTTTCGCCCTTTGTTTGCGTTGGTATTGTTCCCATAACGTTTTTCTGCAATTCCAAGCCTACATAATTTACTTCCGCACCAACAGCCGCACTCCACTTGTTATCGAATTTTCGGGCATAGGTCGGCGTCAGGCTAGCACCGTTTAAGCGAGAGAAAAAGGCATTAGATGCAACAACAGAATTACGTTCAAACTCAGATATCATGCCGAAACGGCTGAACAGACCGACACCGATCCAGTCTTTATCGTTAAGCTGTTTGACATAATAATTACCGGGAGCCCAGCCGGCATGGACGACGTTCTTACCTTTTTCCACGCCACCGCTTTTTTTATCCGCCTCGTATTTTCCGTGCGGGCTGATATAAACGGCACTTTGTTTAAAAGCCTCGCCTTTTACTTTAGTGATGGACGCCGGATTATAAGCAATATTGGCCGCGTCGTTTTCAGCAAACATACGGGCACCGCCCATAGCCACACCTTCTGCCGACCATTCGTTGATAGCAAAGCCTTCGGCACTGGCACCAGCGGCAGGAACCGCCAGGGTACAAGCCAGACCCAGGATCATAAAGCGTTTTTTGAAAAACAAAACTGACACCCCTTCAATTTTCAAAATATTCTTGCATAATTACTAATATTCTACCAGATTTTAATTTTTAGTGTAGGGATTTTTTTAATTCAACAATTAAATTCCGACAGCTATAAAAATTCCACTTGCATTATCAAAAAAAATCAGGCATAATATTAGTTGAAAGTTCAACTAAATTGGCGGTGTTATTATGACCAAACTACACAACGAATTGCTGCGCGACATCGGCGCACTGGCCAGGGCCGTCCACGCTCTTAACGACCTGAGTTTTAAGGAGCTGGCCCTGCAACGGGGACAGTTTATTTTTCTGACCCGGGTCTGCGAAAATGCGGGCATCAACCAAAACGACCTGTCGCTGCTGCTGAAGGTCGATAAATCGACCACAGCCAAAGCCATTCAAAAGCTGGTTGCCGCCGGTTACGTCACCAGACAGCGCGGCGTCGAAGACCAGCGGCATTGGCAGCTGTTCCCTACCCCCGCGGCGCAGGCTGTCTACGAGCAGATAATTACCGAAGAAAATAATACTTTGGCGATCTGTCTGCAAGATTTTACGCCATCGAAACAGAAAGGCCTTTTCAAGCTGGTCAAAAAAATGGGCGCCAATATTGAAAACCATTGGCAGAAAACAAAGATTTGAGGTGTTATGATGCTGCGTTTAGCAACGATGCAGGATTTACAGCGGGTCATGGCTATCGTGCAGGCCACCGTTGAAGAAATGCACGCTTATGGCAATTACCAATGGGACGATATTTACCCTACTGCGCAGGATTTTGCCAGAGATATCGAACAGGGCGAGCTTTTCGTCGCCGATACTGACGGACTTATCAGCGGACTGATCTGTATCAACCAAAACGAGCCGGCTGTTTATGCCGACGCTGACTGGTCGCTAAAGGAGCCGGCTTTAGTGCTGCACCGCATGGCGGTAGACACGGCGCTGCGAGGACGCGGCACCGGATCGGAGCTTTTGCAGCAGGCAGAAGCCCTGGCACGCAACCAGGGCCTGTGCTATTTAAAAACCGATACCTATGCCCTGAACGAAAAAGCCCAACGGCTATTTTTGCAGCAGGGCTACAGGTTCTGCGGCGAGATCCAGTTCCGCCAAATGGAACACCAATTCTACTGTTACGAAAAAGTGCTGTAATTCACTCACTATCATTTAAAATTTCACATATCATATTCTCTAGTGACAAGTAGTAACAACTTATCTTAATTTACGCTTTGTTTAATACAACGGCTTAGTTTTTATTTTCCACCCCTAAATACTAAAACAGCTCTCTTTTAATTTCAGCTATTGCATCTACTAAGGCATAATATTTAATATTTGCAGCTATTCTAGCTTGTGGGTGACAATAATCGAGAATAATAGTATTCCCCAAAACATAATAACCAATTCCCCGATGTGTCTTTTTCCACTTTTCGACAGGTAAAACAGAATCTTTATATAACTGTTGGAAGTAATATCCCGTACCACCACAGACAATAACATCCGGTTCATAAATGTTCAGTTGCTTTTTCAGAAACTGAACATTTCCGGCATCGCTAAAATACGCATCAAAATTTGCATAATCAACGTTACCAACACCGGATAGTTTTTTTATATTTACTAATGCTATCTGTCTCAGTAAAGTTGTCTGCATTGCTGTACAACTAATAGTTTTCTCAATTTCTTCCCATGAAATATCTTTAGCTATATCTATGGCACCATACGCCCATTGAATAACTGTCTTAATGGTTAGCGAATGAGTTTTTAAATACTCCTCTTTTGTATTATAATCATATAAATATTGACGTTCATCCCAACATTCGCCGCCATTAACCTCTTTCAATAAAAATAAGATTTTTAGTGGCACTCTAGACCATAATATTTCATCAACAACGCCATCTGGAATAAAAAATCGTTGTTGTTCCGAATTAAGATTGCCTTTCCATTCATTAAATAACATATCTTCTTTTGCTTTGATACTCATACTTTCACTTCCTTCTCCATAGTATATTTGTTTTTTATACTTTCCATAATCATATTTCGCAACCAGTTAGATTTTAACACTTCACATTATCGGTTGTAGTTTAATTATATAATATTTACTGTATAAAATGCTATATAATTATATTTTATCGTCTATTTTGTATAACTATTTTACACCTAACACCTCAAACTAGGCTTATTCTACTATCTTTGGTTGCTAACTGATTTTACATTACTTTATCTGTAAAACAAAAACACACCCTGACGGGTGTGTTTTTGTTTTACAACGCTGTTTTATAGTGCCGGATCAGCTACGCCGTTGGCCTTAAAGGCGTTGGCTCTGTCGATGCAGGTGCCGCAGTCGCCGCAGGGCTTATCGCCGCCTTCGTAGCACGACCAGGTGTATTGATAAGGTGCGTTAAGTTGCAGCCCCAGTTCTACGACCTGCGCTTTATTTTTATTCAGCAGCGGCGCTTCCAAATGGCAAATATGCCCGCTGCCCTCGTAAATAGCGCTGTCCATCGCCGCATAAAACTCCGGCGTGCAGTCGGGATAAGCCCGCCCTGCCGCGTCATCGGCGTGGGCGCCATAGCAGATTGCGTCCGCCCCCAGCGAGATAGCAATAGCTGCCGCCGCACTGATGAGCAAGCCATTGCGGAACGGCACATAGGTCGCTACCGTGCCTTCGCCATGCTCTGCCAGCTGGTCGGCATAGCTTTTATGCTCGATGGCGGCGCTGCTGTTAGCCAGCAGGGAGCAGTTGCTGTAGGACATGATCCCGGCAATATCCTGCTCCAGCAAGCGTACGCCGTAATGGGCGGCGACCTTGCGGGCCGCTGCCATCTCTTTGCTGTGCTTTTGCCCATAAAAAACGCACAAAGCCGTTACGTTAGCCGCGCCGCACTGGCTGACGGCCTGCGCCAAGCAAGTGGTGCTGTCGATGCCGCCGCTCAGTAATACTGCTTTTTTCATCTCACGCCTCCGTTACAGGTCGCGCCTGATAATAGCAGGCGGCAGTTTTTCCCAGGGTTTGTATTGAATAGTGCTGCAAAAAGAGTAGGCTTTGTAGCGTGCAGCCGCATCTTCCGTTGCTGCGGCCCTGGCCAGGTCGCGCTCGCCCGCTTCGCTGACAGGATAGTATTTGAAGGCTTCCGCATACAGCTGCGTCGCCTGCACATCGTCGCCTGCATCATGCTGATGCTCGGCCAAAAATTTATAGGCAAAATAGCGGTAAGGATTGATGCCCTCGTTGCCTGCTTCCATTTCCAGCATCACTTCGGCTTCCTGCACGGCCTGGTCTTCCTTGCCTACCTCGCGCAAAATCGCCAAACGGCGGTAGAACATATCGCCGCGAGAAGCGCTGCGGAAAGAATGTTTGTAGGCACGACTCAATTCGTAGGCCTGGGCCAGATAGGTCAAAGCCGCTTCCTCGTTACGGGCCAGCTTCCAAACGATGTCGGCAACGTCGCGCAGGCACAGCACCTTATGCTCGGCTTCACTAAGCCCCATTTCGGGCGCGTCATCCATATCAGGCTCTACGTCCAGCACTGTCGCCAGCACCCGCATCGAAGCTTCGATCTCGTCCATCCAATATAAAGCACGGCCCACCGTCGAGCGGCAGCGCCAGTCGTCATAATTACTGATCATACCACGGGGAATAGGATATTCGCCGCCAGCTACATGGTTCACACACGCCAGCCATTCCTGTTCGTTCATAGTCAAATCACACTCCTTTACTGGTTCTCTATAATTATTGTAGCATACGGCCGCAAATAAAAAAGGGCTGCCCGGCCGAAGTCAAAAGCAGCCATAAATAAGGGAAAGCGTTCAGAAAAGACTCATTTATCGTTGCGCACATAACGGCGCGGCATCCGCGGACTGACGCTACAAACCAGCTCGTAGCAGATGGTTCCGGCCCACTGGGCCACCGTTTCCATAGGCAGCTCTTTGCCGCCGAAAACCGTGACTTCGTCGCCGACTTTGACAGGAGGCAGATCGGTAACGTCAAGCATCACCTGATCCATGCACACGCTGCCCACGATAGGAGCCTTGCCGCCGCCCACCAGCATATAGCCCACGTTGGACAAACGCCTGTTGACACCGTCGGCATAACCGACCGGCACCGTGGCGATAACACTGGGACGGCTCAATGTATGGGTACGCCCGTAGCCGATAGTCGCGCCCGCCGGTAAAGTCTTCACAAAGCTTACCGTGGATTTGACCGTCATTACAGGCTCAAGATCTTTATAGCAGTCGTTCATATGCGCCGGGTGCAGGCCATACAGGGTGATACCCTGACGCACCATACCCATCTGGTATTCGCGCAGTTCCGCCAAAGCGGCACTGTTGGCGATATGGGCCAGCGGTATTTTGACGCCTTTAGCTTCGATCAAAGCCAGGGCTTCCTGAAAGCGCTCGAACTGGTGCTGGGCGTAAGCCTTGTCATCAGCGTCGGCCGTAGCAAAATGCGAGAACACCCCTTCGATCTCGATACCGGGCAAAGCCGCAGCCTTCGCCGCAAACTCACCTGCGTCGCGCACATGCACGCCGATGCGGTGCATACCGGTGTCGATGGCGATATGGATCTTGGCTTTTTTATTTAATTTTACTGCCGCTTCGTTGAGGGCAAATAAACGCTCGTCGTCAAAAACAGCATGGCTGATATCAAACTGCACCACCACATTGGCCACGCCCGGCTGCAAGGAACCAAGAACCAATATGGGCAGGCTGATACCCGCTTCACGCAGCTCCAGTCCTTCCTGCAATAGTGCCACAGCCAAAAAGTCGGCGCCGTTTTTTTCGGCCTCGCGGGCAATAGCGACCGCGCCATGTCCATACGCGTCGGCCTTAACGACGGCACACAGCTTGGTTGCTGGAGCAAGATTTTTTTTTGCGATCTGTACGTTATGCGCCACGGCATCGAGATTGATCTCGGCCCACGCGCCTCGGTCGATATGATACATAACAACAACCCACCTTCACAAAAAAACGCAGGGACACGTACATCTGCGTGCGCCTGCGGCTGATACAAAATCGAGATACGACCTTATGGTCAAATTATATGCCTTTTAAATTGATTTGTCAATAATCTGCGGCGACGCCAAAAGCCAGCCACAGCATCGCTGCGGCAGTTTATTTATTGGCAGTTTCGTGCTCGTGACCGGGGCAGCTGGGCCCACAACCGGTGCAGCCACTACAGCCTGCACAACCGCCGTCTTTAGATTTTTTTAAGACGCTGCGTAAGGCCAAAAGTGCCAATACCGCCAACACGCCACCAATGATATAATCGATCATTTTTAACACCTGCTTTCGCTCACTCTGCGCCGGGCGAACAGCCGTAGGCGCTTTTATCATAGCTAAAAATTTAAAATCAAATAGGTTAGCTTTCGCTAACCACATTGTACTACGTTCGCCGTCAATTGGCAAGTACCTGCCAAAATTTTTACAAAACCTTCACTATCTTCAAACCGCAGTACTAAAACAAAAACAACGGCTCTACGAGCCGTTGCCTAAAACCTGCCTAAACATCTACCTTCCACTTGTCAAAAAAGCGCAGCCTGCTTTCGTATAGATGCACGCAGCGGCCTACTAAAACTGCGGCAACCACCGTCCCCGCACCGACGCCCTTCAAGGTGCCAAACTCCAGCAGGGAAATGGCAACGGCGACAGTGACCAGCGTGATGTCGAAGCAGTTCTTAATCAGGCTGAATTGCTTGTGCGTCACAAAGGCCAACACGCTGACCACCCCTTCGCCTGCCACTAAAAAGATTTTGGCGCGCACCTCTAAAAAGATACCCAAAGCCAAAACTATAATGCTCAACAAGCAGGCTAACCATTGCTCCAACATGGAGGCAGGAACGAACCAGTCTAAAAGGCCCATGGAAAAGTCGATACTATAGCCAAAAACCAAAGTGGTTACCAGCTGTCCCACCAGCTCGCGCACATACAGCGCCTGTAAAATCAGCGGCTGCAAGAAGATCAGAACAATATTCATCACGATAGTGATCGTGCCCAGGCTCCAGGGCTGGAACATACTCAAGACCCAGGGCAAACTGGAAATGGGGGACGTACCCAAATCGGCCTTACACGACAAGGCGATACCGAAAGTCATTAAAAAAATACCCGTAAAAAACATCAACAGACGGGGCTTAAAATGCTGCTGCGTAACTTCATTCACTTACATCAATCCTTCTTTCAGAGCACCACAACCTGCACAGACACATGTATTGCCAAATAAAAAACGGCTTCTGGTCAGCAAGAAACCGTGCGGAAATTCCTTTTGGTTGCAGCTTTATTCTACCATAAATCAGGACAGCATAAAACATGAAACAACATTCATATGTATAAAAAATTCGGCGCAGCAAAAAGCAGAAAGCCCGCCAACAAACGGCGGGCATCTGCACAGGGACATGATGATGAAAAGAAGTTGTGAAGGTGGTTATTATTTAAAAGCTATAAGTTACATTGACTGTAAATTTGTTGTTTTGGGCATGGCTGCCTTTTTGGTAAGCATAGCCCAGGCCGTAAGTCCAGCCGCCCTTCTCGGCTTCCACACCCAGCTTGCCTACAAAGAAGCCGCTGTCCATAATGTCATAGCCCAGTCTGTCGGTCGCATTGACACCCGGCACAGTAACGTCCATCGCGCTGTTGTTATCGCCAAAGGTCCAAACGTAAGCGATATCGGCCATGGGGCGTACTTTCCAGCCACTAGCCGTTACAGTTTCGTGGTGCACGCCGATACCTACCGGCAGCATCCAGATATTAGCTTTATCGTTGCTGTAGTTGGCAGCCACTTCGCCACCAATAGTGCCGTTATAGCTGCCGCCGTCCACATTCAGATAGCGCAGGCCTGCATAAGGCACATAGCTGGTGCCGTGGCCGTTGTTGATAAGTTTTTCACCTTTTACGCCCAGGGTCAAAACTTTGGTATCGCTGTCGATGTCGACTGCGCCTTTGATATCATTGGAGGTTTTGCTATAGCCCGCGTCAAAGATCACGTTAGTAGCATCATTTTTGATACCGCCATAGTAGCTGAGGCCCCAAAAATCGAAATCGTTTTTAGAAACGCTGCCGTTACTGCTGCCGCTGCCATAACTAAAGGCTACGCCGCTGTGATATTTGCCGGTCGGCGCAAAGTCGCCGCCGATGATAACGCCGTTGTACTGGCCGTCGTAGCTGATGCCACCCAGATTATCGACTTTATCTTTGTTGTGGATATACTGCGCCCAAATGCTGCCGTTATCGGCGGCGTCGGTGCCCTTACCTTTGCCGCCCTGCGGGGCAGCGACGTCGCTTGCCAGCGACATGCGGCTTTGGATAGTATCGCCGATGGTGAAGGCCGCCATAGTGCCACTATGGGCAGCGCCGCTGTTTTCTGCGCCCTGGGCAAAGCCGTTGACCGCTGCGAGAGCCTGCGCATCAGTATTAAGATCACTGAGAATATTACTTAAATATTTGATTCCTGCATATTCTGAATCAACATCCTGCGTCATCGCATTCAGAATATTCGGCAGTGCTACACCTGGCAAAGCCGTTTTGGCATTGACCTTTGCAGTTTCAACGGTATAAGTACCGTTACCGTTATCAAATTTAATTCCATTCTCAACTACAGTAACAAGCTTATTCAGCAGCAGGTTATTCGCCTCATCTAAACCCCAGCCTTTTACATCACTACCATTATTGAAGCCGCTGACAACTGTATAGGTTTTTCCAGCTTCAGCATTTTCAATGTACAGCTTAGCGCCTGCAGTAACGGTCAAAGTACCGCCAGTAGCCGACAAAGCACCAACGTTATCACCAAGAAGCGAGCTATTAACCATCAGCAGGGATTGATTAGCAAAATCAGCAGTGCCAGCTTGAGCAAAATTACTCAAACCGCTGCCATGCGTCAGGTTGCCATCGACTTTGATGCCGCCACTAGTTGTATCCAATGTTTGTACCTTATCGATATAAAGGGCGGCGGTGATGTCCTGTTCGCCCCAGCTCAGGCCGCTGTTAGCAAATACTGCTTCGGCCTTGCTGGTATCATTGGTGCCCAGCGACAAGACTGAATTTTGGCCCACGGTCAGCTTACCATCGACGGCACTGGCAAATTCCAAAGCACCTTTGGAAGCTGTTGTAATATTAGAAACACCATTCCAAACAGGGTCCAGCACGATACTGGAACCTTTTAGTTCAACAGCCTTCGCCGCCAAACTACCCGCAGAACCGCTGTCGCCGACGGTGATAGTAGCACCGCTGTCATTCACAGTCAGGCTCTCCGCTTTCAGCGAGCCTGTAACAGCAACTGTGCCCTTATTGATATTCATCTCTTTGGCTTCGAGAGCACCTGCACCTGTGATATTGGTGGTACTTCCTTCTGTACCGACAGTCAAACTATCTGTTTTAAGGGCCGCTCCCTCGTTAACACTGATCGTACCTTTTTCAGCACTTATTGCATCCACTTTAAAGGTTCCGGCATCAACATTTACTTTACTATCATCATTAGTAATAGCTACTGACGCATTCAAATTACCGCCGCTGTTAGCACCAGCAACGCCAAGATTTTCAAGGCCGCCACTACCGATTGTTACATCATTAGTATCTACTTTACCGGTCACACCTGCATGTACCGCACCGGTATCCGCCAAATCATCGGCCTTCGCTTCTGTTAGTTCTTTACCGTCATCAGCATTAACTAAAGTTCCTGTAACAACCAGTCCCATTGTACCGCTATCAGCATTATTGAGAGCCGCTTTAGCTGTTTTTAACCAGTCCAAATTATATTTCGCATCGGTCAAAATCAGTTTACCGCTTTCAAATTTAACGGCATTATCCACCACAGACAATACCTCTCCGCTGGCACTAGCAGTACCAGCCTCTAAACCTTTGGTAAATATATCCTCGGAAGCCGCTTTTAAAGACCAACCGGCTACTATCCGGTTGGTCGCTGGTTCGAACCCAGCTGGGCCCACCAAATAAAAAGTAAGCCGCAACCTTTGGTTGCGGCTTTTTTGTGTCTATATGGTACCAATAGGACGGTTGGTCTTAAAGGTGTTTTGGTACCAACGTGGTACCAACCGATTTTAGTTTAAGAATTTAAGGCATAGATATCTGCAATAGCATCAGCAAGTTTTGAATCAAAGTTTTCAAGAAATTGACCATACATATCAAGTGTTATACTGGCTTTGCTGTGGCCTAATCTTCTTGATACCTCGATGATAGGCATACCGCTTGCCAGTAGCTCTGTAGCATGAGTATGCCGCAGAACGTGGAAATTTTTATAGTTGACATATTGTTCCATTGATTTTGAGTGAATATGATAATCGCTATGTTATTAATAAGATCCAAACTGCATACGGCAAAGAAGCATTAAAAAAACCTAACAGCAAATGGCTTGCTGATAGGTTGAATGGTGATAAATTGCGGTATTTAAATAGAGAAAAAACCACTGCTTGGTCACAGTCCGCCGGGCTCCAATTGCCCCTGGAGGTGACACACAACAGTGGTTTATCTATTTCAAGTATACCAACCGAGCAAGACCTTGTCAAGCAGCGCTTAAATTATCCTGAGCGATACAGTGCCGTTGCTATAGTTACATTCTGTCCCGACAACGAGACTAAGGCACTATTATTTGAAAACGATTGGCTTAAATTAACAGCAGCAACAGCCGTTGCTTTTGCTAAAAATTCCATATCACCAGTAGTAGTAATTTCAATTCTACTGGATTCTTGCTTTCCATCTTCATTCAATTGTCCAAATACTGCATTGGCTACATCTTTAACTGATACTGTCTCTGCATTGATTGAAATAGTTCCGCTCATAGCGTGAATACCCACACCATTATCATTCCCACCACTGATTTTAAAAGAGCCGATATCATTCATCGTTATAGACCCTTGATTATTGGTATATAACGCGCTTTTTATATCACGTGACCAGTCTCCCTGAATATCGATTATCTTTATTTTAGATAATACTATGCGAGAGTTTTTATCAAAAAATGCACCAACACCAACATTAAGTTTATTTTCTACATTAGCTATAGTCAGTGTTTCTGTACCCGCACCAGTGATGCTTCTGTCATCACTGCCGTTACCCAGCATATCATAACTGGTAATATTCTTTCCGTTCATAATAATATGCTGTGGTATCTCGCCGATATCATTATAAGTCGTATCTTGTGTTAGAGTCACTGTATCAGACGCCCGAGCGTCCCCCCCAGATATACAGATGGACATTACACCTGCTGACAACAACGAACATAACACCTGCCTGGCTAACTTTTGCTCCTTCACTGCACTCTTCAACACGATCATCAACTTCTTTCCTTATTTAATCCCCTGTGCTTAAACTGTTGGAATCACTTATGCCGAACATTTTTATAAAACGCTTAGCTGTTTATCTGGCTAAGCAATATGAGCATTTCTTTTATAAAAACAAAAAACAGAGACTGCCCCCTTCTCGGAACTTATCTCTGTCAGGTGCAGCTGGCTGTCATACCGTTAACGGCTTAGACCCTTTAGTTTTGCGTCCCTGGCTTTCGCCAGGTTTGCCAAATATATGTTTTATCAATGTCCAACTATCTAATATAAAGATAGCACTTTTTTAAGCAATTAGCAATGTTTTCTTTGTCTATCGCTATATTTTTATTTGTTTTATAATTAAAAACAACCATTGTGCAAACTTATTCGGTGATATTTATTCAACTTAACAAAAATTTACGCTTTTCGAAATTTTAGAAAATTTCTTCGCACACTTTATTTTAGCCCGCAAAAAAGCTCCGCCCAGATAAAATGGGCGGAGCTTTAACTATTTATACTTTTTACTGCTTGCTATCAGTCGGCAAAAACAGTATTGCGGGTCTCCCAGCGTTTAAACTGGCAGTAGCCCCAGGGAGCATAGATGCCAAAGGTGATAGCTGTCAGGATCATGATGAGCAGCCACTGGAAGAAGAAACCCAGACCAGTGCCGTCAAAACGCAGCCGTCTGCCTTCTACATAAGTGTTAGCACAGATCCAGCGCTGCTGCGCCGAATAGGCCCACGGGAAGAAAAGCCCAACGGTTAGCAAAGAAACAACAGTCGTCCAGACCAGCAGCCATAAATAGCCCAGGCCGGAGCCGACAAAAACAAACGGTTTATTCATAACGACACCTCCGATATATTGGCTTGAGATAGTGGTGCAGTTTTACTGCATTTTCTCTACTAATAATTTATTGACCATACCCGGGTTTGCTTTGCCGCGGGATTTTTTCATGACCTGGCCGACAAGGAAGCCGATAGCGCGGTCTTTGCCTGCTTTAAAGTCGATGATAGACTGTGGGTTTTCGGTCAGCACTTCGTCAACGATGGCAGCAATAGCGCCTTCGTCGCTGACTTGTTCCAGGCCCAGCTCTTGTACAAGGGCTTTAGGAGATTTATCTTCTTTGAGCATTTCGGCAAAAACTTTTTTCGCCAATTTGCTGGACAGCACGCCTGCTTTGACCAGCCCAACCATTTCGCCCAGGTTCTCGGGCTTGATGGGGAAGGCTTCGATCTCGATGCCTTCGTTGTTGAGGTAAGCGGAAACGTCGCCCAACAGCCAGTTAGCCACGCCTTTATCATCGCCGGCGTTTTTGCAGGCAGCGTCAAAGTAGTCGGCCATAGCTTTGGTAGCAACGATCAAACCTGCGTCATAGGCAGTCAGCCCGTTGTCTGTCATCAGGCGTTGTTGGCGCTGTGCTGGCAGTTCGGGCAGCTCGTTTTTAACACGCTCGATCCAGGCGTCGTCAAGCTCGACGGGCACCAGGTCAGGCTCGGGGAAGTAGCGGTAATCGTGGGCTTCTTCTTTGCTGCGCATGGACAAGGTCAGGCCCTGGGCGTCGTCCCAGGTGCGGGTCTCCTGTACAACGGTGCCGCCGCTTTCGACCAGGTCGATCTGACGCTCGACTTCGTATTCGATAGCGCGCACCAAAGCGCGGAAAGAGTTAAGGTTTTTGATCTCGGCACGAGTGCCGAATTCAGTAGCGCCTTCAGGCATGACCGAGATGTTGGCGTCGCAGCGCAGGCTGCCTTCCTGCATTTTGCAGTCGCAGACATCGGTATATTCCAAAATGGCTTTCAGCTGTTCCAAGTAGGCACGGGCTTCTTCGGAGCTGCGCATATCCGGTTCAGAAACGATCTCGATCAGGGGCACACCGGCACGGTTGTAGTCGACGGCAGAGGAATCAGAGGTGCTGATGGTAGCGCCGCTGTGGTTCAGCTTGCCTGCGTCTTCTTCCATGTGGATGCGGGTGACGCCGATGCGTTTTTTCTCGCCTTCCACTTCGATGTCGATATGGCCGCCGAGGCAGATAGGTTTATCGAATTGAGAGATTTGGTAGTTTTTGGACAAATCGGGGTAAAAATAGTTTTTACGGTCGAATTTGTTGAATTTTTGGATCTCGCAGCCCAGCGCCAGGCCGGTGCGGATAGCGAACTCGACCACCTGTTTGTTGAGCACGGGCAGTGCGCCGGGCATACCCAGGCAGACCGGGCAAACATGGGTGTTCGGCTCGCCGCCGAATTTGGTAGAGCAGGAGCAGAACGCTTTAGAGTTAGTTTTAAGCTCGGCATGGACCTCCAAGCCGATAACTGTAGTATATTTTTTCATTATTTGTTACCTCCTAACGTTGCCAATACCTTGTGGTATTCGTTGGCTTGTTCAAAGGTATAGGCGGCTCGCAGCACGGTTTCCTCGTCCAAAGGCTTGCCGATCAGCTGCATGCCGACGGGCATACCGTCAGCAAAGCCGGCGGGCACAGAGATACCCGGCAGGCCTGCCATATTGACAGGGATAGTATAAACGTCGAGAAGGTAGATGGACAAGGGGTCCATTTTGCCGTCGATGGGATAAGCCACTACCGGTGAGGTAGGAGCCAAAATAACGTCGCATTGCTCAAAAGCAGCGTCAAAGTCGCGGCGGATGAGGGTACGCACCTGCATGGCTTTTTTGTAGTAAGCGTCGTAATAACCGCTGCTCAAAACATAGGTGCCCAGCATGATGCGGCGTTTAACTTCGTCGCCGAAGCCTTCGGTACGGCTGAGGGTAGTCATTTCGGGCGCACTGGTGGCGTTGGCCGCACGAAAGCCGTAACGGACACCGTCGTAGCGGGCCAGATTGGCGGAAGCCTCGGCCGGAGCGATGATGTAATAGGTGATGACCGCATATTCGGTATGGGGCAGGGAAATCTCAACGATCTCGGCGCCCATAGCTTCATATTGAGCGATAGCCTTTTTCAGCTCGGCATGGACTTTAGGGTCCAGACCTTCGCCGTAATATTCTTTCGGCAAGCCGATGCGCAGGCCTTTAACGTCAGCGCGCAAAGCCTTGGTAAAGTCGGGCACATCAACGGGCAGCGAGGTAGAATCGTGTTCGTCCTTGCCACAGATGGTGTTGAGCACGGTAGCGGCGTCGGTAACATCGCGGGTGATCGGCCCGATCTGGTCGAGGGACGAAGCAAAAGCTACGCAGCCGTAACGGGAAACGCGGCCATAGGTCGGTTTGATGCCGACGCAGCCGTTAAAGGAAGCCGGTTGGCGGATAGAGCCGCCGGTATCGGAGCCCAGGGCCCAAATAGCTTCGCCAGCAGCAATAGCCGCAGCGCTGCCGCCGGAAGAACCGCCCGGTACACGATCCAGGTTCCACGGATTGCGGGTGACCTGAAAATAAGACGATTCGGTGGTGGAGCCCATAGCGAATTCGTCCATATTGGTTTTGCCAAGGAAAATAGTATCCTCAGCACGCAGTTTAGTAATAACGTGCGCATCATAAATAGGCACAACGTTGGACAGCATTTTAGACGAGCAGGTCGTCAACAGCCCTTTGGTGCAGATGTTGTCTTTGATAGCGCCGGGGATACCTGCCAGCGGCGCGATCTTTTCGCCGGCGGCGATCATGGCATCGACTTTAGCGGCCTGTGCCAGAGCGTTTTCTTTATCCAGCGTCACATAGGCTTTCACCTGATCCTCGACGGCGTCGATGCGCTCGTACAAGGCGTTGGTGAGCTCTACGGAGCTGATTTCTTTATTTACTAGTTTATCGTGTAATTCATGAGCAGTGCTCTTGTAAAGATCCACAGTAGTTCCTCCCTCTCTTATTCGATAACGCGGGGCACTTTAAAGCCGCCGTTATGGACTGCCGGTGCATTTTTCAATGCTTCTTCCTGAGTGACGCCGGGCAGAGCTACGTCTTCGCGGAACGCGTTGCTGATGGGCAGCACGTACGGAGTCGGCTCGATGCCTGCGGTATCGATCTGTTGCAGGATATCGGCATAATTGAGGATCTGGTTGAACTGTTCCGTGAATTTTTCCATTTCACCTTCAGGAATAGTCAAACGGGAAAGCTGGGCGATGTATTCTACATCTTTGGTCGTGACCTTCATTTTTTCACCTTCCTATGATAAATGTTCTTCATTATATGCAATAAATCGGCTATATTATATCACAAAATCAGCCGCCTGTATAATGCTATTTCCAGCGGCAGCTAACTGCCTGCGCAAATTTACAGCATTGTCACACAAAACCTATTATAATAGTAGTATAAGGAGTGTGATGACCATGCAAAATATCAACGCTTTCGACCACGCAGAAACGATTTTAAAGGTTTTGGCCAAAGGTGCTTTTCTGACTACCGCCGCAGGCGGCAAGCAAAACACCATGACCATCGGCTGGGGTTCGCTGGGTAATATTTGGGGCAAATCAGTCTTTACAGTGATGGTGCGCCAATCCCGCTACACCCACGAGCTGATCGAGGCCAGCAGCGAGTTTACTGTAAGTTTGCCGCTGACTGCAGATTTTGCCAAAGCCCTGGGCCTGTGCGGCACTAAATCGGGCCGCGATATGGATAAATTTGCAGCGGCAGGGCTGGTTGCCGAGCCTGGGCAAACGGTGAAAGTTCCCGTTGTTAAAGGCGCAGGACTGCATCTGGAATGCCGCATCCTGGAAAAACGCGAGATGGCACCGGAAAACTTTGACCGGGCTTTGGCCGACAAATGGTATGCCGACAAAGACTGGCACACTTACTACACCGGCGAGATCGTCGCCGCTTATCTGGACTAAAGGACAAAACTTTAAAGCATAGCTACACACAAAACGACGGCATAAAAAGATTATGCCGTCGTTTTATTTATTGCTGTTTTTAAAACAGCTTTTGTTCTGTTGTCGCTGCTGCATCGGCCTGCACGGCCGCAGTGGCTGTGCTAGAGGCTGCGTTGGCAGCTGCGCCGCCATTAAGCAGGCGCAAAAACTCTGCCTCATCCAGCACAGTAACGCCCAACTGTTCGGCTTTGGTCAGCTTGCTGCCAGCTTCGGCACCGGCTACCACATAGTCGGTCTTTTTGCTGACGCTGCCGCTGACTTTAGCGCCCACGTCCTGCGCCAGGGTCTGCGCTTCTGCGCGTCCCAAGTTCGGCATGGTACCGGTAAAGACCATGGTTTTGCCGTAGAAAGGGTGCTCGGCACTGACGGCCTGCACCTGCATTTCTACATTCAGCCCCAGATCTTTAAGACGCGCCAGCAGGTCGCGGTGCGCCGGTGCTGCCAGGTAAGTGACTACGCTTTCAGCGATCTTGGGGCCAATATCATCGATAGCGGCGATCTGCTCCGCATCGGCGGCCAGCAAATTATCCAGCGTGCCAAAGGCCAGCGCCAGCAGGCGAGCCACCTTAGCGCCCACATGGCGGATGCCCAGTCCAAACAGCAGCCGGTCAAAGCTTTGCTCCTTACTGGCAGCGATGGCGTTGACCAGATTTTCGGCCGATTTCTCGCCCATCCTATCCAGCACCACCAGCTGTTCTTTGGTAAGCAAATACAAATCGCTGACATCGCGCACCAGCTCTGCGTCCAGCAGCTGGTTGATAACAGCCGGGCCACAGCCATCGATATCCATAGCACCCTTAGAAGCAAAATGGATCAGGCCCTCGCGCCCTAAAGCCGGGCAATGGGGATTGGTGCAGCGCAGGGCAGCTTCTCCGTCCTTACGTTCTACTGCCCAGCCACATTCAGGACATTCTGCCGGCATGGCATAAGGCTCTGTACCTTCGGGCCGCTTGCTTAAAACCACGTGCAGCACTTCGGGAATGATCTCGCCCGCTTTATTGATGACTACCGTATCGCCGATACGGATGTCCTTAGCTTTAATAAAATCTTCATTGTGCAAGGTCGCCCTGCTCACCGTACTGCCCGATAACCTGACCGGCGTCAGCACTGCCGTCGGCGTCAGCACGCCTGTGCGCCCCACCTGGATCACGATGTCCTCCAGCTTGGTTTCGGCCTGTTCGGGCGGGAACTTAAAGGCAATGGCCCAGCGGGGGTCTTTGCCCGTCGCACCCAAAATATCCTGCTGGTAGACGGCGTTGACCTTCAGCACCGCACCGTCCGTATCATAAGCCAGGTCTTTGCGCCCGGCGTCGAATTCTTTGATATAGTCGATAGCCGCGTCGATGCTTTTGACGACCCGGTAATTTTCGCTGACTTTGAAGCCGTAAGCAGCCAGCATGGCCAGCGAATCGGCGTGCTTATCCAGCGCGCCCTCGCCTACGGAATAGGCGAAAAAGCTTAGGGACCGCTGCGCCGTAACATTAGGGTCCAGTTGGCGCAGGCTGCCCGCCGCCGCATTGCGGGGATTGGCAAATTCGCTTTCGCCTGCTTCCAAACGCTGCTCGTTGAGCTGCATAAAGGCATGACGGGGCATATATACCTCGCCACGCACGTCTAGCAGCTCCGGCGGCGCTTCGCCGTCCTGGGTATTCAGCACTAAAGGGATAGCCCTGATGGTGCGCACATTGGCAGTAACGTTTTCGCCGACGACGCCGTCGCCACGGGTCGCAGCCCGCACCAGCCGTCCATTTTCGTAGATCAGGCTGCAAGCCAGACCGTCGATCTTAGGCTCCATTACATACTCCACTGCGCTGCCTTCCGGCAGACCGCCTCGCACACGCTGGTCAAAGGCCAGCAGCTCTTCGTCAGAGAAGGCATTGCCCAGGCTCAAAAGTGGCGTCAGGTGTTTGACCTCGGAAAACTCCGGGTTCACCTTGCCGCCAACACGGCGTGTAGGCGAATCGGCAGGCACATCGTCAGGATAAGCTGCTTCCAGCTCTCGCAGGTGTACCAGCATCCGGTCGTATTCCGCATCGGTGATCTCGGGTGCGTCCAGCACATAATATAAAAATTCGTGATGGCGGATCTCCGCCCGCAAATGCTCGGCTTCGGCTAAAGCCTGTGCGCGCTCCAGTTCCATGACTGCCTCCTTCATTATCTGCATATTGGGCCGCTGCCGCAGCCTTGCTTAAATACTTTGCTGTTTCTATTATAATTCATTTAAAATGTATGAACACCTATAAAAAATTACCTTAGCCGTGTTTTTTGTGTTTTTATTTTTGCCAAATCACTTTAACAAAAGAAAGCCATATTACTATGTATTAGAATCAGACCTGAACTGTTAATCCCTACTGTTATTCCTAAACAAAATACAGCAACAGAACGGACGAACCACAGGGAAAAGCGCACATTGTGAGCCATTCCGTTGTGTGCGAAGCAAGCTGTAAGTGCTTCAGGGTATGTTTGAGGTATCGGCAAGGCAGTTGTTGGCGCAGCCAAACAACTGTTAATTTAATTTTCCACTTGATGCCGAGGTGTCCGAGAAGCCGGACAGCGAGCAAAGCAAAACAGGAATTGTCACAGTGCGCAAAATTCTTTGGTTACTTTCTTATCAAGAAAGTAACATAACAAATACAAAACCAACCATCTAAACGTCTACAGCTTTCTTTACAAGAAAGCGCCTACACTTTTTTCAATACCGCATACTTGGTCAGCAGGCTACGAATACCGGCGCCTTCGAAAGCAACCTTCACTTCCTGTCCATCCGGCGATGAAGCCACGCTCACTACAGTGCCCACGCCCCATTTGGCGTGACCCACCTTATCGCCGGCTCTAAAATTGCCGCCGGTAGAGCCGCCCGTTGCATCAACCACGTTCTGCTTGGGGATAAAGCTTTCCTGACCACCCAGGAACCAGTTAGTGTCGCGATTGCGTTTCTGCGGTTTCGCTTCCACCAGGTCGATCGTGCGGCGTTCCAAAGCCGGACGTTTAAAGACCGTTACCAGATTACGCGGTACCTCCTGCAAGAAGCGTGACGGCGGATAAGACACCGTATGGCCGTAAATAGTACGCATCTTAGCGTTACTCAAAAACAGCTGCTTTTCGGCGCGGGTGATACCCACGTAGCACAAACGGCGTTCTTCTTCCACTTCTTCCTCGTCCATCAGCGTGCGCGCATGGGGGAAAATTCCCTCTTCCATGCCTGCTAAAAAGACTACCGGGAACTCCAGGCCTTTGGAGGAATGCAATGTCATCAAGGTAATAGCTTCCTCGCCCAGCTCGGCGTCGTCGATATCCGATACCAGCGCCACATGGCCCAGGAAGTTTTCCAGATTATTCTCTTCTTCCGTTTTGGCAAACTCCTGCCCAACGGACATCAATTCCATCAAGTTATCGATGCGGCTTTGGGCCTGCGCCGTATGCTCGTTGCGCAGCTCTTCCATATAGCCTGTCCTGTTCAGCACCTGCTCGATCAAATCTTCCACCGGCACATTGTCGGCCTGGTTCATCAAATCGAAGACGATTGCCGCCAGCTCGTCCAGCTTGCTGACGAAACGCACACTCAAGCCTTCCACCTGGGCAGCGTTAGAGACCACGTCGAACAGCGACATGCCGTTGGCGGCAGCATGGGCCTGCAATTTTGCCAAAGTAGCGTCGCCGATGCCACGGCGCGGCACATTGATGATGCGCAGCAGGCTCAGCGAATCGGCAGGGTTAAAAATCACCCGCAGGTAAGCGATGATATCTTTGATCTCTTTGCGGTCGTAGAACTTGAGCCCGCCGACCATATTATAAGTAATGCCGCTTTTAATGAGCATTTCCTCAAAAATACGCGACTGGGTATTAGTGCGGTACAGCACCGCCATCTCGCCCAGGCTCATCTGCTGCTGCCTTTGCAGCTCCTGTAGCTTTTCGATCACAAAGCGGGCCTCGTCACGCTCGTCGATAGCCTGAAAATAAGTTATCGCCACGCCATTGGCGTTATCCGTCCACAAATTTTTCGGCTTGCGTCCGGTATTATTTTCGATCACCGCATTGGCAGCGTCCAAAATGACCTGCGTGCTGCGGTAATTTTGTTCCAATTTAATGACCTTGGTTTCGGGATAATCCTTCTCAAAGTCCATAATGTTTTGGATATCGGCCCCGCGCCAGCCGTAAATGCTTTGGTCGGCGTCGCCCACCACACAGATATTGCGGTGCTTAGCGGCCAAAAGCTTAGTCAGCAGGTATTGGGCGTGGTTGGTATCCTGATATTCGTCTACCAAAAGATAATCAAAACGCTGCTGATATTTGCTGCGTACCTCTTCGTTTTCCTGCAGCAGGCGGATCGTCAGCACCAGCAGATCGTCAAAATCCACCGCGTTGTTGACCAACAATTTATTCTGGTAGCGTTCATAGATCTCGGCTATCTTTTGGTTATAAAAATCCGAAGCTTCCTTGCTGAAATCGCTGACGCTTTGCAGCTGATTTTTGGCACCGGAAATACGCGCCGCAATGCCCGAAGGCTGAAAGCGCTTTTCATCCAGATTCAATTCTTTTAAGATCTGTTTGATCAGATTCTGACTGTCGCTGCTGTCGTAAATGGCAAAATTGCTGCCATAGCCGCCCAGCTTGGTTATCTCCATCCGCAAAAAACGGGCGCAAAAAGCATGGAAAGTGAACAGCCACACGTCTTTAGCAGCCGCGCCGGCCATATTATCGACACGCTCGCGCATTTCGGCTGCTGCTTTATTGGTAAAGGTGATCGCTAAAATACGGTAAGGGCGCACACCCTGCTGCAAAAGATGGGCGATCCTGCAGGTCAAAACCTTGGTTTTTCCGCTGCCTGCGCCTGCCATGATGAGCATAGGCCCGTTAGTTGTCTGTACTGCTTCGGCCTGTTCTGGGTTCAGGCCAACTAAGGTCTCGGTCATTGGTTCCTCCGTCTATCCGGCACCGCCTGTGCCGCATCATTTTTATTTTATCGTAACTTTATTTATATTCGCTTCTTATCCATTTTTTCCTGCCATCTCGCGGCCGCTGCCGACAAAAAATAAACGGGCACCGCCAACTTCGCAGTGCCCTTATTTTATTTGCCGCTGGCCAGCCTCGCCACTATTTCCCGGTCGGCCGGGCAGAACTCATAGTTGCCCAGATCGCACGGACTGACCCATAAAATTTGCTGATGCACGCTTTTCTGCGGCGTACCACTGATGATTTGGGCTGCAAAAAACGAAAACGCTATTTTGTTGTCGGGATAATCGTAGCTGCTTTGCTCCAGCAGCTCCAGAACCTCTATTTCTACGCCCAACTCTTCGCGACATTCACGCACCAAACAAGCCGCTGCCGTTTCACCGGCTTCCTGTTTGCCTCCGGGGAATTCCCACAAAAAGGCGCAGTTGCCGCCAGCCCCACGTTGGCAGATAAGTATTTCGCCAGCTGCATTGCGCAAGATCCCAGCCGATACTAAAATCATAATTCTTTCAGTCCTATCTTTTTCAAATAATCGTAAATGCCATCATAAGCACGCCGCATAACTTTATCTCGTTTTATCTTGTTACCAGCATTGTACCACAAAACGCCCCCTGTTTTCATAAAAAAATGCTCCGCAAACGCGGAGCATTTTTTGTATGCAAGTATTTACTTTAGAATTCCCAACGGGCGCCGATATTCCACTGCCAGTCTTTTTTAAAGTCGCTGCCGGCGGTACGTTCCACATCAAAATAGAGGTGGTTATTGCGCCCGGTCCTGATGGCGGCTCCGATACCGTATTCAAACCAGGTATCGTCAAAATAGGCCGACTGGTTCAGTCTGTCGCCATTGGCCGCCGTCATCTTCACATCGTAACTGCCGCCGAATTCGTGCAGCAGATTAGCTTTGATATAGATATTGGTTTTGGCGTCGATATCCCTGCCCAACTGGAAGCCTACCCGCCCCAGCACGCTTTTGATATGGCTTTGCTCGACCTTGACCTTATTGCTGGTCAGGTAACTGCCGCCGTCCAGATAGCCCAACGTCAGCTGCGCCTGCGGTTCGATATACCAGCCGCGCTGCAAAGCGTTTTTCCTGCCATATTCGGCACTGAAGGCAAGGCCCTTGTTATCGTAATCGCCGCTGATCTTTTGCCCTTCTGTATCCAGGACGCTAAAATCATTATCCAGATCGGAGTATTTGAGCACCAGGTCCAAATAATGTCCCTTTTTACTGATTTGCGTACCATATAAGCTGATGGCTTTATTATGGTTAGCGCCACTGCCACCGGCGTAACTGCTGTTGCCGTCGCCATAGCTTAAGGCCACGCCGCCGTAGCGGGTATAGTCACCGGTTTGCCGCAGCACCTTGTCGTAGCCCAGCTCGTAGGTGGTATATTTGTTCTCGAAGCTGAACCTGCCGTCACGGCTGATCTTACTGCCTTTAAGGCGCAGCCAGGCACCGCTTTCTCCATCACCGCTCTGACGCAGGTCGCCCAGACGTTGCAGCAGCTGATCGTTATCAGTGCGCCAGGTATGGTAGTTGAGCGCCGCTGCGCCCATAATAGTTTTTACGGTCGTCGTAGTTTTATCGCCGGGATCAACGCTGATGATCTTATTTAGATACCAGTCGGTGTCGTAGCCCGCTGTTTCGCTGGCTTTGCTGCCCAGTTCGTAATGCTTGTAGAACAAACTGCCCTCGCGGTCTTTAGCAGTAAAATCCGCCGTACCGGTAACGCTGCCAAGTACCAGCCCATGGCCTTCCGTACTGCCGGCGGACGGCTCATAAGCGTCCTTCTGGTAAATATCCAGAACATGGCTGCCACTGCTGGCAGCAGTAATGGCCAGTTTATCGCTTTCCAGGCTGCGCACATCCACATCCAGCTTAAACAAGCCGCCGCTGCCGTGCAGTTCCTGTGCCGTCAGGGTATGATAGCCGTCGCTGTGGGTCAAATGCACCGCCGCTCCATTATTTAAGGTCAGCTGGTGCAGATTACTATCGCCGCTCAGCTTCCACACTGCGTTATCCATAGCCAGATTTACAACGCCTGCACCCTGCTCGCTGACTTTACCGGTCAGGCTGCTGCCGTCAGCAAAAGCCAGTGCCAAAGTACCGCTGGCCGTTCCATCATGCAGCACGTCGCCAACCAGGTGGCTGCTGCCATCGACATTCACAGTAGCCGCGCCCGTGGCCCGCAGCAGCACTCCATCAGCCGCTGCCTGCGAAGTAACATTTTTTAGTTCCAGCTTGCTGTTGTTGCCCAGCTTGATGCCTGCTTTAGCACTGCTGTCAGCCACGTTCAGGCTCCAGCCATCAAGGGTAGCTTCCGTACCGCCGCCCAGCTTGATGCCGACAGCACTGGCACCGCTGACCTGCACGCTGCCGGGACCATCTAAAGCGGCTTTGGTGCCGCTGGTTTTGATCTCGATGCCCATAGCGTTAGTGCCGCTAACAGTCATCGTCTCCCCCATAGTCAAAGCAACATCGTTTTTGCGCAGCAGCACTCCTGTACTGCCGGTGCCGCCAATGGACGAAGCGCCGACGATGGTCACGCTGCTGTTAGTTGCGTCTATACCAATGCCATCAGCTGCAGCGCTGCCGGTAACAATGCCGCCTGCCTGCACTTTCGAACCGTCAAGCACCTGGATACCAAGCGAACCCGCGCCGCTAACTTCCACATTACCTACAACACCGATATCCGAGCCTGCGGCTCCATAAATACCATAGACGCCTGTCCCCGAAACAGCTACCTTGCCGCCGATAACGGCTTCCAGCGGCATATAGGCCGCAAAAATGCCCACAGACTGGTTACTGTTAGTGCTTGAGACCACCAGATCGTCAGTAATATTCACTTTTAAGGGCGTATTGCGGGTAGTACCCGTATAAATGCCGTAGCTGTCGTCGCCGCTGACGATAAAGCTACCACCCACATTTACTTCAACACCACTGCCGCTAACGTTCCAGTTATCAATATTAATACCGACAGCATCAGTGCCGCTGACCTCGATATTTTTACCAACAGTTACCGAGCTGCCGTCACGCAGTTCTACGCCTTTAGCACCGTCACCGCTGGCTTTCAGATTGCCGTCTACCATTATCTGCGCATCGTTCTGCACGATGATGCCCAGCGAATTTTTACCTATCGCCGTAACATCGCCCGTCACATGCGCGATCACACCGTCACCGTTGGTGTCGATGCCTTTAGACGATTCACCACTGGCAATGACCGACTTGCCCACTTTGATCTGTTTATTATTACCGCTGCCACCCATCCTGACTCCGGAAGTCAGTTTGCCGGAAGCGACGATATTGCCTGCCACCTCTACATAGGAATCATTCCCGGCGCCAACAGAAATACCAAAAGACAGCGTGCCATTATTATCATAGGACGAAATCACATCGCCGCCTACATAGATTTTGCCGGTACCGCCGGTGGTGATGCCAGTAGCATTGCGGTTAGAAGCAGTCACATTGCCGTCCACTTTGATGTTGGCGTTTTTGCCGCTGACATAGATCCCGATCGTATTGATACCGCTGGCAGAAATATTGCCGCCTACCTGGATATCGGGCGTTGACGAGATGCTGCTGCCATAACCGCCGTCGATATAAATGCCGCGTACCCGTTCGGCACCGGCATCTGATTCGACAACGATATCTTCCCCAACCTTGACCTGAACGCCGCTGTCGCCGTAAACGCCATAAGAATTGTTATACTGGCTGTTGGCACCATGCACATAGATACCCTTGCCGATAGCGACTTCGGTATCATCGACGGCACGGATACCGGTGGCGTTGTTACCGATGGACTCCACGCCGTTGGTCACCGTCAGTGTTTCACCGCTGTAAACGGTTTCGGCCGTACTGCCGACAGTGGCAGTAACGCTGTCTACTGTTCTTGCTGCGGCTCCCAGCGGGAAGGCCAGCGTCCCCAACGCCGCCACCCCGCATAAAAGAGCCAGTTCTTTGCCTGTCACCTTCATTCTTTTCATTTTGTTTCCTCCTTGCTTATAAAACCAACCCTCGATAAGCAGGAAAGTCTGCAAGCGTATTCTGCTGCCATGATACATTTTGTAACGGCAGGGATTGCTACACTACAGGTTTTACCTCTGCCCACTTAAAATTTATCTCAACTCAAACGTCCCTTGATAAAGTATCAGGAATGTTCCAGCCGATTACTTTTTAAATCCTTAATATTTATTTATATTTATTATCTTTTTGTCTTTATAAAGATATTCGATATTTTTTGTCAAGTCAATATTTATAACGCTTTAAACTTATGCTTTGGCGGCTATGTATTTACCCGTAAAAATTAAAACACCACTCGATAAATCGAGTGGTGTTTTAATATGACAATAACTATTTTCAATTTTTATAAATGGAGCAGTTAAATTTTTACATATCGGCGTTCAGTATCATCACCAGCTCCAGGCGCGTATCGACACCCAGCTTACGGTAAATGCCCTGCAATGCCTTCTTCACGGTGATCTCAGCGACAAACATGGACTCCGCTATTTCTGCATTAGTCATGCCCTGTACCACAAAGCCTGCGATCTCGGCCTCACGGGCCGTCAACGACTGGCCGCCCCTGATATACGACGGCTTATGCTTGACCTTTTTGATGTTGGCCTGATAAACAGCGCCCAGCTCCAAGATCTTCGCCAACTGCTGATCCGACCCCACAAGCCTGGACTCCTGTGCCAGCAGCTCTTCAAGCAAATCAAAATTTTCCACAAAGGGCATCACGATCCCATCGGCAGCCGCAAGCTGCAACGCACGCCGCAGTTCGACGCGCGCCTCGCCCGTATGTCCCAGTCCGTATTGCGCCGCAGCGCTGTAAACCGCTGCATAAATGCTCAGTAAAAAGTTATTGAAGCCCTTGGCCGTTTCTTCAAACTCACGCAAGTAGCCCAAAAGCTGCAGCGGCTCTTTTTGCAGCAGCAGGTAGCGCCCGAAAATGATATACAAACAGCCCCAGGCTGAATACAGCAGGCCTGATTTTTGGAAATCACCTTTTTGCAGCCACGGCACGATGGACTTGCCCTTGTCGCCCAGTTGCAGATCGATCCAGGCCCGGCTGGCTTCGATCGTTTTGCGGTAAAGATGGTCTTTGACCTTAGTCCACAGCCTGTCAAAATTCTCGCTGCCTTCGCGCAGGTGCTTTTTGTTGCCCAGGGCCGCACTGATCCGCATACTGATAAATTCGGCGCACAACTCGACGCTGACCTGCTCATTGCGGCGCGAGATATGGCGCGCCTCGGAGGCAAGGATCAAGCCCCGCTCCCAGTTGCCTCGCTGAAAATGGGCTTCCGCCGCCAGCACATATTCGCTGCCAATGCCGTGGTTTTGTACCAGCTTATAATAATCCGCCATCACCCCGGGGAAAATATCCAGCGTCTGCTGCAACGTTCCTGCCTGCCGGTAAAACATAAAAAGAATAGAATTGGCACCGCCGCCCCAGATCGTCTGCGGCGAGAAAAAGCGCACCGGCTGATGCACAAGAGTCAGCGCCTTGCGCAGATGCTTGCCGATAAGGCGCACATCATTATATTTGGTTTCGGCCAGCAAAAATTCCAGCTCACCTAAGCACTGATCGCGTTCATGCTCGTCCTCTACCAGCTCGATGTATCCGTGCAGCCGTTCCATCTGGGCAGTCAGCAGCTCGGATTCGCCACTTAAAAAGAGCCACAGGCTGTAAATAAGTTCGGCGTTAATATGCTTTTGCCTGATCTCCGGCGGACATTCCTCAAAATAAGCCATGATCTGCTTTTTATGGCTGTTTTCAAAGCTGCAGCCACGGTCTTTTTCAAACACCGTCAGCATCGTATCGTAATCGCCGGCAGCATGATAGTAGCCAAAAGAACGCAAATAATCACTGTCCATCTGATACCATTGGCCACAATTCTCGTAGACCTGCTGACGGCGTTCATTATTCAGCCCATCCAGTCGCCGCAGAAAATCCCTGAAAGCGTAGTGGATATGGTAGGTGCCACTAAGCAGTTCGCAAGTAATGAACCCATGCTGAGCCGCCAGTTTCTCCAATATCGCCGTAGCCGCGTCGTTTTTAGTTATATAACATGCCTGGCGGATGCTGAAATCGTCTTCCAGCAAGGCCAGTTCCTGCAAAAGCTGTCGTTCCGCTTCCGCCAGCGGCACATAAGCCACCGCCTGCAAAAGGCGCAGCAGCTCCTCACCCATTTCCAGCGGCCGTCCCTCCTGGTACTGGCGCAGGTAATAATAGAGGGCACTTGTCCAGCCCTCCGTCAGCTCTAAAAGCCGTTCGGCTTCGCGGCGCTCTAAAACGATTCCGTTTTTGCGGTAATAAACAATAATGTCACTCAGCCCAAAAGCCAGATCTTCTGTCTGCAGCTGCAAACATTCGCCCTTCAGCACCAGTTCTTCCAAAGTAAAAGACAGGGGCTGCTGGGTCAAAACCACAAAATGCCAGTTAGGCAAGTCGGCCCTGGCAAGCGCCAGCAGCAGCGCATCGCAGGCCTCACTTTGCAGCAGATGGTATTGATCCCAGACAAAAACTACCGGCTTCGAGAGTGCGGCCGCCTGCAGCATTTCGATGATCCGCTGCCTGGTCGCTCCATTACGCGGCAGTTCCTGCCATTTCAGCGGCGTCATATCAACGCCGACTGCCCCTAGCGCCCTGACGAAGCAGCGCCAAAAGACGGCTTCCGCATTTTCTTCGCAGGTATCCCACTGCATACCCGCCGACAATGACAGCAGCACTTTGCGGACCGCCGTCGTTTTGCCATAACCAAAGGGCGCTTCAACTACAGTCAACGGCACTGCTAAAATTTGCCGCAGCCGTTCCTGGAGCTGGGGCTTCAAATATATTTTTTTCGGAAAAGCTTCTGATTTTTTCGGCATCGCTTCTACCTCGTTAAAGATCGGCATCACTTGCTATAATTATATTCTACCGCAAATTATTATTTTAATATATATTTTTTATTGTTTTCCCATATATTTTTAATAAAAAAATCTTTTTTTACCGCTCAACAGGCCAGCTTCTCTTCTTTATTAAAAATTTTCTTAATATATGAGCGCTGCCAAGGGCCGCCAGCAGTAGTTTTTTACTGCAAAAAATATTTTTTAAAAAAAGTTTGACTTCCGCTCTTTTCCATGTTATATTATTGGAGTAGTCCGAATATACAAATTGTGCTCACATATTTTTGTAAGTCATTTGCTATTGAATGAGTTACAAAAATATGTGGGTTTTTTGGTTAATTGGATAATAAAAATTAGGAGGTACTCGTAATGAATAACGGTACTGTAAAATGGTTCAACTCTGATAAAGGCTTTGGTTTTATTACTCCTGCTGATGGTAGCGAAGATGTATTTGTACATTTCTCCGCAATCGTAAGCGACGGTTTCAAAACTTTAGAAGAAGGTCAAGCAGTAACTTTTGATACTGAAGCTGACCCGAAAAACAGCCGCAGAATGCGCGCTGCTAACGTTCGCGTAGCTTAATCGAACTTTAAAACACCTGCTCTTAGGAGCAGGTGTTTTTTTATTGCCCGCAGGCGGCGGCAAACAGCTTTTTGTTAAGTTTTAGCAGGCCATATGTTATAATAGGCGTACCAAAATGATTGGAAGGAGTTTTTATGAGCCGCACACCTTTTGTGCCCGCCGAGCTGCTGAGCAAGCTATGGCGAGCCATGATCGAATTTGATATGCTGCAGGCCGGCGACAAGATACTGATCGGCCTTTCGGGCGGTAAGGACAGTATGTTTTTGACTGCCGCCCTGGCCGAGATACAAAAGTACGCACCCGTGCCTTTTGAGCTGGCCTGCTACACCGTCGACGCCATGTTCTCGCCCAGCTTTCCCAAAACCGAACTGGAAGCTTTCTGCGAGCATTACGGCCTGAAGCATTACAGCGAAAAGGTCGACGTCAAATCAGCCTGGCAAAACAAGGGCAACACCCCCTGCTTTACCTGTGCCTATTTTCGCCGTGCCGCCACCAACCGTACCGCCCTGGAGCTGGGCTTTAACAAAGTGGCTTTGGCCCATCACCACGACGACGCTGTGGAAACCTTTTTGATGAACGTGCTGACCTCCGGCCAGCTGCGCACCTTTTTGCCGGTGACGCCCCTCTCCAAAACCGGGCTGACGGTGCTGCGCCCGCTGCTTTATTACCGTGAGTCCGAGATCATCGACATGGTAAGTCAACTGGAGCTAGTGCCCTTGCGTAACCCCTGCCCCTACGACGGCCATACCAAACGGCAGGACATCAAAGAGCATATCCGCGAGCTGGAGAGCCTGAGTCCAGAAGTTTACGACCATCTGGCGGCTGCCATGCGCAACGCCCCCAACCAGGAGCTATGGCCCGCCCAGCTAAACCAAAAGCAGCTGGCTGATAAATTCCATAACTTTTGGCGGCGAAAAAATAATTAAAATAATCTGCGCTTATGTATAGTTTATGTTATTATTAACTTGTAAACAGATAATTTATTGGTATTACTATATAAAGGAGGGATCCTGATGGATTTCACAGAAATGTTTTTCCGGTTTGACGGACGTTTGAACCGCCAGCCCTATATCCTGCGTTTTTTACTGCGTAATGCTATAATCTGGTGTTTGGGCTACATGATCGCCAGCTTTTTTACCCCGGGCGGTACCATGTTCCAGATACTGGCCTTTGCCTTGACCTTTATCGCCGCGCTCAGCTGCCTGTCGCTGTTTGTGCGCAGGCTGCACGACCTTGACCACGGCGCTTTGATGGTGCTTTTGGCCTTCATCCCGCTGGTCAGCTTTTTCTTCGGCATCTACCTGATGTTCTTCCGCGGCACCATCGGCCCCAACAGCTACGGCCCCGATCCGCTGGCCGACGGACGCGGCGTTGACGCCTGGTAAGCCAAGCCCTGCTAAAACGATTTGTAACCTACATACAAAAAAGACGCAGCTTACGCTGCGTCTTTTTTATGCTGTTTTACCGGCCGCGATACTGCGGGCCAATCCGTTGATACTGTCTGTCAGCTTATCGAGCCTGCCTTCCATGCGCACCAGCAGATACCACGACAAGACCATGGGAAAGCCGTAGTTAGCGACCTGGCTCAGCAGCACTTCGGCGTCCATGTTATGCTAAAACATTGACGTCCGTAGTGCGCACACGGGCTTCCACTGCTTCGGTCAGGCCGATGCCTTCAGCAGCAAAAATATCGGCAGCGATCACTGCCTCCATGGCAGTTTTAGCCTCCGCAGCAGTCACATCGGCGCGGGGATCGGTCACGTTAAAGACTTTTTTACTACCGTCAGCTTTTTTAAATACCAGCTGTAAAACTTTTTCCATCAAATCCACTCCTTTCTAACAGGCTGCCAGCGCAGCCTGCTTATTTTTGCGCTGGCCTATTCAGCCAGCTCGGCTTTTTCGGTCACTACAACGCCCATCAGCTCGTGGCCAATAAGCCCGCCCAAAGCCTCTGCTGCCGCTAATACTGCCGCGGGTTCAGCTTCCGGTCGGACGCCGGAATAATTGTGGGCCTTCATTTTGGCCGCACCCAGGCTGTTGACACCGTCCTCCACGTTCAGGGTCAGGGTCTGTTTAACGATCGTTTTGCTCGCCATCTTTCATCACCTCCTTTGCCGTAAAATATCGCTGCGATACCAGCTAGCCTTGCCCCGCACCACATAGCCGCCGGGCTTCATCTCGCTGCCCAAAGGCAGGTCGGGCAAGTACCACAGGTCCCAGCGCAGCTGCGGATCACCGCTGTGGGGTCCGTAGCCGTCAAACAAGGCCGCTTCGCAATGGGTCGTCACTGTCAGCACGCTGATCTCCAGGTCCAGACAGGCTGTCAACACCGCAATGGCCCGTGCCAGCGACTCTATCTGCATCACCGTCGGCGGCTCACTGCCAAAGTCGGTATCAGGGCCGCAGCCCGCCACCGCTCCGGCACAACAGCACAGGGCGATACCGATACTGCCAGTATTGCGGTGCCAGGTATGCTGCTTCGGTTCTAAAAAATCTTTGCAAGTCAGATACATCTCGCCGCCGGGCCCGATATTTAGATGATAATCGTCATAAACATCGTCGTAATGCCCCGCCGTCCAGTGCAGGTAGATCCTTTTAACGCTGCCTTTAGCACGCAGCGCCAGCGCCGCCAGTTCCTGGCCATTGATGGTCTTGGGGTTGACCTCGATCATTTTGCTCACGTCCTTTCACCCCTGTAGTCGGCATAAAAAGCAAAAAACGGAACCTGCCGAAAAAAAAAATTTACAGAGGTTCCGTTTAGCGGCCCTGCGAGCGACTACAGGGGTGAGCCATTCTTTTCTTTTTCTCTCTTTTTGCCTGTTTTTCTCTCTCTTTCTTTTCTGCCCCTTTTAAGTTCCTTCCTTATTCTAAAGGTCTTCTGCTTTTATACTACTAACGTACGTTAGCAATAAGAATATTCTAACCCAATCTTAACCAAACGCTACGTTTGCTCCCCTTGCTATCATATCCGGCGCGGCATCGAAAGACTGCTGTGCTGTCGGTAAAATTCCTGTTACGGCATTTGCTGACACTCCCACAGCACAGTTCACTGCCGGTTTTAAACGGTGCCCAGTAAATATAAGCTCACAAAAAAATAAAAAGCCCAGATGCTTAGCATCTGAGCTTTTATCTGTCATCTATTTTTGTCAGAACCTTAATAGGTCAAAATCTCGTTACCGTTTTCGGTGATCAGCACCGTATGCTCCCATTGGGCGCTCATGCCGCCATCCTGGGTATAAACTGTCCAGTCGTTGGCAGCGTCCACATACACGTCACGCTTGCCTGTATTGATCATAGGCTCGATGGTAAAGATCATTCCCGGCACCAGCAGCATCCCGGTCTTGCGCTTGCCCACATGGCAGATAAAGGGCTCCTCGTGGAAATCAACGCCCACACCGTGGCCGCCAAATTCGGTAACGACGGAATAGCCGTGCTTATGGGCATAGCTGGAAACAGCCGCACCAATGTCGCCCACAAAACCCCAGGGCTGAGCAGCCTCCAGGCCGCGGCGCAAACATTCTTTAGTGATCGCTACCAGATCCTGCTTCTTTTTATCCACCTTGCCGATCATAAACATACGGGAAGCGTCGGCATAATAACCGTTGTAAATGGTCGATACGTCCACATTGACAATATCGCCGCTTTTCAAAACATCCTGCTCTGACGGGATACCATGGCAGACCTGATCGTTGATCGAGGTACAGACGCTTTTAGGGAAGCCGCAGAAATTGAGCGGCGCAGGTATCGCACCACGACTCACAGTATATTGATGCACGATAGTATTGACCTCTTCCGTGGTCATACCGGTCTTGATTTGCTTTTCCACTTCGTCCAGCACGGCCGTATTGATGGCGCAGGCCTCACGGATACCGGCGATCTGCTCCGGTGTTTTGATCATGGCGCGCTCTGGCACCTCGTGCCCCGCCCGGCGGTAGGTTTCGATTTTAGCGTCTATCTCCTGATGACAGTCAGCATAGGCCTTGCCGCTGCCGCACCAGCATAAATTATTTGTCATATGTCTACTCCTTCATAGCAACTGATATTGTCATTATAACACATCTGCCTAATTTTCTCATATCAAATTCAGGGTTTTTGTGATAAAATAGATTTAGTTTTTTGCGAAAGGAAGTAACCTCACATGGAAGCCTTATCCGGCAATTTTATTGATTATATCCTGCATTTCGACCGCTACCTGCCCCTGGTCATGGAGCAATACGGCCATTGGATCTACGCAATTTTATTTACTATCGTCTTCTGCGAAACAGGCCTGGTCATCACCCCGTTTTTGCCCGGCGACTCACTGCTGTTTGCCTGCGGCGCCCTGGCAGCTACCAGCTCCGGCCTCGATCTTTCTACCCTGGTCATCATCTTTCTCGTTTCGGCCATTTTGGGCGACGCCTGCAACTATATGATCGGTGAAGAGTTCGGCCACCGAATACTGCGCAATTATCCCAAGCTCATCAAGCCCGAGCATATCAAAAAAGCCGAAGATTTTTATGCCAAGCACGGCCATAAAGCCATCTTCCTGGCCCGCTTCGCGCCCATCGTGCGCACCCTGGCACCTTTTGTTGCCGGCATCGGCAATATGCACTACCGCACCTTTGCCGTCTACAACGTTACCGGCGCAATTACCTGGATCGTCCTTTTCGTCGGCGGCGGCTATATTTTTGGTAATATGCCCTGGGTCAAAAACAACTTCTCCCATGTTACTTTAGGCATCATCCTATTTTCGCTGCTGCCTATTTTTTACGAAACACACCTTAAAGGCTGGATGGCCAAAGGACGCAAAAAGAAGTAAAGGAAGTGCGGACTATGTATTATTTTACCAGCGACTATACCGAAGGCGGCACCCCCGAGATCCTGGCGGCACTGTCGGCCACTAATTTTGAGCAGACCGGCGGCTATGGCATCGACCCTTACTGCGAAGCAGCGGCGCTGCTGATCAAAAAAGAATGCGGCCGCAGCGACATCGACGTCCACTTTATGGTGGGCGGCACCCAAACCAACCTTAACATCATCTGCGCGGCCCTGCGCCCCTTCCATGGGGTCTATGGCACCGTGCAGAGCCATATCAACACCCACGAAGCCGGGGCTATCGAGCGTACCGGCCACAAAGTGCTTGACCTGCCCACCACCGACGGCAAAATAACTGCTGCCATGGTACGCGAGCAGCACGAGCTGTACCTTAACGACCCCAGCCGCGAGCACCTGGTGCAGCCTAAAATGGTCTACATCTCCCAGCCTACCGAGATCGGGTCCCTGTACCATAAGGCCGAGCTGGAAGAACTATACGCCGTCTGCCAGCAGTACGGCCTGTACCTGTTTATCGACGGCGCCCGTTTAGGCTATGGCCTGACGGCACCCGACAACGACCTGACAATGGCCGACATCACTAATAACTGCGATGTGTTCTGCATCGGCGGCACCAAATGCGGCGCTCTTTTTGGCGAAGCAGCCGTCATCGTCAACCCAGCCATCAAGCCCGACTTCCGCACCATTATGAAGCAGGGCGGCGCCGTGCTGGCCAAAGGACGTTTGCTGGGATTGCAGTTTGAAGCCCTATTTACCGATGGGCTGTATTACAAGATCTGCCGCCACGGCATCAAGCTGGCCATGCAAATCAAAGCAGCCGTGCAGGAACGGGGCCTGGAATTCCTTACCGATTCCACCACCAACCAGCAATTCATCATCTTCCCCCAGGCCATGTACGATGAGCTGAGCAAGCACTTCGTTTTGGCACCCTGGGAAAAAATGAGTGGCGACCGTATCGCAGCCCGCATTTGTACCAGTTGGGCTACCGACGCTTCCCAGGTCGACAAGCTGTGCCAATTGATCAGACAGTTATAAAAAAATACAACCGACAAACAAAACCCTTACAACACTAGTGCTGTAAGGGTTTATTTTTGCGTTTATTCACTTTCCGCTTTGGTGATCTGCGACATAAAGGGCTCGTTTTCAAGTTCAGCGCTATAGATGACGCAGTTATTTTTACCACGTTTCTTCGCTTCGTACAAAGCCTTATCAGCCTTACACAGCAGTGTTTCCTCATCCCTGCCGTCAGCAGGGTAAAAGGCTACGCCCACCGAAACGGACAGGGGCACCTGTACATCGGCTTCATGGCCCACTTTTTTGATAGCATGACGCAAATCATCAGCCTTCATCAGAGGCAGCTCCTGGTCTTTGATATTACGCATAATGATCAAAAATTCGTCGCCGCCAATACGGCAAATAATATCGTCGCTGCGGAACTGTTTATTGATCTCACCGGCGATACGGCACAAAACCTCGTCACCGAAAAGATGGCCGTGCCTGTCGTTGACCATTTTAAAATTATCTACGTCCAAAAACATCACTGCGGCCTTTTCCTGTGAAAGCTCGTCCAGCATTTCCCACAGCCGCCGCTGACCGTAAGCACGGTTGCCCAGCTGCGTCAGCGTGTCGCTTTCAGCCTGCTTTTTCCACTGTCCTATCTCACGCTTCATTTTGTCGATACTGAACAAACGGCCGACTAAACTCAGCATCACGCCCGAGCGCTCCCAATCCCAGATGGAATTGACGTGCAAGCGGTACCACCGTTCCTCACCCAGTTTATTGATCAGCCGCACGTCCCTGATATAGCCGGGATTGTTTTCACTCAAAGTACTGTGCAGACTCTGCAGCATTGCCAGATCCTGCCTTACGATATGCACATCGTTACTTAAATACGCACGGGCATTATTGATAAGGCACTCTTCTCCAAAAGTATTTTTATATTCGTCCGAAAAGGTGATCGTATCCTTGCTGACGTCGAAATCAAAAAAGATATCGCCGCTCATGGCAAACAACGCCTTCTGTTTTTCGCGTTCCAATTCCAGCAGCCGTGCGATCCGGCTGTTTTTATCCATATCACAGCTGTAGCATTTTTTACCGTTCAGCCGCTCCAGGTGCGGATGCTGATAATGATAGACCACTGCGGGCAGTCCGTCGTCCGACTGCAGGATATCCGGCAGGATCGGCGCTATCTTTAAAAAACACTGCAGCAGCTCGGGATTGAACATACCGCACTTACCCGCTTCGATCATCTGCACCGATTCCTCGTGGGAAAAAGCGCCTTTGTAGCAGCGCACGCTGGTAAGGGCGTCATAACAGTCAGCCAGAGAAAATATCTGGGCGTAGATGGGTATCTCTTTGCCGATCAAACCGTCGGGATAACCGCTGCCGTCCCATTTTTCGTGGTGCCAACGACAGATATTGTAATGATAACGGTATTGTTCCTGATTTTGCTTTAAGCTGTCGATACTCTCTAAAATATCGCAGCCGTACAAAGTGTGCTCCTTCATAACGGCAAACTCGTCTTCCGTAAGCTTGCCCGGCTTATTCAAAATATAATCGGGAATAGCGATCTTACCAATATCGTGCAGGGCTGCCGCCATGGAAATATCTTCGATAGTCTTATCCGGCAGTCTGTATTCTGGGCTTTGCCGACCCATCTCCTTCAGCATGATCTTGGTCAGCTGGCGGATGCGCTGGACGTGCTGGCCCGACTCGCAGTCGCGGAACTCGACGATAGTGCTTAAGGTATCGATCATAGCCACGTTAAAGTTACGCAGCTGCTCGTTCTGCTTCTCGATCTTGTTAATCTGCTCCTGTACCAGCTTCTCCAGCTTATAACGGTAGCGGTACAGCTCGATGATATTATTTACGCGCTGACAAATATTATCAGGGTTGAATGGTTTTAAAATAACGTCGACTACGCCTAAGCGGAAGCCCTTCGAGATCTCGTCATTAGACGATTCGGCGGTGATCAGGAAAATAGGCGTCTTTTCAGTCAGCCCTTTAGCGTTCATGATCTCCAAAGCTTCCAGCCCGTTCATCACAGGCATCACGATATCCATCAAAACGATGGCGATCTCGTCATGATATTTCTCCATCAATTCGACCGAAGTTTTGCCATTATCTGCTTCTAATATTTCATAATCGCCTGCGAAAAGCTCGCACAGTATCGCCCGGTTGAGCTCCACATCATCGACGATCAGAATTTTATCTTTTTGTCTTTCCAAGCTTACGTGCCTCCTTTGGGGGCAGCCGACCTAACAGTTAGCCTGGCCGAACTGTAAAATCACTAACATTTTATATAATACTATATGTAATATTATATTATTTTTTACAGTTTAGACAATAAAAAATTCTTAATGCAAATAAGGCATCAGTGTTTTCTTAATGATTTTTGTAAATCACGCACCTGCTGCTGCCACTCTTCGCGATAGGCACCGCCGCCCTGGGCAAAGCTTTGCGAGCCTCCGCCCTTGCCGCCGAACAGCTCTCCTGCCAGCTGGCAAAGCACCCGGCAATCAGCCCCGGTTCCACTGCCGCAGCCCAGCACATAATTCACCCGCTCACCGCTGCGGTAGACTACGGCGGCTACAGTCCGTTCACCCGCCAGCAATTTGTTCAGCAGCAGCTTGGCATCGGCAGCGCTGCAATCCTCCTGCGCCACCGCTACATATTTTATGCCATCCTCGTCCGTATCAGCCTGCGCCAAAATCTGCGGCGCCAATAGTTCGTACAGTCTGGCAGTCTGCACTTTCAGCCGTTCGCCCTGAGCGGCCAGCTCTTCCTGCAATTTGCTGATTCCCTGAGGCACGTTTTCCGGCTTCATCGACAGCAAATGCCCCGCCTGCCAAATATACTCATTCTTGCTGCGCGCGTCCTCCAGCGCCCAGCGGCCACACAAAAATTCTACCCGGCTGCCGTCCTTATGGTGATAGTAGCGGTTGATGCGCACCAATCCCACCATCCCCGTGCGGGTAGGATGCGTGCCGCAGCAGGTGCAAATATCGCCGCCCTCAACGGTCACGATACGCAGCGTGCCCGTCAGCTTTTCATTCTTTTTACGCATCACCAGCTGGGGCAATGCCGTATGGGGCAGATAGCTGACAGTGATCGGCTTGTCCTCCCAAATTTCTTCGTTCGTATAATCCTCGGCTCGGGCCAGCTCGGCCGCCGTCAGTTCTTTGTCCAGGTCGATAGTCACCAGCCGCTCACCCATATGAAAACCCACGTTATTAGCGCCAAACAGTTTCCACACCGCGTGGGAAAGAATGTGCTCACCGGCATGCTGCTGCATATGGTCCAACCGGGCTTGCCAGTCCAGCACCGCCTCCACCTGCGCACCTACGTCCAGCGGTTGCTCGCAGTAGTGGATAACGTCGCCGTCACGTTCGGCAGCATAAGTCATTTTTGTGCCGCCCAAGGTGCCACGGTCACTCAGCTGGCCCCCTCCTTCAGGAAAAAACACCGTCCTGTCCAGCACCACGGCAAAGCCCTTTTTAGCTTCAGTGCAGCTCTTTACCGTCGCCGTGCAGCTGCGCAGCAGCGAATCCTGCTCATATAATTTTTCCGTCATTTTAAAACCCCTCACTAAAACAAATTTATATTTTTATTATAACACCGCTGCCGCCAACGGTTAAGCCCTCTTAGCTAATGTTTTCTTTAACCTATACTTTGTGTTATAATGTGAACATTATTGAAAGATAATTTGTTCACAGAAATACCAAAGGAGCAAGCAATGTATAAATATATCCTCTTCGATTTAGACGGCACCCTCACCGACTCTGCCCCCGGCATCATCCGCTGCGTACAGTACGCCCTGGAAAAATGCGGCAAAGGCAGCTGGGACGCCGCCGACCTGTTTCGCTTCATCGGCCCGCCGCTGACAGAATCTTTCCAAAAATTCTGCGGTATGACCGCCGCAGAAGCCGACACCGGTCTTGAATATTACCGCGAGCGCTTTGCCCGCGTCGGTATGTACGAAAACTCAGTCTATGGCGGTGTGCCAGAATTGCTGCAAACCCTGCGGCAGGCAAATAAAACCCTTGCTGTCGCTACCAGCAAGCCGCAGCTTTATGCCGAAAAGATCCTGGAACATTTTGGCCTCGCCAACTATTTCGTTACCATTGCCGGCCCCGGCTTCAACGGCGAACTGCCCACCAAGGCCGACGTTATCACCGAAGTACTGAGCCGCCTGGACGTAGCAGGCAGCGCCAAAGCCAGCGCCGTCATGCTGGGTGACCGCGAGCACGACGCCATCGGTGCCCAGCAAAACGGTATCGAAGTTTTCGGCGCCGGCTATGGCTACAGCGCACCCGGCGAACTGGCAGCGGCAGGCATCAGCAAAATAGCCGCCCAACCAACAGATTTTGCCAGATTTTTATTAAAATAAACCACTAAACACCAACAGCCCGACGCAAATGCGTCGGGCTGTTTTATCATTACTTTAAATTTTGATTTTTAATCCAGGCTCATTGCAGCCAGTGCTCCAACACTTCTGTCATGCGTTCGATGCTGATGGGCTTGCTTAAATGCTCGTTCATACCGACCTGCTGCGCCATACGGATATCCGACGAAAAAGCGTCGGCAGTCATGGCCACTATAGGTATCTGCCTTGCGTCCGGGCGCTCCAGCTTGCGAATGGCCTTCGTCGCTTCGTAACCGTTCATTACCGGCATCCGCACGTCCATAAAGATCATGGCATAAGTACCCGGCGCGGCAACGGCAAACATTTCCAGCGCCTGCTGACCGTTTTGGGCTCCCGTACAGCAAACGCCCAAACTATGCAAAAACTCCTGGGCGATCTCCATATTCAAATCATTGTCTTCTACTACCAACACCCGGTGCCCGCTAAAATCGCAGTTGCGGGGCGCTTTGGCTTCCGGCAGCTGCTTCTTTTCGTCCTCACGCAACCAGCGCAGGGGCAGCGATACAGTAAATACCGCGCCGCCCTCGGGGCATTGTCAGCCTCGATAGTGCCGCCCATCAGGTTGGTCAAATTCTTACAGATGGCCAGCCCCAATCCCGTACCTTCGATCTTACTGGTGCGGCTGTCGCCACCCCGCTCGAACATGTCAAATATCTTCGGCAGCAAAGCCTGCGCGATGCCCGGCCCGTTATCGCTGATAATAAAGCTGTAGTGGGCGTGCTGCTCTAAAAGCGCAGGCAGTTCCCGCACTACGCAGCTGATCACGCCGCCCTCAGGCGTATATTTAACGGCGTTGCCGATGATATTCAGCAGTATCTGCTTGATATGCGTACTATCGGCGGCAACATACAAATGCTCCAGCCCGTCCAGCCGCAGCTCTACCTGCTGCTGCTTTTTGGCCGCTATAGGCCGCACCATATTCAAAACATTTTCCAAAAGCTCGGGCAAAAACAACTCATCTTCCGACAGGCTCACCTTGCCGCTTTCGATTTTGGACATATTCAGAACTCCGTTGATCAGCTCCAGCAAATGTTCGGAGCTGGAACCTATTTTTTCCAGGCAGTCCAGCACCCTGTCCCTGTCAGCGATATTTTGCCGGGCGATAGTCGTCATGCCGATAATGGCGTTCATGGGCGTGCGGATATCGTGGCTCATTTTCGATAAAAAGACGCTTTTGGCCTCGCTGGCACTGTGGGCCGCTACCAAAGCATCCTTCAGCGCCTGCTTCTGCTCCATTTCCCGGCGACGTTCCTCGTCGATAAAACGGGCCACAAAAATCGCCTGCTGTTTTTTCGAACCGCTAAAATCCGGCAGATAAGACGCCATTACCTGGATCCATTTATAGATGCCGCCGTCCTTGCGGCGCAGCTCCATTTCCAGCGTATCGCCGTTCTTGGTCAGCAGCCGACGCATCTCGTTCAAACTAAAACGCAGCTTGAACTTGTGCCAGTCCTCGCGCAGTACCACGTCACGGGTATGCAGCAAAAATTCCTCGCAGGTGCCGTTATAGGGATAATCCACGCATTGCTGCCCGGTCAGTTCTACAAAACGGTAGGTACCCGCATCCAAATCAAAGTGCACTACCGCGTAATAAATATCGCCCAACACATAATTGATCTCGTAATTCAGGCTCTCCACCTGCTGCTTTTCCTGCTGCAAACGTTTCCAGGCCTCGATATTGCGCATAGTTCCAACTACACGTACCGGCCGTCCCTGCTCGTACACGGCCGTAGCCTGCACCAGATACCAGCTGTGCACGCTGCTGTTATCCATATGACGGCGCAGCTTCAGCTCCACCGGCTCTTCGCCGCCTTTACCCAACAGCAGCTGCCGCCAGGCACTGCGGTGCACATAATCTACCAGATTTTCCTGTTCCAGCACGTTCAGATAATCGGGCACATAGCTTTTGCCGCTTTCGAGGCCGGCGCTACCCGCCATACCCCACGAATACATGCTGTCCTGTGCGATGTCGTATTCAAACAGCAGGTCCATACTGGACTCCATCGCAACCCGGTAACGCTCTTTCTCGGCATGCAGACGGCGTTCCATATCCTTGCGGACGGTAATGTCACGCATAAAACAGCCGCAGTAACCGTGCAGCGGCTGGTAGCAGTCTACCGACAAATATTTTTTGACGGCCTGGCTGTAATCCTCTATGGTCTGCGTTACACCCTCCAGGGCGGTTTTAGCGTAGATATGCAGCCATTTATCATCGGTCTCCTCAAAAATATCATAAAAAGACATGCCCAGCAGATAATTTTTTTCGGTCAAGCCTAATACATTCGCGCAGGCATTATTGGCATACACAAAAATAAAATCCTGCGGCCTGCCCTGCTCATCTGCCTCCATACGCAGCACATATACCGGCAGGGGCAACCGGTCAAACTGTATCATCATCCCCCGCTGGGTCGATGCAAAGTCGCTATTGAATTGTTTTACAAGAAGCTCTTTTTCCAAGCTCGCTCACCCTTCTGCGTCAAGTCCGGTTTCATTTTGCAGCGTGTCCGTACAAAAACCTGTCTACGATTAGGTCAGCCAGCTCCTCGTCGGTAAAATCAGGCTGCCCTACATAATGCAGCACCGACATGGTCACCCCGCCAAACAAATGGTGCGACGTGATCGTGGGCTGCCCCAGTTTCATAAAGCCGCTTTCCATTGCTTCCTTAATGATCGCGATCAGACACTGTACCTGTTCCTTGATCAGGTCACGGTAGCGGCAGAGACGTTGGTATTCAGCCTCAGGCAAAGTATCGCCGTACAGCGAACTCATTTCCCACGAGCCGTCGTTTAAGATGATCGGATGGAAACCCCGCTGGTTGCCGCTCACCTCATACCACAAAATACGGTACAGGTCCTTATTATCCTGCAAAAACGGCAGCAGCTCCAGCATATAATCCCTGATCTTCTCCGGGGTCGTCTTTTGAGATTCGACCACGGCCCACAGCCGTTCTAAAAAGGGATTGATCTTGCCTGCCACCAGCGTGTAAAAAAGATTGTCTTTATTGCCGAAATATTTATAGACCGTACCTTTACCGGTATCAGCAAGCGCAATGATCTCATCCAGGGTCGCCTGCACGTAACCACGGCGGCTGAAAACATCCTCGGCCGCCAGCAGTATCCTTTGATCTTTCGGTAAAGCCTTGTCTATTTCGCGCATAAAGCAAACTTCCCTTCAATGAATATTTTTTCCTGTTTTCTTTATTAATTATATTTTCTATATATATATATTATAAATTGTTTAGCCGAACTTTACAAATCCAACTGCCTTAAGCCGATAAATTTCGCAAATTTATTTTTTTCACAATTTAGGGGGTTTATATCGCCGACGCTTTCCTATATAATAGAATTGAAATCACCAGAAGGCAATGTTTATTTTTTAAAAATCATTTTTATACCGCTCACAGCGGACAGGTTAAAGAAAGAAGGAGGTCGCGATTATGAGTCTGAAGGTCTATACCAATCGCTGCAAAGGCTGCGGGATCTGCGTGGCATTTTGCCCTAAACAGGTTTTGGCGATCAGCGAGATCGAAAAAGTAGAGGTGGTCGCCGAGGATAAATGTATCCAATGCGGCCAGTGCGAAACACGCTGCCCTGACTTTGCGATTTTTGTAGAAAAGTAAAACGGAGGAGTTGAAATCATGTCCAAAATCCTTTTGTTACAAGGCAACCAGGCAGTAGTCGAAGGCGCCATCGCTGCCGGTGTAAAATTTTTCGGCGGATATCCTATCACGCCGTCTACCGAAGTGGCTGAATCTTTGGCTGAACGCCTGCCTCTCGTTGGCGGCAAATTTATCCAGATGGAAGACGAGATCGCTTCCATGGGTTCCATTATCGGCGCAGCCCTGACCGGCAAAAAAGTTATGACCGCTACCAGCGGACCCGGCTTTTCTTTAAAACAGGAGCTGATCGGCTATGCCTGCATGGCTGAAGTACCGCTCGTCATCGTTAACGTACAGCGCGTCGGTCCTTCTACCGGCCAGCCTACCTCTCCGTCCCAGGGCGACATCATGCAGGCCCGCTGGGGCACACACGGCGACCACTGGCTGATCGCACTGACCCCGGCCAGCGTGCCCGAATGCTTTGAACTTACCCTGCGCGCTTACGCGCTCAGCGAAAAATATCGTGTGCCCGTTATCCTTCTGATGGATGAAGTTATCGGCCACATGCGCGAAAAAATCGAACTGCCCGACGACTACAGCGAGATCCCGCAGGCCGATCGCAAGCAGCCCGACTGCAAACCGGAAGACTTTAAGGCTTATGCGACCGACGAGAGCCTGGTGCCCGCCATGCCTGCTTTTGGCAGCGGCTACCGCTGGCATGTCACCGGCCTGGTCCACGACGAGACCGGTTTCCCCAAAGGCACTCCGGCAGCTACTTTGGAAGCTACCAACCGTCAGCACGACAAATTATATAAACATTTGGACGACATCGTACAGGTGGAAAACTACAAGATGGAAGACGCTGAATACGCAGTCATCGCTTTTGGCGGCGGCGCGCGTACCGCTTACGAAGCCATCGATATGGCCCGCAAGGAAGGCCTTAAGGTCGGCCTGATGCGCCCGATCACTATTTGGCCGCTGGCTGATAAACAGATCAAAGAACTGGCCTCCAAGGTCAAAGGCATTTTGGTCCACGAGCTGAACTACGGCCAGTACGTTTTGGAAGTAGAGCGCGTAGTAGCAGGCCAGGTGCCCGTTTCGCTGTATGCCAAATACGACAACGAACCGGCTACTCCGGCGCAGCTTTTAGCTGAGATCAAAAAGGCTATGGCCTAAGAAGGAGAGGAGATTTGATTATGAACATGGAAGCAATGATCGATAAATATTTCCGTCCGGGCCGCCTGCCTCATATCTGGTGCCCCGGCTGCGGCAACGGCGTCGTTACCGGCACTATTGTCAAAGCAGTTGCCAAACTGGATCTGGACAAAGATAAAGTAGCGGTTATTTCCGGCATCGGCTGCTCCAGTCGTGCCTCCGGTTATTTAGATTTTAACACCGTCCATTCGGCCCATGGCCGCGCTTTGCCGGTAGCTACCGGCGTTAAACTGGCCGACCCCGGCCTGACGGTGATCGTAGTTACAGGCGACGGCGACGCTACCGCTATCGGCGGCAACCACTTGATCCACGCCGCCCGCCGCAACATCGACATGACGGTAGTTTTGTACAATAACAGCATTTACGGTATGACTGGCGGCCAGTATTCGCCTTTGACCCCAACGGGCTCCAAAGCGACCACCGCCCCCTATAACAATATCGAGCCTGATTTTAACATTGCGGAACTGGTAAAAGCAGCAGGCGCAACCTTCGTTGCCCGCGGCACCACTTTCCACGCCCAAATTTTAGCCGACCTGATCGCTAAAGGCATCGAGCACAAAGGCTTCAGCCTGATCGAGGCCGTAACGGCCTGCCCCATCTCCTTCGGACGCCAAAACAAAATGGGCGGCCCGGCCGACATGATGAAATGGCAGCGCGACCACGCAGTACCGCTGGCAGCCTGGGATAAAATGACCGACGAACAAAAAGCTGGCAAATTCCCCATCGGCGTACTGTATCAGGTTGAAGGCAGACAAGAATACACGGCAGCCTACGACGAGCTGATCGCCAGAGCGCAGGGAGGTAAATAATTATGAAACAGGAATTACGTTTATCCGGCACCGGCGGCCAGGGCCTCATTACAGCCGGTATCATCCTGGCAGAAGCAGCGCTTTTAGACGGCAAGTTGGCTATCCAGTCCCAGTCCTATGGCCCGGAAGCCAGAGGCGGCGCCTCTAAAGCCGAGGTCATCATCTCCGACGAAGCTATCCACTTCCCGAAAGTAACTGACCCGAACCTGCTGCTGGCTATGAGTCAGGAAGCAGCTACCAAATATTCACACGACCTGACGGCTGACAGCATCATGGTCACCGACAGCCTTTTTGTCAGCGACGTACCCAAATTCGGCGGCAAGGTTTACGAGCTGCCCATCACCCACAGCGCTAAAGAAGTGCTTGGCAAAGCCCTTTTCGCCAATATCATCGCTTTAGGCGCGCTGGTAAAGCTTACCGGCATCGTCAGTGAGGAATCGCTGGTCAAAGCCGTGCTGAACCGGGTACCCAAAGGCACCGAGGAGAAAAACAAACAGGCTTTGCAGGTCGGCATGGACCTGATCAAATAATTTGCAAACTGATACCCTGCGCCTTGTGGTGCAGGGTATTTTTTACTTACAAAGCCCGCCCCAAATATGCTATAGTATAAATAACAAACAAAGGACGAGGTATTTATTTATGCTTATGCAACATATCGAAACCGCCCGTGCCGAAGACGATATCATCACCGACCTGGCCTTTACCGGCGAGCAGCTAACGGGCTCCGACCTGAGCAGACTGCACCTGCACCGGGTCAGCTTCAGCAAATGCCGCTTCACCAAATGCGATTTTACATCCACACGCTTTTTAAGCGTCACCTTTAAAAACTGTGATTTTGCCAACTGCTCCTTTAGCGACAGCTTTTGGAAGCAGTCCACTATCGACGACTGCAAGGGCAACGGCGCCGACCTTTCCCAAAGCACCTGCAAAGAAATGACGCTGCAAAGCAGCTGCTTCGACTACGCCAATTTTTCCAAATCCCAGTGGGACAGCGCCGTTATCAGCGGCTGCTCCTTTAAAGAATCCTTCTGGTCAGAGGTACGTTTTAAAAAACTGCGGCTGGAAAAAGCTGTTTTCAGCGGCGCCGATTTCTTTAAAACCTCGCTTAAAGACGTGGATTTTTCGGACTGCAAGATCGACGGCATCATGGTTTCAGAAACCTTTAAAGAACTGCGTGGCGCTAAGATCAACTTTGTGCAGTGCAGCGAGATCGCCAGACTGCTGGGCATCAAAATCATCTGACCGCTCTACTGGCAAAAAACTAAAGTAAAACCTTAAAACACTGCTGCCTTTGGCAACAGTGTTTTATTATTTGCACTTTTTTCCTGCTTTGAAAATATTCTTAATTTTCTGTTGCTTTTATTTTATATATTATTGTAAAAATGTTATAATTTTTATATAAGACTTACAATTTTCTTTCTTTCCCAAAGGAGGCCGCCTATGGAACGCCACTTAAATTACCTTGACTATCAGAACATTATCAACGCCATCCCGGGTGGCGTTGCCGTCTATAAAGTCTCAGATATTTTTGAGACCGTCTACTATTCCGACGGCGTGCCTGAGCTGTGCGGCTATACCAGCGCCGAATACGACCAGCTGATCAAGCAGGACGCTGCCAATATGACCTATCACGAGGATACGGAAATGGTCATCGCCAATGCCAGAAAAGCTCTGGCCGCCGATACGGCCGCCAACTTTGAATTTCGCAAGCAGCACCGGGACGGACATATCGTCTGGGTCAACGTCTACGCCAAAAAGATCGGCGAAAAAGACGGTTATCCGTTGCTTCAATGCGTTTTTCATAATATCTCGGCCTTTAAGCAGGCTCAGGAAGAACTGGACCACATCATTAATTCCATTCCCGGCGGCATTGCCGCCTACGACCTTACCTCGCTCAACCGGCCCCATCTGATTCTTTGCTCCGATGGCATCGCACCCCTCTTAGGCTACGATAACCGGCAGGAGCTTTACGAATACTGCTCCGACCCCTGGTCCACCATCTTCAAAGATGATTATCAGCGCGTTCGCAACGCCTACGATCAAATGCAGCAGCACGGCGGCGCGTTCAACATCGCCTATCGCATCATCAAAAAAGACGGTTCCCTGGACTGGGTGCATCTTGACGGCAAGATCGTGGACGGCATTTTGTATATCGTGCTGGCGGGTATGTCGGAAGAAGCCAAGCTGTTCCAGCAGATCATCAACGAAACTGCCCACGGCATCTACGTCGTCGATAAAAACAACTACGACCTGCTGTATTACAACGAAAATATGCCCCTGTTTTTACAGGATAAAACCAATGTTTTGGGTGAAAAATGTTACTCGGCCCTGCGCGGCAATAAGCAGCCCTGTGACCACTGCCCGTTAAAACAGCAGCAAGACAGCGGCAAGCCGCTTGATTTTCAGCGCGCTGATGGCAGAAGCTTTGAGATCACTACCCGCCCCATCCAGTGGAACGGGCTGAACGCCTGCACCCTCTTTGTCAACGACGTGACCGACAGGCTGGACTCTATCCGCAAAGCCCAACGGCTGGAGCAATTTTACCAGACACTGGTCCGCAACCTGCCCGGCGGCATCGCCGTAATGCGGTTCGATACGGAAAAAAATCTTCTGCTGCCCGAATATCTTTCTGAAAGCTTCGCTGCTATGACGGGCGTGACGCTGGCAGAAGCCTATGAAATGTACCGCAACGACGCTACAGCAGGCGTCCATCCCGACGATATAGATTATGCTGTCAGCACGCTGCACCAACGACTTAACAATAACCTTGATACCTGCGAGAGCATCTACCGCCTGCGTAAGGGCGACGGCAGCTACATCTGGGTCAAAAACGATTCTTCGCTGCTGCTCAGCGACAATTATACCCCTGTCATCTATGCTATCTACACGGATGTTACCAGGGATATTGAAGCTCAAGACAGACTGCGCCAAAAATACAACGACGTACTGTTCCGCCAGCAGAACTATCCGCTGGCTAACGAGATCCTCAGTGGCTACTGCAATATCACCGCTAACAAGATCATCCGTATTTATGATAAAACCGGCTGTAATGTTTTGGAACGTTTTGGCAGCGCCAGACAGGACTTTTTTCAGGGCCTGTCCTCACTGATCGAAGCCGAAAACGAGCGTGACCATTTCCTTGCCTGCTTCCTCAACGAGCCCCTGCTGGCCAAATTCGCCGCAGGCATCACCCAGCAGGAGGTAGAATGTTTCGTCCGCCTGCCGGGTGAAGATAACGGCCGTTATTTAAAATGCGTCATCAATATGCTGGAAGCACCAGATAACGGTGACATCATCGGCGTTCTTTCTGTAGTCGATCTGACCAGTGAACGGATCAGCGAAAAAATATCGCAGCATCTGGCCCACGCCCATTATGACTTTATTGCGGCCTGCGACCTGAGCACCGACCGCTACCGCCTGATGTACAGCAACAGTAATGCCACACTGCTGCCGCCGGAAGAGGGGCGTTACAGCGAAAGCCACCTGACCTTCTCCCAGCAGTTCACAGTACCGAAGGACAGGGAGCTCTGCGCCCAAATGCTCGATCCCGCCTACGTCAAAGAGCGCCTCAGCCAGGAAGGCTCTTATTCCTTCCACTATTCACTGCGCGCTGACGACGGCAAGATCTACACCAAAAATATAATTGTCTTTCTGATCGATGCGCGGATGCACAAGTTTGGCCTGGCCCGCGCCGACATCACCGAATATGTGCGCGAGCAGCGTGCGCTGCTCAATACGCTGGCCTATACCTTCGAACAGCTGACGCTGATCGACCTGACCACGGAAGAATATACCATCTACTCCCGCCAGTAATCTGCCGCCGGAAAAAGGCCCCTGCGGCGATGCTATCTACAACAAAGTTACAGCGCCCTATGTCAGAGCCGATGACACACAAACAGTGGCCGCCTGTTTTGAGATCGGCAGCATCCTCAGCCAGCTGAACCAAAACCCGCAGGGTTACGACCTGACCCTGCCCTATGACTGTGGTGACGGCGAACTGAAACATAAGCAGATCAACGTCCTTTGGGGCGATGAAGATCACCAAACCATCTGTATGGTACGCTGCGACGTTACCCACATCGTCAACGCCGAGCAAAGCCAACGGCAGGTGCTGGAAAACGCCCTGACGCTGGCACAGGAAGCCAACCGGGCCAAAACAGAATTTCTTTCGGCCATGAGCCACGACATTCGTACGCCTATGAACGCTATCATCGGCATGACCGATCTGGCACTGGATACCGAAGGTAAAAGCCCGGAACTGACAGAATATCTGGGCATCATCAAAAACTCATCCCTGCATCTTTTAACGCTCATCAACGACATCCTCGATATGAGCCGCATCGAAAAGGGACAGCTGACCCTGGAACAGACCTCATTTGACCTGGCGACCGAGATAGATAACTTTTGCAGCCGCTACCAGCTGCTGATGGATAAAAAACAGCTCCACTTCAAACATTCCGTAGAGTTGCGACATAACAGCTGCATCGGCGACGCTGCCCAGCTGCAGCGCATTTGGGACAATCTTCTCGGCAATGCCTGCAAGTTCACGCCCTCCGGCGGTACCGTTGGCTTCGAAGTACGCGAGCTGCCGCCTAAAAGCAGTAAGATCGGCTGGTACCAGTTCGTTATCAGCGATACGGGCATAGGCATCGACCGCGACAGCCTGCCCATGCTTTTTGACCCCTTCTACCGTTCCCATTCCGTCATCGACAAGCATATCGAAGGCTCGGGCCTGGGCTTGTCCATCGTCAAAAACATTGTTGATTACAAGGGCGGTACCATTACTGTAGCCAGCTCGCCCGGCGAAGGCACCACCTTTACCGTGACTGTGCCGCTGCACTTTGATATGGAGCCGGGCCAGCAGGACGAAAGCCTGACCGGCGCGGCAGCCGCTGCCAACTTTGATTTCAGCGGCCTGACCTTCCTCTTAGTGGAAGACCACCCCATCAACCAGATGGTGGCCGAGCTGATCCTTGAAAAAACAGGGGCGGCCGTAGTCATCGCCGCTAACGGTGCCGACGGCGTAGAAAAATTTACTGCTGCCCCACCGGGCACCTTCGCCGCCATCCTGATGGATATCCAGATGCCGGTAATGAACGGCTACGAAGCGGCTCTGGCTATTCGCGCCAGCAGGCTGCCCCAGTCGCAGAGCGTGCCCATCATCGCCATGACGGCCAATGCTTTTGCCGAGGACATCAAAAACTCGCTGGCATCGGGCATGAACGCTCACATCGCCAAACCCATCGACCCTCAGAAGCTGTATGAAACACTGGCTGAATACCTGTGAGCGTAAAAGCTGCAATATAAAATAAGACCACAAAATAACAAAAACCCCTGTTACGTTGAACAACGTAACAGGGGTTTATTTTTTTACTGCGTTAATAGCGTTTGGCCCAACTCCACACTTCCCGTGTCAGCCAGATAAAAAAGACACCGGAAAAATCAAGGATCACATCGGTGACCAAAGCGCTGCGCCCAGACGCATGCAGCTGGATATATTCATCGGTAACGGCCACGGCCAACCCTAAAAACAGGATGTACCCGGTCGCCGTGCGGTGACTGACGCCAAAAGCGCTGTACACGTTGCAGAGGATGACGCCCAGCAGGGCGAACTCCAAAAAGTGCGCCACCTTGCGGATATTATAATCCAGGTTCTGCTGCGGCACGTCCAGGCCGAACCATTTGCCCATCCCCGTCAATATCGAACCGACCAGCTGGCTGGCCTTGTGGGATTCTGACGCAGGCATGGACGAATTATAGAAAATAAAAGCTACGAAAACGACCAGTAACAGCAGCCATAAAAATCTTCTCACGGTCTTACTTACCTCGCCTTATAAATTTCTGCAGAGCGTATCCATGACCATCATATTGCTGACTACGCCAATGCCGCCCGGCACCGGGGTAAAAGCTTTGGCCTTTACGGCTACAGCCGGGTCAACATCGCCCACCAGACCGCCTTCTACAGCGTTGATGCCCACATCGACTATGACCACGCCTTTTTTAACCATCTCCGGCTTGATAAAGGCCGGGATACCTACAGCGGCTACGATCACGTCGGCACTTTGCAGAATAGTTTCGATATCTTTAGTTTTGGAATGGCAGATGGTAACGGTAGCGTGCTCTTGCAGCATCAGCATCGCCACAGGCTTGCCCACCACATTGCTGCGGCCAACCACTACCACGTTTTTACCCTTCAGCTTGATGCCGTAATGCTCTAAAGTGGCCATACAAGCTCTCGGGGTGCAGGCAGCCCATTTACTGCGGCCGCAAAAAACCTCGCCGATATTTTTCGGGTTCAGGCAATCCACGTCCTTATTCACGGTGATCAGCGAGCTGACAGCCGCGCCGTCGATATGCTTCGGCATCGGCATCATAGGGATCACGCCGGTCACATAGCGGTTGTGGTTCAGCTTTCTGATCGTCGCGATCACTTCCTCCTGAGTAGTTTCAGCAGGCAGCTCAAACAGCTTAGCCTCGCCGCCCAGTCCTTCCACCAGCTTTACTAACCGCTCTTTGTAAACATGGGAAGCCGGGTCGTCGCCGACAATGACGATGGCCAGAATGACCTTCACGCCGCGGGCGTTAGATGCGGCGATCTTGGCGGTAATGATCTCTCTATATGCGTCGGCAACGGGTTTGCCTTTCATCAACAAAGTTTCCATTGCTATAAATCTCCTTAAAACAAGCCGCTGATGACACCGTCATCGCTGACATCGATTTTCTCGGCTGCCGGTACTTTCGGCAGGCCGGGCATAGTCATGATATCGCCGGTCAAAACTACTACGAAACCAGCGCCGGCGGAAATGCGGCAATTTTTGATCGTCATGGTAAAACCACTGGGGCGGCCCAGCAGTGCCGGATCGTCCGAGAAGGAATACTGAGTCTTGGCCATACAGATGGGCAGATTGCCGTAGCCCAGGCTTTCAAAATCCTTCAAAGCAGTTTCAGCCTCTTTAGCATAAACCACGTCCTTAGCGCCGTAGATCTCACGGGCCACGGTGGCGATCTTTTCTTTCAGGGACAGTTCGGAAGCGTAGATAGGTGCGAAAGCCGCCTGGCCGCTTTCTGCCAGCGCTACTACTTCTTTAGCCAGCTCTACGCCGCCGTCGCCGCCTTTGGCGAAAACGTCGGACAGTGCTACATTAACGCCGTGGGCTGCGCAGTGAGCGCGAACGGCTTCCAGTTCCTCGGCAGTATCCTGCGCGAAAATATTGATAGCGACTACCAACGGCAGGCCAAACTTTTTAATGTTCTCGATATGTTTTTCCAAATTGACGATGCCTTTTTTCACCGCTTCCACATTAGGGATGGTCAGTTCGGTCTTGGGCACGCCGCCGTGCATCTTCAGCGCGCGGACGGTAGCTACCAGTACCACGGCGTCAGGCTTCAGGCCTGCGTAACGGCATTTGATGTCAAAAAATTTCTCTGCGCCCAGGTCGGCGCCGAAGCCGGCCTCGGTAATAGTGTAATCAGCCAGCTTCATAGCTGTTTTAGTAGCCATAACGCTGTTGCAGCCGTGGGCGATATTGGCGAAGGGGCCGCCGTGGATGATCGCCGGTACGTTCTCTAAGGTCTGCACCAGGTTCGGCTTGACAGCGTCCTTCAAAAGTGCTGCCATAGCGCCGTGGGCTTTGATCTGCCCAGCGGTAACGGGCTGGCCGTTATAATCATAAGCGACGATGATCTTGCTCAAGCGTTCTTTTAAGTCGTGCAGGCCGGTAGCCAGGCACAAAATGGCCATGACTTCGGAAGCCACAGTAATATCGAAGCCGTCCTGACGGGGCACGCCGTGGGCTTTGCCACCCAGGCCAACGACGATATTGCGCAGCTCACGGTCGTTCATATCGACGACGCGTTTCCACACGATGCGGCGCGGGTCGATATTCAATGCGTTGCCCTGCTGCACATGGTTATCCACCATAGCCGAAAGCAGCATATGGGCGGAAGTGATAGCGTGAAAATCGCCTGTAAAATGCAGGTTGATGTCTTCCATAGGCACTACCTGCGCATAGCCGCCGCCGGCAGCGCCGCCTTTAACGCCCATGCATGGCCCCAAAGAAGGCTCGCGCAGAGCCACGATGACTTTTTTATCGATTTTGGCCAGGCCCTGGGCCAGGCCGACAGTAGTAGTAGATTTACCCTCGCCAGCCGGCGTCGGGGTGATCGCCGTTACCAAAACCAGCTTGCCTGCCGGTTTATCCTCCATACGGCGGATCAGGTCCATAGATAATTTAGCCTTGTAACGGCCATACATTTCGATGTCTTCTTCACCAATGCCCAGCTTAGCGGCAACCTCGGTGATCGGCAGCATTTTAGCCTGTTGAGCAATTTCAATATCAGATAACATAAACAAACGCCCTCCTCTTCACTTTTTAACGTGAACCATCCTTTATATCTTCTGTGCCGACGGCTTTTTTCCTGCCGCCCCGGCACCATACTTATGTATACATTTACGGTTTTTATTCAAACCATATCTCCAGCCTGGTTCCTTCGTCCACCACCGTGCCCGGCGGCTGCGACTGCTTGCGCGCCCTGCCGCTGCCGTGAGGCACCAGCACCAGCCGTCCCTGTTGGATCAGCTCTGCCGTCTGGCGCATATCCAGACCGCTGAAATCGGGCAGCTTCACCTTGCCCCCCGGCACGATCACCATCTGCGGCACCTGGGCCGCAGGCGGCACGTTAGATTTGGCAGCGTCTGTTTTAACGTGCTGCTCAAAGGAAGGCAGACCTTCGCTGCTGCTGGGCTGGATGCCCTTGGCAACAAGTATCTGCTGCAAAGTATCACGGAACACCGGCGCCGAGACCTGCGAACCATAGAACGCGCCCTGGGGCGTATCCAACATGATCAGCATAGCGTACTGAGGCTTGTCCGCAGGCACGAAGCCCACGAAGGAAGCGATGTATTTACCGGCAGCGTAACCACCGGTCTCGGCCAGCTTCTCGGCCGTACCGGTTTTACCGGCGATGCGGTAGCCCTTGATACTGGCAGCCTTACCGCCGCCTGAAGCAACTACCTGCTCCATCATGCCGCGCATCTGCGCCGCAACTTCCTCGCTCATTACCCGGCGCACCACTTTTTTCTGCCCCTGACGCAGAACCCGCCCGTCAGGCATCACGATCTTGTCGATGATATAAGGCTGCAACAGCTCGCCGCCGTTAGCGATAGCGCAGATAGCACGCAGCATTTGCAAAGGCGTCACGGCAATGCCCTGACCGATGGACATGGTAGCGATATCCGGCTTATACATCATCTCCGGGTCGTACAAAATGCCATCCTCTTCGCCCGGCAGCTCTACGCCGGTTGCAGTGCCAAAGCCGAACTTTTTGCTGTAATCGATCATCCGCTGCGCGCCCAGCTGCATACCCAGCTGTACCATACCCGTATTGATCGAATATTTGATAACGTCCTGAAACGGCACCAGCCCCATGCCCTCGCCGTCCCAGTTGCGGATGGTGCGGTCGGCGATCTGGATGCTGCCCGTATCGTTGATCATGGTCGTCGGTGTAATGATTTTCTCCGTCAGTCCCATAATGCCCACGATGGGCTTAAAGACCGAGCCCGGTTCGTAGATCGTTGAAACGGCACGGTTGGTCCAGCTGGTAGCCGGAAATTTATAAAAAGTATTAGGGTCGAAGCTGGGACGGTTAGCCATACCCAAAATCGCGCCTGTATTGGGATCCATCAAAATAACTGCCGCACTGGCAGCCTTCGTATCCTTCATAGCCTTGTCCAGCGCATCCTCCAGCACAAACTGGATCTTGCTGTCCAAAGTAAGGTACACCGAAGCCATCTTCTGGGGACGGGCCCTGTTCATGCCGCTGTCGCCCATGGGCCGCCCCAAAGCGTCCACAACCTCCCGCTGCTGGGTCTCCGCACCCTTCACTACCGAGTCCAGGGCCAGTTCCAATCCGCTGAGGCCGTTATCGTCGGTGCCCACAAACCCCAGCACCTGCGCCGCCATGGATTTTTTGGTATAATAGCGTTTGCTTTCTTCTAAAAAGTGCAGACCGGGTAGCTTGTTCTCACGGATCAAGCGTTCCACCTCGTCCGCTTCCTTCGGCTCCATCGTCCGTTTCAGCCAGATAAAACGCGCCTCGGTATTAAAATCGGCATACAATTCATCGGCCTTCATATTCAACACGCCAGCCAGCAGGTCAGCCGACAGCCGCTTCACGTCACGTTCAGGCTTAGCGCCTTTTTTTGTCGGGTTGTCCTGCATCTCCACCGGATCCACATACAGGGACTTGGACATGATGCTGACGGCCAGCTCTTCGCCGTTGCAGTCTAAAATAGCGCCGCGGGGCGAATACTTGGTAACCTTACCCGTGACCTGGTTATTGGCACGCTTGCCCAGCTCCTCGCTTTGGATGACCTGCAGCCAGATCAGACGCAGGAATACAGCGCCGAAGCCGATAAAGATCATCAGCCCGATCATTGCAAAACGCTTTTTACCATTGTTCAATGAAAATTTTTTCATCGGCGCTGCCACCTCCCCTCAGGGTTCTCGACCACGCGCATCTGATGGCGGCGTGCATCGGGCGGCATCTGCTCCAGCTTCTCGCGTTTGCACTCGTCACGGTACACCGAAAGCACCAGCCCGATCGATGCCAGCGTGATCAGCATCGAAGTACCGCCATAGCTGATAAACGACAACGGCACACCGATAACGGGCAGCAGCCCGCAGACCATAGCCATATTGGCTACCGCCTGCCCTATTATCAAAAAGCTGACGCCGGAAACCAGAATAAAACCACGTTCATCCTTCGTATTCATGGCGATGCGGAAAAAAGCCGCCGCCAGCAGTAAAAACACCGTGATCAAGATCGCGGCGCCAAGCAAGCCCCACTCCTGGCAAAAAATAGCAAAAGCAAAGTCGGTGTGCGCCTCGGGCAGGTAAAAAAACTTACCGCTGCCCTGGCCCCAGGGCAAGCCAGTCAGCCCACCGCTGCCTATCGACATCAGCGACTGCACCATCTGATAACCCGTATTGGCTTCGTCGCTCCACGGATCCAGCCACACCTTCACCCGCTGCAAACGGTACGGCGCCACAATAGCGCCCGCTACCGCCAACCCGCCTAAAATGCCCAGCAGGCCAAACACCTCGCACAGGCGCAGCCCCGCCAAAATATACAGTCCCACCATCAAAGCCACGATGATGGCCGCCGTGCCCATATCGGGCTGCTTCAAAACCAAAATACCATAAATCACCGTGCCCACAAAGGGCCACACCGTATCCTTATTCAACAGACTTATCGACTTGCGCTTTCTCAGCATCTCGCCCAAAAGCGCCGCTCCCAGCAAAATAACGGCAATTTTCGCCAGCTCCGAAGGCTGGATCGAAACGCCGCCCACATACAGCCAGCGCTGCGCGCCCTTGTTGGTCGTGCCGATCAGATCGACCAGCAAAAGCAAACTGCCCACGCCAAAATAAATCACCTTCAGCCAAAAATCATTGATCCATGTCTTATACGAAGGCGCACGAAAACCCAGCCACAGCATCAGCATGATGCCGGCCGCGCCAAAGATCAAATAGCGTTTCAAGTAATAATAACCATCCTCAAACATATCCCGCGCTTCCACAAAGCTAGCGCTGAACACGTTGATGCAGCCCACCAGCATCAGCAGTAAAGTCAGGCTGATGATCGCGTCCTTGGGATTATCCCAGATCAAAAATCGTTTCTGCATACACGCCTCACTTAAAATACCACTTCACAAAAATTTATCGGTGTTCCCATTGCGCTGAATTTACGCTCGTATTCCGTCTGCACCTCGTTATCGTATTCCGAGTGGTGCAAATCGTAGCTTAAAGCAACTATCTCCAAACCGAACTCCCTGAACTCCTCTACCGAAAAGTCAAACAAAGCCCTGTTGTCCGTTTTAAAACGCAGGTGCCCGCCCTGGCCCAGCAGCCTTTGATACTTGGCTAAAAAACCACGGTGGGTCAAGCGGCGCTTAGCGTGGCGCGCCTTCGGCCACGGATCGCTGAAATTCAAATACAGCTCCTTGATCTCGCCCGGCTCGAACCAGTCTTCCATATGCTCGGCGTTGGCGCAGATGACCTTCACATTGTCCAACTGCCGTTCTTTAGCGGCCAGCCCCGGATAATAAGCAATATCGTGCTGGGTTTCCACGCCGATAAAAGCCTTCTCGGGGTGCAGCTCGCCCATACCTATGATAAAGCGGCCCTTGCCGCAACCAATTTCCAAACACAAACGCTTACCGGGAAACAGCTCCTGCCAGCGTCCTTTATATTGCTCTAAGCCATGCAGCAAAACATATTCGTCTTTTAAGCCCTGCATCGCTTCTTCGATCCATGGTTTTTTTCTTAATCTCATACCGACCCGCCCTTGTAAAATCTAAATATAAATCCAATTTATATTATAATACATAACGCCGTTCTAATCATCTTTTTTATCAAAAATCGGCAATAATCTTTTACGGTAGCCGCCGATATTTTTGCAGCCCTGCCTGACAGGCCCAAAATATATTTCGCAAAATATATTGACAAACTTGTGAAATGTGGTATAAATATAAATTATGGTTAGCATACGCTAACTAACAATCAGATTAGCCGCAACGGCAAAAATGAGGGAGTGAAAATATGCAGCATTTTGCTAAAAAGAGTGGCCTTGCGCTGGCTCTTTGTCTTTTAAGTTCCATAAATCCCAGCGGCGCCAGCGCCGCAAGCAGCGACCTGGACGCCTACAGCCTGGACGGCATGGTAGTTACCGCCACCCGAACAGCGCTGACCCAGAAGGAAAATCCCCGCAGCGTCGAAGTCATTACCCAGGAAGCTATCGAAAACACCGGCGCAGTCAGTGTCCGCGACGCCCTGCGCACAGCCACCAATATCGACATCATTTCCAACAGCCACGGCGGCGGCGAAAACATCAGCATCCGCGGCGGCAATACTAACGATGTGTTGATTTTAGTCAATGGCCGCCGGGTCGCAGGCGAAAATACCATCTTCAACCAGTCCAGCAACGCTTATGCTTTAGACCGTTTGAATTTAAGCAACGTCGAGCGTATCGAGATCCTGCGCGGTCAGGCCAGCGCTATTTACGGCTCCGGCGCTCAATCCGGCGTCATCAACATCATCACCAAAAAATCCGAAAAACCCGAGTTTGCCATCGGTTTTGCCACTGGCACCCGCGAAATGAGTAATTATTACCATTATGACACCGGCAGGCTCGGTAAGTTCAACGCCAGCTTCGATGCCAATTTCAGCAAATTGCGCAACATCGACAGTAAAGCCGGCGCCGCCCTTTTTCATGGCCCCAAACAAGCCTATAATCTCAATATCGACTACGAAATGGATAAAAACAACAATCTCAATTTTATGGCCGACTATACTAAAGACAATTTGGAAAGTATCTCCTATAAATTCGTGCCCATGCCGCCTAAAGAAACCCTTATGCCCCTGACCTCAGAACGTAAAACCCTCGCCCTTACCTATAGCGGGCACAACGCCAACAGCAGCTACAGCCTGGCTACAACTTACAGCCAGCTTAACCGTGATGCCGGCGCTGCCGACGCCCCTGGCGCAAGCGAAAAGAAATACCGATCCTGGAATATCGAGGGCCGTGATACCATCACTACCTCTGCCGATAATAAACTCACCTTTGGCGCCGAATACCGCAACGACGAAACAACACTTTACGGCGGCGAAAACACGAAAAATTCAGACCAGTATGCCCTGTATCTACAGGACGAATACCGGGCGGGCAAAAAATTATTGCTGACCCCCGCTATCCGTTATGACCATCACGAATCCTTTGGCGGCAACACCTCGGCCAACCTGGGAGCTACTTATTTTATAACCGACAGCTCCCGCTTCAAAGCCAACTACGGCTCCTCTTACAGGGCACCTTCCCTCGACGAGCTTTACGGCGTTTTCACCCACGGCGGCCTGTTTAGCATGCTGGGCTACGCATATTACGGCAACCCCGATTTGAAGCCCGAAAAGACCCGCGGCTGGGAAATATCCTACGAGCAGGAATTTGACGACAACACCTCCGGCAAGCTGACCTATTTTGACAATAAGAAAAAAGACGCTATCACCACCGAACTGTTTGGCGATGGCAGCCGTAATCAGCGCTTCATCAATATCGACGAAACTTCTTCCAGAGGCGTCGAATTTGAGGTGAAACACGATTTTGGCCACGGTTTAGCCCTGATCGGCAATTATAACTGGCTGGACGCCAAAGATGAAACGGACGGCTCGCGGCTGCAATACAGCGCCCGCAACACCTATACCGCCAAGCTGAGCTGGACGGAGCCGATCAAAAAGGAATGGAACATCACCGCCTGGAACAAGTGGTATTCCGACTTCCAATACGATTCCGATACTGTTTACAGCGTCAACACCTTCAACTTTACCGTCAGCAAACGCTGGGGCGACAAATACCGCGTCTTTGCCGGTATCGACAACGTCTTTAACAAAGAACTGTCCGACATGGGCTATTATGGCCGTATGTGGCGTGCCGGGGCAGAAATGAAATTCTAACTTTACTCGCAATAAAAAAACAGAGTGCTTTCGCACTCTGTTTTTTTATTTATTTTTGAATTTCATTTAATCTTCTTTCCCAACTTTCGGCCCCAGGCCGTACTTTTTCAAATAACGGTACAGGGTAACGCGGCTAACATCAAGCATCCCAGCCAGTTTGCTGATATTGCCGCCAGCAGATTTCCAGGCGGCGATAAAGGCCTCCTTGTCGTACTTCCACGATTTTTCGAGGGTACGGTCGCCGGGCAGTTTGATGTTTTCAGATTCGATGATGCTGCCTGGAGTATGGAAGAAGGACTGCTCGATAACGCCTTGCAGCTGTTTGATATTGCCGGGCCAGCTACAGCTGGTCAGCAAATTCAACGCATCAGCCGACAGACGTTTGGGCGGCAGGTTATGCTGCGCCGACATTTCGGCCAGAATATGGGAAGCGATGACTTCGATATCCTTGACGCGCTCGCGCAAGGGCGGTACACGCATGGTAGTATCGAGCACCAGCTCGTACAGGTCTTTAGAGAACAGGCCCTTGTCGGACAGACGTTTGAGGTTGGAATCGCAGGCGGCGATAACGCGCACGTTAAGTTTTTTGCGCACGCCAGTCTCGCGGTTCACCAGACCGTTTTTCAAAGCGTCGGCCAGCTTGTCGCCCATTTCCACGGGCAGCTTTTCGACTTCGTCTAAAAAGAGGGTACCGCCTAAAGCCAGTTCCAGTTTGCCTGCCATGGGCTGACGGTCGCCATCGATGCTGCCAAAAAATTCTTCTTCCAGCGCTTCCAGCGGCGCGCTGGAGCATTTGACGACGATGAGGGGCGCTGCAGCACGGGGGCTGGCCTGATGGATACCGTGGGCAAGACGCTGCTTGCCGGTACCGGGCTCGCCCTGGAGCAGGATATTGTTATCGCTGCGGGCGATGCGGGAAGCCTTATGCTGCAAAGCAAGGAACTCGCTGGTTTCGCCCACCATGCTGTAGAGGCTGTAGCGTGAGCTGTAGCCTGTAGCATGGGCGATGGTAGTTTTTAGATCTTCGATGGACATGGACATGACCAGCGCGCTTTCGACCTCGCTGCCCACTTTGATGGGCATGACCGTAGTGATATCTTCGTAGGTACGGTCCTGGGTGATCCAGGTGATCTCGCGGCGGTGAGTGGGCACGCCCTGCAAAGCTTTTTTGATGGGGATATGCTCATAGTTAAGGAACACATCTTCCAGATCCTGTTTGCCGTCCAGACGCTTTTGCGCGTTATTGTTGCAGTATTTCAGCTGTTCGTCCTGGCCGATCCAGTACACGGCTACGGGCAGCTCGTTCATCATCAGCTGATAAATGCTCCAGTATTCCAGCATGGAAAGGTGCTGCTCGATAGAATATTTCATAGTCAGGAGCAGCGACAGCAGCAGGTCGTAGGGCAGGTCGCTTTGATCCAGCGAAAAGAAGGATATAATGTAGCGAATTTTGCCATTGACAGAAATAGGTGCGCTGCAGGCGTCGCCGGAATGGCTGTCTTTGATCCACATTTCCGGACCGAACATCAAGAAGGGCACGTTATGCTCACGGGCGATGCTGATACTGGAGGTACCTACATCTTCTTCCAGTACACGCATACCCTGGATGTCTTCGATGACCCTTTGGAAAAAGGGCAGGGCATAGTTTTTAATGACGTAGCCTTCTTCGTCGATCAACAGCATGCTGAGGTTGTGGATGTTGAAGTGCTGCTTGCTCTGTTCGTAAAGGCCGTCTACATATTTTACGATAAATTCGTGGGTCCTTTGATGCTCAACGATCTCCTCACGGCTCAGCTTGTTCAGCTTGGGCATGGTCTCGTGCGGCAGCTTCAATGCCCGGCAGCGTTGCCAGGACTCGGCCACCCACGGATGGACGTTTGGATCGATGACTCCGTCTTCCATAAACTTGCGGTAGTAGGAAGCCAGTTTTTCCTTGTTGCGTTTTTCACGGATCATTATTCAGACCCCTCCTCAATTTCATCAAATATCATAAAAAGTACCTATGCGATTTTTCAGGCTTCGCCGTTATCCACCAGGATGCGGCGGGCACCATAATAATGGGATTTCCAGTAAGTGTTTTCAAGGGAGTCGAGCACCACGCCGCGCGAGGTGGAAGCGTTCCAGAACATTCCCCGTCCGGCATAGATACCGACATGGGACGCCCCCGGCTCGTAGGTAGAGAAAAAGACCAGGTCGCCTTCCTTGAGCTGATTTTTGAGGACGAAGACACCCTCTAAGACCTGGATATCGGCCGTGCGCGGCAGGCGTGCTTTGTGCTTGCCGAAAACATACTGCACATAGGCCGAGCAGTCGAAGCCTTTGGGCGTTGTACCGCCGAAGCGGTAGGGAGTGCCCTGATATTTAGAAGCCGTTTTTACGATGTCTTTACCTTTGACATTGGAGATGCCTTCCTTTTTAAAGGCTTCCCAGGTGACTTTTTTATAAGTTTTATCGTCCAGGCGGCCGTTGGCCTTGAGCTTATGCTTCTTTTGAAAGTTTTTCAGGCTGTCAGCAGTAGCTTTTGTAAACTTGCCGTCGGTACGATCAGGCGCGTAGCCCAGCGTTTTAAGCTTTTGCTGGGTCACCATGATCTTCCAGTCTTTGTCGCCCTCTTTAAAGGTTTTCGCCAGCGCTGCGGCAGGCAGCAGGCAGATTATCAGTACCAAGGTCAGCAATGCGGTCAGTTTCCTCATCACTCTCGATCCCCTTCCTTGCACACTTAATAGCTGCTATTGTTATAAACGTCCCAGTCCTTTACTTTACCAAGTTCGGCCGCGCTCCAGGCTACTTCACCCAGCAGCCTTTCTTTGTCGCGGGGCAGGGTGCCTGCCAGCTGGACATAGTTGGAAACATGGTTGCTGCGGAAGATGCAAGGATGGTCGTCCGGCAGCTGGACAGCGGCTAAAATACTATGCAGCTCTTCCATCAATCCCTGGGGTGACAGCGGTTCAAATTCGCCCCGCTCGAACTGGTCCAGCAGTTCGCTGCCCCGGTACAGCATCAGGCACAGGGCGCTGAGCATGGTGGGCTTGATGGCGTTGATGGCGTTGGCGGTCTCGGCTGCATGACGCTTGCTGCCCGGTTTACCAGCCAGCCCTAAAATGATCATCATGGAAAGTTTCATACCTGCGGCCACTACTTTTTGGCCTGCTTCGATGGCTTCGGGGCCGCTGACGCCTTTGTTGACTGCTTTTAAAGTGGCGTCGTCACCGGTCTCCATGCCGTAATACAGCAGTTTGAGCCCAGCTTCGCGCAATTCCACCAGTTCTTCGTGGGATTTACGCAGAATGTCTTTGGGTGCGGAGTAAGCCGCTACCCTTTGCAGCTTCGGAAAAGTTTTGTATAAGGCGTCTAAAATTTTTAAAAGACGCGGCGTCGACAGTACCAAAGCGTCACCGTCGGCTAAAAACACTCTGCGGACCGAATTTCTGCCGTGGGCGGCAGCGGCCTCGATCTGTCTGGCGATCTCATCTTCAGTGAGTACCTGGAAGGGCACGCCCCTGTACATATTGCAGTAGGTGCATTTGTTATGGGCGCAGCCCCGGGTCACACGCAGGATAAAGCTGCGGGCTTCACTGGGCGGACGGAAGACAGGAGTGTCGTAAGTGTCGAAAAACATGTATACCTCCCGGTATCCTAAATTGTACCGGCAGTATCAAAAATACTCAACTTGATAACTGCCAGGATTACAGTAAAGCGATTTTAAGTATTGAATAAGCAACTTATAATACACTTTACGATACCTATTATAACTTATTTTACAGTATTTCGCAGTAGTTTTTCGTGAATTTTTTGGAAAAATATGGCTAAATTGTAAAATAAATCGGCTTTTTTGTTAATTTTATAGCAACTATCCCGTAAAATGCCAGTCGATTTGGCCCCGGCCAGGCTACTTTGCAAATTTTGTAGACAATCGTTTTTCTTCGCACGACATTTACATTCAGAGGCCGGGCAAACTGTTGGCGCTGGCAGTGGGAACGACTGCGACCCGCTCCACCAGCAGTACCGTTTGATTTTATTACATTCTTTACTATTTTTTTACTGGTGGATAAATCTTGTAAAAATGTTGCTGAAACGATTGCTATTTACGCTGCTTCCGCTTATAATATATGTTAAATCTCTATTAGTATACACTATTTGCATTTTAACGAGGTGACAACATGTTTTCCCGTCTGCATACCTTTATGGGCGGCACTCATATCGAGGCTGCTAAAAACTTAACTGCGGAGCTGCCCATCGAGGCCATAGCCGCACCCGAGAAAGTAGTGCTGCCGCTTTCGATGCATATCGGCGCACCGGCCAAACCGCTGGTGAAGCCGGGCGACAAGGTCTTTCTAGGCCAGAAGATAGCCGAAGCACAGGGCGCTGTCAGCAGCAATATCCACGCCAGCGTCAGCGGTATGGTGATCGGCAGTGAGCGCCGCTTTTTGCCTAACGGCATGGTAGCGACCTGCCTGGTCGTCAAAAACGATGGGCAAGATACCCTCGACCCCACCATCACTCCTCGTGAAAGCGGGCTGGTGCTGCCGCCGGACGAGATCAGGCAGCTGTTGGCTGACAAGGGCATCGTGGGCATGGGTGGTGCAACTTTCCCCACCCACGTCAAATATGCACCCCAAAGCAGCGGCCGCATCATCGACACGGTCATTTTAAACGGTATCGAGTGCGAGCCTTTCATCACTGCCGATTACCGGGTAATGATGGAAAACGCTGCCGAGGTCATCCGTGGCCTGAAATATTTCCTGAAAGCCTCCCTGGCTAACAAGGGCATCATTGCCATCGAAGATAATAAGCCGCTGGCTATCGAGCTGTTCTGCCGACTGACCGCCGACGAGCCCAATATCAGCGTCGTCGTCTGCCCCGAAAAATATCCGCAGGGCAGCGAACGCCACCTGATTTATGCAGTTACTGGCCGTGTAGTGCCCGAACGGGCCCTGCCTTCGGCTGTGGGCGTGATAGTAGACAACGTGGCTACCGCCATGCAGGCAGCTTTGGCCGTGAAGGACGACCTGCCCTGTTACGAGCGCATCGTCACCGTCAGCGGTAACGCCGTCCGCAAGCCGGGCAATTACCGCGTCCGCATTGGGACGCTTTACAGCCATCTTGTGGAAGCAGGCGCCCAGGGACTGGTTACCGACCCTTCCCGCATCATCAGCGGCGGCCCCATGATGGGCTTTTCGCTGCATTCGCTGGACTTCCCCGTGCTGAAAGGCACCGGTGGGCTGCTGCTGTTCGACCAGCAGTCGGAACTGGCCCAGCTGCCGCCCGAAAGCCCCTGTGTACGCTGCGGCAAATGTGTAGAGACCTGCCCCATGTTTTTAGAGCCGACCCAGTTGTTTAAAGCGGTCAAACGCCGCGACTGGCCGGGGGCTTTGGCGTCGCACATCGGCTCCTGCATCGAGTGCGGCTCGTGCGCCTACAACTGCCCCGCCCATATCCCGCTGGTGCAGTATATCCGCATGGGCAAGCAGTTCATTATGTCCGACGGCTTCGGCGGCCACAATCCCTACTATAAAAAATAAACAGCTTTTGGTATATAGAAAGGAAGACTTTTATGGAACCGGTCAAAGCTCCTGCTCCCTTAGTCATCATATCGTCCTCGCCTTACATCCACTGCGGCAGCACTATCAGCGCTGCTATGCGCGATGTACTGCTGTCGCTGGCGCCTGCTTTGGCAGCCGCCGTGTACTTTTTTGGCTGGCCTGCCCTCAGCGTCATCCTCACCTGCTGCCTGACGGCGGTGGTCTGCGAGGCTGCGTGCCAAAAAATCATGCAGCGCCCTATTACCGTGGGCGACGGCAGCGCGCTTTTGACTGGGCTTTTACTGGCCTTTTGCCTGCCGCCCCAGTTATCCTTAGGGCTGGCGGCGTTTGGCAGCTTCTGTGCTATCGTTATCGGCAAACAGGTTTTTGGCGGCCTGGGCAGCAACATTTTTAACCCGGCCCATTTGGGGCGGGCGATCCTGTTGGCTTCGTTCCCGGCGCAAATGACCACCTGGACCATGCCCTGGGCAACCACGGCAGCCGCTGCGGAAGCGGTGAGCAAAGCCACCCCCTATGCTGACGCAGTCAGCACGGCGACGCCGCTGGCGGCGCTGCGCCTGGCGGAAACCGCCTGGCAGCGGGGCCTTAACATCGACCTGCCCTCTTTAAGCTCGCTGTTTTGGGGCAATGTGGGCGGTTCCCTGGGCGAGACCTGCGTGCCGGCGCTGCTTTTAGGCGGCCTGTACCTGCTGTGGCGCGGCCATATCGACTGGTGCATCCCTGCGGGCTACATCGGCTCGGTGGTAGCTATTACCGCTGTTTACGGCTGGCTGCGCGATTATCCTGCCTGGTTCGCTGTTTACCATTTATTTGCCGGTGGGCTTATTATCGGCGCTTTCTTTATGGCAACGGACTGGGTCACCAGCCCGATCACTAAAAAAGGCCGCCTGATCTACGCTCTCGGCCTGGGCATCCTCACTGCTTTGATCCGCCTGCGCGGCGGCTATGTGGAGGGCGTCTGCTATTCCATCCTGATCATGAACATGGTCACACCCCTCATCGACCGCTATGTAACGAACGTACCGTTCGGCGGAGGTGCGCGCCATGATTAAAGATATTCTGCGTCTGGCAGCTATTTTGCTGGTGATATGCGGTATTGCCGCCGCCTGCGTCGGCACCGCCTACGAACAGACCCAGCCCCTCATCGACGAGCGTAAAACCGCCGCTGTGGAAGCAGGCTACAAGCAGGTTCTGCCCACTGCGGGCCATCTGAGCGACGAAGCAGCTTCAGGGAAACACATCGTTGCTGTAAAACGTTCGCAGGCCAGCGGCCAAACCAATGGCTACATCTATACGGTAGCGCCCGACGGCTACGCCGGTAAGATAACCATCATGCTGGGCATCGAATACCCCAGCGCCCGCATCAGCGGCGTTAAGATTTTACAGCAGAACGAGACCCCCGGTTTGGGTGCTAAATGCACAGAACCGGCTTTTATCGAACAATTTACCGGCAAAGACCTGAGCCAAAAGCTGGCAGTCAGTAAAAATGCTGCCCAGCCGCAGGAGGTGCAGGCGATCACTGCTTCCACCATTACGTCTAAAGCCGTAGTTACGGGCATCAATGCTGCCCGCAAGCATTATCAGGAACATTTCGGCAAGCCCGCCGGGAAAGGAGCGTAGCCATGCTGCACGAGCTTACTAAAGGTATCATTAAGGAAAACCCGCTGTTTATCCAGCTTTTAGGCGTCTGCCCGGCACTGGCGACCACTTCGTCGCTGACTAACGCTCTGGGTATGGGCGCGGCTTTCACCGCTGTTTTGATCAGCTCTAACCTGATCATTTCCGCACTGAAAAAATTTATTCCCGCCAATATCCGTATCCCAGCTTATATCGTGGTCATCGCTTCGCTGGTAACAGTTACCGAGATGCTGATGAACGCTTATGTACCAGCTATTTACGAATCACTGGGCATCTTTATCCCGCTGATCGTGGTCAACTGCATCATTCTGGGCCGTGCCGAAGCCTTCGCTTCTAAAAACGGCCTGTGGCCTTCGTTGCAGGACGCTGTCGGCATGGGCATCGGCTTTACGCTGGCACTGGCCGCTATCGGCGCCTGCCGCGAATTTTTTGGCGCCGGTACTTTGCTGGGCCACAGTGTGGCCTTGCCCGGCACCCAGCCCGTACTGCTTTTGATTTTACCTGCGGGGGCCTTTTTAACGATGGGGCTGCTGTTTGGCGCACTTAACTATGTCAAAGCACGGCGGGAGGTAAACCATGGACAGTAATTTTGCCATTATTTTTTCCGCCGTTTTTATCTCGAATATCGTTTTATCGCAATTTTTGGGCATCTGCTCTTTTTTAGGAGTTTCTAAAAGCCTGCGCAACGCCCTGGGCATGAGCGCCGCCGTGGCCTTTGTCATGGTGCTGGCGTCTTTGATCTCGTGGCTGGTGTACTACGTGTTTTTAGCGCCCTACGATTTGACCTATTTAAAAACTATCGTCTTTATCCTGGCCATAGCGTCTTTAGTACAGCTGGTAGAAATGTTCATCAAAAAGATGCTGCCGGCACTGCATAAAAGCATGGGCGTGTTTTTGCCGCTCATCACTACCAACTGCGCTATTTTAGGCGTGGCCCTCATCAATATCCAAAAAAACTATACTCTCTGGCAGAGCCTGCTGAACGCTGTCAGTACCGCTGTCGGCTATACGCTGGCCCTGGTGCTGTTTTCCTGCATCCGCGAACGGTTGGAGGACAGCGACGCCCCGGAATGTATGAAAAACCTACCCATAGCCCTGATCACAGCCAGTTGTATGTCGATCGCCATCATGGGCTTTGCCGGTATCCATTAAAAGGAGAACGCTATGTGGAAATCAGTTGCTTTAGTAGCAGGCTTAGGCGGTATGTTCGGCGCTATCCTCGCCGTGGCAGGCCGTAAGCTGGCTGTGCAGATCGATCCCCGCATCGAGGAGATCACCAATCTGCTGCCGGGCGCCAACTGCGGTTCCTGCGGTTATCCGGGCTGCGGCGGTTTAGCCGAGGCCATCGTCGCCGGACGCGACGGTGTTTCGCCCTGCCTGGCCTGCTCGCCCGATTCTAAAAAGAAGATCGCCCGCATCATGGGCTTTACCGGTGACATACCCTTGTCGCCCGACCTGCGCAAGGTGGCCCGCCTGGCCTGCAACGGCTGCAAAGAAAACGCCCCCAAGCTTTATAATTACACGGGCATCAAAGACTGCCATCTGGTCGCCAAATATTACGGCGGCCCCGGTAAATGCAATTTTGGCTGCTTGGGCTTCGGCTCCTGCGTCAAGATGTGCCCCTTCCACGCCATTTCCATGGGCGAGAGCGGCCTGCCCGTCATTGATTACGGCAAGTGCAGCGGCTGCGGCATCTGCGCTCGCCAATGCCCGCAAATGGTGCTGTATATCACCAGCGCCAGCACTAAGATCCATTTAAAATGCAATAACCGCGACAAAGGCAAAGCTGCCATGGTCGATTGCAGTGTTTCGTGTATCAGCTGCGGCCTGTGTGCCAAGCTGTGCCCGTCGCAGGCTATTACCATGCGCGAGGACGCCAACGGCAGCCTGCCGGTGATCGACCACAGCAAATGTACTGAATGCGGCCTGTGCGTGCAGAAATGCCCGCGCCACTGCCTGCACCAGGTAGATCCCATCATGACCGAGCACGAGCACGGCACTGTCGCCACCGGTAAAAAAGACGGTTGCGCTGCCTGCCCGCTGGGTGAAAGCTGTGGTAGCAAGCAATGAGTACCTTTCTGAAAAAACGCTTGTTACTGCCGCTGCTCCTTGTGGGTATTACCCTGGGTGCCCTGGTCGGCGGCTGCGGCAAAGAAGAGCAGATCAAGGTGAGCGACACCCGCTTTTCTATGGATACCTTCGTCAAGATAGACGCCTACAGCGACAAACCGGGTGAGGCCCGGCTGGCTGTGGACGACGCTATGCAGACCTTTCAAAAGATCGCTGCCGCTACCGACCGTTACAGCGACGGCGGCCCCGGTTCTTTATATGAAGCTAATTTAAAGGCGGCGAGCGCACCCGTACAGGTTGCACCGCAGCTGGCCAGCCTGCTGGGCTATTTACAGCAGAAGCCCGACCAACAGCTGGATATTTCTATTGCCCCCGTCGTTGATTTGTGGCAACTGGCACGCAGACAAACCGCTTTGCCAAGCCAGACTAAAATGGACGAGGCCTTGCGCCATGTGGGCAGAGAAAAATACAGCTTTGACCCGGCCAGCAAAACATTGCGTTACAGCGACCCGGCTACCAGGCTGGATCTGGGCGCCGTCGCTAAAGGCTACGCCGTGGATGCGGCAGCGGCTACCCTCAAAAAACACAGTGCCGTGACCTGCGCTTTAGTCAATGCCGGCGGCAATATCAAAGCTGTTGGCAATAAGCCCGGCAATATGCCCTGGCGCGTCGCCGTACAGCACCCTCGCGACCCGGAGGCCTTTTTAGGCACGGTGATGCTTACCGATGGCCAGGCAGCAGCCACCTCCGGCGATTACCAGCGTTATTACGAAGTAGACGGCATCCGTTACCATCATCTGCTGGACGCGCAGACCGGTCAGCCTTCCCGGCTGCACCAGTCTGTTACCGTTATCGCCGAGTCGGCCCTGGACGCCGATTATTATTCTACTTTATTCTTTTTATTGCCGACACCGGGCATCAACGCCCATCTGGCTAACAACGCCAGCCTCAACGTAGTGGTAGTAGAAAATGACGGCAGCATCTTTATTTCCGAAGGCCTGAGCAAGACCTGGCAGCCTGCCAAGGGGGTATAACCATGCGGCGCAACGATTACCTGCTCTGTTTAGTAGTCATACTGCTCGCCCTTGGTGGTTTATACTACCAGGCGCAAGGCACTGCGGACAGCACTGTTACCGTGCGTATCACCAAAAACAACAAGCTGGTCACAGAGCAGACCCTGCAGGCCTTCCCCGCCAACTACACCTTAGCCACTACTCGCGGCACAATCAAAATAACTAAAACAGGCACTGGCCTGACGGTCACCGAAGCACCCTGCCCCGATAAGCTTTGCGTCAAACAGGGCGCTATCTCCGGCAGCGGCACCATCGTCTGCATCCCTGAAGGCGTGATCATCGAATTAGGCAGCCAGCAGGAAGGAGGCGCTCATGATGCGGTCCTCCGCTGATACGAATACTAAAACCTATCTTCTGCTGGCACTCTTAGCGGCGCTGGCAGTTTTGCTGCGCCTGGGTGAAAATCTGCTGCCGCTGCCCATGCAGCTGGGCGGTGCCCGACCGGGTCTGGCCAATACGCTCACCATTATCTGCCTGTATTTGTTCGGCCTGCGCCTGACCGGGCTGTTTTTAACGGTGCGGGTACTGCTGGTAGGCCTTTTAAGCACAGGGTTGTTGACCCCTGGTTTTTTGATCGGCCTGGGCGGCACCCTTTTGAGCCTGTTGCTAATGGAACTGGGACGGCGCAGTCAGGCCTTTTCTCCCTACGGCATCGGCGTGCTGGGTGCGGCTGCCCATAATACAGGGCAAATCGCGGCAGCGGCACTGCTGATGCAGAGCGCTGCTTTATTCGAGCTGCTGCCACTGCTCCTTTTACTGTCACTGCCTTTTGGCCTGCTGACAGGCGCTATTGCAGGCAAATCGCTGCCCTTGCTGCGGCGGTTACTGCGCTAAGTTCACCGATCCTTCACTTTTACTAAGGGGCAGCTTGTGGTAATATAGTACCAGCAAAGAAAAGCTGATGAAGGAAGTTACCTGATGAAAAAATTTTTGTTATTACTGTGCGCCCTGCTGCTGGTGGCAGGCTGCGGCAAGCCCGCAGCCACACTGCCCACCGTTATCGGCAGCGGCAGCGTCACTATCCCCGTCTATAAAATAACAGCCCCGGCGGCGGGCAAGGTGCTGGGACTGATCCTTGAGCCAAACGAACGTATCGGCCAAGGCCAGCCCCTGTTCGCGATCGAGCAGCCCCAACTGGATACCGCCGTCGAAGATGCGGCCACCGAAGCGGCCCGCGCCGAAGCAGAGCTGAACAACCTGGAAAGCGGTAGCGGCGAGCAGGCTTTAGACGCCGCCAATTATTCACTGCAAAGCGCCCAAAGCTCCTACCAGACCGCTTCCCAAAACTATCAAAAAATGGCCGCTTTATATGCGCAAAACGCTATTGCCCGCATTAAAGTAGAGCAGGCCCAGGCAGCTTTAAATGCCGCTGAAGCCAATCTGGAAGCGGCTAAAGCCCATCATGCCCGCCTAACTACCAAAGCTTCGCCGGAAGCTATTGCCCAGCAAAAGCAGACCTTAGAACAGGTGCAGCAGCAATACCAAAAACTGCTGCACGAGCAACAAGCCAGCGAAGCCCAAAGCCCCTGTACCGGCGTCGTTACCGAAAAACTGCTGCATACCGGCGACACTGCCGCAAAAGATCAGCATATTCTAACGATCCGCGCGACGGAGCAATGCCAGGTCAACCTGAAGCTGCCTCAACAGCAGGCCGAAACACTGAAAATTGGGCAGCAGGTAAATGCCGAAGCGGCAGCGCTGAAAAAAAGCTTCCCCGGCACCATCACCGAGATCAGCGGCGGCACGGTCACCGTGACTATCACCGACAAACTTGAAGAATTGCAGGCCGGTACGGACGTCAGCATCAGCTTGAAAAAATAAAGATCCCGGCGGCGAACAATTTTGCCCAACAAAAAAAACCTTCACCACAGTTTGATCTGTAGTGAAGGTTTTTTGCTTTTTCGATTAAATCACCGTTGCTCAATAACGCTCCACAACCGCGTCGTGGACCAGCTTATACTTAAACTTCATACCCGGCTGACAGTTGACCTGCTTGCCCTTGAAGCCCAGCCCCGCAAAGGGCACAGCTACGCCCGCCGCCATGGAAGTATAGTTCATATCGCCCGAAAATTTGATCTCTTCGCCGCCCAGTTTGACCAGATAGCCGTTGGGCAGAAAATAATCCCGCAGCTGCATCCTGATAACGCCCCGCTGCGACAGCAGCCGTCCTTTCTGCACCTTTTTCAAAGTACCCGCCAGCATGGTGCCCTTGGGGATGATCACTGTTTCACCCAGCTTGACCGGCTCCAGCAGCATAACATCGACTTCGTCGCCTACCTTGTTGCGCTTAGTGTCCAAAAAGTTGCGCAGCTCTAAATGCAGCACCGTATCTTCCGGCAATACACCTTCCTCTGGCTGCGCCGCCAGGCATTGCCCGCCTACAGCCAGCAGTAAGGCCAAAATTCCTAAAATAACTATTCGATAGCAGCTTCTGCCCATCGTGCTTTCCCTTCTTTCCGCTCAAACTCTATTCCTTTTTCAAGTCGTCGCTGCCCTTGACCCCCGACAGCCACAGCCCTATAGCCACTACGTTGATGAACTGCCCTAAAAATCCCTGCAGCAGCACCAGCATCTTTAAAAACCGTGACTCGGGCACTATGTCACCGTAGCCGATGGTCAAAATGCTGACCCCACTGAAATACAAACAGTCCAGATAGCCGTTCACCCGGTTGACCGTGCGCGGCAGAAAATGCTCCTTACCGTCGTCACGTGTAACAGGCACCAGCTCCCAAAAATGCGGTACGTTCCTTAGCACCGTACTTTCCTGCAGGTCGGTAACGTGCATGTCACCGTCCCATTCCTTGACCAGCCCTTCGATACTGGTAGTATTGGTCGCCACAAAATTTTCCGTATCGCTAAAAAAATAATACAGATTGCCAAAAGCCAGCCAGATCATCAAATAGGCGCTGATGATGAGCACCATACGCCGCTGCCCCGTGGCCTTGCTGTTGATAGCTGCCCAAATGGCGATACTGATAAAGCTTAGCAGCAAAAATAACAGCAGCAACACAAAACCAAGCAAAATGCTGGCTTTAAAACGGCCGTCGCCGTCGATGACTATATAATCAAAAACAACGCTGGCGATCAACGGCGCACAAGCCAGCAGTCCCAAAGAGACCAGAAATTTATAAAAGTTTTCGGCCAGCAGACGCTGGTACCATCTTTTCAGCCCAAATACATCGACCATTTTGCTCATCTCTTTTCTCAAATACTCTCCTTGCATTGTACCACGATTTGCCGGGATTAAGAAAGTATGATAAATGTTATTTATTTAAAAACTACAATCACGCTGGCTCTAAAATCTACTATCAGCGTGCTTTCTATGCTATAATAAGTATAGACAGTAAAATAATTTATGTATCAGGAGGCAAATATCATGGCACTGTTAAACAAACTTGGCGAAATAGTTAAATCCGCCGCTGAAAAAACAGAAGAGCTAACTAAAACTCTTGGCGAAAAAGCCGAAGCTGCCCTCGAGATCCAGCGCCTGAACTCTCAAGTCACTAAAGAACGCAGTAAGATAGGCGATACCCATAAAAAGATCGGTGAGATCCTGTGGGCTAAATTTGAAGCAGGCGAAGAAGTACCTGAAGAATTTAAAGAACACTGCTCCGCTATCAGCGAATCCCTGACCAAAATCGACGAACTGAAGATCGCGGTCGCCAAAATCAAGGCAACTGCTTTTGCCGGCGAAGAACCGAAAACGGCCTGCCCATCCTGTGGTGCTCAGGTAACGCTCAATTCTAAATTCTGCGGCGAATGCGGCGGCAAAATGCCGGTGCATGAACCCGAACCGGTAGAAGAAGAGGAAGCTCCGCTGACGGAAACCGTCGATGCGGAAAAAGCTGAAACTGCTGAAGTAGTTGACGTTGCTCCCGAAAAAACAGACGCAGAAAAAACTGAAACGCAAGCTTAATCAACAAAAAACTGTCAGGCCGTGGCCTGACAGTTTTTTTATTTTATCGGTTCAATATTTTACCGATATTTTTGATAGAAATAGAGATCTTACCGTCAGGATTATTAACGAATTCGATATAATCATTATTATCCAGGCATTCCGCCGGAATGGTGATCTCGATACCCGTATCCGTTTTGATCTTTAAAGACTTGCTGGCACGCAGGGCATAATTTTTATCAACCGGTACCTGTGCCGGCAGCTTAGCTTCTTCCAATCCCTTTTGCAGCTCCTGCTGCAAAACGTCCGAGTCGGAAAAAACTTCTTTTACTAAGACGGCTGTTTCCAGCTTGCTGTCGGTCTCGGCGGTCTCCGCCAAATAGCTTTTTACCTTGGCCACTGCTTCGGTGCTGCTGTAGCCGTAGTTTTCAGCGATCTTGCCCGCCATTTCTGTAACCAGCTTCACCGTTTCACGCGACGAGGTGGTAGTGCTGCACTGCAAAATGCGTTGGGGCAAAATATAGATATCTTCGCCGCCGATACTGCGTTTTTTATCGGCAAAGCGCAGCTCGCCGCTGCCAACATTGACCAGGGCAAAGGTATTGACCTTCTGCACCGGGTTGGGCAAAATGGCGAAATGACGGATTATCTCGTTGCGGACGGCAGTGCCGTCGTTGACCACCTGATGAGTATAGGCAGGCCGGCTGCCATAGAGCATGATACCCAGATAACGCTCTGTTTCAATAGCAAAATCGCAGACCACCACATCGACGATGTCAGTCTCCGCTGCATCGGTCAAACAGGCGTCCAGCTCCTTACAGATCCCGGCGCTGAAATCGGCAAAGGTGATATGCTCATCCAGATAATTGGACGCCGTTTGGCTGAACCTGCTTTCCGGCAGAAACTGCCCGGTTTTCGCCGAAGCGTCTTTAAATAATTTATCGATATGCCCAGCCAGAAAATCATATGTCCCCGGTGAGCCCAGATCCAGCTCAGCGCCGGAATAAATAGTCGCACCTGAATTAAAATCCATGATATGCAGGATCGCTTTTGTAATAACAATCATCATTTTCACCAACTTCTTTAGACTCGTAACGCTATTTATTATACCACAAGGGCACGTATTCTAAAAACTTCTTCAAATCTTCACAGTGACGCCGGGACCGCCCTTTATAGCCCCTCTGATATGTGATAAAATAAAGGCAAGCCATTTATAATAGGAGTTAAACTTATGGAACATAAAAAATTTCTGCCTCTGGCGGCGGTCATACTCTTCATTTGGGTACTATGGCGCTTCCAGGAGGCGCTGGCTTTGGTCAGCTTTTTCCTCAACCTGATAATGCCCTTCATCGTCGGCGGCTGCCTGGCCTTTATCGTCAACGTGCCCTTGGTGCGCGTCGAAGCAGGCTGGCACAAACTGTTCGCACGGTTCCATTCCGACTGGTTCCGTAAGCTGCGGCGGCCCTTGTGCCTCATCTTCACCATCGTCGTCCTGGCAGGTGTAGTCCTGGTCAGCGTACTGAAGATCGGCCCTGATATTTACCAAAGCTTTCATATGATGGTCAAAATGCTGCCCAAGGCCTCGGCCGACTTCATCGCCTCGCTGCAGCAGCACTGGTCCAACCTTGACCTTTCGCCCGACACGCTGGCTTATCTGCAGGCACAGTGGGCAGAGCTGCTGCAATTCGTTGACAGCTTCTGGGAAAAGAACCGCACCGCCTTCTTTTACAGCACCGTCGATATGACCACTTCGCTGATCTCTATCGTCAGCAATATCGTCATCGGCAGCGTTTTCGCTATCTACCTGCTGCTAAATAAAGAGACCCTCGGCAGGCAGGCGAAAAATATCGTTTTAGCCTTTTGCAGCGCCAAACGAGCCACTTATCTGCTGGATCTGGGACGGGCCGCGCACACTGTTTTTGCCGGCTACATCGGCGGTCAGCTGCTGGAAGCCTTTTGTCTGGGACTTTTGTGCCTCGCTGGCATGCTGCTTTTAGGTATGCCTTACGCTCTGTCAATTTCCGTCATCGTCGGCTTTTTGGCGATCATCCCCATCATCGGCACCATCATCAGCGCCGTGTTGGGCATCATTCTGGTCGGCCTGACGGCACCCGATAAGATCTGGCTGTTCATTATCTTCTTTCTTGTCCTGCAACGCATCGAAGGCGACATCCTCTATCCGAAGATCGTCGGCAAATCCGTCGGCCTCTCCGAGATCTGGGTGCTGGCGGCCATCACCGTCGGCGGCAGCCTGTACGGTATTTTAGGCATCATCGTCAGTGTGCCTGTGGCTTCTGTCATCGCCTACATTTTTGCTGGCAGCATCCGGCAGCGTCTGCGGCAGAAAAACATCGAAACCGATACAGAACAAGGCGACTGAGTAAGGTAACTGCTCCCATAAAAACTTATGGTCGCGATTATCTTTAGCACTGCTAAAAAGTAAACTGCGTCCCCGCTAACTACAATCTTACCCAAAACTTCTCACAGCTTTTGTGAGAAGTTTTTTATTGCCCTCAATACTATAAAAGCAGGCTTCAGCCGCATTCAAAGCAGCTTGCCGCCCTATACTCTGTCAGTATGGCGCGCTATTTAAGATAAGTATTTGTTATTGTTTAAAGTGCTGCTTATAATAAAACTGACAAAGGCCAGCGAGCCAAAACTTTTAAGTCAGTTATGTCAAATCAAAATATAAGGAGCTGAATAAAATGACAAAAAAATCCTAATGTAGCCGTTTATTCAAAGCTATCGCTTTGTGACTCGTTTTATCGACCACCGGAGTAGGCGGCGCTTACGCTGCCGATATGTCCCACGGCGCCAACAATTTTTACAAAAGCGACTCCGTGACCGTACAAAAGGTCACCTTCAAAAACCAGTATCAAATGAACGTCGCCGGTCATCTGTATCTGCCCAAGGGTATGGATAAAAACCAGCAGCACGCCGCCATCATCGTCGGCCACCCCATGGGCGCAGTTAAAGAGCAAAGCGCCGACCTTTACGCCACAAAAATGGCGGAGCAGGGCTTTGTTACCCTCTCCATCGACCTCAGCTTCTGGGGCGACAGCGAGGGCCAGCCCCGCAACGCGGTTTCTCCCGACCTCTATTCCGAAACCTTCAGCGCGGCAGTCGATTATCTGGGCACTCGCCCCTTCATCAACCGCGAGCAGATCGGCTCGATCGGCATCTGCGGCAGCGGCAGCTTCGCCATCAGCGCCGCCAAGATCGACCCACGCCTGAAGGCCATCGCCACCATCAGTATGTATGATATGGGCGCCGCTAACCGCAACGCACTCAACCATTCCTTGAGCCTGGAGCAAAGGAAAGAGATCATCGCCGACGCAGCCCAGCAGCGTTATGTAGAATTTTTAGGCGGCGAAAGAAAATACACCAGCGGCACAGTACACGAGATCAACGAAAATTCCCATCCTATCGAACGTGAATTTTATGACTTCTACCGCACCCCGCGCGGCGAATTTACCCCCAAAGGATCTTCACCCCTGCTAACAACTCACCCGACACTGACCAGTAATGTTAAATTTATGAACTTCTATCCCTTCAACGATATCGAAACCATCTCTCCCCGCGCGCTGCTCTTTATTACAGGCGATCAGGCCCATTCCAAGGAGTTCAGCGAGGACGCTTACAAACGTGCGGCCGAACCGAAAGAACTCTACTATGTTCCGGGCGCGGGCCATGTCGACCTGTACGACAGAGTTGACCTGATCCCCTTTGGCAAACTAAACGACTTCTTTACTAAAAACCTTAAATAGGGCTTATTTGAACAGCGGCAAAAGCCGCATCCACTCTGCTGTTGCAATGGTTTTGGGGTTGTGCTATAATAACTAGGTAGTCAATGCGGGTGTAGCTCAGTGGTAGAGCAGCGGCTTCCCAAGCCGCGTGTCGCGAGTTCGAATCTCGTCTCCCGCTCCATAAAAAATAAACCGTTTCCGAAATTCGGAAACGGTTTTCTTATTTTATTTGCGCAGAAGATAGCGGATAAACAGCCTGCTGCCTTCATAAAGCACTATCATCGGCACAGCCAGCAGGGTTTGGGTAACAACATCGGGCGTTGGCGTGATCACGCCCGCCAGAATAAATGCGGCCAAAATCATATACCGTCGTCCTTTTTGCAGCTGCTGCGAACCCACCAGCCCCATACTCGCTAAAACGATCAGCGCCATGGGCAGATTGAAGATAAAGCCGAAGGGCAGTACCAGCATCAAAAAGAAGTCCAGATAGCTTTCGATGGACAACATCGGCGCGACACGTTCCCCGGCAAAGCTAGTAAAAAAGCTTAGCCCCTGCGGAAAAACAAAGTAGTAGGAAAAGCCGATACCCAGCCAAAACAGCAGTACCGAACAGATCACAAACGGCAGCAAAGCGCTTTTTTCGCGGCTGTTGAAGGCCGGCACTAAAAAGGCCCACAGCTGGTAAAAAAGCAGCGGCGACGCCAACAGCACCCCGGCTGCCAAGGCCACCTTCAGATAAATGAAGAAGGCTTCAGCAGGGCGCATATAGTATAAATTGCTGGCCGGAGCTGTTAAAAAGCCGATGATGCTGTCAATAAAGCCCCAGCACAGCAGCGTACAAACTGCAAGTGCCACTAGACTTTTCAACAAACGGCTGCGCAGCTCGCTCAAATGCTCGATTAGCGTCATTTCCTTATCCTGCGGCAGCGGATACGTATTCATACCAGCCCGCTTATTTTTCGGACACTTCAGGAGCGGCGGCGGTCACAGCAGTATCGGCAGCTACAGCAACAGTTATTTCCTGCTCGGCTTTTTTAGCCTCTGCTTCCACGCCATTGACGGCCTGTTTAAATTCACGCATGCTTTTACCTAAAGCCGCACCGATATCGGGCAGTTTTCCCGGTCCGAAAAAAATCAGGCCGATCACTAAAATAAGCAGTAATTCCGGTAAGCCCAAGCCAAACATAAACTTCCCCTCCTTTAGTCGATAGAAATCAATTCGTATTTATCATTACCCATCTTCAATTCGCGCATATACGATAACTGGCGCAGTCCGTGACGGCTTTCGATACGCTCTACCAGGTCGTGGTTATCCTGCTGCGGTTTGGCATAAACCAGGTCAACGGCCGCCTGGTCGACAGCCAAAATATCCGTCGATGCCAAAATACCGATATCGGGTATCGTCGGCTCGGCCGCACCTAGTCCGGCACAGTCGCAATCAACAGACATTCGGCGCATGACGTTGATATAAACGATGCGCTTGCCAAAATGGTCGACCGTTGCTTTCGCTGATTCCGCCATATTTTCCATCAACTGCTCTTTGGCCGGCCATTTATCCCATGACATATTGGTATCGCTGACACCGTGTACCTGCGCCTTGCCGATCTTGCCATCGGCACAGCCGATGGCGATATTTTTCATAGAGCCACCAAAGCCGCCCATAGCATGCCCTTTAAAATGAGTCAGCACCACCATGGAATCATAGTTAACGATATTTTTGCCCATGGAGACCTCTTTAAAATGCTTACCGCCATGTACCGGCAGCATCACCGTGCCGTCTTCGTCCAGAATATCCACAGGGCAGAAGTCCCAGCCGTTGACGAGCAGCGTTTCACGGTGCTTCGCCGTCGTATCCCTGTCGCCGCTATATAAAGTATTAGTTTCTACCAAAACGCTGTTGGGTATTTGCTGCTGTAAAGTGCGCACCATTTCGCGCGGCAGAATGTTGGGGCCATGCTGTTCGCCCGTATGCACCTTGATCGCTACCTTACCGGTAATGTTTTCATTGATCAGCTTATAAAGCTGCACCAAATGCTCACCGTCGATATGGCTGCTAAAATAGACCTTAGACCGTGGCTCGCTGCCGCCGCTGACCTGCCTGCTGCCACGTGTGACGTCCTCAGTGTCGGCAAACACCTGCTGCAAGCCCTGCATATTATAGGCGGCCGCACCCACGACAGCAGTACCTGCTACCTTTAAAAAATCTCGTCTGGTGATTTTTTTCATCTTTTATACCTCCTGCCCTGATTTAAACCCGGCGCCGTCAGGCGCCGAAGGAAAGTTGATTATTTGCATCTAAATTATCTGCTTGCAATTTCATTCTAGTACCTGGAGTTAACTTTAAGTCAAGCAAAAATCTACCGCAAGCGGAAATTTTTTTGTGAAATATCAGCCTGTTTACTCTGCTTTTTTAGCCAGCACCAACCAGCAAAAGCAAAAAAGGCAGCAGTTATTGCCGCCTTGTGAATACCAACTGTTTAGTTATCCTGCCTACTATTTGCATTATCGTAAACGAAATGTTATAATAACGAGATTTTTTGCAAGGAGGTAAAAAAATGTCTATTGGAATTATCATCAACTCGGCCTGCGTACTTGTCGGCGGCCTGTTGGGCAGCTTTTTTGGCAGATTGCTGCCTGAAAAAATGAGGGAATCACTTTACGGATTATTCGGCTACTGCTCTATTATCATCGGTATCATCCTGCTGCAAAACATCATCTCCATGCCAGCAGTCACTTTAGCTTTGATTTTATGCACCATCATCGGCGAAGCCCTGCGCATCGAAGATCAGATCAATTTTGCCTCATTGAAGCTTAAAAACTTCATCGAACGGCTCACCAACACGGCCAGCAGCGACAACGACGCTTATATCGCCAAATTTGTCGGTCTGCTGATGCTGTTCTGCACCGGCAGCACTGGTATTTTAGGCGCTATCGGCGAAGGCGTCAACGGCGACAGCACCGTACTGCTCACCAAGTCGGTGATGGATATTTTTGCAGCCTTTGCGTTCGCTGCCCATATGGGGCCTATGATAGCTTGTATCGCCGTGCCCCAGTTTATTTTCTTCAGCCTGCTTTTTTGGAGCGCCAGCTTTATTATGCCGCTCACCAATCCTCAGATGATCGGCGATTTTATGGCCTGCGGTGGTATCCTGGCCATCATCACCGGCTTTCGTATCTGCGAGCTTAAACAGTTCCGCGTCGCCAATACTCTGCCGGCCCTGTTTATAGTTATGCCCCTAAGCCAGTTGTGGCGCACTTTCTTCTAAACTACCCAACAAAAAAGCAAGCCCTGACTAAAAGTCAGGGCTTGCTGCATTTACTGCTAAAGCTAAACTGCTTCGGCCGCTCAATAATAATCTAATTCACGCTCGAAAATCACGCCGGTAGCCGGGTTGAACTTCAATTCGCCTTTAAATTTAACGGTAGTAAATTCGGCTTCATAATAGGAATTGTTGCCGTCTTTATCCACGCTGACTACGATGTTTTTGGCATCAGGATAAGCTGCCAATACAAATTTTTCGATATCAGCAGGAGTTTTATTGATGATAGTGCTGCCTTTGATAAAGGTAGCGCCCTTAACGTCGATCTCTTTCACCTTAGAGGTAGCTGTAGCTACTTTTACATAATAATATTCCAGCGTGTCCGGGTCCTGGAAGGTGATCAGGCTTTCGTCCCCTTTGGTGTCATAGCCAAGCATGTTGCAGGATGCCGGTATTTCTGCTTTGGCAGCCTCAATAGCGGCCTTGCTTTGGTATATAGGGCTGGGTGCGGCCAGAGCCAGTGCACCTATACTCAAAGCTGCTAAAGCGATCAATACAGAAAACAGATTTTTCAATTTCATCTTAATTCACTTCCTTAATTTATTTTTAGCATTACTGCTTCTATAACCATCATACCTAAATTTTTTGTTCTTTTCAACTATATGCTATCTATCATTTGCTTTTATTAATTTAATAAAGCATATTTTATTTATTCTGCGCCCTTCATTTTGTAGAGTTTATTTAATTTATGCTAAAATTCATATCACCATTGCCTTTGCAGCAGACCAAGTAAAAAATCCCCCAGCTTTATGGCCGGGGGATTTTAACGTACTTACCGCACTATCATTCTGTCGGGGCTTTTGCTTTAGCTTCCGCCTCATCGGCGCAGGCGTCTTCCTTAAAAAAATATTTCATCACGCCGCCTACAAGGCCCTGTACCAATAAAAATTTATATTCGTTTTCGATCCGTTTTACTTCCCGCTGCAGCTCGCGTTTTAAAAACCAAAACGACAAGCCCACGCCCAGCATGGCACCGAATAACGCTCCGAAAAATGCGATCCAGATCGCAGGTATCGAAATATTGATCATTTATCACACCGCCTATCTGTTTTCCTTGGTTTCAAAATATCACATTCAGCTTAGCCTGTCAATCAAAAGACTTTTGGCGCGCTTATTTTTCTTGCAAGCAAGCGGTCAAATATTATATAATATTAGAACAGTTCCAATACTTTTAAAAGTGAAAGGGTTGTTACCAATGGAAAAAATTTACGAAGGTAAAACTAAAACAGTATATTCTCTGGAAAACGGCAACGTTCTCTTGAAATTCAAAGACGACTGCACCGGCAAAGACGGCGTTTTTGATCCGGGCGAAAACAGCATCGGCCTGACTATCGACGGTGTCGGCAAAGCCAACCTCGAAACCTCGATCCACTTCTTTGAGATCCTCAAAAAAGAAGGCATCAAAACCCACTATGTCAGCGCTGATATCGACAACGCTACTATGGAAGTCCTGCCTGCTAAAGTATTCGGTAAAGGCCTTGAAGTCATCTGCCGTTTAAAAGCAACAGGCAGCTTTATCCGCCGCTATGGCGACTATATTGCCGACGGCACCGTTTTAGAGGGCGGTTATGTTGAAACCACTTTAAAAGACGATGATAAAGGCGACCCGCTGATCACTTCCGAAGGCTTGGCAGCTCTTGGCATCATGAGCCAGGAAATGTTTAACAGCATGAAAGAACAGACCCTGAAGATCACCAAGATCGTCGCAGCTGACATGGCTAAAATGGGCCTGGACCTGTATGACATCAAATTTGAATTTGGCTACAATAACGATGAAGTTATCCTGATCGACGAGATCGCCAGCGGCAATATGCGCGTTTATAAAGACGGCAAATATGTTGATCCTATCGCGCTGACCTCGATCATTCTGGGCAAATAAAAACAAATATTTTTTAAGGCACAGTTTTTACTGTGCCTTTTTTACATTTTGGCGCTGATAATATGCTATAATTAAATTTAAGCCCTTGGTAGGTGCTTAAATTTTTTGTAAAGGAACGATGAAGTATGACCAAATTAGATCCACGCAATATTTATGACGACTTACACCAGATTCCCGAACTGGGTTTTGAAGAATTCAAAACATCCGCTTATCTGGCAGATAAATTAGAAGAGCTTGGCTACAAGGTGACCCGCAACATCGGCGGCACCGGTGTTATCGGCGAAATCAAAGGCGCCGAATCCGGCCCCGTAATGATGGTACGCGCCGACATGGATGCCCTGCCCTTTTTGATCGACGGCGAAACGAAACGTATCCACGCCTGCGGCCACGACGCCCATTCCGCAATGCTGCTCGCCGCTGCGGCTGAATTGGTAGGCAAAGTAAAACGCGGCACGCTGCGTATTTTGTTCCAGCAGGGTGAAGAAACCTTAAAAGGCGCTTTAGCCATCATCGACGCCGGCTATGTCAAAGACGTCGATATCGCCCTCGGCCTGCATATCCGCCCTATCCAGGACATCGCCTACGGTGAAATGTCCCCGGCCGTGCGTCATGCGTCCAGCACCTTCGTCAATATCACTATCAACGGACTGTCCAGCCACGGCGCCCGGCCGCATCTGGGCGTCAACGCTATTGAAGCGGCTGCTGTTGCTATCAATGCCATCACCGCTATCAAAATCAACCCCATCGTACCCTGGTCCTGCAAAGTTACCGGCATCCAGGGCGGCGGCGTAGCCCCCAACATCATTCCCGACAAAGTTGAAATGATAGTTGATGCCCGCGCCCAAACCAACGAAGCTATGATCGAGTTGCTGGAAAAACTGCGCCGTGCCGTAACTAACGCAGCCGCAGCCGTCGGCGCAACTGCCGAAATCAGCACTCCCGGCGGCGTTATCCCCGCTGCCGAGCTGGACGACGAACTGACTGCCGAAGTAGCCCAGTGCATCGAAGAAGTAGTTGGCAAAGAACTGCTGGCCAAAGAACTGGTCAACCCCGGCGGCGAAGATTTCCACTACTTCGTCAATAAATACCCCCATATCAAAGCTGCTTACTTCGGTGTCGGCGCAGCCGCCACACCGGGCCTGCATCACAAGGATATGCAGCTTAACAAAGAGGCCCTGCCCAGCGGCACCGCCGTCCTTGTTAAAATGGTAGAACGTAAATTAGGCTGAAAATAAAATAGCTAAAGACGTTGTTTCGTAAAGAAACAACGTCTTTTTTATTTTTAGCGGCCCCAACCTCCAAACTCCTCTTAACCGTCAGTCCACAACATCCCTTGTCTTTAATACTATTATAGTTTTCGCACCATGACACTGGTCAGCTTTTGTAAACATTACGCTACAAGACCTTAAAACATCCTTATTCAGCACGATTTGTCTTGCGGGGGGGCAGAAGTGGTACAATGTTTTATAGTTGTAAGAAATATTTATAAACGTCCATCTTAAAGGGGAGTAACTATTATGAATAAAAACCTTAGTAAAGTAATATTGGCCTCGCTGCTGGGCGGCAGCCTGGTTGGCAACACCCTGTATGCTAACACGGCCCTGGCAGCCGATAAAAACGACCAAACTTTGATCGTTGACTCTAGCGTCAGCGGCCAACAGATCGCCGGACAGGCTACCGATCCAGGCAATGCCAACAACAATACTCTCATCATCACCGGCACAGGTGAACTGAACAGCACGGCTATCGGAGGTAGTGCAATCAACGGTAATGCCAACGGCAACAAAGTCATCGTTAAACCCGGCGGCACGATAAACAACTCCGGAATCTTCGGCGGCTCGGTTGATGGTGATGGCAACGCCCACGGCAACATTGTTAATGTTGATGGCGGCGTAATAAGCGATACGATCTATGGCGGCTCGGTTGGTGGTGATGGTAACGCCCACGGCAACATGATCAACATCAACGACAGTGAGGTATATCTCTGCGTCTACGGTGGCTGGATAAACAATAGCGGCAACGCTAACGATAATACCATCATTATCAACAAAAGCACTATAGAAAATACGGTAGCAGGCGGTTTGGCTGATACTGCCAACAAAAATACTGTAACTATCACTGATAGTACTATTAACGGCGATGTAGAAGGCGGCTATAACGAATACTCTGGTGATTCCATCAACAATACGATCACTATTATCGGCGACGTCCGCTTTGCCAACACTTCTGGGCTTTACGGCGGCTACGACGCCGACTCCAACGGCGGCGACGCTTTTTCTGGTAACACCTTAAACATTGCCAGTGCCGGGCTGAGCCTGGGCAATGTGGCTAATTTTGAAAACTACAACTTTTACCTGACCGATGCCAATATCAATAATGCAGCTGCGGTGCTGAACTTGCAGGCAAGCAGCAACACCAATTTGGACAAAGCAAAGATCAATGCCACTTTGAGCGGTGAAGCCCGCGCCTTAAACGTTGGCGACACAGTAAAGCTGCTGCACAACAGCAATGGTTTCAGCACCAATGACACCACTACCGGTACCACCCTGCAGCAGGGCTTCAGCCTTATTTACGGCGTTGAGCTTGATACCACCAGCACTGACAGCGTAGGTTTAAAGGTCACCGAGGGCGGTCGGGCTACGGAAGCAAGCAAATCGCCCAGTGAAACCCGCCTGGCAACTGTGGGCTTTTTAAACAGCGGTATCGATAACTTTACCGATAAGGGCATCGCCAATGCCGTCGCTGTGGCAAGCAGTGAC
>OIZQ01000006.1_pt1 | contig 132531 bp, 120 predicted proteins | sample 1588491 | NCBI WGS metagenome assembly OIZQ01 (sample SAMN03283262) | human gut metagenome | biome: human-associated habitat; material: feces | host: Homo sapiens | place: USA | collected 2013
TAGATCATCGCAAGATTTCTTCCACAAACATACTTGAAAGGCTGAACAGAGAAATTCGTAGGAGAACAAAAGTAGTAGGCATATTTCCCAGTATGGATTCGTATATCCGGCTGGTAACCAGTTATATGATTGAATATAGCGAAGACTGGTCAAGCAGCCGTTCATATATAAACCCTGAGATAGTTAATGCTATCCAACAGAAACTTTTAGCTGCATAAGCTTTTATCGGAGTATTATGGTTTTTGCGAACTTTATTTGACACTATCTCAGAAAGCTTCTAGCTTGAGAACATTTGAAGAAAACTTAAAATATAGTTACTTAGGTAGATGTTTTTAGTGTACCTACTACGACTTTAGTCGTAGTGCGACAAAAAATCATCCTTAAATCCTTCCTGTGGTCAATATATATTAGTTTTGGGAGCAGATAAAATAGAAAAAAGGCCAAGTACTAATTGCATACATTGAGATAGGTAAAAAGTGCTTTCGGCAGTAAAGGAACTGTTTCCGAGAACACCCATAGATTCTGTTTTGTGCGAAGGAGTTGTTATTATGGATGTTTTGATGTCGAAAATTATGGAAAAAAGTATTTATGACTTCTTTTCAGAAGAACAGCTTCAGAGAATACCCGTGGTAAATATCGATAAAAATACTGTTTTTATTCCTGCAGTAGATCAAGAAAATATTGATCTGTACTATATTCTGGAAGGAAAAGTGGAGGTTATTTCACAATCCTATAATGGCCGCAGTTTCCTTATTGATACAGTGGAGCAGGGTGAGTTTATTGGAAAATTTTCCAATATGCGTAAACAAAATTTTTATTCTGATATCAAAACACAAACCCCATGTAAAATGTTAAAACTCACTGATATAAAAAATGAAATTCTTAACGACGAGTCCTTTCTTCTTTTCTTTTATTTTAAAACATCAAATAGACTTTATGAAATGTATAAAATATCGATGATGAGAACGCTTTTTACTTACGAGGAGATTCTGGCCTATTCTTTGCTTGATATAGCTGATGAAGAAGGGTTTATTGGTGCTAAGGATAAGCAGATTTGCTTAAAAACAAGTATTAGTGAGCGGCAGTACTACTATATTATGAAAAAGTTTAGAAATGTTCATATTATCGATCAGAACAAAAAAGGTATATACATCGTTGACTTAGACAGTTTAAAGACGATCGCGTGCAGCGTTGTAAATTTTATGAAGAATCGTATTTAACTCAAAGCTTTATCTGCTTCAGACAGAGACTTAAAACCATATTGCTGCATCATAGCCTCAAGGACTATTTGAGCGCCATTGATATTTTGGGCTTTTTGTTCCAGAACGTTTTGATAATAGAGAGCGAGAGTTCGAGGGGAATATGTGGCAAGTTCACCCCTGAGATATGTTTCCAATGATGTGATATGGGCCGCGTCGTCTGTGGAAGTAGCAGGTCGCCCATGTTTGCGGATATGGGGGAATTTGGCATTGAGCTCTTGGGTCCAAGCCATATTTATTGCTGTGATTTTATCGATTAATGCCACGGTTTCTTTTTTCAATGGTGGCAGATGATGTTGAATGCTCTTATATTCCTCTGGTGAGGTAAACTCCATCATCCGGGCATATTTTTCTGTTAACAGATTCTTGCCGTGTGCCTTTGCTGCTGACAAATCTTCCAGATAACTGGCTAAAGCCGCTTCTGACCAGGCTGTTGTTTGGCTTGACCTCATAATAGTAAACGTTTTGTGATTGTTTTGGCAAGCTGCTTTACCACCAATACAAGCTACGTTTTGGAACAGCTTCCATTCCAACTCTACGATTTTAGAAATAAATTCCTCTTTCATAATCATCACCTTATTTTATCTGTATCTATTCGGTCCAAACATTCATATTTTTTATGAATGTATCTTGGATTTTACTCTGGATCAAGGGGCCGTGCTCCAATAAAAAATCGCTGCCGGAGTCTGTTAAGTTCTGTTGTCGCAGTTCATCGATGATGTGTTGGCATAAGACTTCTTTTGCTGATGGTGCGGTTTCCCCTGCACAGGGCACTGACCTTTGCGGTCCGTCGGCTGTTATCAAGTCGGCTGGTAATATCGATCAGCACGATCTCTATGGTGTTCTCTTTAACATGAGATTCTCTCCGCAATCTTTGAAAGGCGAAGAAGGAACTGCGAACTTGGCTGCGTTGATTAAAACTTATTTCAGCGATTACAAAGGCAAGCATATCCAGTTCAACGTTTTGAACCGCGAAGAAATGATTGCAGCGAAGAAAGAACCTGAAAAATATACAGATCTTATGGTACGTGTTGCAGGCTATAGTGCTTACTGGACCGACTTGCCCGGTAACATTCAGGATGAGTTGATTGCCCGTTCAGAAAACGAATTTTAATATGTAGGTAAATAGCCTTAAAAGAAGGGGCGTGCTTTCACCGGCACCCCCTTTTTTAACAAAAGCATCAATCATATTATAATGAGGAGGAAAACAGCATGGACAATCAAAACGCCAAAGGGATGTCTTATAGTGTTATTGCGGCATCTTTTCTAGCTGTATTTTGTTTGTTTGGTTATCGCGCTACTTTTGCCGTATTATCTGGCCCGATGTCTGCAACGATGAATTGGACAGGCGCCGAGGTTTCATTGGGATACTCGTTGATGATGTCTATTTACGCCATCACTGCATTTTTCAGCGGGATGATTATTGATAAATGGGGTACTAAACCGGTTTATGCTATTGCCGCAGTATTTGCAATGCTTGGATTCTGGCTTACCAGCCGGGTCGAGAGTTTATTTGCTTATTATGCCTGTTACGCAATTTTTGCCGGTATTGGCACGGGTATGCTTTGGGTATCATCCACAATATCCGTCCGTAAATGGTTTGTTGGTAAATATTATGCCAAAATGTGGGGTATTGCTTTTGCTGGTGCGCCTTTAGCACAAGTATTGCTTAGTTTGGGAGTTAAACCTTTATTAGTGCAGAACGCTGCTCAATGGCGTGATGCGATGAACTATCTGGCATGGATAGTATTGGCCCTCTTGTTAGTGGCGGCTTTTCTAGCCAAAAAAAATCCGGAACAATATGGTATCGAACCATTTGGTGCTATACCAGCAGCTCCAGGTACGCAAGCCAAACCGGAATATATCTGGGGAGTTGGCGAGGCTTTTGGCACCGCTGCTATCTGGGGTTCAATATTAGCCTTCTTAACCTGTATGATCGGCGAGTTTTTAATTTGGACGCAAGTTGTACGTTATTGGACTAAAGATCTAAACATGACTCTAGATGCGGCGACTAATCTTTACGTTGCTATTGGCATTGCAGGCATTTTTACTATGCCTTTGATGGGCATTGTAGCAGATAAAGTGGTTGTACATCTTGGCAACGAAGTCAAGGGTCGTAAAGCGATGCTGATATTTGCTCCGGTGGTAGGAATTTTAGCCTGCGTGCTGCTCCTTAGCATGAGTGCAACCTCCACGATACTCGGCATTGTCGTCTGTATCTTGTTTGCTACTTACTGGGCAATAGAGCCGGGCGGAGTAGTTGGTTACGCTGGCGCAATTTATGGCCGAGTCAGTCTGGGTAAAATCTGGGGTGCGGCAACGCTGATAGTTATGGGCATCGGCCCCGCGCTTGGCAGTTACATGGGCGGGTATTTAGCCGATACTTCTGGTAATTTCACGGCTTCCATCCAATTTGCCATGGCCTCCTTTGCACTTTCGGCTGTTATTGCGTTCTTCCTGCCGATGAAGGCAACTGCTAAAGCTGCTGCTGCGGAAGAATCTAAAGTGATTGAATAAGAGTAGGAGTTATAAAATCTGAAAAGCATTACGCACTTGCCAGGTTTTAAATACTGCCAAGTGCGTAGTTTAGTTGAAGTTATATTGTTTGCAAAATTATAATTGCTTTGGAAAAAGAAAAACGTTATCTGATGAACATCAGATAACGTTTTTTATCATATTTATTTCCAGGCAGGTAAGATGGTGCCTTTGAAATATTCCATAATGAATTTTTCGTTGTCAGCAGATTGATAGATCTCTTTCAGTTTGGCGATACGGGGATCGCTGACGTTGGTTTTTTTAGTAACGAAGATATTGACGAAGGGGTTATCAGCAGATTCCAGGATGATGGAATCGTTGGTCGGATTCAGACCAGCGGGGATAGCGTAGTTAGCATTGATGACCGCAAAGGTAACGTCGGGCAGGCTGCGGGGAATAGTTGCAGCGTCCAGTTCCAGAAACTTGAAGTTATGCGGGTTTTCGGTGATATCGGCAACGGTAGTAGTAACATTGTTGATATCTTTGACCTTGACCAGGCCGGCATGAGCCAGAACTAAAAGCGCGCGGCCGCCGTTGGAAGGATCGTTGGGGATACCGATAGTAGCGCCGTCAGGAATGGGGTCGCCTTTTTTGAGTGTTTTGGAATAAGCGGCCATCGGGAAGTTTACGGTTTTGAAAACTTCGACCAGATCGAATTTAGGCTCTTTTTGCAGGGTAGCGTCCAAATAAGGGCGGTGCTGCATGCTGTTGGCAAAAACTTCGCCTTGGAACAGGGCTACGTTAGGAGTTACATAATCATTGAATTCTACGACTTCGATTTTCAAACCTTGCTTTTCAGCCAGTTTTTTGACGTTGTCCATGATTTCGGCATGGGGGCCGGCAGTAACGGCGATCTTGATCGGTGCGTCGGTTGCAGGAGCTTTAGCAGCTTCTTTTTTATCGCCGCCGCAGCCGAAGGTGGTGATTGCAGCTACGCATAAGGCTGCTGCGGTTAAAATCTTGGCAAATTTTTTCATAATAAGTTCCCCTTTACAAGATAATTTTATAGTTTGTTTTTATTAAGCTTTTTAGAAAAGTAGTCCCCCAGGGACTGGATGGATTGTACCATTACGATGAGCACGACTACTGTGATCAGCATCACGTCCATCTGGAAACGCTGGTAACCGTAGCGGATTGCCAGGTCGCCTAAGCCGCCGCCGCCTAAAGTACCGGCCATAGCGGAATAACCGATCAGGGCGATAACGGCGAGGGTGATACCCAAAACGATGGAATGCAATGATTCAGGCAGCAGCACCTTGCGGATAATTTGCATCGGGCTGGCGCCCATAGCCTGCGCGGCTTCAATAACGCCGTGGTCGATCTCCAGTAGCGAAGATTCGATAATGCGGGCGATAAAGGGAGCGGCGGAGATAGTTAACGGTACGATAGAAGCCGTAGTGCCGATAGAAGAACCGACCAGCAGGCGAGTCAGCGGAATAATCGCTACCATCAATATAATGAAGGGAGTTGAGCGGGTAGCGTTGACGATAGCGCCCAAAACACTGTTGATAGAAGCGTTTGGCAGGATATGGTTCTTACGGGTGACTGTCAGGATCACGCCGAGTGGCACGCCGATAAGCGTTGCCAGAATAGTGGAAGCCAGCACCATATAGCAGGTTTCCCAAAAGGATTTAAGTAAAAGTGCAAACATTTCAGGAGACATAACCGATCACCTCCACCTTTAATTGTTGTTCATGCAGATATTGCAAGGCTTTTTTGATGCCGCAGGCAGTGCCCGAAACTTCGATGACCAGGGTTCCGAAAGGCAGGTCTTTAAGAGAATCGATATTGCCGTAGATGATGTTAATATCGACGTCGAATTTTTTGACCATCCCGGAAACGATCGGGTCGCCGGCTGAATTGCCGATAAAGGAGAGGCGCACGATCAGCTTGCTGCCTTCCTGATAAGTATCGCTGATAGCGGAGGATTGCAGCAGTGCCGGCAGTTCCACGTTGTTGATACTCTTAACGAAATCTTTGGTTGTAGGCTGCTGCGGGTCGGTGAATACATCGACCATGGAGCCTTCTTCAATGATCACGCCGTTTTCGATAACGGCCACCCGGTCGCAGACCTCTTTGACCACTTCCATTTGGTGAGTGATCATGACGATGGTCAGGTTCAGGCGTTTATTGATGTCCTTGAGCAGATCAAGGATAGATTTCGTCGTCTGCGGGTCAAGGGCAGAAGTCGCTTCGTCGCACAGCAGCACCTTTGGGTCACTGGCCAGGGCGCGGGCAATGCCGACACGCTGCTTTTGGCCGCCGGAAAGCTGACTGGGATAATAATCCCCGCGGTCTTGCAGCTGTACCAGTTCCAGCAGCGGCTGGACCCGCTTTTTGATCTCGTCCTGAGGCAGCCCCTGGATCTCCAGCGGGAAAGCGACGTTATCGTAAACTGTGCGGGAGGCCAGCAGGTTAAAGTGCTGGAAGATCATCCCGATATTCTGTCGCGCTTTGCGTAGCTGCTGGTTATTCATCGCCGTCAGCTCCTGGCCGTCAACAAAGACCTGGCCGCCAGTAGGCACTTCCAGCATATTGATGCAGCGGATCAGGGTAGACTTACCAGCGCCGCTGAGGCCGATAATACCGAAAATCTCGCCGGCGTTGATATGCAGGTTGGTTTTTTGTAAAGCGTGGATGTCGCCTGCCGCACTGAAGTAGGTTTTTTCCACATTGCGTAAATCAATCATACTGAGTTCCTCTTTCTCTGCTAAAATCGTAAAAAAACCCTTCACACAGGTGAAGGGTATCGAAAGCTTTTCGTACTGCTTCATCTGTCGGATGTTACTCCGTTGGATTTGGCACCGTTCACTTAGTGATGGTTGCCGTAGCTTCATAGGGCCATTCCCTCGGCTACTCTTGATGAAATACCATGTAAAGTTGTTAAAGAAAATAATACACTTATTTCTTTAATCTGTCAACAGGTTTTTGAAAAAATATATCAATTTGCTACGTTCATTGTTTTGTTAGATATTTTCTGTAACATGTAAACTTTCCATTGATTGAATGGTTTAATAATAAAATTTTTCAAAAAACCTTGCCTTTCACAAGATAAAGTGATAAATTATAAAAGAAAAATGGTGCTAACACCATCTAAATTTAAGGAGGCAATCATGGCTGCAAAAACCAGAGACCATTTGACCGATCAATTATTCAAAGCAATTCTTAGTTTAAAAGATGAAGCCCAGTGCTCCAACTTTTTTGAGGATATTTGTACGATCAGCGAGCTGAAATCCATGGCGCAGCGGCTGGAAGTTGCCCGAATGTTGGACGAAGGCCGCATTTATGAAGAAATAGTAGAAAAAACAGGGGCCAGTACGGCGACTATTTCCCGTGTTAAACGCTGTCTGGTTTACGGCGCCGATGGTTACAATTCGGTGATGCCGATACTGAAAAAGGAAGAGAAGCAAGATGCCAAATAACAAAACCTTGCAGGTACCTTACGGAACCCGGGACGTACTTCCGGGCGAGGCAGGCGCCAGACGGATCATAGAAAATAAAATAGCGGCGACCTTTAAAGCCTGGGGTTACGACGAAGTGGTGACACCGACCTTTGAATATCTGGACACCTTTACGGTTGCCGGCCAGACCTCGGACAGCAGCTTTAAGCTGTTTGACCGCCGCAACAATACGCTGGTGCTGCGTTCGGATATGACGACGCCGCTGGCACGTTTGGTGGCGACCAGGCTTAATGAAGGGCCAACGGTGAAGCGGCTCTTTTATTTAGCTAACCTGTTTCGCTACGAAGAGGCCCAGACCGGGCGGCAGTGTGAATTTAATCAGGCCGGTGTGGAATTGATGGGCGCGGCGGGACCTTCGGCTGACGCTGAAATGCTGGCACTGGCGGTAGCATCGCTGCAGGCTGCCGGGCTCAGTGATTTTGTGATCAGCGTGGGACAAATCGATTTTATCAACGGTCTGATCGAAGCGGCAGAAGTTGGAGCAGAGCAGGCAGAAGAATTGAAACGCTGCCTGATCAGCCACGATGTGGTGCGGCTGGAAGCGCTGGTAGATGCCAGTAGGATGCCGGAACAGCAAAAGACACTGCTTAAAGAGCTGCCCTTCCTGCATGGCGGGTTGGAGTTGCTGGACAAAGTTGCTGCCTGCGGTCTGAACGATAAAAGTGCCCAGGCCGTGCAGGATCTGCGCGAGATCTACGCTTTGGCGGCTGCTTATGGCACGGCTGAGTATCTGCGCTTTGACCTGGGGCTGCTGCGTGACCTTGATTATTACACAGGGATGTTATTTGAAGGCTATGCCGAGGATATGGGGTTCCCTATTATCGGCGGTGGCCGCTATGATACGATGATGGAAAATTTTGGCAAGTCTTGTCCCGCGACGGGCTTTGCGATCGGTATCGACCGTGTGATGCTGATTTTGAGCCGTCGTCAGCAGCTGGACAATGTCAGCAGCTGGGACGTGCTGGTGGGTTGGGCAGATGGAAAGCTGCCGCAGGCTATTGCCCAGGGTATGCGTTTGCGTAAGAGCGGCAAAACTGTGAAGCTGTCCACAGAGCCATTGAGCCAGAAGGAAGCTGTTAAAGCGCAGCGTGCCAATAGCTGTGAAACGCTGCTGTATATAGAAGATTGATAAAGGAAGTGCCAAGATGGATTATATTACCGTAGCGCTGCCCAAGGGCAAGCTGTTTCAAAAATCAGTAGACCTGCTGGCACGGGTCGGCTACAGCGCCGATAACGTAACCGAAGATTCACGTAAGCTGGTCATCACCAACGAGGAAAGCAAAGTGCGTTTTATCATTACTAAAACCGTTGACCTGCCTACCTATGTGGAATACGGCGCGGCGGATATCGGCATCATCGGCAAAGATGTGCTGTTGGAAGAGCGCAAGGATGTGTACGAGCTGCTGGACTTAAAGTATGGCCGCTGCCGACTGATGCTGGCGGTGCCGGAACAGATGCAGCGGCCCAAACTGACTGATTACGCTCACCTGCGGGTAGCGACAAAATATCCCAACTGCGCGCAGGAATATTTCCGCAGCCTGGGCATTCAGACCGAGATCATCAAACTGAACGGCTCTATTGAGCTGGGGCCGATGGTAGGACTGTCGGAACTGATCGTAGATATTGTGGAAACGGGACGCACCCTGAAAGAAAATAAACTGGTGGAGGTTGACTCCATCTATACGGCGACGGCACGGCTGATCGCCAACAGGGTAAGCTTTAAATTGAAATTCGACCGGCTGGACAAGCTTGTGCGTGACCTGCGTAAGGTGCTGAATGAGGAGGAAGGACAATGCAAGTAACAGATGCCAGAGGTATGACCGCCAGTGAAATAGCGGCACTGATGCAGAAAAAAGCCTATGATGAGTGTGAGCTGTCGCCGGGCGTGCAGGCTGGGGTAACGGCTATGTTCGGTGCACCGCTGACGGCGGCTCAAGTCGTGGATAAGATCGTAACCGCTGTACGCGTCGAAGGCGATGAGCAGCTGCTATATTATACTAATTTGCTGGATAAGGCAGGATTGACTACGGCTACTATCAGGGTCAGTGAAGCTGAATTTGCCGAAGCAAACGAGTTGGTCGACAAAGAAGTGCTGGCCGCCATTGGGCGGGCTGTTGCCAACGTGCGCCGCTTCCACGAAGAGCAAATGCCCAAATCCTGGCTCACTAACCGTGAGTGCGGTGCCATGTTGGGTCAGAAGGTGACCCCGGTGGATTCCGTTGGTATTTATGTGCCAGGCGGAACTGCGGCATATCCTTCTTCCGTTATTATGAACGCAGTACCTGCCATTGTTGCCGGTGTGCCGCGTATCGTTATGGCAGTGCCGCCGGGGCGTGACGGCAAGGTCAATCCCTATGTTTTAGCAACAGCCCAGCTGATCGGCGTCAAGGAAATTTATAAAATGGGCGGGGCGCAGGCCGTAGCCGCATTGGCTTTTGGTACGGCGACTGTTCCCAAGGTAGAAAAAATCACCGGCCCAGGCAATATTTTTGTTACTTTAGCCAAAAAGGCCGTGTACGGCCACTGTGATATTGATATGCTGGCCGGGCCCAGCGAGATACTGATCATTGCCGACGCATCAGCCGACCCCGCTTATCTGGCGGCTGACCTGCTGAGCCAGGCCGAGCATGATCCGCTGGCCAGTGCTATTTTAGTTACCGACAGCGAATTTGTAGCTAACGCCGTGGCAGCCGAGATCGAAGTGCAGCTGGCGGCTTTACCGCGGCAGGAGATCGCTGCCATATCTTTGGCTAACCATGGGCGGATCATTGTAGCGTCTGATATGGAAACAGTTATCGAAATGGCCAATTTGTCGGCGCCTGAGCATTTGGAAGTTATGACTAAAGCGCCTTTCGAGCTGTTGCCATATTTGCGTAATGCAGGGGCCATCTTCTTAGGGGCCTATTCTCCCGAACCGCTGGGCGACTATTATGCAGGGCCGAACCATATTTTGCCGACTGGCGGCACCGCGCGTTTCTATTCGGTGCTGAACGTAGAAACCTTTATGAAGAAAACCAGCATCATAGCCTACACTCAGGGCGCTTTAGCCAGCGTCGGCGGCGATGTAATAAAAATGGCCGAGGCCGAAGGATTGCAGGCACACGCCAACGCTATCCGCGTGCGGCTGGAAAAGAGGTGACGAAATGGCTGGATTCAATGCCAGGACGGGACTGGAAGAAATAGAAGAATATGCTGTCGAGCATGTGGCGGCTGATATCATCATCAATGCCAATGAGAGCAATTACGGACTGCCGCGGCCTATAGAGCAATCGGTAGCCGCTAAGCTGGCTGGCTTTCCCTTCAACCGCTACCCGCCGATGCAGGCGGAGACTTTGTGCGAGCTGATCGCCGAAGACTTGGCGCTGGATGCTGATAATATCAGGATTGGCAACGGTTCCAGCGAGCTTTTGCAGATGGCCTGCTACGCTTTTGGAGGCAGTGGCCGCAAGATCGCTTTTCCGTATCCGTCATTTTCCATGTACGGCGTTTATACCAAACTGGCCGATAGTATTGCAGCGCCTTATCCGCTGACTATAGCTGGCTATATCGACCCTGATAAGGTCATCGAGTTCTGCGAAGCCCAGCAGCCGGCATTGCTGATCGTCTGCAATCCCAATAATCCTACGGGCAACTATAACCCGCTGGAGGCTATGGAAAAGATTTTAGCCAATGTCAGCTGCCCGGTGGTGATGGACGAAGCCTATATGGAATTTGCCAAAGGTAGCGGCGTCGATCCGCAGGACTTGCGCCCCCTGAATAAATTGAAACTGGTGGCCGGTTCGACCCTGGCTTTGACGGCTAAATACAGTAATTTTATGTGCCTGCGTACCTTCTCCAAGGCTTACGGGCTGGCAGGGCTGCGCGTCGGTTATGCCGTTGGCAGTGCGGGTATCATGCGTATTCTTGGCAAAACACTGTTGCCCTATCACGTTAATGCCTGGTCATTGGTGGTCGCCGAAGAGGTCTACCGTCAGAAGGATGTATATAAGGAACGTATCGAAACCATTACCGAACAGCGTGAGCTGCTACGGGAACAGTTCGAGCAGCTGGGGCTGAAGGTTTGGCCTTCGGCGACCAATTTTTTGACTATCTGCCCACAGGGCAGGCTTGCCAAGCATTTAGCGGTAGCTTTTAGCAAAGAATACGGCCCGCAGGGCGATAAAACAGAGCAGATGCTGGCTGGTATGTACCTGTACCGCAAGCTGCTGGCAAATAAAATTTTAGTTCGCGATTATACGGGACATCCGGTCTTGCAGGGCTGCCTGCGCATTACCATGGGGTTGCCCCAGGAAAATGCCGAAGTGGCGCTGCAGTTAAGCCGTCTGTGCGGAGAGGAGGAAGCATGATGCGTCAGGCTGAAGTGGAACGCAAAACCTTAGAAACAGCAGTTGCAGTAAGCGTCGATCTTGATGGCAGCGGTAAAGCCGCTATCGCGACGGGAGTGGGATTTTTTGACCATATGCTGACTTTGCTGGCCAAGCACGGTTTCCTTGATTTGCAGATGCAGGCCCAGGGTGATTTGGAAGTAGACAGCCACCACACTGTTGAAGACTGCGGTATTGTTTTAGGCGAAGCACTGAAAGCCGCCGTGGGCGACAAAGCTGGCATCCACCGTTATGGCAGCTGCTTTATCCCGATGGATGAAGTGTTGGCGCAGGTCGTGCTGGACTTTTCCGGCCGTCCCTATCTGGTCTTTGAGGCCGAGATACCGAAGATCACCTTAGGTAATTTTGATACGGAAATGACGGAAGAATTTTTCCGCGCCGTAGCTGTTGCCAGCGGAATGACATTGCATATCAGGGTATTGTACGGAAAAAACGTGCACCACATCATTGAAGCAATTTTTAAAGCCTTTGCCCGTGCTTTGGCCGAAGCAGTAGCTGTCGATCCCCGCGTCAAAGGCGTGATGAGCAGCAAGGGGGCCTTATGAGCGAGCGGATAGTGATCGTTGATTACGGTATGGGCAATCTACACAGCGTTAATAAAGCCATCGCTGCCGTAGGCGGTGAGCCGGTAATTTCCGGTGCCGCACGGGTGCTGGCCGAGGCTGAAAAGTTGATTTTACCGGGCGTCGGCGCTTTTGGTGACTGTATGGCTAATCTGCACCAGTCTGGGTTGGTGCCCGTGCTGCAAGAATATTTACAGAGCGGCAGGCCGTTTTTAGGTATCTGCCTGGGGATGCAGGTGCTGTTTGAAGGCAGTGACGAAGCCCCCGGCGTTGCTGGCTTGGGCTATTTTAAGGGGCAGGTCAGAAAGCTGTCGACAAACTTTAAGATACCCCATATGGGTTGGAATAAACTAAGCCTGCGTAGCAGTTCGCCGCTACTGGCCCAGGCCGCCAACGAATATGTGTACTTTGTGCACAGCTTCCATGCCGAGCCGCAGGATCAGGCTATTATTACCTCTACCTGCGATTATGGTATGGAGGTTACAGCTTCCGTTGGACAAGGCAGCGTACAAGCCTGCCAGTTCCATCCCGAAAAATCAAGCCGCGTGGGTTTGGGCCTGCTGCGCGCTTTTAAGGAGTGGCAGCCATGATAATTTTTCCGGCAATAGATATCCGTGGAGGCCGCTGCGTAAGGCTAACCGAAGGTCGATTCGACCAGGAAACTGTTTTTGCCGACGATCCTTCGGAAATGGCGGCTCGCTGGTCGGCTGCTGGGGCTGAATATCTGCACGTTGTTGATTTGGACGGAGCGCTGGCCGGTGCGGGACGCAACCTGCCGGCTATCAAAAAGATTTTAGAGCATGCTGCCATGCCTGTACAGGTAGGCGGCGGCATCAGGACGTTAGCAGCGGCAGCAACGCTGCTGGACATGGGCGTCAGCCGCGTTATTTTAGGCTCTGTGGCAGTGCGCGACCCACAACTGGTAGCTGCTGCCTGCAAGCAGTTTCCCGGTCAGGTAGTAGTCGGTATAGACGCAAAAGACGGCAAAGCTGCGATTGAAGGCTGGGGCGTCAGCGGCGGCATCGATGCTGTGGAGTTGGCACAGAAAATGGCCGTCTGCGGTGTTGAGCATATTATTTTTACTGACATCAGCCGCGACGGCAAGCTGAGCGGGGTGAACGTGGAAGCCACGGCGGCTTTGGCCAGAAAAAGCGGCGTTAAAATCATCGCCAGCGGCGGTGTGGCCTCACTGGAGGATATCCGCAGCCTGCAGCAGTATGCCAGTGACGGCATTGAAGGCTGCATCATCGGCAAAGCTATTTATACGGGTGCCGTCGATTTAAAAGAAGCCCTACGGGTAGCCAGGGAGGGTTAAAATGCACACGAAAAGGATCATTCCCTGCCTTGACGTTAAGGCAGGACATGTAGTCAAAGGCACTAATTTTGTAGAGCTGCGCGATGCGGGCGACCCGGTAGAGCTGGCCGCCTTATACGACAGCGAAGGCGCCGACGAGTTGGTGTTTCTCGATATTACCGCTTCCGTTGAGCAGCGCAAATCCATGCTGGATGTTATCAACCGCACAGCAGGTCAGGTCTTTATGCCTTTGACCGTTGGCGGCGGTATCAGTACGGTGCAGGATATTCGTAACGCTCTTAATGCCGGTGCCGATAAGATATCCGTCAATACGGCGGCGGTCAAAAATCCACAGCTGATTGCTGACGGTGCTAAATTGTTTGGCAGCCAGTGTATAGTTCTGGCTGTAGATGCCAAACGCTGCGGCACAGGTAAATGGGAGGTCTATGTGCACGGCGGGCGTACTTCTACCGGTATCGATGTGCTGGAATGGGTGCAGGAAGCCGCAGCGCTGGGAGCGGGCGAAATTTTGCTGACCAGTATGGATGCCGATGGCACTAAAAACGGTTACGATATCCCGCTGACTCGGGCCGTGGCGGAAGCTGTGGGCGTACCTGTGATCGCCAGCGGCGGTGCGGGCACACTGGAACACTTTTATGATGTTTTGACGGAAGGTAAAGCCGATGCCGTTTTGGCGGCGTCAGTCTTTCACTATAAAGAATTTACTATCAGGCAGGTCAAAGAATACCTGCGGTCTAAAGGTGTAGAGGTGAGATTATAATGCAAGTAGATTTTTCGAAAATCAAATTTGACGACAAAGGGCTGGTGCCTGCCGTTGTGCAGGATGCGGCGACTAACGCTGTTCTGATGCTGGCCTATATGAACGGCGCTTCGCTGGCGAAAACGGTGGAAACAGGTTATACTTGGTTTTGGAGCCGCAGCCGCCAGGAGCTGTGGAACAAAGGCGCTACCAGCGGCCATGTGCAAAAGGTCATCAGCATCGACTATGATTGCGACGGCGACAGTCTGCTGGTGAAGGTAGAGCAAAAAGGCGCTGCCTGTCATACTGGTAATTACTCCTGCTTCAGCTATCCCCTGTGGAACAGCGGCAGCGGTAAAAACCTGCCGGTGCCCGAACCGGACGGACTTCACGGTGTATTGGCCGAGCTGTACCGTGTTATTCAGGATAAACGAGTCCATGGCAGCGAAAAATCTTATACCCGTTATCTCTTTATGTCCGGCCAGGATAAGATCCTGAAAAAAGTTGGCGAAGAAGCGGCAGAAACGATCATCGCTTCTAAAAACAACAACGGCAAAGAGGTTTTGTACGAAATGTCTGACCTGTGGTATCATTGCCTGGTGCTGTTGGCTTACCACAACATCAATCCGGCCGAATTGCTTAGCGAATTGGGCGGACGCCGCAGCAAAGAAAACAATAGCAAATACTAAATTTATGGGAACCTCCTGCATGATGCGGGAGGTTTCTTTGCGTAAAATTTACAGCTTACAGACGTATTTTGTGCTACAATGACAAGTAAGAAAATGGCAGCGAAGAAGGTGAAAAAGTGGAAAAAACAGTTTTAGTTATCGGCCACCGTAACCCGGATACAGACTCAGTCTGTTCCGCTATCGCTTATGCGTATCTCAAACAGCAGCTGGGATTGAACGCGGTTCCGGCCCGTGCGGGCAAGATCAACCCGGAGACCCAGTTTGTGCTGGAGCATTTTGGTGTGCCGGTGCCGAAATTAGTAGACGACTTATATCCCCGGTTGAGCGATATACGTTTGGCGCAGCCGCCAACAGTGCGGCCTGATGCTTCCCTGCGTGATGTAGGGCGGCTGCTGGTCGAGCACGCAGGATTAAAATCAGTGCCGGTGCTGGACGAGGCTGGCAGCATCGTCGGTATTATCACCGTCGGCGACCTGGCTAAACGCTATTATAATGAGCTTTCCATTCAGGATATGGATAACGGCGCTACCGACTACCGCAGCATCGTGCATACGCTGGAAGGGCAGCTGCTGTGTGGCGAGTTAGAGAAAACTTTTAACGGCAAAATCAAGATCGGTGCGTCTGAACCTGCGACCTTAAGCACGGCTATCAGGCCCGGCGATCTGGTGATCATCGGCGACAGGGTCGACGCCCAACTGGCGGTACTGCAGGCTGGTGCGGCTGGACTGATATTGACCCGCGATACGAAAGTGACAGCCGCAGTACGTCAGGCAGCCGAGCGCTATAATGCCGTCGTCATCACGACGCCATATGACACCTATACTACTGCCCGGCTCATCAATCAAAGCATACCAGTGCGGCTGGTAATGACCAAAGAATTGGTGACACTTAAAACTACCGACCTTTTAAGTGATGTCAGGGAGAAAATGCTGGCGGCTAAATTTGTCAGCTATCCTGTTTTAGAACGTGGCCGTTATGTGGGTATGATCGACCGTGGCATGATGCTGGTGCCTGATAGGCAGGAGGTCATTTTAGTTGACCATAACGAACGCAGCCAGGCCGTGGAAGGCATCGAGGACGCCCACCTGTTAGAGATCATCGACCACCACCGTTTAGGCGGACTGACAACCGGTGCGCCGATTTTTATCCGTCAGGAGCCGGTAGGTTCAACGGCCACTATCGTATCTAACCTGACCTGGCATCGGGGTGTGCAGCTGCCACCAGCCTTGGCAGGGCTGCTTTTTGCTGCGATAGTATCCGACACTCTCTATTTCCGTTCGCCTACTTCGACCCTGTTTGATGAAGATACTGCCAGGCGATTGGCCGAACTGGCCGGTATCGAAGATGCGACGGTTTTTGCGATGGAAGTGCTGCGGCAAGGTTCGGCTATCGGTAAACTGCCGGTACAGGACATCGTGCGCAACGACATTAAAGAATTTGATTTTGGCGAGCAGCGTATCACTGTCAGCCAAATCAATATTATGGACAGGCAGCAGGCTTTGGAACGTATGGATGAGCTGCAGCAGGCCTTAAACGAATTTCGCAGGCAGGAAGGTTACGACCTGTCACTGCTGATGGTGACTGACATTTTAGGTGAGGCAACCGACCTTTTGGCTGCCGGAAGCCCGCAGACGCAGCTGGTACACGCCTTTGGCGAAGCAACAGCGGCAGGCTGCTACCATTTGCCCGGTGTATTGAGCCGCAAAAAGCAGATCATTCCGCCGCTGACAGAAGCTTATAGAAAAATCGACTAAATAAAAAGCTGGCAGACAATCTTATGTCTGCCAGCTTTTGTTTATTTTGTGTTTTTAAATTTTCAATCAGGCTTTTGTGACGCTATACACCTTGGACGCACTGGTTTCTCGGGAACGCATTTTGCTTGACAGCTCTGAAAAAAATAAAAGCCGCTTACCCATGGGTACATTGCACCCAGGAAAGCAGGCATCATTGCTTGCGGTTTTCATTATAGCACTGGCGCACCACCCTGCAATATATTTGCTTTATATTTTACAATTATATTGACAAATGAGACCGTTTTCGATTATAATTTTAATTGTCTTGGGGGCATAGCTCAGCTGGGAGAGCGCTTGAATGGCATTCAAGAGGTCAGCGGTTCGATCCCGCTTGTCTCCACCAAGTTAAATGCACACACCGCAAAGTATTGCGGTGTTTTTTATTTTCATGGTTTCAGTCTCAAATAATGGGGGATTTAGAGGCCAGAAGACCGTTGTTTTGCGGGAAATGCGGTTTCAAAAATTATTGTATAATTAAAATATGGAAGGAAGTTTGCAGGATGTTAGAAAAAATTACTTTTATCGTAGCGGCAGCAGCACTGGTGTTGTCTGTTTATAATATCATCAGGACTACCAAAAAGAGATAAAAAATATATAATGGGAAATATGTTTTACTATATGTGTACGCCGTTGAAGGTAGTTGGGATGGCGTCAGTAATATAGTAAAAGATATACCGTTATCAGGGAATCCTTATATTTTAGGCTATAAATGGATTGAACAGTTGAATAGAAATGAAGCTACTTGAAAACAGCGGTACACGTTTAGGTGTACCGCTGTTTTATGTTAGAACGTTACTTTTTTTATTTAAAAGTTGATGTTTATCAACTAGGATATATACAAACCGTGAGGTTTGGGAGAGATGTTTTTTGGCACCTAATGAATATTTATTGTTAATAGTAAATATATCTCGCACACTTACTGCGTGAGAGATATTTGTTTATGTAATCGGGCAAGATATAAAAGTTTTGGCGCAAGAAGTTAAAAAATATTATCGGAGATATAATTAATGCTTATAAATGGTAAAATATTGAAAATATAAAAATTAATTAAGTACATTAAATTCAATTCCCAAGTCATATTTCGCGAAGTATAATTTCATTGCATGTATAATTTTATTTTCTGTGAAATGAGCACTAAAGTGCGCATATGTGATGTATTTTATACAGCGCAGGCATTTTTTTTGTAAGATAATAAGTATAAAACCAATATCTATAAAAGTTTAATGATTAAGGTGAAAGGCATGTTTGCTGAGAAATATCGAAGTATCGGCTTAAATATTTTATATCATAGAAGATTAAAAGGTTTAAGTCAGGAAGCATTATCTGTTAAAGCCGGGCTGACCCGTTCTTATATTTCCCGAATAGAGCGTGGTTCGGCAAGGTGCGGTCTGGAAGTGTTTTTTTTGATCGCCCAGGCTCTGGAGGTTGATCCTGCTGAACTCATCAGCGGCCAGCCACCAGGCTCGTAACCGGTTTAAGAATAAAATTATTTTACAGCGGCAGTCGATGAAGGAGGTATCTTTATGAATCCCGATTACAAAGAAATTGGCAAGAATATCCGTTTAATGCGTATCAGACAGGGTGTGAGTCAAAGCGAATTAGCGCAGCGCCTTGAGGTTTCGCAGACACATATGAGCAACTTAGAGCACGGGCGCGTTAGCGTTAGCCTGAGAGTGCTGCTGCGGATGGCGAATTATTTTAAGTGCAGTGTTGATAGTTTGCTGGGCAGCGTCCTGCAGGGGCATGTAACGCCTGAAGTGTATGATGAAAGCTATAATCTTGAGGATTTGGCTTTGTTGCTGAAGGTATTGAAACAAAAAAGAGTAGAGGTGCTGTAAACCAAGTACTCAAAAGCCCAGCCATAATAAAAATTATGGCTGGGCTTTTTTTATTTATCAGGCAACCAGGCTGCGATTACCGCGTACAGTTCCTGCAATTGGAAAGGCTTTGTGATATGGGCGTTCATACCGGCCTCCCGTTCTTTTTTGATGTCATCGAGAAAAGCGTTAGCAGTCATGGCGATAATAGGTAGTGCCTGCACGTCGCGGCGTGGTAGGCTACGGATTGCTTTGGTGGCTTCGTAGCCGTTGAGCCGCGGCATCTGCATATCCATAAAGATAAGGTCGTAATAGCCTTCAGGAGCGTCTATTACTTTTTGCAGGGCAGCTTCACCGTCACTGGCTTCTTCGATGAGGGCTCCAGTCATCCCGATCAACTCATGGGCGATCTCCATGTTGAGCAGGTTATCTTCAACCAGTAGAATACGCCTGCCGCTGTAATCGTGCTCAGTTGGCACTGGTAGCGCTGGCGGTTGTAGTGATATTTCACTGTCTGCTAGCTTAAGGGGCAGGGTAACAGTGAAAGTGGTGCCTGCACCCGGCTGGCTGGCGACTTCGATAGTGCCGCCCATCAGGTCGATGATGTTTTTGGTGATTGCCATGCCGAGGCCGGTGCCTTCGATACTGTCGGTAGCCGAGGTTTGCGAACGTTCGAAGGGTGTAAACAGCTTTGGCAGGAAATCTTTAGTGATACCGATGCCGTTGTCTTTGAAAACAAAGCGGAAATGGCCATAGCCTGAAGGTGCCAGCGGCAGTTGGGTGACCTGAAGGCTAAGTTTACCGCCGTTGGGCGTGAATTTGATAGAGTTGCTGAGGATGTTAGTGAAAATCTGGTTCAGGCGCATGGTGTCACCTAAAATGTAGGCATCGTTGATTTCGCCGGCTTCAACATGCAGTCGGTGCTGGTGTTCATTGATCTGCGGCATGATGAGCGAGGTCAGATTTTGCAGCAGATCGTGCAGGTTGAGCGGGACTTCTTTTAAAGAAAGTTTGCCGCTTTCTATTTTCGACATATCGAGGATATCATTGATAAGTTCCAGCAGATGGTTTGAGGCTATACCGATCTTGGTGAGGCAGTTTGCTACTTTGGTCTGGTCAGAAAGCTGTTGCTGGGCTATGGTAGTCATACCGATAATTGCGTTCATAGGCGTGCGGATATCGTGGCTCATATTGGAAAGGAACGAGCTTTTGGCAGTATTGGCTTTTTCAGCTGAAAGCAACGCCGCTTTTAAGGCCTGTTGTTGTTTTTCATAAGTCAGTTTTTGGTTATGGATGTTACGGAAGGCGATGACACAGCCGGTTAGTTTACCTGTTGAGTCTTTGATAGCTTGGGATTCCAAGCGTACCCATTCGTATTTGTCGTTAGCAAAACGGCGCAGCAGCTCCATTTCGACGGTGCTTTTGTTATTTTGCGACAATGTTTGGCTGATATTTTGTAAAGAGAAAGAATGGAGTAACTTTTTGCGGAAGCTGTCATGGACGAAGTTGTTGACGAAAACAGACCAGGCTTCGGTGTAATCTTCCAGTCCTTTAAGCAGGTTGGCAGAGACGATTTCGTTGAGCCGCAGGACATAGAATTTTTTTGTTTGCAGATCTACATAGTAAACGGCATAGTACATCTCGGCGAGGGCGTTCGCAATATTGTGATGGCGGAGTCTGTCGGCACTAAGCAAAGCCAGCTCCTGTTCCTGCTGTTTTTTGTCGTCGATGTTGCGTACCAGCAGCAGGATTTTTTCACCTTCGATAGTGGAGATCTTGGTGCTGTAATAAGTGTAGTAGTGCAGTTTTTTATTTTTATCCCATACGCGTAGCTCACCTTCGGCGTAGTTTTGTTTGACATAGAGCTTGGGGTCGAAGATGCCGGCTAAAAGAGCCTTGTCTTCGTCCATAAGCAGTTGGTGGAACTGATCGTAAAAGTCGTTGTAGCGACCGCGAGGTTTCAAGGAAAGGATCTCTTCCGTATAGTGGATGCAGTTGTAGCCCTGATGCTCCATGTCGACGCTGATAGCCAGGGCGTACATGTGGGCTACAGCCAGCTTGGCAGCATTTTCGCTGAGAGAATGTTCGACTTTTTGGGTAAGGTCTTCAAAAGCCAGTACTGCATAGGGATAGGCGTCGGAATAACCGGGAGCAGGGATGATCTTGAGGCAGAGCCAGCGATTGGCCTTATTCCTGAAGATATGCTCGATATGCTTGTCACCACAGGAGAATTTTTCGATGATCTGGCGGCTATCGGCGTTGGACAATAACATTTGCTGCCATTTAGGGTCGACGAATTCGTGCACATAGTTGGTAAAGCGTTGGTTGTAATCGCCCTCCATCTCGACGAATTTTTTAAACTGCTTGGGAACACGCAGCCCCCGCAGTTGGTTGTCGCGCAGATTGATCAGATAGACAGCGTGGTAGGTTTCACTGAGCTGGGCGATCCATGAGGTTTGTTCACGTTGGCTGAGTTCCAGTTGTTTTTGTTTTTCAATATTAAAATAACACCACAGAACCTTAAGATGGCCTGTGACGATGTCAATAGTAGAGAGCAGATGGGCTTCGATCCATTCAAACTTACCTTGGGCATTGATACGGCGCACTTCGCCGATCAGGTGCATATTTTCACGGGGCAGTTTTTGGCGTAGGTTTTCCAGAGAAGTTAGCTCCCAAAATTTATACTGGTCTTCGGGATGGATGAGCATCTGACCATAGGTGTTATTGGCGGAGGCAAAATCGCCGGCATGGGGAAAGGCAGCAGCGCGAGGTCCCAGCTTGGGCGAGACATAGTGGCCGTCTACAAGGTCAATGACGACGTATTCGTCAAACAGGACGTCGATACCCTGAAGCAGGTCGTTAGAGTGGTCGTGCCTGATCTGAATCTCGCCGGCGAAAAGATGGGGGATAACGGAAATAGATAAAGCGGGACAGCAACGGGTATCGCTTTCCCAAAGTGTTTTTTTGACGCGGACGTCCATATTATCACCAAAAATAGTTTTTTCGGCGAAGTACTGATAATCTCCCTGATGAAAGTTGACGGCGTCAAAATCAAGAGTATCGGGCTGATAAAAATCACCGCTGTGGAAACCGCCTTTATCTGTGGCGTATTTATTACAGTATAGTATTTGCATATCGTCCTGAGCGATGACCAGGATTGCCAGGCCGGTGATGTCGTTGAGCATTTGACGAAGATTTTTTTCTGAATTCATGGCTGCGCCTTTCTGCTACTATAATTTAGGAAGAAAACTTTATTATGGTAATTATAATATAAAAGCCTGAGAATGTGAATTTAATCTTCAAATAGTTGATGCAAAATAAATAAAAAGCTCTTTAGCTAAAAACTAAAGAGCTTTTTGGTTATTGTTCTGCCGGGCCCAAAAATTCATTGGCTAAAGAGGCCAGGCTTTGGTGGTCGAGTTGTTGGAAGAACTGTTGACGCCCCGGATGCGGGATCATTTTTTTTGCGACGGCTGCGTTATATTCGGCGGCGTGCTCAAAATCGGTTATCTGACACTCCAACTGGCTGTGACAGGCATCAAACAAGGCCTGCCCTTGATGGTTATTGATAAGTACCAGCGTCACGCCTTTATCATCGTCGAAAAGGGGGAAGTGTTTGTTGACACCCCAATAATCGGCTATGGTAAGGTCGGCTTGGCTGCGTTTGTTGTTGAAGGCGCAGTCGGCACAGGACGGGCGGGTACTAAGGTTGCCGAGGAACAGACGCATATAGGGGCCGCGGCGTTTATGGGTGGCGAAGGTGTGGCTGGCTGTTTGAAAGATTATGTTAAAGCGTTTCCAGCCGGTAGTTTTATCGCGGAAGTTTACTTTAGCGATAGGCTCATTAGCCAAAGCTACCACTTCATCCAGTCGTTTTTGGTAGACCTTGGGACTGGGGACGCCGTGACAAACCACGTCAATAGTATAAAGCTGTTCGTAGTCGCGGCCCAAGTAGCCTTTCAGTCCGCCGATCTGGCAAGGAGTACCGCTGAATAAAACTGGTTGTCCTGCTTTGAGCAGCGTTTCGGCTTCCTTATAGGTAGCAGCGATATCGCTTTGTACATATTTGGAGCCACGCAGACTGATTAAAGCTTCATTGCTGCTGACACCGATGTGGCGTACTTGCCAGCGCTCGTCGAAAGCGGCGCCAAAGACAGTGCCATGGCGGGCGATAATATTTGCGGCCGCCAGTGAAAAAAGCCGCCGCTGGAACTGGTAAAGCGTACTGATTCGTCGGTGTTTTTACAGCCCATGACGGCCAATATCGCACTGGGCTGCGGTTTGTGCAGCAGAGGGCAGACCTGGACGCACAGTCCGCAGTTGACGCATTTGGTTGTGTCGACGACGGGATAGGTGAAGCCTTCAGCGTCGGGCGACATGGTGATGCAGGATACGGGACAGCGGCTGGCGCAGGCTGTACAGCCGCAGCAGTTGGTTTTCTCGGTAACTGTGATTATAATTCACCATCCTGAAATATTTGCTGCTTAGGAATGTTGCGAGTAATAGTTTAGAAATAACTGGGCTACGTTGGAAAGAGGGCGGCCCTTAACTACGCACAGGGTTTTGTTCATAAAAAGCCTGTCGTCGCGGATGACTTTGCAGGTAAGGCTGGAGTCGAACATATCGCCGGGTGAAGCCGGTACGACGGCGATGGCCGCATTCTCGCGAGCCCAGGCTACGGCCGCCAGCTTGGTGGTGTTGATGCTCAAGACTTGCGGAAAGACCATCGAGTCGGAGCAGACGTTGAGAAAAAGAGGCGAACAGCCACGGGACAGGCAGATGGGCATATCTTCCAGCTGGTCTAAAAGCAACGGTTCATCGTCGATAGGCAGCCAGGGATTTTCCTTGTGCATTACGGCGACCAGCCGCTCCTGCTTGGTATAGAGCACGTCGAAACGCCCTTCCTGGGTCAGGGGCGCATTGGCTACGCCGATCTCGGTTTGGCCGGACAGCATCTGTTCGGTCTGCTGCAGGACGGTGACCTCGTAAAGTTCGTAATTGATCTGGGGGTACTCTTTGGAAAATTTGCTTAAATAAGAGCGGATGAAAGAGATGGACATTGACGGCGACAGGCTGATGCGCAGCGTGCCCGTATAGCCGTGGACGCTGTCAGAGATTTCACGCTGGGTATCGTCCTCCAGGGAGCAGATATATTTGGCTTTATTATATAAAATGCAGCCGGCGTTGGTCAGTTCGATGTTGTGGACGCCGCGGCGTATGTTGACGAGCTGGGTACCGAATTTTTTTTGCAGTAGCTTTAATTGATTGCTGAGAGCCGGTTGGGCGACATGAACGCGCTTGGAGGCGGCCGAGAGGCTGCCCGATTCCACTATGGCAATAAAGTTGCGGTAATATTCCATATCCATGTGCTGATCCTCCTTTCGCAAACGGGTGTGGACGTAACAGTCATAACAGGAATAGTTGTATTTCCTTCAAATACATTATAGATGATAAAGCAATTTAAAAATATAGTTTTTTGAAAAAATTTTCGATGGCAGCAGTTTAGCATATAAGTAAAATTGATAAAACGTATCAATTATTTTGATGTTTGAAAATGAGTGTTGCCCTCGAAAACAGCAAATATTAGTAATATGAATTTTTAGGGGTAGCAAACGTTACATCTTGCTAAACCTGATGGAATAAGAGCCGCCAAGTGTAATGTTTTACAAGATCGCCATAAATAGACTTATAACTTAAATTTATATTTGCTATCAGTTATTGGTATTTTACGTTATAAGTTGAGCGGATTATACTTAGGGTGAAGAAAGATGTAAGAGAGTTTTAGGTGTATGAGAAAATTACGCTGAGGAAAGAAGGGATTAAAATGTTGGACAGCACGAGGTTAAGAAATCCTAAGTTGTTTGACAAAATCGTCACTCCGGAAGAAGCTGCTGCGTTGATTACCGATGGTATGAATGTTGGTGTCAGCGGGTTTACCCCCTCCGGTTATCCCAAAAAGACTACGATAGCTTTGGCCAAGGCTATCCGTGAAGGTAAAAAATGCCGTATTAATATCTGGAGCGGCGCTTCCGTAGGTCCGGAAATCGAAGAGGAGCTGGCAGCAGTCGGCGCCATCAAAGGGCGGATGCCTTATTATGCGGCTTCCAACAAAAGCATGAAAGCCGGCATCAATAAAGGCGACATCGAGTATATCGACCAGCATTTGAGCCACTTCGGTCAGCAGGTAGATTATGGGTTCTTTGGCAATGTCGACGTAGCTATTATTGAAGCGACAGCTATTACCGCAGAAGGTAACATCATTTTAGGACCTGGCGTTGGCAACAGCCCTATCTTTGCCAAACATGCCAAAAAAATCATCGTCGAGGTCAATACCTCAATCCCATTGAATCTGGAAGGTATGCACGATATTTACATCCCGGCCAAGCCGCCTAACAGGACTGCGATCCCTATTTACAATGTTGGCGATCGTATCGGGACGACCTATGTGGAATGTGGCCTTGACCGCATCGACTACATCGTTGAGTCTGATATTTTAGACAGCGTGCGCGACCTGACTGCTCCTGACGCAGCCAGCGTTAAAATTGCCGAAAATCTGGTAGAGTTCCTGGAGCACGAGCAGAAGATGGGCCGTTTGCCCGAAAAAATGCTGCCGCTGCAATCAGGAGTCGGCAGTATAGCCAACGCGGTTCTATTGGGCCTGGCCAAATCCAAGTTTGAAAATCTGGAAATGTATTCCGAAATTTTACAGGACTCCGTTTTCCGCCTGATCAAGATGGGCAAGATCGCCAAAGCTTCCGGCTGCGCCTTCACCCCGTCGCCGTCGGTTTGGAAAATGTATCAGGAGGATCCTGACTTATATCGTAAGAGTATCGTTTTAAGACCGCTTGATATCAGTAATCACCCCGAAGTTATCCGGCGTCTGGGCGTTATCGCAATGAACACTCCGCTTGAATTTGATATCTATGGACAGGCCAATTCGACCCACGTTATGGGTTGCACGATGATGAATGGTATCGGCGGTAGCGGCGACTATATGCGCAACGGCTTCCTGACTATTTTTTCGACGCCTTCTACCGCTAAAGGCGGCGCGATCTCCAGCGTAGTGCCGATGGTCACTCACGCCGACCATACGGAACACGATACGATGGTCTTTATAACCGAGCAGGGCGTTGCCGATATCCGCGGCCTGAGTCCGATCAAACGTGCTAAAGCAATCATCAACAACTGTGCGCATCCTGATTTTAGGCCGCTACTGTTAGAATATTTGAAATATGCGCAGCAGAAAAATGCACATATGCCTATTGATTTGGCACATGCGTTTGATTTGCAGGAGAAATTTTTTGCAACAGGAAGTATGCTGTAAGTAAAAATCGAAGAGGAATGAGAAAGGGGTCACTGACATGACTAAATATGAAGATATTAAACAAGGATTAGCAGATTACGAGGCAAAGGTTGCTAAAGCAAACGCTAAATTCCCTGAGAGAAAAGAGTTTAAGGAAAAATACGTTTATACTCCGCTTGACGTTGAAGGTTTTGACTATTGTGAAAAAAGCGGTTTCCCAGGACAATATCCGTTTACCCGCGGCGTACAGCCCACTATGTATCGTGGCCGTCTATGGACGATGCGCGCTTATGCAGGCTTCGCTACTGCCGAAGAAACTAATGCCCGTTATAAATATCTTCTGGACGCAGGTCAGACCGGCCTGTCCGTAGCAATGGACTTGCCGACCCAGATCGGACTCGATTCTGACGCTGAGCTTTCTCACGGCGAAGTCGGTAAAGTTGGCGTAGCTATCGATTCGCTGGCTGATATGGAAAAACTTTTTGAAGGCATTCCCTTAGATAAGGTCAGCACCTCTATGACCATCAACGGTCCCGCAGCAGTATTGCTGGCAATGTATGTAGCCGTTGCCGAGCAGCAGGGTGTAAAACCTGAGCAGCTGAGAGGCACTATCCAAAACGATATCTTGAAAGAGTATATCGCCCGCGGCACTTATATTTTCCCGCCGCGTCCGTCTATGCGTCTGGTCAACAATACCTTTGAATATTGCTCACAGAATATTCCTAAATGGAATACCATCAGCGTAGGTGCTTACCATATCCGTGAAGCTGGTGCTTCTTGTGTACAGGAAATCGCCTTCGCCTTTGCCAACGCTATGGCTTACATCGATGCAGCTATCAAAGCAGGGCAAAAAGTCGATGATTTCGCACCTGGTATTTCCTGGATCTTTACTGCCGGTTTGAATATGTTTGAAGAAGTTGCTAAATTCCGTGCTGCCCGCCGTTTGTGGGCCCGCATCATGAAAGAGCGCTATGGCGCAACCGTTCCTAAAGCACAGATGCTGCGCGTACACGTGCACACCGCAGGCAGCGTATTGACAGCCCAACAGCCGCTCAATAACGTAGCCCGCATCACATGGCAGGCTTTGTCCGCAGTACTTGGCGGCATCCAATCCATGGCCTGCTGCGCTTATGACGAAGCAATTGCTCTGCCTACTGAAGAATCTGCTACCCTGGCGCTGCGCACTCAACAGATGCTGGCTTATGAAAGTGGCGTCACCGATACTATCGACCCGATGGCAGGCTCCTACTATGTAGAAGCGTTGACTGATAAAATGGAAGCAGAAGCTTATGAATATATCCAGAAAATCGACACCATGGGCGGCGCTGTAGCAGCTATCGAGCAAGGTTATATGCAAGGCGAGATGGCAGGCCATGCTTATGAATATCAACGGGATATCGAGCTTGGCAAATCCATTGTTGTTGGCGTCAACAAATTTACCGATAACAAAAAACTGGCTGAACAGGATGTACTGCTGGCTGACCTTAGTATAGCTGAACGTCAGACCGCTAAAGTTGAGAAAATGAAAGCCGGTCGTGACCAAAAAGCAGTCGATACCGCTTTGGCAGCACTGAAACAAGCCTGTGCAGGCGAAGAAAACCTGATGCCTTACCTGATTGATGCAGTAAAAACTTACGCTACCTTGGGCGAGATTTGCGGCGTGATGAAAGAGGTATTTGGCGAATATAAACAAAACGCTATGTTCTAATTTGTCCGAGAAGTGTTGAGTGTAAGAACGGAGCTGATTTCTATGACAACGAAAGCCTTAGCCGACTTTGTAGCCGACTTACAGTACGACAAATTGAGCCATGAAACAGTACAGATCACGAAACAATGTATTTTGGACTGGCTGGGAGTCTGCATCCGCGGCTCTCAGGAAAAACCGATCAAGATCATTCGCAAGCTTTTGTTGGAAGGCGGTGGTAAACCACAGGCCACAGTTTTAGCCGGTGATGCTGAAAAAACTACTACTCTAAACGCTGCTTTCTGTAACGGTAGTGCGTCCCATTCCCTAGATTTTGACGACCTTCATAATCCCTCTATCATTCACCTGGCTACAGTAGTTGTGCCGCCGGTATTTGCTATCGCTGATACTGAACGTAAAAGCGGCAAAGAAATGCTGGCGGCTGTAGTAGCCGGATATGAGGTAGGCGGACGTGTTGGCGAGTCGGTCATTCCCGAGTCCTATTTCTTCTGGCATACTACCGGTACGGCGGGCACCTTTGGCGCCGCAGCTTCGGCTGCCAAAATTTTAGGCTTGAACGCGGACGACACACTGCAATGCCTTGGCAGTGCAGGTACACAGGCCGCTGGTTTGTGGGAGTTCTTAAAGGAAGGCGCTATGAGCAAGACTCTGCATGCGGGCAAAAGCTCTTATGCAGGCGTGCTGTCGGCCTATTTGGCACGGGCAGGCTTCACCGGCGCTACCAAGATACTGGAAGGTGAAAAAGGCTTCTGTCGGGCAATGGTGCCCGAACCGCATCTGGAAAAATTGACGGATGGGCTGAATGATGGTATATATAAGATTGACAATAATTCGTTTAAACCTTATGCCTGCTGCAAACATTCCCACGCTTCCCTGTACGCTATGCAGGTGCTGCGTGCTGAAAACGGCCTGAAATCTGAAGATGTGGAAGAGATCGAACTTTTGGTAAACAATATTACCGAGTTCCTGATCAACAACCCGCAGCCCGAAAATCCTTACGGCTGTAAATTCAGTATCCAATACTGCGTCGCCGGGATGCTTAAATACGGTGATATGGGCGTTGACCGCTTCCTGCCGGAAGTTATCGGCGACGCCGAAGTACGTGGTGTGATGGCTAAAACCAAGGTCGTGCGCGATCCCGCTATCGAAGCGGTACATGCTGCCGACCCGGCCAAGCTGGCATCGAAGCTTGTTGTTCGCTGCAAAGACGGACGCGTGCTGGAGATGCAGGTGGATTTCCCGAAAGGCGATCCGCCTAACCCGATGAGCTGGGATGAAAGCGTAGCTAAATTTATGTCCCTGGCCGTACCTGTTTACGGCGAGGCTAAAGCGGCTAAGCTGTGCAAGCTGATCAAAACGCTGGAAAACAGCAAAGATTTTGCTGTTGATCTGGCGAAATGCCTGGCATAAGGGCATTAAGGAGGAAGACCAGTAGTGGAAGCCGAAAAGATCAAAGCAATGGTCAGCGAGATTTATTCTCATAATAAGTTTATGAATATGTGTGATATCTATATCGTCGATATGTCCTGCGGCAGTGCTACAGTAGCATTGAAGGTAGACCCCGAAAAACACGCTAACCTGAATGGGATGGCACACGGGGGGCTGGTGGCGACTTTAGCCGATAATGCTACAGGCATCGCCGGCGCGACGATCGGTAAACGGGTGGTTACCTCTACCCTGGCTATCGATTTTATCAAGGGCGCGCCGGTGGGAACAACAATCAGCGCTACTTCGCACATAACTCATGCTGACGATAGGCTGGTGACGATTAAAATCGACGTGCGCGATATGGACAACGACACGCTGGTGGCGAAGGTCACGGCTGCGATGATCGTGGTAGATACTTTTCCTGGTATTCCTGCCAAGTGGTAAAAGGGTAGTTACTGCCATTTGCCTTATGCAAAACAAATGCATAAAATTTGCTGCCTAAGGCAGCTGTAAGCGGACAAATTTGTGAGAGTGTAGAATTTGCCATAAGTTTCTGAAAAAGACGGCGTAAGCCGTCTTTTTTGCGTTTACGGGGCTGTTTAAAGCCCTGGCACCGATAGCTTTTGTAAAAATCTAAAAATAGGCAATCACTAAATATGGACAAAGATGCAGAAACAAAACACAATATCTAGTGATTTTTGGCTTTACATTGACAATGCACTGTGCTATGATGGTAATGTAAATTTTACGCACAAATAATTATTTTTGTTTAGCGTTAATGATAAGAAAGATGAAAGAAGGCGTCAGTTATGAAAGTAATCAAGCGTGATGGCAGCACTGCCGATTTCGATAGCAGCAAGATCGTTGTCGCTATTCAAAAAGCTAATCTGGTAGTTGAGCCGGAAGACCGTATCGAACAGGATCGTATTGAGGCGATCGCCCGTTATGTGGAAAGTAAAAACAGAATGCGGCTTTTAGTTGAAGATATCCAGGATATGGTAGAGCATCAACTGATGGACGAGGGAAAATTCAACCTTGCCAAAACCTACATTATCTACCGTTATAGCCGTGCTTTGGTGCGTAAAGCCAATACTACTGATGAATCCATCCTGTCGCTGATCCGCAACAGCAATAAGGACGTTATGGAAGAAAATTCCAATAAAAACGCTGTGATGGCGTCTACTCAACGCGACCTGATCGCTGGCGAGGTTTCGAAAGACCTGACCCGTCGCCTGATCCTGCCCGAGAAAATCTCTAAGGCTCACGATGAGGGTGCTATCCATTTCCATGATGCCGATTATTTTGTGCAGCCTATTTTCAATTGCTGCCTGATCAATGTCGGCGATATGCTTGATAACGGAACCGTTATGAACGGTAAGCTGATCGAAAGCCCTAAAAGTTTCCAGGTGGCCTGCACCGTTATGACTCAGATCATCGCTTCCGTGGCCAGCAGCCAATACGGCGGCCAGTCTGTGGATATCCGCCATTTGGGCAAATATCTGCGCCGCAGTTGCGAAAAATTCAGACGCACCATTAAAGCCGAGGTTGGCGAAAATGTTGCCGAAGAAGTTGTGGAGCGGTTGGTGAAGCGCCGTTTGCAAGATGAACTGCGCAGCGGCGTGCAGACTATCCAATATCAGATCAATACTCTGATGACCACCAACGGCCAATCTCCCTTCGTGACCATTTTCCTTAATTTGCAGGCTGATGACGAATACCTTCCGGAAAATGCCATGATCGTGGAAGAGGTTTTGCGCCAGCGTTTGGAAGGCATCAAAAATGATAAAGGCGTTTTTGTTACGCCGGCGTTCCCGAAGCTGGTTTATGTTTTAGATGAACACAACTGCCTGAAAGGCGGCGAGTACGACTACATCACCAAACTGGCCGTAAAATGCAGCGCTAAGCGTTTGTATCCCGACTATATCTCGGCAAAAAAAATGCGCGAGAATTACGAAGGCAATGTTTTTGCTCCCATGGGTTGCCGTAGCTTTTTGGCGGCTTGGAAGGATGAGGACGGCCAATATAAATTTGAGGGCCGCTTCAATCAGGGCGTAGTTTCTCTGAACCTGCCTCAGGTAGGCATTTTGGCCCAGGGTGACGAAGAGAAGTTTTGGCCATTGCTGGACGAACGTCTGCAATTATGCTTTGACGCGTTGATGTGCCGTCACGAATCCTTAAAAGGCATCCGTAGCGACGTCAGCCCTGTTCACTGGCAGTATGGTGCTATTACCCGTCTGGAAAAGGGTGAAGTCATCGACAAGTACCTGGAGGGCGGTTATTCAACAATTTCTTTGGGCTACATCGGTCTTTACGAAATGACCAAGGTCATGAAAGGCGTTAGCCATACTACGCCTGAAGGCGAAGAGTTTGCCTTGCGCGTAATGAAATATCTGCGTGCGGCCTGTGATAAATGGAAAAAGGAGACCGGGCTGGGGTTTGCTTTGTACGGTACTCCGGCCGAGTCGCTGTGCTATCGCTTTGCCCGCATCGACAAGGAGCGTTTCGGCACATTGGATGATGTTACCGATAAGGGCTACTATACAAATTCTTACCATGTGGATGTGCGCGAGGATATTGACGCGTTCCGTAAGTTCGATTTTGAAAGCCAGTTCCAGAAAATTTCCTCCGGCGGCGCTATCTCCTATGTCGAGATTCCTAATATGCGTCACAATCTGGAGGCTATGGAGGACGTTGTTCGTTTTATTTACGATAATATCCAGTACGCCGAGTTCAATACCAAGTCCGATTACTGCCATGTGTGCGGTTTTGACGGTGAGATCATTATCAACGACGATCTGGAATGGGAATGCCCAAACTGCGGCAATAAAGACCATGCCAAAATGAACGTTACCCGCCGTACCTGCGGTTATTTAGGCGAAAATTTCTGGAATGTGGGCAAGACTAAAGAGATCAAAGCCCGCGTCCTGCATCTGTAAGCGGGGGCGAGAGCAATGAATTACGCTACGATCAAGACTCATGATACGGCCAATGGGCCGGGCGTGCGCGTGTCGCTGTTCGTCAGCGGCTGCACCCATCAGTGCAAGGGCTGTTTCAATCCAGAAGCTTGGGATTTTGACTACGGTCAGCCTTTTACTGCGGCTGAAGAAGAAGCTATCATCAAAGGGCTGGAGCCGTGGTTTATGCGGGGGTTGTCGCTGCTGGGTGGTGAGCCTTTTGAGCCTGCCAATCAGGCGGCGCTTGAGCCACTGCTGCGTAAGGTGCGTCAGGTTTATCCCGAAAAAACCATTTGGTGCTATACCGGCTACGATTTTGAACAGGACCTTCTGACCGGACGCTTGTGCGACTGGGAACTGACGCAGGAAATGCTGTCGTATATCGATGTTTTAGTAGACGGCGAATTTAAGCTGGAGCTGAAAAACCCTAACCTGCGTTTTCGCGGGAGCGCCAATCAGCGCGTCATCGACGTCAAAAAATCATTGCAAGGCGATGAACTGGTGTTGTGGGAAGAAGCCTATTGAGTGTTTGCTTTAAATAAATCTAAGCCCGTACCGGCAGCAAGTCGGTACGGGCTTTTCGCTTGGATATGGTAACTAAATAATAAAAATATCTAAATTGCTTTGCTTGTTTCTTACCGTAAGCGGTTCTATAATATTGTTAATAGATAATGATTTTGGCTGTTACGGTTTGGAGTGAATTTTATGCTGGAACTGCTCAAAAATAAGCTTTCGCAGATCCATAAACAAAGCCATGAAGCAAGAGAACTGCTGCGGTTCATTGGGCCGGGTATCCTGGTAACGGTAGGGTTTATCGACCCGGGCAACTGGGCGGCTAATTTGGCGGCTGGTGCTGATTACGGTTACGCCCTGCTGTGGGTAGTTACCTTATCCACGCTGATGCTGATCCTTTTGCAGCATAACGTAGCCCATCTGGGTATCGTTACTGGTGAGTGCTTATCCGAGGCGGCGACAAAATTTTTGCCCCGGCGGGTCTCGCGGCCGATCCTTATTACCGCTATTATGGCGGCGCAGGCAACGGCACTGGCCGAGGTATTAGGCGCAGCTATTGCGTTGAATATGCTGTTTGGGCTGCCGATCATGGTCGGGGCTATTTTGACGGCTATCGTTTGTACAGTTATGCTATGGACCAATTCCTATAGCCGTCTTGAAACATGGATCGCCGGGTTCGTTTCGGTGATAGCCCTGTCCTATTTATTCGAAATCTCCATGGTGCATGTAAACTGGCCGCAGGCCGTTATCAGCTGGACGGTTCCCAATATCCCCGCTGGTTCGATGCTGGTGGTGATGAGCATTTTAGGTGCCGTCATCATGCCCCATAACCTGTTTTTACATTCCGAGATCATCCAAAGCAGACACTGGAACTTGGAGGACAAGGCGCTGATGGAAGAACAGCTACGCTTCGAGTTCGTTGATACCCTGTTTTCCATGAGCATCGGCTGGGCCATTAACAGTGCTATGATCCTGTTGGCGGCCGCCACGTTTTTTGTGCATGGGGTCAGCGTCAGCGAGTTGCAGCAGGCGCAAGAGCTACTTGTACCCATGCTGGGCGAAAACGCCGCGCATATCTTTGCTATCGCACTGCTGTTTGCTGGCATCGCTTCTACGACGACGGCTGGTATGGCCGGTGTCACCATCTTTACGGGAATGTTTGGTGAGTCATACGATATGAGGGATATCCACTCTCGGGTCGGCCTGCTGCTGACATTCGTTCCCGCCGTTATTGTACTTTATTTTATCAACGATCCTTTCTGGGGGCTGATAGTTAGCCAGATGCTGCTTAGCGTGCAGCTGCCGCTGACAGTTTTTATGCAGATCTGGCTTACTTCCTCGCCGCAGGTTATGGGCGTTTATGCCAATAAGCCTTTTACTAAAATCCTGCTCTACGGTGTGGGCATCATCGTAACTGCCCTCAACCTTTATCTGCTTTATGTGAGCCTGTAATAAAAATTTCAAATAAAAAACGGTCTCGCATAGCGGGGCCGTTTTTGTGTTTACAGTTTAGTTTTTGTTGCCCAACTGCTCCAACATGGTTGAAACATTAAAAGGCTTGTTTTCCAGTAACGCGTCGATACGCATTGTTATCAGCGGATGCTGGCTCAGGCGGCGGGCGGTAATGAGCGCTGCCCGCAGAGAAGGTGTCAGCTGCTCGTGTCCCCATTCTTCCAGAATGATGGAAGCAGCGCCACGGGGCCAGTCGTAGATGGAAGTAAGGGCAGCGGTGATGATAGGGATACCGGTGCCGGGATGGGCTTCCAGGTATTTTAAGGGTATCAGTAGCGCCGTTTCCGACTGGGTATAGGTGTTGATGTTTTTTTCGATAAAATCCAGTACCTTTTTGGGGCGGTCGTCGTTTTCAAAGCCTAAAAGATAGGGGAAAAGTCCGCTTTCCAGCGGATGCTGAGCCAGATAAGCAAACAGCCGCTCCCAAATGTCTATATCCATTTCAAAAGCAAATTCGGCAATGGTGTAATCAACGCCGCCATCTACTTTAAACAATTGCTCCTGTACTTCATCTTGCCAGTCCCGGCTGTAGATCAGTTTTTCGCAGCGGCCTACCAGTTCATGGCAGGTGTTAGCCGGGAGGGCGGTCCAGTTACTTTCCGTTATCAGGCGTTGCAAGCCTATGGACAGGTTGATGATACCGATCAGTTCGGAGGGTTTGTCGGCGTAACGCTCGGCGTGGAGCAGCACTTCGCTGATTAGTTTTACCGTGTCGATGCCGCTGATGTCGATATAAGAAGGGTTGTTTTTGCCGATATAATAACGGTCCAGCATCATCACAAAATTATTGACGATCAAGAGGCAGCCCCTGTAAGTCTGGTAATCCAGCTGCTTCTTAGCCAAATGGTGGGTGATCTGCCCTTTGCGCATAACTATCAGGCAAATAGGGGCATAGTCGATATCTATTTCGCAGCCGTGGCGGAGCAGCCATACTTCGTCCTCTTCGCTGGCGCATTCAATATCATACATGGTAAAGATGCGGCCCCAGCCTTTGGTGCAGCGAACCAACTCCCACAGTTCTGACTGCGGTTTGATGTTGTTGATGCGGTAAGCAAAGGTCAAAAAGAAGGTGAATTCTTCGCAACGGCACAAATTTACCAAATCGTCCCACAGATTATCAGAATGCTCGCGTCGCAGCTTTTCCAGGCCAAAGATAGCGAGGAGAACGATGGCATATTTTACCAATTCACGCTTGTGGGAGGTATACAGCCAGTCTTCGGCTAGCGTCAGCAGTTCTTCCGGCAACTCATCTTCCGACAGCATCTCTACCAGCTGGTCGCAGACGCTGACACATAAAATTTTAATCAGCGCTTCTTCCAGCACCGCCCTAGCGGCGGCAGAAGGTTCTTCGGCGTAAGCCAGAAGAATACTGCAGACGGCTTCGGCACCGTCAACATCGGCCGGCATATCGGCGGTATAAATATAAGCGTCGTCGCTGCCCAAAGGCCGCGGCAGTGATGGCGTCGGGTCGTCGATCAAAGCGCCGCCCCGGTAAATTCCGTGTTCGTCTATATGTTCCAGAACATAGCCCAAAATACTTGTTTGAGTGTTTTCCATAAAATCATCCTCTGAAGGTCAAAGTTAAACGCTTTTTACGGACGTTCGCAGGTGGTCAGGCAATAAGCTCTGGCCACTACCTGCAGCAATAAACAGCACGCTGAAATTTGCAGGTAAGTGTTCACATTATACCATATTTAACCGGTGATCGGCGCAAAAAATAATGCCCTGCTTCAGCAGGGCATTAACAATATCAGTTTTTGAAAAAGTTATTAGAAAGTTACCGGTTCACCGTAGTAAGCGCAGGTCAAAACCTTTTTCATGCCTTCGGCATCTATCTTACGGGGGTTAGAGCCGGTGCAGGGATCAAGTACCGCATTGGCGGCAATCTCGTCCACATGCTGCTTGAACAGTTCTTCGCTGACGCCGTTTTCTTTGTAGGTTTGGGCGATGCCAAGTTTTTTGTTCAGCTCTTTGATAGAGTCGACCAAAGCGTCAGTCAGCTGTTTGTCGGTACTGCCTGGCAGTCCCAGCATCCTGGCTATGGTCGCGTATCTGTCGGCGCAAACCTTAGCATTGTATTGAATGACGGACGGCAGCAAAATAGCGTTGCAGCAGCCGTGGGGTATATCAAACATAGCGCCGGTTTTGTGGGCCAGGCTGTGGGCGATACCCAGTAAAGCGTTGGAAAAGGCCATACCGGCCAGGCATTGGGCAATGTGCATTTTGCCACGGGCGTCTTTGTCGCCATAATAGCTGTCGATCAGGCTGTCATAAATATCGCTGATGGCTTTCAGGGCCAGCGGATCCGAAAAATCACTGCGGGCGGAAGCCACATAAGCCTCGATAGCGTGGGTCAAAGCGTCTATACCGGTGTGGGCGGTCAAAGTTTTGGGCATGGTCAGCGGAATATCCGTGTCCAAAATGGCTATATCCGGGGTGATCTCAAAATCAGCCAGCGGATATTTGATATTGGTGGCATAATCGGTGATGACCGAGAACGCTGTTACCTCTGTCGCCGTGCCGCTGGTAGAGGGGATCGCTACAAAAATAGCCTTGCCGCGCAAAGGCGGGATATTAAAAGGCTTTTTGATCTCTTCAAAAGTAGCCTCGGGATGCTCATAAAACACCCACATGGCTTTCGCCGCATCTATAGGTGAACCGCCGCCAATAGCGACGATAACGTCAGGTAGGAATTTACGCATAGCCGCTGCGCCTTTAAAGACGGTCTCAATAGACGGATCGGGCTCGATGCCTTCAAAAAGCTGGGTTTCCATACCGACCTCCTGCAGGATAGCTTCAACCTTCTGCAAAAAACCGCCTTTTTTCATAGAGCTGCCACCGGTCAGGATCATCGCCTTTTTGTAGCCCTTCAGATTTTTTAACTCGTCGATCGCGCCGGGACCATAATAAATGTCGCGCGGTAAAGTAAAACGTGCCATAGCTTGACACCTCCTAAATTTAATTTGCCTTGATAATTTAATTATAACATTTTAACTAAATTCTACAAGGTTAGTAGGAATATAAAAAGTTAAATAATTGTAAATTTAAGGAAATATTAGAGATGTCGAATAAGCAGAGCTGGATTTAAAGAACAATAGTTGTTGTAAACAAAGTGTATAAATTTAGACGAAAATAATAAATCTTTTGAATAAGCGCAGCGTCAGGTGTTGTCAGCTCAATGCGGACGAACGCTTGACAGGGGGTGGACTTAATGGTAAAATAGAGAAAAATTTAGGAGTGTTTATTAAATTATCCTTATAAACAGATAGTAATAGATCTAAATAATTACATAAACAATAAAAATATAATCGGGTGCAGTAATGCTTAATAGAGAAACAGGTGTAAAACCTGTGCTGTCCCGCAGCTGTAATGCAGAGCGAATCTTAAAAGGCCACTGGGAAACTGGGAAGGTAAGGTGAGCGATGAAGCAGAGCCAGAAGAACTGCCCGATTTTGACGCTGTAAAACTCCTGCGATGGACGGGATTGCGCAATTTATTTGACGCTTTTCTGTATTTATGTGCAGAAGAGCGTTTTATTTTGTTTCAATGGCGAATGCTCTTGAATAAATTGAGAAATAATATGGGAAATGGATGTGGTAAAGGTGAAAAAGTTTGTAAAGAAAAGATCATTGCTATTTACACTGGTTTATTCGAGCTTTTTGTTCAGTGGTGTTGCTGTCCATGCGGAAGAAGTTACAGAAAGTTTTATGCTTGATCCGATGGTTATTACTGCAACTAGAACGGAAATGAGCGTAAAAGAAACACCGTCATCTGTTGAGGTCATAAGTCAGAAAAAATTGGAACAGACACAGGCAAAAACATTAAAAGATGCTTTAAAGACAGCTTTAGGCGTAAATGTATTTAATGATTTTCAGGGACGCAGTAATGTTAGTATCCGCGGAAGTGAATCGCGTCACGTACTTATTATGGTGGATGGTAAACGTCTGGGCGGCGAGCTTTCCTATAATTCTGCCAATGCATGGGATGTTGATCGTATTCGCATGGAGGATGTGGAACGTGTAGAAATTATCAGAGGGCCGGCCGGTGCTTTGTACGGCAGCGATGCGATGGGCGGGGTCATCAATGTTATAACAAAAACTCCGGAAAAAAATTCGGGAAATATTAATTATGAATATGATTGGTATGAAAATGGTAAAGGTGCTGGCTATAAGTCGAACCTGTATATTCAAGGAACAGAAAAAAATGTGTCTTATAAGCTGAATGCTGGTTTGAATAATAATAGGCCTTATATGGATCCTGCAGGCAGCGGTGATGAAATGAATTTTTATGGAAAGGAACAGCCGATATCTTTAAATGTAGGTTATAAATTTGATAACGGAAATCAACTATCTGCTGATTTCAGCAGTATTAAAGAGGATAATCAGAAGGGCAGTTCATCTGTAACAGTTATGAATCCTGGGAAAGTCTGGCAAAATAAAAAATCTACCATTTATAATGATAACAAACGTAAAGATTATTCATTGACTTATAAAGGCGATGATGAAAATCAAAGCTGGATTATCAGGGCTTATCAGTCTGTTTATGATAAACGTTATACAAGTCAGGACGTTACGCAAATGTTTATGGGCGGTAGACCTGGAACAATAACCGTTAAAGATCCTAAAATTGATACTGTAAAAAGGACCCTGAGTGTTATTGAAGGGCACGATTCCTGGCATATGGGAGACAAACATTATTTGACGGCTGGACTGGAATATCGCCGCGATAACAGTGAAGGAACCAGATTAAAGAAGAAAGGTACTCCTGTAGCTGGGGGTAGCGCATATAATGCTTATGATGAAGCTTCTATTAATTATACGGCCGTGTATATTCAGGACGAATTCAAACCTGATGAAAAATGGCTGATTATTCCTTCTGTACGGTATGATTACAGTGATAAATTCGGCAGTGAAATAACGAGTCGTTTGGCAACTACTTATAATGCGGCTAAAGACATACGTCTGAAAGCTGTCATAGGTCAAGGGTATAAAACTCCTACAGTTAATGAGTTATACCATTTTTGGGAGATGTATGCTGCTAATCCGGGTGGTTCAGGCCAGTTTTTTGAGGGTAATCCGGATTTACAGCCGGAAAAATCTTTGAGTTATGAATTGGCGGTTGAGAAGGACTGGGGCGATAAAACTACAGCTCGTGTAGGAATTTTTCGTAATGATGTCAAGGATTTAATAAGTTCCTATTGGACAGGAAGATTTACTACTGATGATCCCGATAGTTATCCGGGTCTTAGTAAAGATCAGGTTATGACTTATCGGAATGTGCCGAAAGCAACATTGCAAGGCGTAGAATTTTATGGTTCGCATTACTTAGGAAAGAATATTTTTATGAATGTTGGTTATACTTATTTGGATGCTAAGGATAAGACGGGAGGAACGCGTTTAACTGATCGTGCCAAGCATCAGATAACTTTTGGTTTATCTTATCAACCTCGAAATATTTATGCATGGGATTGCAGTTTTGATATTATTTCTAATCTAAATTATTATTATCACGATGCAGATAAGAGTACTATGGGCAATTCAGTGTATTCTACTAAGAATTTTACTATTGCTAATGTTATGACATCAAAACATCTTACCAAAGATGCCAAGATTTATTTGGGTATTGATAACATAAGTAATCATAGGAATTTTGGTGCTTATGCTGATGGAAATTTAGGCCGGTTGTATAGAGTTGGGATGGAATATAAGTTTTAATACATAGTAGGTATGTCTAGCGGGCTTAATGCCTGCTAGACATTTTAAATGGAGTTATAATATGAAAAAAATAATTTTAATACTGTGTCTGATGATAGTTTTAGTAAATATATATGGCTGTACTTCAAAGAAAATTTATGAAGATAATGTGCTTATTAAGATCACGGACGATAATGGCAGGCAGATTGCTTTTTCAAAAAAACCTGAAAGGATAGTGGTTCTGTCTCCTTCTTTTTTAGAACTTTTGGAAGTTTTAAATGGAAATGTTGTAGGCCGGGCGGAATCAACAATTGCCAGGACTCCTGATTTTGCCAGAAATGCGGCTACAGTAGGGTTTATTTTTAGCATCAATACCGAAAAAGTAGTGGAACTTAAACCGGATTTAATTGTTGCTTATAAGGATATGCATGAAAAATATATTCAACTTTTTGAAGCAAATGGTATTCCTGTAGTAGTTTTAAATTTAAAAACTTATGAAGATGTCAAACACAGTATAAAAGTTTTAGGTGAACTGACTGGTCAAAAAGAGAAAGGTATAAAATTTGCGGCAGAACTTGACAAAAAAGTACAGAACACAGTTAGGAAACTTCCTAAAAATACTAAGAGAGTGGCTATTTTACACAGCAGCGCACAAAATGTGACATTAGAACAGGAAAACAGTATTGCCGGCTGTGTTGCCAAGTTATTACAAATGCATAATATTGTTCAGGATATTCAGGGTGTGGCTGCTTCAACTGGTGAACAGATGTCTGATAAAGCTCCTTATAATCTGGAATTTTTAATAGAAAAAGACCCGGAAATAATTTTTGTTACATCAATGGGTGATAAAATTGATATTGAAACGCGTTTGCAAAATGATGTTATGAGTAGTCCTGCCTGGAAATCGATAACGGCGGTTAAAAATAACGCAGTATATTATTTGCCGGATGAATTATTCCTTTTGAATCCAGGACTTAGATACCCGCAGGCTGTAGAATATATGGCAGAAAAACTGCGGGGGCAGGACTGAAAAATTGGTTTGGCAGGATTTGAATTATGGTTTATAATGACAATGCAAGTAAGCCGAGGCTAACTTCAAGAGAAAATGTTATATCATCAGACATAATATGAAAGGAATGAAAAGCAATGAAAGACTTTTTGATAGTTTATTCCAGTAAAACCGGCAATACCGAGAAAGTTGCAAAGAAATTTTATGAAGCGGGAGGAGAACGCTGTGACCTTGCTGCAGTGAAGCAGGTGCCGGCAGTGGATGATTACAAGGTTATTTTTGCTGGTTACTGGGTCGATAAAGGTGAACCAAATAAGGATATGCAGGAGTTTTTACAGACTTTGGATAACAAAAAAGTTGTGCTTTTTCAAACTTTAGGAGCGGAAGCATATTCTGATCATGGTGTAAGTGCCTTGGCTAATGCCGGCAGATATTTAAGTATCAGCTGTAAAGTGGTAGGGACTTTGTCTATTCGCGGCGCTATAGATCCCAAGCTTATTGAAGCAATGATGAAAATGCCTGAAGGTCATCCGCACGCGCCAACAGAAGAAAGTAAAAAACGTTGGAAGGATGCCAGCACTCATCCTGATGAAGCTGATTTGGAAGCAGCAGGTGCGTATATTCAAAAATTTATTGCTTTTTATGATAAGTTTTATAAATAAAAGGCATAAGGATTTTTAGAAAACACTGGGTAATTTTAAGAATGAAAAAAATAAACAAAATCGCTATGATTGGTAAAATGATGCTCAAAGACAAAATAACTGGTTCCTGGGATAGATTTCTGGCAGAAAAACCGCGAGGGGACTTGCTGGCTTTTTACAAAAAGAGGTTGGAGCATTTTTGGCAGCTGCCGAATTTAGAAAAAATTATAGGTAAAGAGAATGCTGTAAGCGCATATGAGGCTATGGAAGAAGTTGATGCTTTATTTGAGGATAAAGGGATCAAACCTTTGCCTCCGTCATTGGGGCAGAAGGCTTTCCAAAAGCTTCTGCGCGAAGGTTCCAGCAGCAGGCCTATAGTAGCTTATATTCATATTCCTTTTTGCAAAATAAAATGTACTTATTGCAGCTTTTTTAAACAGCGGTCTGTAATACAGGCAGAAGCAGAATATGTAACAAAGCTTTTGGCAGAATTGGAACAGCTGGATAATGCGCATTATTTGAAAAATGCTGAGATTCAAGCAGTCTTTCTTGGAGGCGGTACTCCTGGTACCTTGGATAAAGAACAGCTTAGCAGTATTTTGCAGAAGGTACGCCAAATGCTTCCTTTAAGCTCTGATTGTGAAATCACGGTTGAGAGCAGTATTTATGATATGGACGAAGAGAAGCTCGCTGCTTGTATCGAAAATGGTGCAAACAGATTCAGTTTTGGTGTGCAGACCTTTGCTACTGATCTGCGCCGACAACTTGGGCGCCCTGATACCTGCGAAGAAGTTGTACACAAATTGAAGCTTTTTGCCGCGACGGGTACCAAGGTCATCATTGACCTGATTTATGGTTTGCCGGGACAGACTAAAGAATTGCTGCAGCGAGATTTAAAGTTTTATCTGGACTGCGGTCTCAGTGGTATTGATTTGTATAAACTGCAGATTTTTCCGGGGACACCGCTGGGCAATCAATTTAAAGCTGATCGGAGTGATTTCCCTACTGGGCGGGAGTTGGCAGAGTTGTTTGTCAGCGGAGCGGAATTTTTGGACAGCAATGGCTGCCGCCGGCTCAGTTGTTGCCATTGGGCAAATGATGACAGGGAAGTAAGCCGCTATAATACTATGGTGAAAGACGGAGCACAGGTTCTGGCGTTCGGAGCCGGATGCGGCGGATCGTTAGGGAATTATACTTATATGCAGCCGTTCGATCTGGAAAAATATGGAAGTATGGTAGATAAAGGGGTAAAACCTTTTGCAATGTTATTTGAAAGAGATGAATTTGCACCTGTTTTCGCTTCGATTAAAGGTCAGTTCGACAGTGGTGTTTTTGAACCGCAGAAATTATCAATGTTATCAGAAATACCACTTTCTGAGTTGCTGTATCCTTTATTTGAGCGTTGGTGCCGCAACGGTTTAATGGAAGCTGTTAATGATATTTATAAGCTGACGCCGATGGGTTTGTTCTGGCAGAATCAGCTGAACCGTGCAGTAATGATTGCTGTGCAGTATTTAGTATATGGACCGCGAGTTGCGGGAAGGAAGTCGGATTTGACAATGATGAGTGCGATGGAAAACCGTATTTAGAAGTTAAGATTGAAGCCCCTGTTCATTAAGAACAGGGGCTTCAATCTTATTATTTATGCTTTTAATTCAATTTCCAGCAGACAATCGCCGCTTTCGATACGGTTGCCGGCAGCTACGTGGATCTGGGCTACGATACCGCTGATTGGGGCGGCGATAGTTGTTTCCATTTTCATAGCTTCGGTAACTACAAGCGGGGTGCCTTTGGTAACAGCCTGGCCTTTTTCAACCAGCACTTTGACTACGGAGCCGGACAAGGTGGCGCCGATCTCACTTTGGTTGGCTTTGTCGGCCTTTTTGCGGCTGACGTTGGTAGCTTTGATATTTTTGTCTTTGATGTCGATCTCGCGGGGCAGACCGTTGAACTCGAAGGAGACGGTGCGGACAGCGTCGGCATTGGCTTCGCCGATGTGGACAAGCTTGATGACCAGCATCTTGCCCTGTTCGATCTCAACTTTGATCTCTTCGCCGACCTTCATGCCAAAGAAGAAGGTGGGGGTGTCAAGCACGGAAACATCGCCGAAATCGTTGATGCGTTTGATCCAGTCGGTAAAGACCTTGGGATAGAGACAGTAGGAGCTGACAGCTTCTTCAGTAGTAGGGGCTTCCAGCTCTGCCAAAGTGGCTTTGACTTTGTCAAAGTCCATGGGCGGCAGGGTATCACCGGGGCGTCCTTCCAGCGGCTTGCGGCCTTTCAGTACGATCTGCTGCAATTTTTGCGGGAAGCCCTGATAGGGTACGCCGATACGGCCTTCAAAGAATTCTACTACGGAAGCGGGGAAGTCGAGCACGTCGCCTTTGGCGTAGATGTCTTCTTCGCTAAGGTCGTTTTGTACCATAAAAAGTGCCATATCGCCGACGATCTTCGAGGATGGAGTAACCTTGATCAGGTCGCCGAACATCATGGAAACGCGGTGATACATATCTTTGACTTCTTCCCAGCGTTCGATCAGGCCCAGTGCCGTAGCCTGTTGTTTAAGGTTGGTGTATTGCCCGCCGGGCATTTCGTGCACATATACTTCCGGGTTAGGGAACAGCTCGGTCTGGTCGGCTGCTTTGTAGTAGGGGCGCACGGTCTCCCAGTAGCGCGACAGTTCGTTCATAGCGTCTACGTCGACGCGAGGCTGGCGCGGATGGCCGCTGAGAGCATAGTAAAGGCTGCTGCCGCTGGGCTGGGAAGTACCGCAGCTCATGGCGGACATGGCAGTATCGACGATATCGACGCCGGCGTCGATGGCGCGGGCGTAGGTATAGATAGCGTTGCCGCTGCCTTCATGGGTATGCAGGTGGATGGGCAGGTCGACAGCGTCTTTTAGGGCGCTGACCAGACGATAGGCGGCTTCGGGTTTTAACAGGCCGGCCATATCTTTGATGGCGACGATGTTGGCTCCGGCTGCTGCCAGTTCTTTAGCCATATCCACATAGTAATCCAAGTCGTATTTGTCGCGGCGTTGGTCAAGGATATCTCCGGTGTAGCACAGGGCCGCTTCGGCTACTTTGTTGCACTCGCGCACGGTGTCGATAGACAGGCGCATATTGTCGAGGCCGTTGAGGCTGTCGAAGACGCGGAACACGTCGACGCCGTTTTTAGCGGCCAGATGGATGAATTCTTTAACCACGTTGTCGGGATAGCTGGTGTAGCCCACGGCGTTAGCCCCTCGCAGCAGCATTTGCAGCAGAATGTTAGGCGCTTTGGCGCGGAATTGCTGCAGACGGTCCCAGGGGCTTTCATCGAGGAAGCGGTAAGCAACGTCGAAAGTAGCACCGCCCCAGCACTCGAAGGAGAACAGGTTAGGTAGTTTGCCGGCAGTGGTGCCTGCTACTTTTATCATATCGTTGGTACGCAGACGGGTCGCAAACAGGGATTGGTGGGCATCACGGAAGGTGGTGTCGGTAATAAGCACCTCGTTTTGTGCCTGCACCCATTTGGCCAGCCCTGCGGGTCCTTGGACGTCTAAAATCTGTTTAGTGCCGTCGGGAACTTTGCCGATAAATGGCTTGGGCATATTCAGCGGTACAAATTCCGGTTTGGGCTGTACGCCTACGTTGGAATAGCCGTTGATAGAAATATCGGCGATATAGTTGAGCAGCTTGGTGCCGCGGTCATGGGTCTTGGGGAAAATAAAGAGGTCGGTGTTGTCATCGACAAATTTAGTGTTGTAGCTGCCATTGGCAAATTGCTGGTGCTGCAGCACGTTTTCCAAAAACTGGATATTGGTTTTGACGCCACGGATACGGAATTCCTTTAGGCAGCGCAGCATTTTAGTGATAGCTATCTGATGGGTAAGGCCCCAGGTGGTGGCTTTAACCAAAAGGGAATCGTAATAGGGGGTGATGATGGAACCGGTGAAGGCGTTGCCGCCGTCCAAACGCACGCCAAAGCCGCCGCCACTGCGGTAAGCAATCAGCTTGCCGGTGTCGGGCATAAAGTTGTTGGAAGGGTCTTCGGTAGTGATACGGCATTGAATAGCATGGCCGTGGATAGTAATATCCTGCTGCTCGGGGATGGCGATTTCAGGGTCGTGGATGGAATAGCCTTCAGCAACCTTGATCTGGGTCTGTACGATGTCGATACCGGTGATTTCTTCGGTAACGGTATGCTCGACCTGGATACGCGGATTTACTTCAATAAAATAGAAGTTATTATCGGGTGTCGCCAAAAATTCAACCGTACCGGCGCTGACGTAGTCGACGTTTTTCATCAGCTTGACGGCTGCGTCGCAAATGCGGCTGCGCAGATCCTGTGGCAGCGAGAAGGCCGGTGCTACTTCGACCAGCTTTTGGTGACGGCGCTGCACGGAGCAGTCGCGTTCGTGTAGATGCACGATGTTGCCGTGGGTATCACCGATGATCTGGACTTCGATATGTTTAGGATGTTCCAAATATTTTTCCAAATAGATCTCGTCGCTGCCGAAAGCTTTAAGGGCTTCGGATTTAGCGAGGCTGTAAGCCTGATCCAGTTCTTCCATGGCTGCGACCATACGCATACCACGGCCACCGCCGCCGTTAACGGCTTTGATGATGATGGGGAAACCGTGCTTTTCGGCAAAAGCGCGTACTTCTTCAACGCTGCCAACAGTGCCGACAGTACCGGGGATCATGGGGATACCGGCCAGCTCGGCTTGGGTGCGGGCGTTGATTTTATCACCGAACATAACGAGGTGCTCCAGGCGCGGGCCGATAAAGATGAAGCCTTCTTCGGCGCAGCGTTTAGCCAGCTGGCTGTTCTCGGATAAGAATCCGTAGCCGGGATGGATAGCGTCAACGTCGTGCTCGCGGGCGATGCGCATGATATCCTCGATGTCAAGGTAGGCGTCGAGAGGCCCTTTGCCTTCGCCGACCAGATAAGCTTCGTCGGCACGGTTGCGGTGCAGCGATAAAGTATCTTCTTTAGAATATATGGCTACAGTACGGATGCCTAATTCGTTACAGGCGCGGAAAACACGGATGGCTATCTCGCCTCGGTTAGCAACTAAAACTGTTTTTATTTTATTCATAGTAGACCCTCCTTTGGTTGAGACCGTATTCATTGTATAAGAAAAAAGTGCTTCTGACAACAGCAAAAGTCTATGTATACAGAATTCTTTGACTGCACTTTGTATACATTTTTTAGAGCACTCATAGGCATTGTTGTTTTTTAGTGTAAATTTTTAAGGGTGTAAGAGTAAAGTTAATCTGTTTCTTAAAACAACCACCGTGATATTTTGGCTGGCCGTATTTTGGGCGGCTGGACTTTCGATATTTTATTTAACGAAAAAGAAAGTATTATAGCCTTTTTGTCACACACTTTTCTCTTGTTTAATTAGGCAAGAACGGTTATCATTTAATATAGAATAATAATGTAAGTACAACACAAGTACAATATTGGAGGTTCTGAGAATGCCAGAAAAAAGTGCTCCCCCTAAAAAGCCACTATACTACTATTATATATTGGCGTTGGCAATAATTTTATTGATCAACACGGTCATAGTACCGACTTTTTTCAGCCCGCAGGTCAAAGAGATATCTTATGGTAACTTTTTGCAGATGGTTGACGAAGGTAAGGTAGCGAAAGTCGAAATAACTACTAACAAGATCGCCGTGCTGGCGAAAGACAGCGACAATAAGGTGATTTATGTGACTGGCAGGGTAGAAGACCCGGACCTGGTCAATCGTTTGATGAAAAGCAAGGTAGAGTTTTCCCAGGTTATACCTAAGGAAAATTCTCCGATCGTTAACTTCTTTATGAACTGGGTTTTGCCGATCATGATCTTTTTTGCCCTGGGGCAGTTGTTTATGCGATATATGGGCAGCAAGCTGGGCGGCGGCAACGCCATGAGCTTTGGTAAGAGCAATGCCAAGGTCTATGTAGAGGCCCAGACGGGCAAAAGCTTTGCCGACGTGGCAGGGCAGGACGAGGCGAAGGAAGCACTGATGGAGCTGGTGGATTTTCTGCATAATCCCACTAAATATCAGGCTATCGGCGCTAATATGCCTAAGGGCGCACTGCTGGTAGGCCCTCCGGGTACAGGTAAGACGTTGCTGGCGAAAGCTGTTGCTGGCGAAGCCAAGGTGCCGTTTTTCAGTATTTCCGGCAGTGAGTTTATTGAAATGTTTGTCGGTATGGGTGCGGCCCGTGTGCGTGATTTATTTAAGCAGGCCCAGGAAAAAGCCCCATGTATCGTTTTTATTGACGAAATCGACGCCATCGGCAAGCGCCGTGACAGCGGCCAGTTTGGCGGCAATGACGAACGCGAGCAGACTTTGAACCAGCTGCTTTCGGAAATGGACGGCTTTGACGGCAGTAAGGGCGTTGTTATTTTAGCGGCTACCAACCGTCCCGAATCACTGGATAAAGCGCTTTTGCGTCCAGGACGATTCGACCGTCGCATCCCTGTTGAACTGCCTGACCTGCAAGGCCGCGAAGCTATTTTGCGTGTGCATGCAAAGGCTATCAAGACCTGCGACGATATCGATTATTTAACTGTTGCCCGAGCTACTGCCGGTGCCTCCGGTGCCGAGTTAGCTAATATCGTCAACGAAGCGGCGCTGCGCGCTGTTAAGATGAACCGTACCTGTGTCAGCCAAAGCGATTTGGAAGAATCGGTAGAAGTAGTTATTGCCGGCTATCAGCGCAAAGGCGCTGTTATCCCGCCGGACGAAAAGAAGATCGTGGCTTATCACGAGATCGGCCATGCCCTGGTAGCGGCGAAACAGAAAAAATCCGCGCCGGTGCATAAGATCACCATCGTCCCCCGTACTTCGGGCGCGTTGGGGTACACCATGCAGGTTTCAGAAACCGATACGGTACTGATGAGCAAAGACGAGCTCTTCAATAAAATAGTTACGGTTACCGGTGGTCGTTCGGCGGAGGAGGTTATTTTTAACTCCATTACGTCCGGCGCTGCCAACGATATTGAGCAGGCTACCAAGATGGCCCGCGCCATGGTGACCCGCTTGGGTATGACCGAGGAATTTGATATGATGGCGACCGAGACCATGAGCAACATTTATCTGGGCGGCGATCCGTCGCTGAACTGTTCGGATGCTACGGCCAGTAAGATAGATGCCAAGGTTTTGGAGATTATTAAGGAAGCGCATCAGAAAGCGCGCGAGATTTTGGAAGCCAATAAGGAAAAACTGCACGAACTGGCAGCCTTCCTGCTGGAACGTGAAACTATTACCGGCGAGGAGTTTATGCACCTGTTGAACAGTGAAGCCGATGTTATTGAAACTTCAGCGTCGGAAGTTAAAGAAGGTGAAGGGCATGACAACCAGGAACCAGGCAGTAATTGACAGACAGTTTTTTTTAGAGCTGCCCGGTCTGCCGCCCCGTTTAAAGATCTGGGGTGAAGACAGGGAGCTGGAAGATTTTTTGACGCAGAAAGCGTTTACGATCAATCCGATACCGAAATCGGTGCCGCGGGCTGACGGCGAGGTGAAAATAGCTGTCGTAGGCAGCGGCCCTGCCGGACTTGGCAGCGCCGATGAGCTGACCCGTTTAGGTTTTAAAGTGACGGTGTTTGAGCGGGACGACCGTCCCGGAGGGCTGTTGATGTACGGCGTGCCTAATATCAAGCTGCCAAAAGAGCTGGTGGTGGCTAAGGCCGAGGAACTGCGTGTAAAAGGTGTAGAGTTCCGTTTGCAAACGGAAGTTGGCAAAGACGTGACTTTTGACCAGTTGCAGCAGGATTTTGCGGCGATCATTGTTTGTGTTGGCAGCACATCGCCGCGCCGTTTAAAAATGCTGCGCGAGGATACTAAAAATGTTTATTATGCCAAAGATTTCTTGACCTTTGTGACCAAAGAAATGCTGGATCCGCAGGCTGGTGTAACCGTCGATGCGGCTGGCAAGGACGTGGTTATCGTGGGCGGCGGTGATACTGGTATCGACTGTGCGGCTGTGGCTTTCGCTCAGGGCGCGCGCAGTATCCGTCAGTTGGAATTGAGGGAGTGCGAGATGACCGGTAAAACACAGGAAGGCTTTTGCGAGCTGGTCAGCAGCGACCCTACCTTAGACTACGCCACTATGCTGCAGGAAGTTTTATATAATGAAGATGGTTGTGTGCGAGGCGTGCGTATTGCTAAGGTGCAGTGGGTCAGTGCGGCGGCTGGCAGTCTGCCTAAGCCTCAGGTTATCGAAGGCTCGGAGGCCGAATTGCCGGCACAGCTTTTGCTGCTGGCGACAGGTTTTAGTGGCCCGGAACCAGATGTGTTCACTACCTTCACTTTTAATAAAACGCCTATTGGCACTATCGCCAAGGGCAGCGGTTATTTTGATACTTCGCGCCCGGGTGTTTTTGCGGCCGGTGACGCGCGTCGTGGTCAGGGCGTTGTGGAATGGGCTTTTGCCGAAGGCCGCAATGCTGCTGTAGAGTGTGCGGAATATCTGCACGCTTTGCAAAAATAACGTGGTTAAAGATTTAAGGGCAGGTATCCATAAGATACCTGCCCTTTTTTGCAGTAACGTTTAATTTTGTTTTTGTGCCGCAACTATCAGCATCATCGGCCGCCGCAGTTCATCGCCCATGGCTGGTATAGTGGACAGCAGCTCGAGGCTGGGCTGGGGCTCTACTACCTGCCGCAGACTAAAGCTGTTTTGCAGCAGGGTATTTAAGTAGGTAGTGAGGGTTTTGTGGTATTTGGTAATTTGTTCACCTAAAAAAATTGCCGTGCGCTGGCCTTCGTTAAAGTAGTTGTCCACGGGCCAGTGACTGATAGTGCCGTCAGGGTCATAGTGCCATTGCTGGGCGCCTGCGGCTGTAAAGATGGGGTGCTCAACAGAAAAAATAAATTCGCCGCCTGCTTTCAGGCAACAAGAGGCCTGGGCGCAGAGCGCATCAAAATCATTGACGTAATGCAAAGCTAAAGAGCTGAGCACGATATCGAAGCTCTGCGGCGGAAAATCCAGTTTTTCGATAGGCTGGCACAGGTAGGTGATTTTGTCGGAGTCGGTTTTACTGCGGGCCACGGCTAGCATTTTTTGGGAAATATCAATGCCGACAGCGGCTGCGGCACCATGTTCCACAGCGTAGCGGCAATGCCAGCCAAAGCCACAGCCCAGATCCAGTAGTTTTTTATCAGTGAAGTCAGGCAGCAGTTTAGCTAAAGTGCTCCATTCTCCGGCAGAAGCCAGACCGTTTTGTGAGCGGTCCATTTGGCTGTATTTTTGAAAAAAGCTTTCATCGTCGTATTTATTTTCTAACATAGCCTTGCTCCTTTAGTAGCTTAACCTTCGTTACCAAGTAATTTTTCCAGTAGTTCGGCAGTCAGGTCAAGCTCGGTATAGACAGTGATGCCATATTGTTTGAGTAGGGCGGTAGTAACGCCATCACCGTTAATAAGCGTGCCGTCGAAGCTGCCATTGTAAACTTTGCCGGCGCCGCAGGAAGGGCTGCGTGCTTTTAAAATAGCATATTTAACCCCCGCTTGTTGGGCCAGCTTTAATACGGCTTCAGCACCGCTGATAAAATTTGCGGTAACATCGCTGCCGTCTTTGCTGTAGACCCGGGCGCCGCCTGCAAGGACGTCCCGGCCTGTGCCGCCTTCGATTTCGGCTGGTGGACGGGGCACAAGCAGCTGTCCCAGGCATTCAGGACAGACGGGAAGCAACAGCCCGCTGTCGTCATATTTAGCCAGAAGCTGGTAGTAATTGCTGCCACCGCTGTATTTTACGTTTTGCCCTAATAAACAGGAACTGACTAATAGCATCTGCAACACTCCTTTAATAGTTTAATATTACCGTAACGGTGGGCGTTTGACAAGCGATTGACAGCGCTTGCGAAAGCTGGTAAGGTATAAAAAGGGAATGAGGTGCTCCCCGGATACTTGTTATCCAAACCGCTTATTAATGTTGTAGCTAAGCTGATGACTTCTGCCAGAGGGCGGAGTATCGGCTTTTTTATTTTTTGCAAAGGTGGAATGAACATGAACGAATTATTAGCAGTGGCTGTCGGCGGCAGTATTGGCGCCGTCAGTCGCTATGTTACCGTAAATTATATTATGGCTCGCTGGCATTGTAACTGGCCCTGGGGTACTTTTGCCGTCAATGCGGCAGGCTGCCTGGTAATGGGCTTTTTGATGGTGCTGATTACCGAAAAAGGCTTGCTGCCTTCTTACTGGCGGTTATTGCTGTGTGTTGGCTTCTTGGGTGGATTGACGACTTTTTCTTCGTTTAGCTATGAGTCGCTGACCCTTTTAACAGAAGGTAATTTGCTGGGAGCGGGCGCTAATATTGTCGCCAGCGTGCTGGTGGGTATTATTTTCGCCTGGTTGGGGACAGTGGCAGCACGCAGCTTATAAATAAAAAACAGGCAGCCACGCTGCCTGCTAAGTTTGAAGCTGTTTTTTCTTGTCGGTGCCGGACTGAGGCCTGTTCAAAATAAAGATGGACGACAGGATCAGTGCCATACCCAGTATTTTGGCAGTGGTCAGTTCTTCGCCGAAAATAAAAATTCCTACGGCGGCAGCGACCAGCGGTTCTAAAGTGGCGAGGATGGAAGCCTGACCGGCGTCTACCTCCTGCAAGCCACGGGTATAGAGCAGATAAGGAGCTACGGTACAGATAACAGCAATAGCCAGAGCGGCGCCGATGGCTTGCCAGTTGGCCAGCAGTGCCAGCATTTGCTTTGGTTCAGCCAGGGGTAGCGCTCCCAGCACTGCAAAATAAAAAGTGTAGGCCGTTATGGTAAGCGTGCTGTAGCGGCGCAGGGCCAGCTTGCCAAAAATGCTGTATAAGGCGTAGCCGATGCCCGAAGCAACACCGAAGCCGAAGGCTTCGGTAGTCAGTGTTAGCTCGCTTTCAAAAATGCCCGTAATAAAAGCACAGCCGCAGAAGGTAGCAAGCAGTGCGAAAAATTTGGGCTGGGTAAATTTTTCGCCAAAGAGCAGTATGGAAAGCAGCATCACAAAAACCGGCGCCGTATACAGTAAAAGCACAGCGATGGAAATAGAGCTGCCTTCGATGGCCCTAAAATAGCAATAGTTAAAAAAGACCAGGCTCAAGAGCCCCGTCCCGATAAAAAGCCAGCTGTCGCGCCAGCGAATCTTAAATAAGGCTGGGTCGATCTTAGCAATGATGGTAGTCATCAGCAACGCGGCAAACAGCACCCGCAGGGTGACTACCTGCAGCGGTGAGAAGCCGCAGGCCGAGAGATATTTAAAAAAGAGGGCGATGAGCCCCCATAAGCAGGCGCCGGAGATGATGGACAAATAAGCATTTTGTTTCATTGTAAACCTTCTTCTGCTGCTAAGATATGTTACCAGTTTAGCATAATGGGAATAAAAATAAAAGCACGGCACCATATCACGGCGCCGTGCTTATTTTTATCGAGAGGCCAGTATAAGGCAGATCAATGCATCAAGTAAAAATGGGTCTCGATCAGGGCGTTTAAAAATTTTTTGAATGTCATGATGAATTCCTCCTAACTTACAGCGAAAGTGTATTTTAATACTTCCGCAAACCAAACGGTGAAAAAACTGTTATTTAGAGCACGGTTGTTGCCCAATGATTAAATTATAACATAAATAATATAAAATGCAACTATTTCACAAAAAAATAACATCAGTAAAAACAAAAGTGTTTATGAAACGGAAAACAACTAAAAGGAAAAACGCGACAAAAACGTCCCTGAGGGACCGCAAAAGTCCCTTTATAAAACAAAGCTGCATAAAAACGCAAAATACCCGCTAATAATAGAATAATTATTAGCGGGTATGCAAAAAAACAGTTGCCTTGCTTGCACACCTTCCGGCAGCGCAAGACTGTTGATAGCTGAAAAACTTACAGTTTATCAGGAGTGGTGTTTGGAATTGTCAACAGTACAAAAAATCTTTTTATTCTTTTTGTGGGCAGAAGGCTTGGAGGTGAAGCCTTTGCCCAGAACATCGTTAGCGTCCTGAATGATCATAAAGCAGCCTGGGTCGATATCGCGGACGATTTGTTTGATTTTGGCAACCTGGGTGAGCTTGGCGACAACCAGCAGCACTTTGCGTTGCTGATGGGTGTAGGCACCTTCGGCGTACAGGTAGGTGACGCCGCGGCCGACTACTTCAATGATACCGTGGCCGATTTCTTCATAATGCTCGCTGATGATGATGATGTTCTTTTTGTAATCGAAGCCGTCGGTAAAAGCGTTGCAGGTCTTAAACATAACAAAGAAGGCCAGCAGTGTATAAAGCACGGCTTCTAAACCGAAGTAGAAAACACCGATGAACATCAGGATGATATTGAACAGAAAACCGGTGGTACCGATACTGATGCTGTAATGCTTGTTGACGATGGCGCCGATGATATCGGTGCCACCGCTGCTGCCGCCTACACGGTACATCATGGCCGCGCCGATGCCATAGATGACACCGCCGGCGATGCAGGCCAGCATCGGATCATGGACGTAAGGCGCTTTTTCGGACAGGAAATGGAATGCGTCCAACGAAACGGCAAAGACCAGCATACCATACAGGGCGCCGCAGCTGTAAGTACGATCCATAAATTTATAAGCCGCTATAAAAAGTGGGATGTTTAAAAGTAAGCTGGTGATACCCATGGGCAGGCCGACCAGATAGTAAAGAATGACCGAAACGCCGCCGATGCCGCCGCTGATGAGTTTATTGGGCATATAAAAGGCATTGATCGCGATACCCATCAGGACGCAGCCGATGGTGACCATCACATAACGATAAAGATGCTGACGCATGCAAAAACTCCTTTTGTGCAAATTTTGCAAATATTTGTATACATCGTAGCACTTTTTAGAAAAAAAGCAATAATGCCAACCATAAAATTACGTAAATTTTTTGAAAAAAGAGGGAAAATACAAATAAAATAGAAAAAAATTATAAAAATGTTCGATTTATCTTGCGGCTACGCCCGAAGCAAGATAAAATATATTGTATACAGGAAAACAATCAAGGCTACGAGGCTATATTATGGAAAAGATATTAGAAACAGCTTATGCAAAAATAAATCTGGGTTTGGACGTGCTGGGCAAGCGCCCTGACGGTTACCACGAAGTGCGCATGGTGATGCAGAGCATCGGTCTTAGCGATGCGGTGGAGCTGGAGGAGAGCGAGGTCCTGGTGGTGGAAACCGATAATGGCGGGCTGGCCGGCGGGCCAGGTAACCTGGCCTGGAAGGCGGCGACGCTTTTAGCGGAGCGCTGCGGCAAAATACCGAACGTTCACATCAGGCTGAAGAAAAAAATTTTTTTGGCAGCTGGTCTTGCTGGTGGCAGCAGTGATGCTGCGGCAGTTTTGCGGGGGCTCAATCGTCTGTGGCAGTTAGGCCTGCAGGTGACCGAGCTGGAAACGCTGGCGGCTGAGCTTGGTTCGGATATACCCTTTTGTATAGCGGGCGGTACTGCTTTGGCTGAAGGCCGGGGCGAGCTGCTGAGGAAGCTGCCAGAAGCACCGTCGCTGACACTGGTTTTGGCCAAGCCGAAGCTGGAGGTTTCTACCGGTTGGGTCTATGGTAATTTCCGTCAGGAGCAGGTTGCGCAAAGGCCTGATATTGACGGTATTATAAAAGCACTGGAGCAGGGAGCGGTAGCACCGCTGCTTGCGAGCTGCGGCAATGTTTTGGAGAGCGTGACTATTCCCGCCTATCCTGTCATTGCCCAGATCAAAGAAAGAATGCTGGCGGCAGGAGCAGAATATGCTTTGATGTCGGGCAGCGGACCCACGGTATTTGCCGTGGCTAAGGATGAAAAAGAGAGTAAGCAGATTTTGGCGGCTTTAACAGATCTTGATCTGGAAACGGCTGTAACGACTACTGTGAAAAAGGAGAGGATCTGAATATGAGTGGGCATCTGAGACCGATAAAATTAGACAGTTATAAACCTCTGCGTGAACTGGTATGCGAAAATATCCGTCAGGCTATTATTGACGGTACGTTCAGCCCAGGCGAACGCCTGATGGAGATCCAGCTGGCCGATGAAATGGGCGTCAGCCGTACCCCCGTCCGTGAAGCTATCCGCAAATTGGAGCTGGAAGGCTTCGTAGTGATGATCCCCAGACGCGGTACCTATGTAGCCGATATTTCCATTAAAGACATCAACGAAGTTTACGAGATCCGCACCTCGCTGGACGTGCTGGCCGCAGGACTGGCTGCCGAGCGCATCAATGATGACGAGCTGGAAACTCTGCAGCGCCTGCTGGTAGAGATCGGGCAGCATGTGGAAGACGATAATATGGAAAAAATCGTAGAAGTGGATATCGCTTTCCACGATGTTTTATATCAGGCCAGCCGCAACGAAAGGCTGCGTAACATCATTAATAACCTGCGCGAGCAGATCACCGTTATCCGCGGTCGCTCTATGATGTATCCGGGACGTTTGACCGATACCATGGAAGAACACCGCGCGTTGGTAGACAGCATTGCCGCCCGTGATGTGGAAAGAGCGCAGAATGCGGCCCGCATCCACTTGGAGAATGCTGAACATACACTGCTTAAAGATATGGTCGAAAGCCATAACGAAAAGAAGCATAAAGAATAAGAGCGAAAGAGGTAGGCTCTATGTATAATGCGGTCATTTTGGCTGGTGGCAAAACGCCGTGGCTGCAAAAAGCCGTAGGCACCAATATCAGGGCGCTGGCGCCGCTGGGCGGACGCCGTATGGTGGAATATATCATCGACGCTCTGGATCAAAGCGGTATGATCGACAGGATCATCGTCGCTGCTGACAGTAGTCAGTGGGAAGCAGCAGTTTTACCGCAGCGGGCCGAGCTGGTGCCCGTGGCTGCTAAAACCATGCCCGAAACGGCAGCAGCTGCTGCCGCTGTTTTACCCCAAACAGGACGGATATTATTTGTTTGTGACGACATCCCTTTACTGACGGCCGCCGCCGTACAGGATTTTTTGCGCCAGGCCGAGTCTACGGTCGCCGACGCTTATTATCCGATCATCCCCGAAGCCGATTGCGAAATGGCCTTCCCCGGAGCGCGGCGGACTTATGTGACTTTGCCGGAGGGCAGGTTTACCGGCGGCAATCTGCTGCTGATTAAGGCGTCTGTTATAACGGCGGGGTTGGCTAAAGCAGAAGATATTTTTGCGCGCCGTAAAAAACCGTGGGAGCTGTGTGGCTGGCTGGGTTTTGGCTTTGTGCTGAAGTTTCTGCTGCACCGGCTGACGCTGAGCGCGGTAGAACAGCGGGCGTCGCAATTACTGGAATTTACAGGTAAGGCCGTTATTTCCCATTATCCCGAGATCGGTATGGATATGGATAAGGAAGCTGACTGGCAGTTACTGGAACAATATTTTAAGAACAGCAAGTAGAAAAGAGGGGCGCTATGGCTCGAGTCAAACGTATGGAACGTGTGGTTGCTTTGACGAAGCAGCTGGTGGACCATCCTTATCAATTATTTTCGTTTACATATTTCTGCAATAAGTTTGAGGTCGCAAAATCGACCTTGAGCGAAGATGTTTTGGCTGTACGCTCCGGTCTGGAGGCTTACGACCTGGGCAAAGTAGAAACTTTGGCAGGGGCGGCCGGTGGCGTGCGTTTTATCCCCAGCCATTCAGAGCAGGCTAATGAAGAATTTTTAGCAGAGCTGGCAGTGCAACTGGCAGAACCGGAACGTGTTTTGTCAGGCGGCATGATCTATATGACTGACCTGCTGTTTAAGCCGCAGATTGTAGCGCGTTTGGGCGAGATCATTGCCCAGCGGCTGCGTCATTTAGCGCCGGAATATATCATGACCGTAGAAACTCGCGGCATACCGCTGGCGGTGTTTGTGGCAAGGGCGTTTAATATCCCCGTAGTCATGGCGCGCCGGGTGGGGCAGATCAGCGAAGGCTCGACTGTCAGCATCAATTATGTCAGCGGTTCTTCCAAGCAGATCCAGACGATGGCGCTGCCGAAGAGGGCCCTGCGATCATCAGCCCGTGTACTGATAGTCGACGACTTTATGAAAGCCGGCGGTACTGCCCGTGGTATGGCAGAGCTGGCAGAAGAAGTTGGCGCGAAGGTCGTAGGTAAAGCTTTCTTTATCACGACGCAGGAGCCGGAAAAGAAAATGATCGACGATTATACGGCGTTATTCGTCTTAAAAGGTATCGACGATGAAAAACGGACGATCAATATCAGCCCGTTATAAGGGGATGTAAACAATGGCAAAAGATCAGGTAACACTTAAAGACGTAGAAGCAGCGGCAAAGCGCTTAGCTGGCGTAGTACATAAAACACCTTTGGAAAGCAGCCATATTTTTAGTGAGATGGCTGGCTACGAGGTGCTGCTGAAGCTGGAGAATATGCAGCGCACCGGCTCTTTTAAAGTGCGCGGCGCTTCCAATTGCATCCAGACTTTGACCAAAGAGCAGCAGGTTCATGGCGTTATTGCCGCTTCGGCAGGCAACCATGCCCAGGGTGTGGCGTTGGGCGCGCAGGCCGCTGGTATCAAGGCGACCATAGTTATGCCCGAGGGGGCACCGCTGGCAAAGGTAGAAGCTACCAAGGGCTACGGTGCCGAGGTAGTGCTGAAGGGCGGCGTTTACGACGAGGCCTACAGCGAAGCGGTACGCTTGCAAAAAGAAACAGGTGCTACCTTCGTTCATGCCTTTGACGATCCGGCAGTTATTGCCGGTCAAGGCACTATCGGCTTGGAGATTTTAGATCAATGTCCCGATATCCGTTCGCTGGTGGTACCAATCGGCGGCGGTGGTCTGCTCGCAGGCATCGCTGCGGCGGTAAAATCGGCGGCGCCCCATGTCAAGGTTTATGGCGTTCAGGCCAGCGGCGCACCGGCCATGTATTTATCCAAGCATGCCGGTAAATGGGTCGAAACACCGGAAGCACAGACTATCGCAGACGGTATTGCTGTAAAATCTCCGGGCAAGATTACCTTTGATCTGATCCAGAAATATGTGGACGATATTTTTGTCGTCAAAGATGACGACATCGCTGCGACCATTCTTTTAATGATGGAGCGTGCCAAAATGATCAGCGAGGGCGCAGGTGCTATCAGCCTAGCGGCTATGCTGCACGGCAGCATTCCCCACGCCGATAAAACTGCGGCGGTCATCAGCGGCGGCAATATCGACGTCAATATGATCTCGCGCATTATTGAAAACGGTTTGGTAAAATCGGGTCGCCGCATCAAGCTGCTCACCCATTTGACCGATCGTCCCGGCGAGCTGCGCCGCTTTGTATCCTATATCGAAGAATACAAAGCCAATATCGTGTATGTTTATCACGAACACGCAGGCCGGAATCTGCCGATCGGGCAGACTCAGGTGGAAATGGATCTGGAGACCAGGGACCACGCTCACGCGGAAATTTTGGTGGCGGCTTTGCGCCGTGCCGGCTACCGGGTGGAATTACTGTAAAAATATTGTCTAGAAGCAGCACTAGTATTAAAAGCTGCGTAGAAGCTGAATAGAAGCGGAGGCTTATCCATGTCAGAGTTAGTAGCAGTCATTTTAGCGGCAGGCAAAGGTACCAGAATGAAATCCAAGCTGCCGAAGGTTTTACATAAGGTAGGCGGCAAGCCGATGCTGCAACACGTTATCGACGTGGCAGATGCGGCGGGTGCTGCTAAAAAAGTAGTTATCGTTGGGCACGAAGCCGAACTGGTGGAAGCCATGGTAGGTGACCAGGCGCAAATGGCCTTACAGGCCGAGCAGTTGGGTACAGGTCACGCTGTGATGCAGACGGAAGCTGTTTTGAAGGATTTTCGCGGCACGGTTATGATCATCTGCGGCGACACGCCGCTTTTGGAAGCAAACGAGCTAAAAAAGTTTTACGACGGACACCTGGCGTCGCAAGCAGCGGCAACAGTGCTGACGGCGTTTATGGACGATCCCAGCGGCTATGGCCGTATCCTGCGTGATGCAGCCGGTAATGTGCTGGGCATCGTAGAAGAAAAAGACGCTACGGTCGAGCAAAAAGCAGTAAAAGAAATTAATACCGGTATCTACTGCGTCGAAGCGCCGTTATTATTTGAAGTATTGGCTACGTTGACCTGCGACAACGCGCAGGGTGAATATTATCTGACCGACGTTCTGGCCAAGCTGAATGCTATGGGCAAAAAGGTCGGCGGTGTAGCTACTGCCGACAGCGATATGATTATGGGTATCAATTCGCGCCGTCAGTTGGCCGAAGCCGAAAGCATTATTCGCCAGCGTATTTTAGATAAGCTGATGGACGGCGGCGTCACTATCATGGACCCTGCCAGCACCTTTATCGAAAAAGGCGTTGAAATCGGTCAGGATACTATCATCTATCCCTACACCTGGCTGGAAGGTACGACGAAGATCGGCGCCGATTGCCAGATCGGGCCGAATGTGCGCCTGACCAATGTGCAGGTTGGCGACGCTGCGGAAATGCACTTTACCTATGGCCATGACTGCCAGGTACACAACGGCGTCGTTATCGGTCCCTATGTGCACTTGCGTCCTGACACTGTCATCAGTGACAAGGTCAAGATAGGCAATTTTGTCGAAGTCAAAAACTCCCAGGTGGGTGTTGGCAGTAAGCTGCCCCATCTCAGCTATATCGGCGACAGCGATATCGGTAGTGGCGTCAATATTGGCTGTGGCTGTATCACCGTCAACTATGACGGCAAAAAGAAGCATCGTACAGTCATCGAAGATGATGCTTTCGTAGGCTGCAACAGCAATATGGTAGCGCCCGTAACCGTTGGTGCAGGGGCGTATATCGGTGCCGGTTCGACTATTACCAAGGATGTGCCTGCCGATGATCTGGGCATTGCCCGCGCCAAGCAGAAAAACATTGAAGGATGGGCGGCCAAATACCGCAACAGCTAAAAATACAGAAAAAACGGCCTTTGGTACTTGTGGATTTGTAGCTAATAGTTGTATACTATTAATGATTAACTAAACCTTAAACATTCTTGGAGGGATGGGACAATGTTGTCAGATGAAAATAAACTCAGAATTTTTTCCGGTAATGCTAATCCTGATTTAGCACGTGAGATTGCAGCTTATTTAGGTACTACTGTAGGCGATGCCGTTATCAACCGCTTTAATAACGGTGAAGTACAAGTAATGATCAATGAGAGCGTGCGCGGCAAAGATATTTTCATCGTGCAACCTACCTGCGGCCCGTCCGTAAACGATAACGTCATGGAACTTCTGATCATGGCAGATGCTTTTAAACGCGCTTCAGCCAGCCATATCACGGCGATCATCCCTTATTATGGTTATGCCCGCCAGGACCGCAAGGCCCGCGGCCGTGAACCTATCACCGCCAAGCTGATGGCTGACCTTTTGGAAAGCGCCGGTATTACCCGCGTGGTCACTATCGACCTGCATGCGGCACAGATCCAGGGCTTCTTCAACATTCCTTTCGATCATATGCCCGGCGGCCCGATTTTGGCAGAATACATCAAAGAAAAAAATCTTGAAGATATGATCGTGGTTTCGCCCGACTTGGGCGGCGTTAGCCGTGCCCGCAATATGGCCGAGCGTTTGAACTGCGGTTTGGCGATTATTGATAAACGCCGTCCTGAGCCTGGTGTGGCCGAGGTTATGAACCTCATCGGTTCCGTAGAAGGCAAAACGGCGATCTTAGTTGACGATATGGTAGACACAGCCGGGTCTTTGGCCGAAGGAGCCCGCGCCTTGAAAAAATTTGGTGCGAAAGAGATCTACGCCTGCTGTACCCATCCAGTATTGACCGACCCGGCTTTAAGCCGCATCGCCCAATCGGATATTACAGAGCTGGTTGTTACCAATACCATCCCTCTGCCTCCCGCTAAAAAACACCCCAAAATCAAAGTGCTTTCGGTAGCACCCATCTTAGCGGAAACGGTACTGCGTATTTACAATGACTGGTCTGTCAGCCAGTTGTTTGAAAAATAAGCACGGACTGAAGTAGTGTTTGAAAAATTGCAAGAGGCTTGTCCCTACGGGCAAGCCTCTTTGACGTAAGTAAGGAGAAGGCTATGCGACTTGTCTATGTATTGGGATTGCTTTCCCTTATCGGTGTAGGCGCCTTGTGGTGCGGCTGGTATGGGTTGATGAAGCGGCGCCTGGCCGCTGCGCTGGCCGCAGTCTGCGTTTTTGGGGGTGGTGCGCTGCTGCTTTTAGCAGTGCTGCCAACCTACAGCTTTTACGGCCCTACGGTAACGCAGCACTCTGCCGCTGGTAAAAGCGTAGCCCTCACCTTCGACGACGGCCCCTATCCGCCCTATACTGATGAGCTACTGGCAGTTTTGCAGCAGAACAAGGTCAAAGCTACCTTCTTTATGATTGCCGAAAATGCCGAAAAGCATCCGCAGTTGGTGCGGCAGATCGCAGCCGCAGGGCACGAAGTGGCCCTGCACGCCTTGCAGCATCGCGATTTTTTGAAGCTGAGTGCAGCGGAGCAGCAGCAGAATGTGGCTGCTGGCAAAGCGATACTGGAAAAACTGAGCGGTGCGCCTGTTACCCTGCTGCGTCCGCCTCATGGCTTTCGCGACTGGTCGGTGATGGCTACTTTGCGCCATAATGGTTTAACGGCAGTCAACTGGTCGGTGATTCCCCGCGACTGGACTAATCCCGGTGTCGATGTGATCGTCAGCAGGGTCATGGAACAGGTGCATCCGGGGGCTATCATTCTGCTGCACGACGGCGACAGCCCCAAATATCAGGATTCAAGGCAGCAGACAGTGCAAGCGACGCAGATCATTATCGACAAGCTGCGTGCGGCAGGGTATAATTTTGTTACAGTCAGTGAATTACTGGCCAAAGGAGAATGAGATGAAACTTATCGTAGGTTTGGGTAATATCGGTAAAGAATACGAAGCTACCCGTCATAATATCGGCTTTATGGTCATCGACGAGCTGGCGCGCCGCTGGGGCGTCACCAGCTGGAAAAACGACCGCAACGCTATGTGCGGCGAGTATCGGGCGCCCGAAAAGGTGCTGATCTTAAAGCCAACTACATATATGAATCTAAGCGGTGTCGCCGTAGGCGCATACGCCAACTTTTTTAACGTCGACCCGGAAGACATCGCCGTTGTGCAGGACGACCTTGACCTGCCTATCGGGCAGGTGCGGGTGCGCCGTAAAGGCAGCGCCGGCGGCCATAATGGCATCAAATCCCTGCAGGAGCATCTGGGAACAGGTGAGTTTCCCCGTTTCAAGATCGGTATCGGCCATCCGGCTCACAACAACAAAGCCGTGGTCAAACATGTTTTGCAGCGCTTTGGTGCGGATGAGCAGGAGCTGGTAGCGGAAGCCGTGGGAAAAATGGCTGATGCTCTGGAGCTGTGGTTAAAAGGTGATATGGATGCTGTGATGCAAGAATATAACAAAAAGCCTCCTAAAGAAAAGGAAGAAAAACCAGCGGCGGCACCGGCAATAGAGGAAGCATAACGATTAAACCTCAATATTTACTTACGTAAATATTGAGGTTTTTTATTGTAAAAAAACCCGCACTTTGTGCGGGGTTTCTTAATTTGCTATCAGGTTTTAACTGTCCAGTGTTATTAGGTCGAGTATTTATTTCTTTTCGAAAGACTCCAGAATGAACTCCAGACGGTTGTTAGCGATAGTGGGGACGCCATAAATAATAACTTTAGCGTTTTTCGAGATATATTTGCCATTCATTTTAACGACGATGTGTTCGCCTTTGTTGTCATAGAACATAGCATAGTCATCACCCAGGTTCTCGGTCAGACGGCCTTCCAGAGCAACTCTTTGATCCATGTATTTGTCAGCGTTAGTCAGGATTTTTTTGACGGTAATATGGTCAGCGTTTTTATTATTATTTTCGTTGTTGATAGCTTCCTGGTTATACATCACTTTAGTTGCTTCCAAAGTCAGCACATTGTCGCGTGTCGAGATCACACCTTCCACAGTGAGGTCGTGGTTAGCGTTAACGATACCCATCCCAGCCAGATTGACACGGATAAAATCGCCGTTGTAGTCTACCAAACGGTAAAAATCGCCGCCAAAATGTTCTGTGATCCGTCCCTGTACAGAAGTTGTTTTACCGATATAATCCCCGGTCAGGATTTTGGATACTGTTGTAGCATAACCTATCGTTGTAGTTGCTAACATCAGACCCACCATTGCCAAACACAAAACTAGTTTTTTCATCATTACACTTCATCTCCTTTAATTTTAATCAACATAATTATTTTTCTGCCGTAGTGGCAGTAAAAACCTAAGTTCATAATTTGGGTTTAGGGTTGGGGCGCTGCTTGAAGCAGTGATAGCTGCAATAATACTGGCGGCGGTGACCTGCCAAAGCTGTATAAACATGGTAGCTTTTAGTACACGAAAATTCTTTGCCGCAGATAGGACATATTTGTAACAAGCATTTTGACGAGTTGTTTGTATGGGCAGCAGTATCGTTACTGGCTGCTTCAGCTCCGTTTATCGTATCAGTTATGGTAATTCCCTCCTAAAAGTTTTTGGAGATAAAATTTTGCTATTATCTGCCAAAGTTTTTCTGCAAACTTACTTATGGTGGTACAGGCGCTCAAGGTGCTGACGGTGCTGCTTTAGAAGAACACCAGGCTGCGAATGGGACTAAGGGTGTAGATGGAACTGACGCTACTCCGGCTGATAAACCGGCCAAACCTGCTGATGGTGCTGATGCTTCTTCGAATCCGGCTGCATCGGGAGGAGTTAACCCGGTTTATGACATTCCTGTTAATCCTACTGTACAAGTTGGCTGGTCTTCTACAGCAGGTGCTAATGGCAGCGCTGGTGGCGATGGAGTCAATGGTACTACAGGTCAAGCTGGCGGTAACGGTGTTGCTGGCACCGTTGGTACTAACGGTGCGCAAGGAACTACAGGTCAAGCTGGCGGTAATGGCGGTATTGGCCAACAGGGCGGTAACGGTGGTGTTGGCGGCGATGGCGGCGATGGTGGCGTTGGTGGCGACGGCAGTAACGGTGGTAAAGGACAACAAGGTGGCCAGGGTGTCAGTAATGGTACGTCAGGTGGCTTTGATTGGAATGCAACAGTTGGCGGTAACGGCGGCGCCGGTGGTGCAGCTGGTAATGGAGGCACTGGTGGTGCTGGCGGTATCGGTGGCGATGGTGGCAATGGTGGAAACGGTGGTGTCGCTACAGCCCAAGGCCTGGTCGGAACAGGCAATACTGATCTGAATATCACTATCGGTACTATTACTGTTACAGCTGTTGGTGGTGACGGTGCTAAAGCTGGTATTGGCGGAGCAGGTGGCACCGGCGGAGCAGGTGGAACAGGTGGACAGGGTGGTAATGGTGGCGATGGTGGTGCTGCCGGAACAGCTGGTGCTGGTGGACAAGGCGGTGTTGGTGGTACTGGTGGTGGTGCTGGTGCTGCTGGAACACAGGGTGGGATTCCCATCAATAATACTGCCATAACCGGTGCTGATGGAGCGGACGGTATTTCAGGCACTCAGGGTGCAATCGGCACTGCCGGATTGAATGGCGCCGGCGGTGATGCTGGTAAAGGCGGCTTTGGCGGTATTGGTGGTACTGCTGGTGCTGCTGGCACCAACGGTGCAGGCAGCAGTGCTTATGCAACTGCTGTAAACCTGGCTAATACCAACGGTATCTTACAAACTACTTCTATCACTGTCACGGCCACGGCAGGTAAAGGCGTGGGCAGCTTTAGCATAGCAGACGCTTATGTAGCTGCTGGCGGTATTGCTAATACTGACAATGCCGGGAAAGATGGTACTGCTGGTAAAACAAATGAAACAGGAACAGGTACTGGGATCGTAGATGATAAAGTAAGCCAGGATGGTATTTCTAATCCAACCTCTAACGGCGGTGCAGGCGGCATTGGCATTACTCCTGCCAATGTTACTAATGTTGCCCAAAGCAGTAACGGCGCTGAGACGATCGCTAAAGGCCTTGTTACTACTGGCGGCAAATTAGGCGTAGTGTCTGGCGGAGCTTTGTCTATTAGCGTTAAGGCAGAAGAAGGTGCTACTACTAACACTGCTAATGCTGTTATAGCTACCGGTTCGGAAAATATATATCAGGTAGCAGGTGGTTTGAGCGTTACTGCCGCCGCTGTTGGTGATAAAGACAAAACTGCTACTGTTAACGGTGTTGAGTATACTTATGACGCAAGTATTTCAAAAACTACTACCAGCGCTAGGGCATTTACAGTAAATGGTGGTTCGATGATCGTTGATGTTGATGGTAAATTGACTATCGCGGCAACTGCCGAGCAAGGTGAAACAAGGAATTTCGCCCAAGGTATGGCAGTTGATAATACGACTATAAAAGTACACACGACAGGCGCTATTGATATCAAGGCTACCGCTGGTGTTGCGGACAACAGTAACAACCAAGTAGCCCAGGGTATTGAAGGTAATCGGAATGATCTTTCGTTCGTTAGTGATGCAGGCGGCATTACAGTAACAGCTATTGGTGGTGACGGAACTGGTTTGAATAAAGAATATTCTGTCTGGACCTATGACAGCACTGTTACTTTTGACGCCAAAGAAGCAGCTATTACGTTGAATGGTGATGTAGAAGTTGTGGATGTTGGGGGAAACAGTGTCCTGAACTTGAAGTCTGATACTACAGTCAATAGTACTGTCGACATGGGTGGCAGCAGTGCAGGTACTCTGAATATCAAGGGCACTACCATGAACCTGACTGACAATCTGTCGAGCTTGACTGTTGCTGATAAAACTACTATGAAGGGCAGCACTGTTTACTTCTATGATGATAATAATCAGGAAGATAAATATAAAGGTACTGATTATCGCACTATCAATACTAACGATCTGGATGCCAGTGAAACTAATGACTTCTTTATGCGCACCAATGCCAACGGTGTTTATGACCAATCGGCAGGCAACGATAAAATCGTTTCTACTAATACGGCAACCGGTAGCGGTATTTATAACATTACCGTTTTTGACCAGGGCATGCGTAACGGCTACAACAATGAAGCAGGCGCTGCTACCAAAGGCCATTTACAAAACGATGTTATACTTATTCAAAATGCTGATACAGATGGTACCTATGAAATCAAAGAAATGCAGTACGACAATGGTGTCTGGGCTTATGAATATGAAGGTAAAGCAGAAGTTGTTGATGGTAACCTGAACCTGACCCAGATCACGACTAAGGCTGCTACTCAGTCCTCTGCCCAAATGGCAGCGCAGTACGCTAACAAGATCGCTGCCGGTGCGGCAGTAACTCTGTTCAGCGCCGACGAAACTTTGATGGAACGCCTGGGCGACATCCGCAATTCCGGCGATGATAACGACGGCGTGTGGGCTAAATACGTGGGCGGTAAGATCAAAGTCGACGGACTGAAAGGCGACAACGATTACCAGTATAACGGCTTCGCAGCAGGTTATGACCGTGAGATCGGTAACAACTGGCGCATCGGCTTGGCTGGACAGTATGCTAAAGGCGATACTACCCTTGCTGGCGGCGACGGTGAGATCAAAACGGCAGCAGGAGCTTTGTATGGCACCTGGACCGGCGACAAAGGCCACCATGTAGACATCGTTGCTAAAGTAGGTAAAGTGGACAGCGAGACCAGCGCTTACGGCGGCACTATCGCCCAGAAACTGGAAGGTGATTTTGGCAGTAACGCCATGAGCTTTGCCGTTGAATATGGCTATCGCAAAGATCTGAAAAATGACTGGTTCATCGAGCCGATGGTTCGCGCCAGCTACGTACATCTGGGCGGCGACGATTATACCGTAACTACCCGCGATGGCAGCATGAGCGTAACTAACGACAGTATGAACAGCATCATCCTGCGCGGCGGCTTCCTGCTGGGCAAACAGTTCAGCCAGGGCAGCAACGTGTATCTGAAAGCAGCTGTACTGCACGACTTTGACGGCGATATCAATACCCATGTAACCGCTGACGGCAGAAATGCCAGCTACAGCGACAGCATCGGCGGCACCGCTATCGAATACGGTATCGGTATCAATCATAAGTTCAATAAGGATTCCAGCATGTATATGGATATTGAGCGTGTGAGCGGCGGCGATGTAACTAAAAATTGGGGCGTCAACGTAGGCTTCCGTTACAGCTTCTGATAAACAGCCTGTAAATAATTCAAGAGGCCCTGCTATGGCAGGGCCTCTTTATATGGTTGGAGGTCGAGTTGCTATGCTTGATTATGAAAAAATGGGTCTGAATATTAAACTGCGCAGGATAGAGTGCGGCATTACACAGTACAGGCTGGCGATGATACTGGGAGTATCACAGGCACATTTATGCAATGTAGAGAATGGCAGGTTATCGCTGAGCCTGAAACTGTTAGTTGTGCTGCGCAAAATTTTAAAATGCACATTGGATGATCTGGTGGTAGAAAAAAATCAGGAAAGCTAAAATGTATCGAAGAAAGGCCGTTGGTAGTGATGAAGGTGCAAGATAATGAGCAGCAAAAGATTTATATCGATACCTCATTAGGCACGTTGATGGCGATCTGCCCAATCTGTGGCAGAGAATTTGGCTGTAATAAAAGGTTTCATGTTTATGCCGATATTGTAGGGAGCAGGCGCCAGTACTATTGCAGCTATCGCTGTTTTAAGGAAAGACCTGTAAAAATAAGGAAATGTAAATAAGAGAGACCGAACAGATTTGATGTTTGATCTGTTCGGTCTCTTTAGTTACTGTATTTTTATTGTTTTATTCGGTGCCTATTTTTTATGCTTGTGGCGTTCATAACGCAGGCGTCCTTCTTCAAAGGCACGCTTTTCGTCTTCTGTTTCCAGGGTCAGCTCGGGCACTTTGGTGGGACGTCCTTTTTTATCAAGGGCGATCATGGTGAAAAAGGCGGTCAAAGCGCGCTTTTTACCTTCGGTCTCCAAATCTTCTACTTCGACGACAACTACTATTTCCATAGAGCTGTTGCCAACATAGACTACCTGCGCCGTGCAGATGACCAGGTCGCCGATAAAGATGGGCAAGTGGAATTCCACTTCGTCTACCCTGGCGGTTACCACGTTGGTCCGTGCGTAGCGGCGGGACGTGGCGTAAGCGGTGGAGTCCATCAGCTTGATTATTTCACCGCCGTGGATGTTGCCGGCGACGTTAGCCTGATGAGGCATCATGACTTCGCTGATGACGAGTCTGCTTTCGGAAGATGTTTTTTTCACAGTTGTAACCTGCCTTTCTATTTTAAGCATGGAACCGGCTGTTACAAGCCGGAGCTTTTGTTGCGGACAGTTTGGAAAAGATCGCAGGGAAAGCGGCGGGCAGCTGTTTGGGCTGCTGCGATTATTATAACCTTTCAGCCGGAGGCGCGCAAGCAGTTAAAAGTAAAGTTTCTGAAAATAGTCCTTGCATAGCGATGTGGACTATGGTATACTTTATAAGCGTTAATATAAAGTTATGATGTATAGTCATATATTAGTTTAGATAGCAAAGTGAGGTGCAACCAGAATGAAACAGAACATCCATCCGAAGTTTGGTGAAGCTAAAGTAACCTGCGCATGCGGCAGTTCTTTTATGAGCGGCAGCGTTAATCCGGAATTGCGTGTTGACGTTTGCTCTAAATGTCATCCGTTCTTCACCGGCCAACAGCGTAATTTAGCTGCTCGTGGTCGTATTGAAAAATTCAACAAACGCTACAATGTAGAAGAAAAATAATCTCACCCACAGCAGAGCGAAAGCTCTGCTGTGTTTATATCCGAAACTTTTAGGGAGAATACTATGGAAAAGAAACCTAATGTTGGCGGACAAGCTGTTATTGAAGGCGTGATGATGAGAGGGAAGGATAAGATCGCTGTCGCTGTAAGGCAGCCGGATGGGGAAATTACCATTGATGTGGGTCCGGCCAACAGTATTACCGACAGATATCCTTTTTTGAAAAAACCATTGCTGCGCGGCGTAGTTGCCCTTTGTGAGTCGCTGTATCACGGTATGAAGGCACTGGCCTATTCGGCGCAGGTATCCGGCGAGGACGATGAACAATTAGATAGTAAGGAAATGGCTATGACGATCGCTTTTTCAGTCGTTCTGGCCGTAGTTTTGTTTATCATTATTCCGACCTGGTCGATGCGTTTTTTACATGCATGGACCAACGACCATATGATTTTGAACTTAGCCGAGGGTGCGCTCAGGATGCTGATCTTCCTCGGATATATAACTGCAATCTCTTCGATGAAGGATATCCAGCGGGTATTCCAATATCATGGTGCAGAGCATAAAACCATTTATACCTACGAGGCAGGGCTGCCGCTGGAGGTGGCGAATGTACGCCAGTTCAGTACGCTGCATCCGCGCTGCGGCACTAATTTTTTGATGATCGTGATGCTGATCAGTATGTTTGTCTTTACCTTTTTGGGCTGGCCGAACCTGCTGGAACGCATTATGTCGCGTATTATTTTGATGCCGGTCATTGCCGGGGTCAGCTACGAGATCATCCGTTATGCGGGCTCGCATATTGATTCGACCTGGGTAAGAACGGCGATTTTTCCGGGTTTGTGCCTGCAAAAATTGACGACCCGAGAACCCGACGATTCTCAGATCGAGGTGGCTATCGCTTCGCTGAAAGCAGTGCTGCCGCCGGAGGAATTGGCAGGAGAACCCCTTACAGGAGAAGAACATGCTGGATAAATTACAGGCAATTGAAGATAAATATCTTGATTTGGAAGCAAAAATCAGTGACCCTGAAGTTATTGCCGACCAAGCTCAATGGCAAAAGTGCACTAAGGCACATGCCAAGCTGACTGATATCGTGATGGTTTTTCGTGAATACCGCGATATGATGAAGGCTAAAGCCGAGGCGGAAGAGATCATTGCTGCCGGTGACGATAAGGAACTGGCGGAGATGGCTCAGGAAGAACTGAAGGAGCTGAAGCCGCAGCTGGCTGATTATGAAGAGCGGCTGACGATTTTGCTGCTGCCTTCCGATCCTAATGATGATAAAGACGTGATCGTGGAGATACGCGGTGGCGCAGGCGGTGATGAAGCCGCTTTGTTTGCCGGTGTGCTTTTTAGGATGTATACCCGTTATGCCGAGGGCCGGGGCTGGCGTGTGGAGATACTTGACTCTAACCCGACCGAGCTTGGCGGCTTCAAGGAAGTTGTGTTCCAGATCAGCGGTGACGGTGTGTATGGACGCATGAAGTTTGAAAGCGGCGTGCACCGTGTGCAGCGGGTGCCGGAAACGGAATCCCAGGGACGAGTGCATACTTCTACAGTTACGGTGGCTGTGCTGCCTGAGGCCGAAGAGGTTGATGTAGAGATCAATCAGGCTGATCTGCGCGTGGATACTTATCGTGCAGGCGGCGCCGGCGGACAGTACGTTAATAAAACGGAGTCGGCCGTGCGTATCACTCATTTGCCTACGGGTATCGTAGCTCAGTGCCAGGACGAAAAATCGCAGCTTAAAAACCGCGAGAAATGTATGCGCGTTTTGCGGGCCAGGATTTTGGAAAAGGCCGAGGAAGAGAAAAGAGCGGCTACGGCACAGGATCGTAAAAGCCAGGTCGGCACGGGCGACCGCAGCGAACGTATCCGTACTTATAATTACCCTCAGGGACGTGTTACCGAGCACCGCATCGGTTTGACCTTGCATAAACTTGATATTGTGCTCAACGGCGAGATGGACGAATTACTGGACGCGCTCCTTACGGCCAAACAGAGCGAGCAGCTGCAGCAGGTGAAATAATATGGAAAATAAACCCTTATGGACGATTGCAGGGGTTTTGGAATGGACAAAGCAGTATTTCGCAAATAAAGGGATCGAGAATCCGCGTTTAGATGCCGAAATACTGCTTTGTGCTGTTTTGAAATGCGAAAGAATAAATTTATATGTACGGTTCGACCAGCCTTTGGAAGATGAAGAGCTGGCGCTGTACCGCGGCTATGTGGCGCGCCGCGCCAATCAGGAGCCGCTGGCGTATATCCTGGGCAAGAAGGCTTTTATGAAGCACAGCTTTAAGGTGACGCCGGCGGTTTTAGTGCCGCGCCCTGAAACAGAGCTGCTGGTGGAGAGCGTGGCTAAGGCTGCTGCTGGCAGCGGTGCCGCAGCTTTGCTGGATATCGGCACAGGCAGCGGCGCTATTATCGTGTCTCTGCTAGATCTGCTGCCGCAGGCGCTGGGAACGGCCGTGGATATTTCCGCAGCGGCTTTACAGGTAGCCGGTGAGAACGCCGCCGCAATCGGCGTGGCCGAGCGACTGACTTTGCTGGAATCAGATTTGTTCAGCAAGCTGCCTGCGGGTCAGTCTTTTGATATCATTGTTTCTAATCCTCCTTATATCCCGGCGGCGGATATCGCCGAACTGGCGGCTGATGTGCAGAAGGAGCCCCATGGTGCTTTGGACGGCGGTACGGATGGCTTGGATTTTTATAAGCGCATCATTAGTGGCTGCAGCGTCTGGCTGAAGCCGGACGGCCTGCTGGCTTTTGAGGTGGGCATCCATCAGGCGCAGGAGGTATGCGCTTTGTGCCGTGAGGCTGGTTTGACGGCGACGGCAGTACGCAATGACTATGCCGCTATCGAGCGGATGGTTTTTGCGACGAGAGAAGGTACTTATTATGCAAACCATTTATTGGAAATTACAAGCTGATAATGAAAAGTCAGCGTCGGCGTCTTTGACGCAGGCCGCCCGGCTGCTCCAACAGGGAGAAGTAGTGGCTTTTCCTACGGAAACTGTTTACGGACTGGGCGCTGACGGATTGAACGGTGCGGCTGTGGCAAAGATTTTTGCAGCCAAGGGGCGCCCGGCCGATAATCCTTTGATTTTACATATTGCAGATAAAAATGATATTTTACCGCTGACGACCGGTTTGACAACGAATGCCAAAGCCTTGATGGAGGCCTTCTGGCCGGGGCCGTTGACTTTGATCGTGGCCAAGTCGGCGCTGATACCTGACGAAGTGAGCGCCGGGCTGGATACGGTTGGTGTGCGCATGCCGTCGCATCAGGTGGCGGCGCAGCTTATCGCTTTGGCTGGCCGCCCGATTGCGGCGCCGTCGGCTAATATTTCGGGCAAACCCAGCCCTACGGATGCCCAGGCTGTTTTAGATGATATGCAGGGCAAGGTGGCCGGTATCGTCGATGGAGGACGCTGCGGCATTGGTGTGGAATCGACGGTGGTTGACACTACGTCGCCGGTGCCGATGATTTTGCGTCCGGGTGGCATTACCCGGGAAATGTTGGAAGCAGTTTTGGGTGCGGTAGAGGTAGATCCGGCTTTGGCTGGCAGCACCGATTTTAAACCTAAGGCTCCGGGTATGAAGTATCGCCATTATGCGCCGCAGGCAGCGATGTATTTGTTTGAGGGAGCTGCCATAAGCTATTTGCCGCAGGCCGTTAAGCAGGCTGCTGCGCAGGGGTTGAAGGTAGGCGTTTTATGCAGCACGGAACTTGCTGTACAGTTTGCGGCGGCCGAAAATAATATTGCCGTTAGCTGCTGGGGCAACGATGTGGCTGCTTTGGCGGAGCGGTTGTATGCTTTGCTGCGTGCTTTTGATAAACAGCAGGTGGACGTGATCCTTGCCGAAGGCGTGGACGAAGCGGGGCTGGGGCTGGCAGTTATGAACCGGCTGCGTAAAGCTGCTGGTTATCAGATAGTGACTGTGGCAGCAGGCCAACTGTGTGCAAAAAGCGGTACGCTTTTACCGGGATTTATGTTAAAATAACATTATGAGTTATTTTGCCGTTAGTGGGCAAAAATATGTAAATAAACATTAGAGGTGACTTATATGAAAATCGCGGTCGGCAGTGATCACGGCGGTATCCATTTGAAAGACCACATCAGGGATTATCTGACTGCTAAAGGCATCGAGGTAGTTGATTGCGGAACGTATACGGACGCATCGACAGACTACCCCGACTATGCGGCTAAAGTCTGTCAGGCTATCAATGCAGGCGAGGTAGAGCGGGGGATCCTGATTTGCGGCACCGGCATTGGTATTTCTATTGCCGCCAATAAAATCCACGGCATCAGGGCCGCTTTGTGTGGCGATGTGTTTTCGGCCCAAATGAGCCGTGAGCATAACAATGCTAATGTTTTGTGTATGGGTGAGCGTGTTATTGGCGTGGGCTTGGCAGAACTGATCACTGATACCTGGCTGCAGGGCGAATTCGCCGGCGGCCGTCATCAACGCAGGATCGACAAGATCACCGCACTGGAGGCGGAAAGATAAAATGCAGGTTGCAGAAATAGCTGCTCAGGCAGCGTTAGCGGCACAGGAAATTTTAGAAATAGGCGGAGTCAAGGCCGGACAGGTTTTGGTAGTAGGCTGCAGTACCAGCGAGGTTGTTGGTGATAAAATCGGCACTACGGGTTCTATCGAAGCTGCCGAGGCTATGTTTACCGCTCTGCTGCAGGTTACTGCGGCGCGTGGTGTGTTTTTGGCCGTGCAGTGCTGCGAGCATCTGAACCGTGCTTTGGTCACCAGCAGGGAAGCTGCCGAAAAGTATGGCTGGCAGGAAGTTACCGTGCGTCCTGTGCGCCATGCGGGCGGAGCTATGGCCACTGCTGCTTATGAAAACTTTGCGGACCCTGTTGTAGTAGAAGCTGTCTCGGCCCATGCGGGCCTTGATATAGGCCAGACCCTGATCGGCATGCACCTGAAAAGAGTTGCCGTTCCCGTCCGTCTGACAGAAAACGAGATCGGCGAGGCTATACTCACCGCGGCGCGTACGCGTCCGCCTTTGATCGGCGGCGAACGTGCCAAATACCCAATCTAATTTATGTTGACTTGGAGGGAGTAATTATGAATTTGGAAAAATTAGCCACTGTCGATCCTGAAATCAGTGCTGCCATTGGTGAAGAGCTGGGCAGACAAAGAAACAAAATAGAATTGATCGCGTCCGAGAACTTTGTTTCTCCTGCGGTTATGGAAGCTATGGGCACGGTTTTGACCAATAAATATGCCGAAGGCTATCCGGGTCACCGCTATTACGGCGGTTGTGAGTATGTGGATAAAGTAGAAGTGCTGGCTATCGAGCGTGCTAAAAAGCTGTTTGGTGCCGACCATGTCAACGTGCAGCCCCATTCGGGAGCCAATGCCAACACGGCTGTTTATTTTGCCTTTTTGAAGCCGGGCGATACCATTATGGGTATGAACCTGTCTCAGGGCGGGCATTTATCCCACGGTTCACCGGTCAATATTTCCGGCAGCTATTATAATGTTGTTCCCTACGGTGTAGACCATGATACCGAAACTATTGATTATGACGCTTTGGCAAAAACTGCCGCTGAAACTAAGCCGAAAATCATCGTTGCCGGTGCCAGTGCCTATTCCCGGATCATAGATTTTGAACGTATGGCAGAGATCGCCCACAGCGTCGATGCTTTGCTGATGGTAGACATCGCCCATATCGCCGGTTTGGTAGCAGCAGGCCTGCATCCCAGTCCGGTGCCCTATGCCGATATCGTTACTACCACTACCCATAAAACTCTGCGTGGCCCACGTGGCGGCCTGATCATGTGCAAAGAACAATATGCCAAGGCTATTGATAAAGCTGTGTTCCCCGGCATTCAGGGCGGGCCTTTGATGCACGTTATCGCCGCTAAGGCAGTTGCTTTCGGCGAAGCTTTGAAGCCTGATTTCAAAGTGTATCAGCAGGCTATCCTTGATAACTGTAAAGCATTTTCTGCGGCGCTGCAGGAAGAAGGCTTCCGTATCGTTTCCGGCGGCACTGATAACCATTTGGTTTTAGTTGACGTCCGTGGACAGCAGCTTACAGGCAAGGTAGCCGAGCATCTGCTGGACGAAGTAGGCGTGACCTGTAATAAAAACACCATTCCCTTTGATCCAGCAAGTCCTTTTGTGACGAGTGGTATTCGTCTTGGTACGGCCGCCGTTACTACGCGCGGTTTCGATCAGGAAGATATGCGCGAAGTCGCCGCTATCATCGGCCTGGTGCTGAACAATCCTGAAAACGAAGCCAAACATCAGGAAGCTGCGGACAGAGTAGCTGCTTTATGCGCTAAATATCCCATGTATTCCAGCTTCTAAAGCCCGAAAGGAGAGCCTGACGATGCAAGTAACAGTTGTAGACCACCCGCTTATCAAACAAAAAATCACTAAAATGCGTGCAGAAAACACCTCTTCCTGCGATTTTCGCGAATGTCTGGACGAGATCGCGATGCTGATGACCTACGAGGTGGCGAGAAACCTGCCGTTGCAGGAAGTTGAAGTAACTACTCCGGTAGCTAAGACTACCGGCTATAAAGTTGCCGGCGATATTTTTGTCGTGCCCATCTTAAGAGCAGGACTGGGTCTTTTGACCGGCGTGCTGAAAATGATTCCGGACGCACGGGTCGGATTTATCGGCTTGTATCGTGACGAGGAAACCTTAAAGCCCATCGAGTATTACTGCAAGCTGCCCGATAATAAAGACGGCGTGACCATCGTCGTCGACCCGATGCTGGCCACAGGCGGCAGTGCCGCTGCTGCTATCACCATGCTGAAGGCGCGTGGCTTGAAAAATATCCGCTTTATGTGCCTGGTAGCGGCTCCGGAGGGCGTACAGGTAATGAACGAGGCTCATCCCGACGTACCTGTTTATACCGCAGCTTTAGATGAAAAATTAAATGAACATGGCTATATCGTTCCCGGCCTAGGCGATGCGGGCGACCGCATTTTCGGTACACATTGATGTTTGATAACAGACCTGACTGGGACAATTATTTTATGGAGATAGCCCAGGTAGTAAGCAAGCGCTCCACTTGCCTGCGCCGCAGTGTCGGTGCTGTTATCGTTAAAAACAGGCAGATCGTAGCTACTGGCTACAACGGTACGCCTTCACGGCTCGAGCATTGCTCGGTCACCGGTTGCCTGCGTGAACAGCTGAATGTACCCTCGGGACAAATGCACGAATTATGCCGCGGTATCCACGCCGAACAGAACGCAGTCGTTCAGGCGGCCTATCATGGCGTGTCGGTTAACGGCGGTACCCTTTATTGTACCCATCAGCCCTGCGTCGTTTGTACCAAAATCTTGATCAACGCCGGTATTGAACGCATCGTCTATGCCAATCCGTATCCAGATAAATTGGCAGAAGAAATGCTGATAGCGTCCAAGATGGAAGTAACGATACTGCACGATAAAGATTAAAATAAATGCAGCATGGCGATGCTTTTTTAGGTAGATGCAAGTGCTGCATTTTATTTTTTTCAAAAAATGTTGCTTTCGCAACAAAAAAATCAAATAAAAAATGTTCAAAATGGTATTTTTTTGATATACTATTACACAAGAATACGCATTTGAAAAAATCAAGTAGTTTTTTTAGGATAAATAAGCGCTTTGAACGCTATGAGGTGAATAATTGCAAGTGTATATGTTAGCTTTTGTGATAGCGCTTTTTACCAGCTGGCTTTTGACGCCTTATGTCAAGAAACTGGCTTTCCGTATCGGTGCGCTTGATAAACCGGACGGAAGAAAGGTTCATAAAGGCATCATGCCACGATTGGGCGGGTTAGCCATTTACCTTGGGTTTGTAATCGCTGTTTTGTGCAGCATGCATTTGTCCAAAGATGTGATGGCGCTTTTGCTTGGCGGCACGGTGATCCTGATCGTCGGCATCGTTGATGATATCTATCAGCTGCCGGCCAAAGTAAAGCTGCTGGGGCAGATCGCCGCTGCGGCTATATTGGTGCTTTTTGATATCAGGATCGAATGGCTCAACAATCCTTGGGGCGGGTATTTTTATCTGGAATACCTTTCGATACCCTTCACAATCTTCTGGATCATCAGTTTCACTAACGTAGTTAATTTAATGGACGGGTTGGACGGTCTGGCGGCCGGTGTGGCTGCAATCGCGTCGATAACCGTTATTTTGGTAGCCATCCAGCAGGGTTTTTACCCTGTTGCCGTTATTACGGCGGCATTGGCTGGCGGTATTATTGGCTTTATTCGTTACAATTTCAATCCGGCAACCATTTTTATGGGTGATACCGGCAGTATGTTCATCGGCTATATGCTGGCGGCGATCTCGATTTTCGGCGCTGTCAAAAGTGCGGCGACCATCGCTCTGATCGTTCCGGCCATTGCTTTAGGCTTGCCGATCATGGATACTGCCTTTGCTATCGTGCGGCGTTATACCAACGGCCGGCCTATTTTCCAACCCGATAAGGGCCATTTGCATCATCGTTTGTTGGCCATGGGTATGACGCAGCGACAGGCTGTGCTGCTGATGTATATTATCAGCGCGGTGCTGGGTATCGCGGCTGTGCTGCTGACTGAGGTCGGCGGCTATTATGCGGCAGTTATCATAGCTCTGATCATTACCGCGGTGGTTTTTGGTGCTAAAAAGATAGGTATCCTAAACGATCGTTGATTATTAATAGCAGTTAGCTGGCCGTGAGGCTATAGCATACCGTATTATACAGTTGGGAGACGAAGTTGTGAAAAAAATCAAGCTAATGACAGTTTTCGGCACTCGTCCGGAAGCAATCAAAATGTGTCCGTTAGTTTTGGAAATGCAGAAATATCCTGATTTTATCGAACCGATCGTAGCAGTGACCGCACAGCATCGTGAGATGCTGGACCAGGTGCTGCAACTGTTTAAAATTACGCCGGACTATGATTTGAACATCATGACAGCCGGACAAACCTTATATGACGTTACCGGCCGGGCTTTGGCAGGATTAAAGGACGTATTGGCGGCATCGCAGCCTGATATGGTGCTGGTGCACGGCGATACTACTACGACCTTTGTCGGGGCTTTGGCGTCTTTTTATGCCCAGATCCCGGTAGGGCATGTGGAAGCAGGGCTGCGGACGGGCAACAAATTTTCGCCCTATCCCGAAGAAATGAACCGCAAGCTGACCGGTGCCATTGCCGATGTACATTTTGCACCGACGGCTACCAGTAAAAGTAATCTATTGAAGGAAAACATCGACCCGGAGGCTATCGTTGTAACGGGCAACACCGTTATCGATGCATTGCAGACCACCGTGCAGTCTGATTATCAGTTTACCGACGCTGGCTTGCAGCAGGCGTTGTCCAGTGGGAAACGGTTGATATTAGTCACCACCCACCGACGCGAGAACCTGGGGGAGCCAATGCGCCATGTTTACAAAGCGCTGCGGCAGGTTTTAGAGACCCACCCCGATACCGAAGCTATTTTCCCGGTTCACAAAAACCCCAAGGTCAGAGAAATCGTTGACACCGAGTTGGGCAATCTGGACCAGGTGCATTTAATAGAACCACTTGATTATGAACCCTTTGCCAATTTAATGGCCAAAGTAGACATCGTGCTGACAGACAGCGGCGGTATTCAGGAAGAAGCCCCGGCGCTGGGTAAACCTGTACTGGTTCTGCGCGATACTACCGAACGGCCTGAAGCTGTCGATGCCGGTACGGTAAAACTGGTAGGCACCGGCTACGAGGATGTACTGCGTGAAACAAATTTACTTTTGGACGACGCCGGGCATTATCGAAGTATGGCCGAAGCGGCTAATCCATATGGTGATGCCAGGGCCTGTGAACGCATAATCAAGCATATTTTGCATAAAAATGGCTATTCAGTTAAAATTTTATCTGAATTCAGTCCTAATTAAGATAGACATAAATTGTGAAATATTTTAAAATTATATTGTATCTATCGAGGTATCTATTGAAGTCGCCCGAAAATTTTATTTGACTTCCAAGGAGCGGCGCCCATGGATAACAGGCAGAAAAATGACAGGGAACATATCAAAATGCTCAACGCGTTGGCTACGGTCTCGTCGCTGGGCATAATGACAGTGATAGATTTTGTGCTGGCCTACTTGGGCGGCAACTGGCTGGACGATTATTTTCAGACCGGCGACCACACCTGGCGCATGGCCTGCATTAGTCTGGCCGTCCTGACAGTTTTCCTGACCTTCTTCAGACTGGTTTATAATACTATGCTTGATAAAGACGAGGAGTAAGCTTTGTTATGATAAATTTTGATTTAACTCCTCTCATAGCTAAAAGTTCCAATAAGATCATCATGCGCCTTGCTGTCTGGGCAGCGCCTGTAGTGCTGCTTGCGTTGGGTTTAGGTTACCATGAATTTGGCATCTCGCTGTTTCGAGGTGTAGTGATGGGGCTGCTGGATACGATGATCATGTTTGCCGGTATCAAAAAGGCTTTGCCCTATGTGAAAGAGCCTGAAAAGGGTTTGGCTATTATGAAACGTTACCGTTGGTACCGTATTTTTTCGGCGTCGACGCTTGTTGTTTTGATGTTAAAGTTGAAATACCCTGCTTTTGGAGTATGTGTGGGATTTCTTCTGATACATATATTTTTAATTATTAATTTAACATTTATCGCGTACCGACTGGATAAGGAGGAGACGTGAAGAAAGGAGTGTGAAAGAATGGTAACTGAAGCTGCTGCTATGGCACAGGAAAGTGGAAATGCCAACGAGATCATCCATTATTTTGGTCAGGAATGGGCGCCCGGTGTCTTTATTCATATGCAGACCATGTATATGACATGGATCACCATGGCGATCGTTTTTCTTTTGTTCTTCGTGGCGTCCAGAAATCCTAAATTGGTTCCAAGCGGATTGCAGAATGTTATGGAATGGTTCATTGAATTTTTAACAGGTTTGATGGAAGGAACTCTGGGGATGAAAGGCAGCAAATATATGGCGCCTTTTATGATTACCCTTTTCATGTTTATTTTTGTAGGCAATGAAATCGGTATGCTTCCGCAAGTTGGCGTACACTGGACTTCTCCTACCAATGATATCAATACTACCTTTGCTTTGTCTTTGACTGTTGCTTTAGGTGTGTATGTAGTTGGCGTTTGCCAGCATGGTATGGGGCATTTCAGACATTTTATCAGTCCTTCCCCAGCATTTTTGCCTTTGCATTTGCTGGAAGAGATCACCAAACCACTTACTATGGCCCTTCGTCTATTTGGTAATATACTGGCAGGCGAAATCTTGCTGATCGTGCTTTATCAATTATCTCCGTGGATCATCCCGGAATTTTGGGTAATGTTCAGTTTGTTTATTGGCTTCTTGCAGGCCTTTATCTTCACCATGTTGGCATTGACCAGTTATGCCATCGTTTTTGCTCATCACTAGTAATAACAAAGAAATGCCAAATTTAAATTAAAATGTTTATATTCGAAAGGATGAATGAAATGACTGAAAACGCTATAATCATCTTTGCTTCCATGTTTGCCGTAGCATTTATCTGCTTCGGTGCTGCACTTGGTGCTGCACTCGGTAACGGTAACCTCTGCGGTAAATCTATTGAATCCATGGCTCGTCAACCGGAAGAATCCGGTAAGCTCTTCACCAACATGCTGGTATCCGTAGGTCTGGTTGAATCCATGCCTATCCTCTGCTACGTTATCGCAGTAGTACTTGTATTCGCTAACCCCTTCATTAAATAATTTCGCATCAAGAAAACAAAGGAGAGTGCTATAATTGGTTAATATCAACGCGACACTTATTGCGCAGATCCTGAACTTTTTGTTCCTCGTTTTCATTCTTGCGAAATTTGCTTACAAACCATTGTTGAAAATGATGGAAGACCGCAAGAATAAAATTGCCGGTGACCTGGAAAACGCTGAAAAAGCTAAAGCAGATGCTGAAGGCATCAAAGCCGAATATGCTGCTAAATTGGCTGCTGCCCGCCAGGAAGCACAAGAAATCGTTGAAAACGCACGCAAAACCGCTCAATTAGCTCATGACAAAATCATGACTGAAACCAAAGCTGAACAAGAACAGGCTATCGCTTCTGCTAAAGACGCTATCGCCCGTGAAAAACAACAGGCTTTGGGCGAGATCCGTGGTCAGGTTATCAACCTCAGCTTGATTGCTGCCAGCAAGATCGTTGAACAAAAATTAGGTTCTGAAGAAGACAAAAAATTAGCAGGCGATATTGTTGATGCTGTGTTGAAACAATAATTTGCTTGTTTCCTAATAGGCCGGACGAAATTTGAGCTGCCACAAGCGAACGGCAGCGAGGACTAGAGCCGGTATACGGAGGTGATTGGTACAATTATGAAGAGTGAAGAAAATATTGCTTTAATTAAGCAAGAATTGTCCGACTTCAAAATTGATCTTGGTTCTGTTAAAGAACTTTTAGATGTAAAAGTTACTACAGCAAAAAAATTGACTGTAGACGAGTATCAATCCATTTCTGCAATTCTTACCGAGAAGTTGGGACGCGATATTTTCCTGAATAAAAATATTGATCCTGCTATCCTCGGTGGCATTATCGTTCAAGTGGGCGATAAAGTATATGACGCTTCCGCGCTTCGCAAACTGAAGAAAATGGAAGTTGCTTTGAATGGCATCGACATTCATGAATATGCTTTAGAAAAACCCGAAGAACTGACTGATGCTCTCAGCCAAAAGCTGGAGAATTACAATGTGGATGTTGACTTGGAAGAAGTCGGTATTGTTGAAAAAATCGGTGACGGCATCGCTACCGTTATCGGTATGAGAAATGCTATGGCTGGCGAGTTGGTTGAACTGCCCCACGGCGTTTCCGGCATGGTTCTTAACCTGAACCCCGATTCCGTCGGTATTGTTTTAATGGGTGGCGAAACCCTCATTAAAGAAGGCGACCTGGTTCGCCGTACTGGCAACATTATGGACGTTCCCGTAGGCGAAGCGCTGCTGGGCCGCGTTGTCAGCGCTATCGGCGCTCCCATCGACGGCAAAGGCGAGATCGCTTACGCTGAAAAACGCCCGGTAGAAGCTGGCGCTCATGGTATCGCAGACCGCGAATCCGTTGACACCCCGCTGCAAACCGGCATCAAATGTATCGATGCTCTCGTTCCTATCGGACGTGGCCAACGCGAACTGATTATCGGTGACCGCGGCACCGGCAAAACTGCCGTTGCTATTGATACCATCATTAACCAAAAAGGCCTCGGCGTTATCTGCATTTATGTAGCTATCGGCCAAAAGGCTTCTAACGTAGCCCGTATCGTTCGTACCTTAGAGCAACACGGCGCTATGGAATACACCATTATCGTTGCAGCTACTGCTGCTGATTCTGCTCCGCTGCAATACCTGGCTCCTTATGCCGGTGTTACCATGGCAGAATACTTTATGGACCAAGGCAAAGACGTGCTCTGCGTATACGACGATCTGTCCAAACACGCTGTTGCATACCGCGCCATGTCCCTGCTGCTCCGCCGTCCTCCCGGACGCGAAGCATATCCTGGAGACGTATTCTACTTGCATTCCCGCTTGCTGGAACGCGCTGCTAAACTGAACAAAGAACTCGGCAACGGCTCTATCACCGCTCTGCCGATCATCGAGACCCTGGCAGGCGACGTTGGCGGCTTCATCCCGACTAACGTAATCTCCATCACCGACGGTCAGATATTCCTGGAATCTGAATTGTTCTATTCCGGTATCCGTCCGGCAATCAACTCTGGTTTGTCTGTATCCCGTGTAGGCGGCGCGGCTCAAATCAAAGCGATGAAATCAGTTGCTGGTACCCTGCGCTTGGACTTGGCACAATATCGTGAATTGGCTGCATTTGCGCAGTTCGCTTCCGATCTTGATAAAGCTACCAAAGCACAGCTGGATCGTGGCCAACGCCTGACCGAAGTTTTGAAACAAGGTCAATACGTACCGCTGCCGGTAGAGAAACAAGTTATGGCTATCTACCTTGGTACCAAAGGCTATTTGGACGATGTTGCAGTAAAAGACATCACCCGTCTGGAAAGCGAATTCCTTGACTTCATGGATGCTAACCATCCTGAAATCGGCAATTCCATCCGCACTGAAAAGAAAATCACCGACGAAAATGAAGTGGCTTTAAAAGCTGCTATCGTTGAGTTCAAGGACACCTTCGTTGCCAGTGAAGGTAGGTGATTGACTGATGGCTACTGCACGCGAGATTCATCGCCACATGAAAGGCATCAAAAACATCGGTCAGATCACTAAAGCTATGAAAATGGTTGCTGCAGCCCGCTTGCGTAAAGCGCAGGAAAAAGCTGCTTCCAGCCGTCCTTATGCTTTAAAGATCAAAGATGTTTTGGCTAATATTGTTTGCGATAAAGGCATGCTGGCAGGATTAGACGCTAAAAAGCACCCGCTGCTGCAAAAGCGCGAAGTGAAAAAAGTTGGCTATCTGGTCATATGCTCTGATAAAGGTCTTGCCGGTGCTTACAGTACCAATGCTTTGAAAAAAGCGGTAGCTGAGATCTCCGAAATTGAGGGTGACGTAGTTATCATTACCAGCGGCCGTAGGGCAAAAGATTTCTTTACCCGCCGCGGTTACAATGTTATCGAATCTCATTTCGGTTTTTCCGACAAGCCCAGCTACAGCGATGCTGTAACTATCGCTACCGATGCGGCTAAACGCTTCGGTGGTATGCAGTTTGATGAATTGCATATCGTTTTCACACTGTTTAAATCTGCTCTGTCGCAAATCCCGACAAGCGATATCATTCTTCCGGTTGAACCACCGGAACAGGAAGCCGGTGCTGATAAAAAGAGCGTTGAGTATCTCTTCGTTCCCGAAGCAGAAGAAATTCTGAAAGTTTTGGCACCGCGTTATCTGGAAACAGTTATCTACGCCGCTCTGGTACAATCTGCTGCCAGCGAATTAGGCGCTCGTATGACTGCAATGTCTTCCGCTACCGACAACGCCGGCAAGCTGGTCAAGAATCTGGAGCTGTCTTATAACAAGGCCCGCCAGGCGCTTATTACCCGCGAGCTCAGCGAAATCTGCGGCGGTGCTGAAGCATTGAAACAATAATAAGAATTCGTAGGGAGGCTAAAACCTTGAATACTGGTAGAATAGTACAAGTTGTTGGCCCTGTTGTTGACATTGAATTCCCTCCGAAAAGTATGCCTTCTATCCTGAACGCTATCAAAATCGACGGTACGACTGACGAAGGTAAAGTGAAAATCCACCTTACCTGCGAAGTTATGCAGCATATCGGCTACAATGTAGTCCGCGCTGTAGCAATGAGCTCTACCGACGGTCTTGTTCGCGGCATGGAAGCTGTTGATACCGGTGCACCGATCAGTGTTCCGGTTGGCCCAGGTACTCTGGGACGCATCTTTAACGTGTTGGGTGAAACTGTTGACCACGACGATACGAAAGTCGACGCAGCCGATTACTGGCCTATCCATAGACCGGCTCCGACCTTCGATCAACAGGCTACAACAACTAAAATTTTAGAAACCGGCATCAAAGTCGTTGACTTGATCGCTCCGTACGCTCTTGGCGGTAAGATCGGTCTGTTCGGCGGCGCAGGTGTTGGTAAAACAGTTATTATTATGGAGCTTATCCATAATATCGCTACCGCGCATGGTGGCTATTCCGTATTCGCAGGTGTTGGCGAGCGTACTCGTGAAGGCAACGACTTGTGGTGCGAAATGAAAGAATCCGGCGTTATCGATAAGACCGCACTTGTTTACGGTCAGATGAACGAGCCGCCTGGAGCACGTATGCGCGTAGGCTTGACTGGCTTGACCATGGCTGAATATTTCCGTGATGTTGGCGGCCAGGACGTACTGCTGTTCGTCGACAACATCTTCCGTTTCATCCAGGCTGGTTCCGAAGTATCCGCATTGCTCGGCCGTATGCCTTCCGCAGTAGGTTACCAACCTACTTTGGCTAATGACATCGGTGCGCTGCAAGAACGTATCACTTCCACTAAAACCGGTTCCATCACATCCGTACAGGCCGTATACGTGCCGGCGGATGACTTGACTGACCCTGCTCCTGCGGGCACCTTTGCTCACTTGGACGCTACTACGGTACTTTCCCGTCAAATCGCAGAGCTTGGTATTTATCCGGCAGTTGATCCGCTCGACTCCACCAGCCGTATCCTTGATCCGCTGGTTATCGGCGAAGAGCATTATAACGTAGCTCGTGGCGTTCAAGCTATCCTGCAACGTTATAAAGAATTGCAAGATATCATTGCGATTCTTGGTATGGAAGAATTGAGCGAGGAAGACAAAGTAACTGTTGCCCGCGCTCGTAAAATCCAAAAATTCCTCAGCCAAGCATTCTTTGTAGCTGAACAATTTACCGGCACTCCCGGTCAATACGTTCCGCTTAAAGAAACTATACGCGGCTTCAAAGAAATACTGGAAGGCAAGCACGATGATTTGCCGGAAGGTGCTTTCTATATGGTTGGTACCATTGATGACGCCGTTGCTAAAGCTGAAACATTGAAGGCTGAATAATGGCTAATTGTATGCAATTGGAAATTGTCACACCGGATAAAATGCTTTTTAGCTCCGAGGATGTTGTATACTTGGGTATTCGTACCACCGACGGTGGCATCGGCATTGAAGCGAACCACGTTCCTGTCATTGCCAGCCTCGAGATCGCTCCGCTGAAATACCGTTTAGCTGACGGTACGGAAGGCTTTGTGGCAGTCTGCGGCGGTTTTATGGAAGTAAACGATAATAAATGCACTGTTTTGGCAACTATTGCCGAGCTGGCTGTCGACATCGACAAAGCTCGTGCCGAAGAAGCTAAAATGCGTGCTGAAGAGCGTTTAGACAATAAAACCGAGAACCTGGACGTCCATCGTGCTCAGCAAGCGCTGAGAAGGGCACTCACCCGTCTGTCTGCATCCAGCAAAATCGGTCGCTGATCGAAGCCAAGACAATTACGATTTAAAACCCACTGCTTAGGCAGTGGGTTTTTTTTGAATTTTGTGTTTGAATTTAGTTTTTTCTTTGTTCTATCAGGCTTTTTTTAGAAAAAAGCTTGGCAAGGATAACGAAACCCAAATCAAAATACCGACAGAAATAAAAAAACAAAAATTCAAAGTAAAACAAAAACTTTTCACAGGCAAAAAGCAACCCTTAACCAAGGATTGCTTTTTACTTGCGAAAAATTTTATTGTATAGTATTCTTGTATGTAGAGGAAGGTGATTTTTGTGTCTGATCCGATCATTAATATTGCCGGCAACAGAATGCTGCAACTGAAACAGGACATTGCTGCCCTGCGCGAATGTCTGGTTGCCTGTGCTGATGAAAATAACAAAAAAAAGATCCGCAGCGAGATCATGGAAAAGGAAACATATTATAATATTCTGGCCGACAGGCAGCGCCTGGGTTAATAAAAAAACTACCAATCGCAGGATTGGTAGTTTTTTATTACCGTATTTAAAATTTTACGATTTTGCTGCCCTGCATTTTATAGCTGAAGTTTTTACTGGTGTCCCAAAAATGGACGCCGATGGTAGAACCGGCTTGCAGCTCAAAACGGAGCTCGCTTTCGCTGAGCAGGTTTTTGTCGATGCACAGGCGGGCCAGTTGCTCGAAATCAGGTTCAGCCGGCAGCTCGTCGATGTTGACCAGACGATCTCGCGGGTAATCCTGATTACTGCTGCTGGTGATGTCCAAATAGATGATCTTGCCGCTTATATAATCGCCGACTGCTTTTAAAAGCTCGGCGTTACCTTTAGGGTCGTCGGGAAAAAAGCGGGGGGTTTTTCTATAAACGACCTTAAATTCCTTGTCGAAATCGTTAGTGAAGATTTCGATGGCATGGCCGCCATTGGGATTATGGACCAGGACGCAGATGTCATCATCCGTTGGTTTGATTTCAATTTTTGCATTTTTACAAATAGCTGCAAGCTCATTGGCAAGTTCCTTGGCTTGTATTTCTGTATTTGTCATAATTTTTCATCTCCTTTAATCAGTATTATAACACTTTTAAGAAAATAACTTGCGAAAAAACTGTGAGATATGTGAAATTTTTTGAAACGATTAAAAGCCATTGTGCAAGTACAACAAAAATGATAAAATATTACAGTAAGTTTTATTTTCTGGAATTAACTTGTTTTGTATAACTATAGAAATTTCTAGGGGGCTATTGGAGTGGAGAAATTAGTTGTCAAAGGCGGTAATCGTTTGACAGGCTCTGTAAAGACGAGTGGAGCTAAAAATGCCGTATTACCGATTATTGCCGCGTCTATTTTGGGCAATACTCCCAGTCGTTTAGAGGAGATACCGGCGCTTGATGATGTGCGTACCATTTGCGCTGTTTTAAATTGTTTGGGTATTAAAGTCGATGCCAGCGAGCCCCATGTGTTGAACATAGATAGCACGGAGATCACTTCCTGTGAGGCTCCCTATGAACTGGTGCGCTGTATGCGTGCGTCTTTTTTGGTAATGGGCCCACTTTTGGCCCGCAAAGGTAAGGCGCGTATTTCACAGCCGGGCGGCTGCGCTATTGGGACCCGTCCTATCGACCTGCATTTAAAGGGATTTGAGGCTTTGGGCGTTAAGATTGAGCAGGGTCATGGCTATATCGAGGCTACCGCCCCTAACGGTTTGGTAGGCACGACGATTTATTTTGACTTTCCCAGTGTGGGAGCTACGGAAAATGTGATGATGGCGGCGGCTTTGGCTGAAGGCACTACTATTTTAGAAAATCCGGCTGAAGAACCGGAGATCGTTGATCTGGCCAACTATTTGAACCAGATGGGCGCTAAGGTCCGTGGCGCTGGTACTAATGTGATCCGCATTGAAGGTGTGAAGGAGTTGCATGGTGCTGACCATACGGTTATTCCTGACCGAATCGAGGCGGGTACTTATATGATCGCTGCGGCGATGACAGGCGGCGATATTATTGTGGAGAATGTTTTGACCGAGCATCAGAAACCGCTGATAGCCAAGCTGCGCGAAGCAGGTGTTACGGTGGAGGAAGATGTGGACAGCGTACGCGTTACCGGTACGGGTAAGCTGAAGCCTATCGATATCAAAACCTTGCCTTATCCTGGTTTCCCCACGGATATGCAGGCACAGATGATGGCGATGATGACTGTGGCCGAGGGCCGCAGCAAGGTTACGGAAACGGTGTTTGAAAACAGGTTCATGCACGTTGTCGAGCTGAATCGGATGGGCGCCAGCATTACGGCCGAAGGCCGCAGCGCCGTGGTAGATGGTCCGGCTAAGCTGACTGGCTGTCAGGTGCGTGCTACCGACCTACGGGCTGGTGCGGCGATGATTTTGGCAGGCTTGGTTGCTGAAGGAACGACAGAAATTTGCGACATTTACCATATCGATCGCGGTTATGAAGAGATAGTGACTAAGCTGCAAGGCTTGGGCGCTGATATTGAACTTGTTGGCGGGAATGATTAAAAGCAGGTGAAAAAATGTTTTTTAAGAGTGTTGATATAGGTATCGATTTAGGAACTGCCAATATTTTGGTTTTTATCAAGGGAAAGGGTATCGTTTTGAACGAGCCTTCTGTTGTGGCCATTGATAAAGACAAGAACAAGATCCTGGCGGTAGGCGAAGAGGCACGGCAGATGATTGGCCGTACGCCGGGTAATATTGTGGCGATCCGTCCTTTGAAAGAGGGCGTTATTGCTAATTATACGATCACCCAGAAGATGATGGAGTATGTGGTCAATAAAGTGGCCGGCAAAAGCTTTTTCAGCAAGCCGCGTATTATGGTCTGTATCCCAACGGGCGTTACTTCGGTAGAAAAACGTGCTGTTTTGGAAGCGACCATGCAGGCAGGAGCTTCTAAAACTTATCTGCTGGAAGAACCTTTGGCTGCGGCGCTTGGTGCTGGGCTGGATATTGCGGCTGCGTCCGGCAGTATGGTTGTCGATATTGGCGGCGGTACTACGGATATTGCCGTGCTGAGCTTAGGTGGCGTAGTTGTGGACGCATCTTTGCGTATCGGCGGTGATGCTTTTGACGAGGCTATTATCAGGTATGTGAAACGGATGCATAATGTTTTGATCGGCGAGCGTACTGCTGAAGATATCAAGATCAATGTAGCTACCGTGCACCCGGACGGACGGCAGGTAGAGCAGGAGGTCCGCGGACGCGATCTGGTCACAGGTCTGCCAACGACGATCAAGGTCACTTCCGAGGATGGTCGCAAGGCGTTGCGGGAATCTGTGGCTTCTTTGGTCGCTTCTGTAAGATCGGTATTGGAAAAATGCCCGCCGGAGCTGTCGGCTGATATTGTAGACAAGGGTATTTATCTGACAGGCGGCGGTGCTTTGCTTGACGGCGTCGACAGGGTGCTGAAGGATGAGACAGGCATCGATACTTATGTGGCAGAGCAGGCCCTTGACTGTGTTGCTTTAGGTACCGGCAAGGCTTTATCTGACTTAAATAAACTGCGCCCAGGTTCGATTGTGGGTAACGGCAGTCTGTAATTGCTTATGCTTATACACAGTCCTTGGGGCTGTGTATTGTTTTTTTAGGAGGTTTGAGAATGTTGCAGAAAAAATACTTTTTAAAAATAGTGCTGACGGCGCTTTTGGTGCTGCTGCCGGTGCAGGCTTGGGCCGCTGTGGTAAGCAAAATGCGCTACAGCAGCAGCCCGACCAGAGTACGGATCGTGCTTGATGTTGACGAACCAGTCAAATTTAAGGACGTGAAGCAGGGCGACGCGATCGTGGTGAACCTGGAAGCAGCTGCTGCCAAAGAGCTGCGCGAAAAGGTGAAGGACCCCATCATTAAAAGCGTTGTTTTGAAAAAGGACGGACGTAAGGCCTCCAAACTGGTGGTGGAGCTTAATAAAGAGCAGCAGTATAAAGTGTTTGCTTTGCAGAAGCCTGACCGTATCGTGCTGGATATTTACCGTATCCTGGTATCTAAAAATACGGTAGAGCAGGGTAAAGGGCTGAAATACACTTTCTGGCAGGACGATATGGAAGGGCTGCCGATACAAATGCACATTTTGGAGCTGGCGCCTGACAGCGGCTACAGCGTAAGGCCTTTTTCGGGGGCGATAGATAAGAACGGTCGCGGTACCCTGCTGAAAGCGGCCAATGCTTTGGGCGCCAAGGCCGCAGTTAATGCTTCGTATTTTGATACCAGCGGCTGGATCATTGGCAATTTGAAGCTTGATGGTGAATGGTTGGGTATGGAAGATAAGGCGCGTAGCGCTTTTGTAGTTGCTGGTAAGCAGCCGCAGATCATGAAGGATCTGGCTTATAACGGCAGCGTGATGCTTCCGACTCTGGGGGTCAAGCTACCGGTCAAAGGCATCAATCGGGAACGGATAGCTGAGGACGTAGTGGTTTATACCCACTATTTTGTACCTTCGACGCGCACTAATGCTTTTGGCGCCGAGGTACGCATTAAGGACGGCAAGGTAACTGAGATCAGTACAGCTGGCAATATGCGGCTGGATAAAAATAGTGTCGTCGTTTCGGCACACGGGGCTAATGCCAAGGTGCTGCAACAGCTAAAAGTAGGCGACCGGGCCAGTGTGCAGCAGACCTTAGGCAGCGAAGCGGCAGATAAGGCCGAACTGGTACTGGGCGCAGGGCCGTTACTGGTAGAAAATGGCAAACGCAATGTGCGTTCGGCCAGCGAGCAGATCGCTGGAGACATTGCTTACGGCAGGGCGCCCAGAACTGCTATCGGCGTGAAGAAAGACGGTACGGTGATATTGCTGGTCGTTGACGGACGGCGCGCTACCTCGGCTGGTATGACGCTGGAAGAAGTGGCCCGTTATATGATCAGGCTGGGAGCCTGGTCGGCGCTTAATTTTGACGGTGGCGGCAGCAGCGAGATGGTACTGAACAAGAAAATATTGAACAACCCTTCAGATGGAAGAGAGCGGGCTGTCAGTGTGGGCTTAGGCCTGTTCCCTAAGAAGAACTGACTTGTCAAAGCTAAATTAGAATAGTATAATACAAATAGGGAGTTATGCAGAAATCCCTGTTCTTCCTTAATTGAAGGGGTGATAGATATGAAAAAGATGAATTGGAGAGTCATTGCTGTACTGGTAGTGCTCTGTATTTTGGGCGGGGCCTATACGTTGGCATTTGCCAATCCTGCTGTAGATCAGAAAGTGACTTTGAATGGCGTTGTTTTGGCAGACGGACTGGTGACTGTTGGCAGTCAGGTTACCGAAGGTCAGGTACTGGTGAAAATTAAAACTATTGCCGGACCCGCACCGGCGGCCAGAGCGAATATTGCCGGCAAAGTGGTTGCCGTATTGGTCAAACCGGGCGATAATATCAGTAACGGACAGACTGTAGTGCGTATAGCACCTAACTAAGAAAAAATTTGAAACCGGCGTGCTGCTCTGCTCACGCCGGTTTTACACTATTATGGAGCGTTATGAAAAAACAGATATTTATTTTAAGCTTAATAATATGGTGTGTCAGCAGTGTTTTGGCTTATGCTAATGTGCCGCTGATGCCCGTGGAAGATATTGTGCCGGGCATGCGCGGTATTGCGAAAACCGTTATTGCAGGCGATACTATCGAAGAGTTCGATGTTGAGGTGCTGGGCGTTATTGGTAATGACGCTATGGGGCACAATATCCTGATAAAGGCCAGCGGCGACGTGATCGACCGCAGCGGCGGCATCGCTCAGGGCATGAGCGGTAGCCCTGTGTATATTAACGGCAGGCTGGCGGGGGCCGTAGCTTTTGGTAAGGCTTTTACTGATCCCCAATATTGTTTTTTAACACCGATCGGCAGGATGCTGGACCTTTTGAACGAGCCGGCGCCGAGGCCTTCGGAATTTTTGCCGAAGAACACGCCGCTGATGGCCGGAGGATTTACGGAAGCGGGTGTAAAATATCTAAGTGAAAAGCTGGAACCCTTCGGTTTGAAGGCTACAGGTGTTGGCGGCAGCGGTGCCGTTAGCAGCCAGCTACCTTTGCAACCGGGCAGCGCTGTGGGTGTTTCGCTGATGCGCGGGGATATCCAGTTGGGCGCTTTGGGTACAGTTACCTGGGTCGGCGATGACGGCAAGGTGCTGGCTTTTGGCCATCCCTTTATGCAGCGCGGCGAGTCTTGTTATTTCATGAATAAGGCCTGGATTTTGGCGTCGCTGCCTAATTTGGAGTCGGCCTATAAGGTCGGTACTATCGGTGAAACTATCGGTACCTTTACCCAGGACCGCAGTGCCGGTATCGCAGGTAAAATCGGGCAAGGGCCTCCTGTAGTGCCGGTCTATGTTTCGGTTACTGATGGCGCCAGAGGCATCAACAACAGTTCCCGGGTGGAGATTATCGACGATGAAGTGTTGCTGCCGGCCATTCTGGATGCAGTTGCTTATAATACGGTGGCCAAGACTATGGACCGCGAAGGCGGCGGTACGGCAAGATTCTCGTTCCGTATCGACGGGCGCGGCCAGGTCAGCGGGCCAATCAATGTTCAGCGTGAAAATATGTATTACGCCAATGCCGGCATCGGCAAGCTTATCAATCAGGAACTGGTGGAAGCAGGTACCATCTTAACGCAGAACAAGTTTGAAAAAGTTGATATTTATGGCGTCAATATCAATATCGTTTTGGATGATAAGGCCGAAGTAGCCGAAATCATCAGCGCTACAGCGCGCGAAAAAGAAGCGGCCCCCGGAGATACTATCCATATCGACGTGCAGCTGCAGCCGTACAGGGCCCCTAAGGTCACTAAAACAGTAATGTTTAAAATACCCAAGGAGCAGCGGGACGGAAAATTGCCGCTGACGGTACGTGGCGGCAGTTCGATGGCCTGGATCCAGAACCTGCTGCGTAAACAGCGTGAGGAAGGTGTGCCGGCCCAGCAGAAGGATACTCGTAAAACGCTGAATGATTTTATTAAAAGCATCAATGATGCAGATCAGAACAATGACCTGATAATTGATATCGCTGCCGGACAGGGCAGTCCCAATACTGCGGCGCAGGCCGGTGGTTTTGCTTCCATGCTGGAAGGTAGCCCCATGAAGCAGAAAACGACTATGAACTTTATTGTTGACGGTACTACTGATATCGTTGTCGACGTGGTAAAATAATTAAAATTTTAAACGCGGAACATAAAAAAGTCATAAAAATAAAGTATATTATAAGCAGGGATATTTAGCTTTGAAATTGAATTATAAACAATTATAGCTTTTTTGGAGGAAAGGAGTTTTCGTAATGCTGCAGACTATATGCAACGACTTAGGCAGGATGATGCTTAACGGCTGCGCTGGTGCCGGTCGGATGATGCTGCTTTTTACGGATACTCTTAAACGTATCAGCAAGGCGGACTGGAAGGACACTGTCAGGCAGATGGCTAAGCTGGGGGCGGATTCGCTGCCTATAGTAATGATGACGATCCTTTTCACAGGGATGGTTTTTTCGGTACAGACGGCCAAAGAGTTTGTACGCTTTGGTGCTTCGTCGTCAGTTGGCGGCATCGTGGCCATCGCTATGGGCCGTGAGCTGGTCCCGGTGCTGACGGGCGTTGTGGTGGCCGGTCGTATCGGTGCTGCCATAGCTGCCGAGATCGGCACGATGAAGGTCACCGAACAGATCGACGCGCTGAAGGTAATGGCGACTAATCCAACTGCCTATCTGGTAGTGCCCAGGTTTCTGGCCATTGTCCTGATGATGCCGGTGCTGATAGTTTTTGCCAATACCATCGGCAATATCGGCGGCTGGGTGGTGTCGCATTATTATGCAGGCATCAGCACCTTTACTTATGTAAATTCTATCAAAATGTTTGCCGAACCCTTTGATATGGTTGGTGGCATGATCAAAAGCGCTGTCTTCGGCGGTATTATCGCTATTGTAGCCTGCCATAAAGGGCTGGGCGCCAAACAAGGTGCTGAAGGCGTAGGTATTGCCACTACCGATTCGGTAGTGCTGTCGATCGTCTTGATCTTTATAACCAATTACTTTTTATCGATATTACTGTATGTTTAAAGGAGGTACTGCCTGTGGCAGAACCGATTATCAGTTTGCAGAAATTGAATATTGCCTTCGGTGAGCATGTGGTAATAGATGATATTGACCTGGAAATCAGGCAGGGTGAGACATTAGCGATCCTGGGCCCATCGGGCAGCGGTAAAAGTACCATTTTGCGTACGATGATCGGGCTGCTTGAGCCTACGGGCGGCGAAGTTTTTATCAAAGGTGAACATGTCAACGAGCTGGATGAAGATGGCTGGAACAGCCTGCGTCAGAAAATGGGCATGGTGTTTCAATATTCTGCCCTTTTTGATTTTTTAACAGTGGGCGAGAATGTGGCCTTCGGATTGCGGCAGCACACGGATAAGGCAGAAGACGAGATCCAGGGCATTGTTGATGAGATGCTGGAACTGGTGGGGCTGCCCCATGCTAAAGAGCAGTATCCGGCAGAGCTGTCCGGCGGTATGAAAAAAAGAGTGGGGCTGGCCAGGGCTATAGCCAACCGGCCAGAAATAGTTTTATATGATGAACCTACGGCAGGTCTTGATCCGATCATGTCGAATAATATCAGCAGGTTGATCCGTAAAACGCAGGAACAGCTGCAGGTGACGTCGGTTTTGGTAACTCATGATATGGAATCGGCGTTTTATGCTGCCGACAGGATCGCCATGCTGTATAAGGGTAAGATAGCGGCGCTGGGAACGGTCGCAGAGATTCGTAATGGTCATAATCAAATCGTGGATGCGTTTATCCGCGGTAAAGAAATCAGAGAGGAGGCGGAATAGTAATGAGTTCAAATGAAGTGAAAGTTGGCGCGCTGACTTTAGGCGGCGTTGGTCTTTTAGCCGGAATCATTACTTTTTTAGGCGCTTTCAGTTTCTCTGGCGGCGGTTATGAACTGCAGATCTCTTATCCGCAGGTAGGCGGCTTGATGCCTGGGCATGTGGTTCGTTATGCCGGCGTACAGGTCGGTACCGTCAAAGAAGTCAATGTTCAAGGCGATAGTGTTGATGTAGTGGCTGATATCAATAAAGATATCAAGATACCGAAAGGCGCGATTTTTTCTTTAGGGTCGGACGGTATTTTAGGCGAACGTTTTGTTGATGTTCTGCCTCCCGTTAAGATGACGGGACAATACATCCATCCGGGTGATAAATTGGATGGTGAACAGGGTACGGGCCTGGATGAATTTATGAATGCTTCCTCCAAGGTACTGGCCAAGGTTGAAGGCATTGCGGAAGCACTGAACAATGTTTTTGGTGATCCCGAGGTGCAGCGCTCCATGCGCGATGGGTTTGTCAATGCCCGTGATATCAGCAATAATATGAACACTTTTACTAAGGTCATGGCAGATGTTGCCGTTGCCAATCAGCAGGAGATAACACTGATGGTCCAGCAGATGGGCGAAATGGCGGCTAGGATGAATAACGCGGCCGGCCAGATGGAAAATATCATGGTCGAGACTAATCAGGGCGGCGCCGGGCAGAATATGGCAAGGATCATTGAAAATCTTGCTAATGCCAGCGGCCGTATTGAAAAGGCTACAGAGCTGCTGGAAAAGGTAGCGACCGACCCGCAAACTGAAGCTGATATCAAGGCGACGCTGCACAACGCCCGTGAAGCCAGCGACAAGGCCAACAGGATGCTGGGTGTGCTGGACACGGCCAAGATCCAGGCCGATGTTAGCCGCAGCGTGAAGGGCAAGGACTGGCGTAGTAATCTGGGCGTTACCTTTACACCTAATGAAGATACCTTTATGTATATCGGCGGTTATGATATCGGCGATTCCAACAAGCTGGATCTTTCGCTGGGCAAGCAATTCGGACAGGCTGCGGTGAGCATGGGTGCCATGCAGGGAGAATTTGGCGTCGGGTTTGATTATAAGCTGGGTAATTCCTTTAAGCTGTACAGCCAGGTTTATGATTTTAATGATACCAAGGTCAAGATAGGGGGAGAACTGAAGCTGACGGACAATCTTTCGCTGTTAGGCGAGCAGACTGATGTGCGTAAAGGCAACAGAAACAACACCTATGTTGGATTACGCAGTTATTTTTAAAAAAATGTTTGACTTTTGAGTTGTAAAAAAATATAATTTTCTTATACTGACTAACCAGTCAGTTGATTGGAGGTAAGAAAAGAATGTTCACTTATAAAAAGAGCAAAAAGGTACTGGTGCTTACTGCCGCGTTAAGCGTATTGTGCAGTCAGTCAGTTTTTGCAGAGACCTTAGAGCTTGATTTAGATGACGCTATCCAAAGGGCACTGATGACAAATCCTGCGATCAAAATCGCCGTATCCGAGAAAAAAGCTTCACGTGCGGATTTAAATGCTGCCCGTGCCGGCCGCGGCATTAGTATTGATGTTGACCATAAGTCTGGCCGTGGCGGTTATGCTGACCCACAGCCTGTTACAGGGACAGGTACATTCAGCAAAAATTTAGGAAATTCTCATAGTAACAGCATCACCGCTTCTATCCCCATCTATACAGGTGGACAGTTATCCGGTACTATCGCTCAGGCGAAAGCCGGTTATAAAAGTAGCGTTTTAGGCGAAAGCAAAGCCTATATCGATATGAAAAAGACTGCTACTGATGGTTATTTTGGTTTGCTGCAGGCCGGTAATCTGGAAAATCTGTCGCAGGAATCGGTTGACCAGCTGGCAGAGCACTTGAAAAACGTGCAGGCTCAATATGATGTAGGCGTTGTAGCCAAGGTAGACGTGCTGCGTAGTGAAGTGGCTTTGGCCAACGCACAGCAGGAACTGATCCAGGCCTCTAACACTTATGACGTATCAGAAGCTTCTTTAAACAAGGTTATTGGTACTCCCTTAGACACTACCTTGAAACTGAAGGACACACTTCAATACAATCCCTATGAAAATGATATGCAGTATTGTCTGGATTATGCTTCGATGCACCGTCCGGAATTGGAACAAAGCCGTTTAGCGGTCGATGCAGCCAAAGGCGCAGTTAAAGTTGCTAAAAGCGGCTTCCTGCCTAAGGTCACTGCTTCCGCAGGCGAATCCTGGGGTGGCTCCGGCAGTAACTGGCCCGGTGACGATAAAGAAAACTGGTCCGTTGGTATCGGCGCGACGATGAATATTTTTGATTCGGGTGTGACCTTATCAAAGGTACATTCTGCGGAAGAAAAGCTTGTTCAGGCTGAAGAGACTTACCGCGATACAGTTAATTCTGTGGAACTGGAAGTTCGCAGCAATTATCTGAATCTGCGTGAAGCTGAAAAGCGTATATCTACAACTCAGGTAGCTGTAGCTAAAGCTGAAGAAGACTTCCATATCGCACAGGTTCGCTATATGGCCGGTGTGGGCACTAACCTGGATGTTATCGACGCACAGGTTGCCTTGACCGAAGCTAAAACGAATTTCGTCAATGCTTTGTATGATTATAATACTTCTAAAATCGCTCTGGAAACTTCTATGGGTGTCCCTGTGGCTGTCCCGGCAGCTACTACGGCTTTGTCGGTCATGTCGACGGCAGTTGCAACAGAAGAGTAATAAAAAATCCCGCTTAGGCGGGATTTTTTTATTTCACAATTAAAATGCAGGAGGTTTTTGTTTTTTGTCGAAGTAAAATAAGTTGTATTATGACTTTTTACTGCGGAGGCAGAGTATGAATAAACTATTTCGTTGGTTGCTGGGCGTTGCGGCAATAATCGGCGTAGTGTATTACAGTATTATAAAGTTCGTCGTGCCGGGCTATCTGGCTCAGGTTCCGCCGTTGGTGTCTAATTTAGCCCAAAGCTATATTAATGGCACTGTAGATATCGGACGTGTGGAATGGAACGGCGCTTTTGAACTGACCGCCCTTGATGTGCAGGTGAAGGACAAACGGCAGCAGCAGATTGCTGCTTTGCCCAGTGTCAAACTGCATATCGCGCCTTGGTATGCCCTTTTTAATACGAATAAAGCTTTAGACAGGGTTATTTTGGATGATCCTACTGTTTATTTGACCTTAAATAAAAAAGATATTTGGAACGTACAGGATTTTCTGAAACCGTCTGATTCCGAGGAGACCCCATTTTATGGCGTTTTAGAGATCAGGCAGGGGACGATTATTACGGATACACCTTATGGTAAATGGGAATTTGGTCTGAACGGCGCAGTGGATGCTGGCGGCAATCCTAAGTTTGCTATCGACGCTAAGCTGGCACAGGGCCAGGAGCAGTTGCAGCTAAAGGGCCTGGTAAATATGCAGGCCGTAGGTAATCTGGCGCTGAAAAGCGAACGTTTTACCTTAAGCGATTTTGCGCCGCTGGCAGAAGAATTTGCTTACGTTAAAGATTTCCAGGGTTCTGTGGCCGACGTTAATCTGCTGTGGAGCAACGACGGGAAAGATATTGCCATGTCGGGGTCAGCTGTTTTGGATAAACTGACAGGCATTGCTGTATATGAGGAATGGGAAGTCCCCGTAGGCATCGACGGAAAAGTTACTTTTAATGATAAAGACGTTAAAGTAAGCAGGATGCTGCTTACTGTTGATGGCCAGACAGCGCAGCTGGAAGGCGATGTTGATTTTAAAGATAAGGATAATATCCAGGGTCGAGGTCTGCTGGCAGCGGATGCCCTGACGATCAGGAATGAAGAATTCAAAAAAGTTTCAGTGCCTTTCCGCATCATTGATAATAAGGTGCAGGTTAATACGGCGCGGGCTGAATTTGGCGGCGGCCGAGTAGATTTTCTGGCGGAATATGACCTAGGTGCAGGGAATGTTGTGGCTGCACTTGATTTAAAAAATGTTAAAACAGCACCCTTAGCAGAACGTCCTGCTGATGTTATTGCTATTGATGGCAGTATGGCCATGAAGGGTGTAATTAAAGACGATAAATTCGCAGTCAATTTAGCGGCTGATACAGTACGCTTAAGTTGGCGTGATTTGTTGTTGCATAAAGTAGATTTTGATATCGACGTCGATCAAGACGGATGCAAGATTAATAATCTTTCCGCTTTTACTGAAACAGGAGCATTGCTGGCACAGGGAACGGTTTCCGAAGCCGGTTTCTTTAAGCTGCATGGTTCGGTAACCGATTTTCCGATCGCTCCTGTGCTGGAAGCGTTTGGTCAGCAAGGCGACGGTTTTCTTGCTGCCAGATTTGATGTTTCCGGAACGGCTGATGCTGTTGATTTTACAGGATTTACCCAGCTGAAACAGGTTGAACTTGACGGGTTGAAGATTGCTGAGGCTCACGGCGGCATGAGCATGAGAGACAGCGTTGTGATATTGTCCGATTATAAAGTGCTGATGGCTCAGGGTGAAAGTATTCTGAATGGCAGTATCGACCTGAAGGGACAGGAACCTGCGTTTAATTTGGAAGTTTCGACAGATGGCGTGCGTGCGGAACCTTTTGTAAAGGCCTTTGCACCTGACGTTAGACTGACAGGTAATGTTAATAATAAAATGTTGGTGACGGGAACACTGTCGTCGCCTAATGTTGTTGGACAGTTTATACTGACGGATGGCAGTGCTGAAGGTTATCTTGTTGACAAGATACAGACCGATTACAGCTATCAGGAAAATGATCTGGTGATCAGGGACTGCGACATTATCGCTTTGTCAACCGAAGCCAAGCTTAACGGTCGCATGGACGCGGCACGGAACCTTGACTTCAAAGTCGATATCAAAGATATCGACCTCAGCGCGCTGCCAATCAGTGATGATACGGTAGAGCTGGGTGGTTATGCTGATGCCCACGGTACTTTGACGGGGACCTTGTCAAGACCGTTTTTCCATGGTGATGTCAGCAGTAAATCCATCTTTATCAATGGTGAAGAGCTGACGGATATCGCATGTAAATTAGACAGTGACGGGGGGATCAAAAATCATTTGCTGGGTTCCTTTAAACAGGCACCGGAAGGTGTGCTGTCGGCAGAACTTAATTATGACCATGACCAAAAATTGCTGCAGGGTAATATTGTAGCTATTTATGGTAATGTCCGTTCCATACTGAAAATGGCCCGCGCCGATTATGATGTTGACGGACTGGCCAAGGGTGAGATCGCTATCAATCCGCACGGACCTAAATCAGGTGTTTTTGTAGATGTCTGGGTAGATGATATTACGATCGGTGGCCTTAAATATGAAGAAATGAAATTCAACGGTCATTTGCAGGATCAGATCTGGTATTTTGACGATGTTAAGCTGATGGAGACTAAAGCTGTGACGGATAAAGGCATCATTGCTGTCGGCGGGCAGGTCAATCTGGCCGACGGGAAGCTGGAAGTTGAAGCCGGCGCGGTAGACGCGAATCCGGCTTTGGTAACGGCTTTGATGGCTGACCCTACTGCGGTGACCGGTGATTTGAATATGTTCGTACAGCTGCATGGTACGCTGAAAGATCCTGAGGGCAACGGCTCGATCGAGATCAAAAACGGCAGTGTGGCCGGTATCGGGTTTGACGATTTTACGGCCATGCTGTCGCTGGCCAATGATAATTTAAAAATAGAACAGGCTATGGTCAGCAAAGATATCTATAAGGCCAGTGCCTATGGTGATGTACCGCTTGATTTGTTCCGGTCACGGGAACAAAGACGTGATGCTAATGCGCAGATGAACGTGGAACTGAATCTTGATAATACCCGGCTGGGTATTTTCCAGATGATCTCTCCCATGGTAGAATGGGGTGTTGGTGAGACTCAGGGGCAGGTAAAACTGGCAGGTACATTGGAAGAACCGCTGGTTTACGGAGCAATAAAAATCCCTGATGGTTCGTTGAAGTTTAAGCATGTGCAGACTGTCATTGAAAATATCCATACGGATGTGGAATTTGAAGGCAATAAAGTAGAGCTGAAGGATATTTCGGCTAAACTGGGTAAAGGCACTTTTAAAGGCAGCGGTACTTATGCGCTGCGGTCTAATGAAAGAGAAGCCTATAAATTGAATTTAGTAGCTGATAATGCGGAAATAGCTTCGGATATTTTCACCGGGCGTATCAACGGCGAGCTGACAGTGACGCCTCAGCGTTATATAGTACGTCCTGACCCGAATGTCGCTCAACCGCCTGGTAAGGGGCCTCGCTTTGATTACCGGCCGCTGTTGCAGGGTACAGTCAGGTTTGACGACGTACTGGTAAATATGCCGACGATACCTGAGTTCGGTGACGGCGAAAGTAATATCGGCCTTGACGTACAGGTAACCTTAGGGCCTAAAATCCATCTGTATAATAAATATTTGTATGATTTATGGCTGGCCGGTGGATTGCATATCCAGGGCAGTACATTGTATACTAATATTGGCGGCACTGTCAGTGCCAATCGCGGCACTATCAGTTATTTGCGCACTCAGTTCAAGGTGCGTACAGCATCTGCAGCCTGGCCAATCCCTGGCAGCGTTCTGCCTACGGTCAATTTGGAAGCTACGGCAAAATTCCAGCGTTATGACATCGGCATGCATATTTCCGGTCCGCTGGAAGAAATGGATCTGCAGCTGAATTCGTCGCCGCCTTTGACTAAAGATCAGATCGTCAGGATGCTGACGCTGCAGCGTGAGTCTACCGGCAGTGAAGGTGTCGACAGTGACGATCTGCAGAACCTGATGACGGCAGGCTTGGAAATGGCTGTTTTCGGTGACGTAGAGCAGATATTTAAAGAAGCTTTGGGTTTGGACGAATTCAGGGTTTATTCAGGTAAATTGCGTTCCGGTATCGAAATGGATACCCGCCGCAGCCGTGATTTTACAGCGGATGAGCGGAACCAATATAATGTTTTATTCAGTAAATATTTGACGGATAACTTTATGGTTGGTTATACTACCAGTATGGATAACGAACACCATAGTGTTTTTGGTCAATATGAGATCAGCCGACACTTGAATATCAATTATTCTTTGAATGAAAATAATGAAAATTGGTATGGCGTGGAATATCGCGTGACATTTTAACGGAAAGGAGGGAAGCTGATGCTGCAGCAATATCTGTCCGAACTGCAGAAAATAAAACTGCTGGAACTGGAAGAAGAGCTGGCTTTATGGAAAGCCTGTGCGTCTGGCGATCAAAACGCCTATAGAAAGATCATTACGGCTTATCAGCCGTTAGTGTTTAAAATAGCGATGGCTTTTCGTTTAACCGAGGCGCAGACACTGGAGTTGATCCAGGAGGGAACAGTCGGCCTGTTGGAAGCCGCTGAAAAATTTGATTACCAGCGCGGCGTTGCCTTCAGCATTTTTGCTTCCCACCGTGTCCGTGGCCGGATGCTTGATTTCCTTAATTGTGAATATGGCAATCAGTCTTTGTCGCTGGATGAAGTTAATGCTGCAGGGTTTGCCTGGTCAGAATGTCTTGTTTCTAATGAGGCGACGCCATTTGAATTGGCGGAGAGACATTTTTTGAATGATAAAGTAACACAGGCTATGGAACGATTACCGCAGAAGGAACAGCAGGTCCTGACGGGAATCTATTTAGAAGACAAGAGTGCCAGAGACCTGGCTGCGTCGATTGATGTGAGTCTGGGGCATATTTACCGACTGCAGAAGCAAGGGGTACGCAGGGTAAGAGGAATGCTTTCGCGGCTAATGAGTGACCTAAATAAAAGCTAATCAGAGAAAAACGGTGCATTTAAGTACATTAAGCAATAATAATGGTTGAAATCGTTGTATATGGTCTATATTAAGAATATTTGCGATGTGAAAAACCTTGATATTTAGTGATTATACATATGTATATCTTTTGTAAATCGCGAGGAAAGGAGTTTTTACGGTGGCGAAATCGATTTGTGAACGTATCCGCAATGTAAAAAGCAGTTTGGAAAACGCTGAACAAAGCTTCCGTGAAAATAACGGGATGCGCGGCGAATTAGACTTGATGCTGGCGGAAGCAGAAATCAAGCATTTACGGGAAAAAAGTGGCTGGCGTTCCATTTGGAACCGGCAGTGTTTAGCTCTTTTGGCAGCCGTGGTCATGTTTTTGGCCGGGTATGGCGGCTGGTTATATGCGGGGATGGCTGAGGAAGAAGCGGCTCCTTTAAAAGGGCTGCCAACTGTAGCGGCGGTGGCTGTTTCGGCAGAACTGCCTAAAAATTTGCCTCAAACGGAGGCGGTACAGGAAAATACTGTGCCGGCTTTTACAGATAAACCTATACAAGAACAACAAACGGTAGCAGTACCGATGTATCCAGCAGCGCAGGTAAAAGAGCAGCGCAGCGTGGAACTGCCGACAGCAGATATGCGGCAGCTTGTACGTGACGCACGCAGGACTTTACGTGACGCTAACTAGTTTTAGGGAGGATTTTTTGATGAGAAGAAGAAATATGTTGCGGCCCTTGTCCTTGAGTTTGGCGGCGCTTTTGCTGGCAACTCCTGTTTGGGCACAGGAAAACAGCGCGTCGGATGTAGTTGAAAATCAAACTATGACTATCGGCGGCAAAGAGCAGATAGTTACCAAAGCGGCGTTGAAAAAAGCGCAGAAAGCTGAGGGAAAATCCGGCGGTGGTTTGAAATCCGGTAAAAAGGGCAAAAAGACTGTTTATCGTATGCACAACAAACCATCTGAGGATATTTCCGATCCCCGCTACAAAGGGCCTGCCGCAGCAGGTGAGCAGACAGCAGAAGAAGCTGCCGAGGGACAGGAAAGCGAAGCTAAACGTCCCGTAAGCAGACAGGATGCAGCTAAAGAAGCGGCTAAGGAAGAGGAATTAAAAACAGCTCAGGAAGCAGTAGCTAATGCTCCCCAAACTAATACTGTCCGTGAAGAAGCGCCGATGCGTCCGCCTGCTGAAGTTGAAAAGGCGGCAGCACCATATTTTGGCCAGTTGGTGACTAAAATCATGGTCAGCGGCAACAACGTGACTCCTACCGAAGAAATCATTGATGTACTGAAAACCAAGCCGGGTATGACTTTAACGTCTGAAGGTTTGGGTAAAGACCTGTACGCTATTTATAATATGGGATGGTTCTATGACCTGCAGCCGGAATTCAATCAGGTTCCGGAAGGCGTGCAGGTTACTTATCATGTCATGGAAAACCCTATTTATCAGCAATTGGAAGTTGAAGGGAATACCAAGATTTCCACCAGCAAGATCGAAAGTCTGCTGGATCTGCAGAAAAATCAACTGATCAACATCAGGGAAGTCAATACGAAAGTGCAGCGCTTAGAGGCTGAATATAACAAAGAAGGTTATATCCTGGCTCGTGTTGCCGATATCAGGATGCAGCCTGAGGGTACTTTGCTGCTGGTCGTTAACGAAGGCATCGTGGAAGATTTTAAGATCAAAGGCAATACCAAAACTAAAGATTATGTTATTACCCGCGAAATGAAGCTGAAAAAAGGCGAACCTTTCAATGCTAAGGATGCCCGCCGAAGCATGCAGCGTATTTATAATTTAGGCTATTTTGAAGATGTCAATATTAAGCTGAATCCCGGTCAACAGCCTAATGCTGTTGAGATCGAGATCTCCGTTGTGGAAATGAATACGGGTACCTTTGGCATAGGCGCCGGCTACAGTGATGCTGACGGCTTCATTGGTATGGTTTCCGTAGGTGATAAAAACTTCCGTGGCACCGGCGATAAAGTGAATATTCGCTGGGAGTTTGGCGGCGCTGATAATAAGAACTATGAGTTCTCTTACACCAAACCGTGGATCGACAGCAAAGAAACCAGTGCGACCATTACTTTATACGATGTTACCAATGAGTATGCAGACTATGACCGTAATGCGGACGAGATCGCCCGTTACGATAAAAAACGCCGCGGCCAGGAATTGACCTTCAGCCGTAAAACCAATAATGAATACGTTAGCAATTATCTGACCTTGAAGAATCGCGACGATATCTACAAAGGCGCTGTTGACGGTTACAGCACCCAGTATTATGAGAATTCATGGAACTATAATCCTGATTGGAATCCAAAATATGATGGGTATAGTGGGGAATACCGTCAGAAAAAGAATTTTGGCCTGACCCGTAGTATCGGCGTAGCCAGAGTTTATGATTCTCGTGACAATATTTATGATCCACATGAAGGTAAACGTAATGCCTATACGATCGAGTATGCCGGTTTAGGCGGCGATTTTGATTTCACCAAATATTCCGTAGACTACCGTTATTACTACCGTCAGGGTGCGGAAAACGTTATTGCCGTACAATTGGGCGCCGGTTATGCGTCTGGCACTATGCCTTTGAGCCAGCGCTTTTCTATGGGCGGCAGCGATACCTTGCGCGGCTATAAGGATGACCAGTTCAAAGGTAACAGTATGCTGAAAGGCACTGTTGAATATAGAGTGCCGATCGTGAAAAAAGTACAGGGCGTAGTTTTTGTTGACACTGGTTATGCTTGGGATAAAGACCGTGAAACGGCTTTTGATTTAGGCGAGATGAAGTATAGCTATGGTCTTGGTCTGCGTATCAACTCCCCCTTGGGTCCGGTCAAGCTTGATTATGGTTATGGCGACCAGGGCGGACGTTTCCACTTTAGCTTCGGCGGTCAATTCTAAAATAGGCGGTACAGGCCGTGAGGATTGTAAAAATCATAGCTATGAGCCTGGCGGTAAGTTTGCTGCCTGCGGCAGCAAACGCCGCCATAATAGAACATGTCAAGGTCAGCGTAGTTGACCGAGGCGCTACCAGCGGCGTGCTGCTGGAGCGGATGTCGGCCAGTATGCAGACTGTGGCCGAGCAGCTGCTGCTTGACAAAGATACTGAAAAAGTAAGTCCGGTCCAGAATGAATATACCAGACTACTGGGTGAAGTGGGTGACAGAGTGCTCAATGGTTACCAGATGGAAGCGGTGTCGATGCAATTAGGCTCTGTGACTCAGGTGACAATGGTTGTAGCACCGTGGAATGAAACTATCAGCAATGTTTTCGTTGACCTGCAGTTTTCAGGTGTCGAAGAAAATACTGCCGCCTTATTGCAGTCCAAACTGCCTGTTCTCAGAGAGCAGCTGGAGTCTGTACTGCGCGGATCATCAGCAGATGCGTCTGATTGGGCCGGTGGTGTTCTAAGACGGCTGGTACGCGAACAGGTCGAAACAGAGCTTCCTGAATTCAGGGCCGCTGTTGACGTTGTCCGTGAACAGCAACGCACTGTGGTACAGGTAGTGATCTATCCTGTGGGACAGTTGGTGCAAAGTATTGACTATGAAATGGTTTCTCAGTCAATACCAAATCTGCTGCTTTTGAATATCAAACAGCGTTATGCGCAGAAAACACAGGAGTTAAGAGGCTTGCCTGTAAATTATGTCACCAGGCATAAACAGGAGTTGGAGGCAGCGTTTCTGTCGGAACTAAAGGAAGAGCCGGAAGTTAAAAGACATAACCTGAGACCGAGCATCATGCTGACACCGGGCGTTAATTCCGGGGCAAGGATCCGCTTAGAGTCAGATGAATATAAGATATGGTTTGAAGGATACGGCGACATCGGACGTGATGAGAACAACATTTCCGGACGTGCTCACTTTGGTAAATATATTTCCAAACGTGATGAGATATTCGGCGAAGTCGGTGTTGTTTTGGATGATGTGCGCTGGGATTTTTCAGCCGGCTATGCTTTGCATTATGGTAAAACTACGGCCAGTTATATGCGCCGCAGCCCGACGGGCGAAAATGTTTACCGTTTGGAGCAGGATATTACGCCCAAATGGCGTCTGCGGGCCGAGCATTTTTCTGGTAGTAATACGACGGAAATAGGCGTACGCTACAGGATTCACGAATTCTTAAGTGCGGAGTATGTTTATTCCAATGATAAACCGTACTTCCGAATCGTTGGAAATTTGTGATAAAGTTTGTGATAAAGGTTGAAAGAAAAGATTTTGACTGATATAATTATTTAGTATAATTAAAACTGAAAGCAGGGATTTTTATTATGATGCAAAAATTACGTGACCCCAAAAATGTAAAAATGATCTCTTTGTTCGTGGCAGCGATCTTTGTTTTAGGCTGTTTTGCTTTGACTTTGACCCAAAGCGGTTTTAATAGTGTGGCATCGGCTGCTTCCAGTGAATCGGCTATCGGTGTGGTAAATTATCAGATGCTGCTTTCGCAGGTTCCCGATTTGCAGACTGTACAAGCAAGCATGAAGCAAGAAATAGATAATGCCCAAAAGGATTTTGACGAAAAAGCTAAAAATATGAACGATACTGAAAAGCAGCGTTATTATCAGCAGCTCCAGGAGCGTTTATCCAACAGAGAGAAAGAATTGATGGATCCGGTTTTCAAAAAAATCGAAACGACCATCAAGAAAATCGCAGATAAAAAAGGTTTGTCCGTAGTTGTTGACAAAAATACCGTAGTATACGGTGGTCTCGATATTACTGACGAAGTATCCAAAGCTTTGCAAAGCGGTAAATGATGTCGGACGAGGCCCTTTAGCTAAAGGGCCTTGTTTCTGTTTAAACTGCAGGAGGTAAAGTATGCGCTGGTTAACACCGATAATTTTGATAGTCGTATTACTTACAGCCGCCTGTGGGAATGATCCGGGCGGTAAAGATAAAATTGCCGTCATTGACTGGGATAAAGCTGTCAGCGCTCACCCGCAGCAAACTTCGCTCAAACAGGGCGAAGCGGAATTGCAGAAGTTGCTGCGTTATCGTGAGGAACAGGCAGAGATGGCTAAGACCCAGATCGCTGGTTTGACCAGGCTGCAGCAGTTGAAGCAAAACAGTAAAGCCAATTTTCTTGATGCAGATTTTCAGACGCAGATGTATGCCGCAGAAGCTAAAGAGAGGCAGAAACTCTTAGAGGCTTATGAACTTGTGGTTAAGGAAGCGGATGCAGCACTGGCGGAACAGGAAAAAGAGCTGGAAGATGCTTACCAGTTAAAAATATTGAATTTGCGGCTGCGCCTTGACGCTATTAAGATGCGACCCAAAGAACGCGAGGCGGTCCAAAGCGAGCTGAATCAGGTGCAGTCGGAGCGAGAACAGCAACGACAGCAGATTCTGGCGGCAAAGAACAGGATCATCGGCGCGAAGATGGAACCGCTGGTAGCGGCTACCCAAGCCAGACTACAACAGCATGCGGCGCAGGTACATCAGGAGCTGCAGGGCGATATGTCGGCATCAGTATCCAAAGATCAGGACGACCTGGCTAAGGTGCCGGAAGTACTGACGAATGCTATGGCAGCTATTGATAAGCAGGTAGATAAGCTGCAGGAAAGTAATGAAAAAATCATGGAAAATATTCGTCGGGATATTGAAAGCAATGTGATAAAATTAGCACATGAACGTAAGTATACAATAGTTTTTCACAGTGTTAAGGTTAATATCAAAGCAGATGACATTACAGATGATGTGATCAAGGCTTTGCAAAATATGAAATAACAGGAGCGATAGAGCATGAAAAAACAATTAGTAGCAGGATTGATGGTTATGGTGGCAATGCTTTCGTTTGGCTGCAGCGGCCGTAACGCTGAATTCGGCGTGGTCGACATGAAGACTGTGGAGAGCAAAGCGGCGATAGTCCAGACTGTCAAAGAAGAAGTTTCGACTAAAGGCAAGGCTTTACAGGAAGAAATGGAAAAAGAGATGGCGGGCAAGTCTCAGGAAGAACAGAAAAAAATTCTTGAAGATAAAACCGCTGAAATGCAGTTGATCCAATCCGAGGCTCAAAACAAATTAAAAGCCAGCCTGGATTCCGCGCTGACTGCCGTTGCCAAAGAAAAAGGCCTGGGCGCTGTATTGGTTAAAGACGCTGTTCCTCAGGGCGGTGTAGACGTTACTGACGCAGTAGTTGAAAAAATGAAATAAAAATATGCGGCGGGCGGTTGATCTGCCCGCTTTTTTAAAAATAGCGGGAGGCTGGGTTTATGGAAAAGACTTTAAAAGAATTGGCGGAATATTTACAGGGAACACTGGAAAATGAAGATCCCAACCTTAAAATAACAGGAGTTAACGGTCTGGTTGAAGCAGGGCCGCAGGATATTTCTTTTGCCGTGCCGCCTCATGTAGAGCACTGCCATCTCAGCAAGGCCGGTGTGATGGTTTTAGCACCGGAAGATCCTGCTATTGCTAAACCGATCATCCGTGTTGCTGACCCCCGTGCAGCGTTTGCTGCGCTGCTAGAGCTTTTCCGCGCCAGGGAAGAGATCGCAAGGGTTATCAGCCCGCTGGCTGCTGTGGCTGCCAGTGCTAAAATAGGCAAAAATGTTGCTATTCAGCCGTTTGCAGTTATTGAAGAAGGCGCTGAAATTGGTGACGGCAGTGTTATTTATCCCCATGTTTATATTGGTAAGCATGTTAAAGTAGGACAGGACTGCACTTTTTATCCGCAGGTTACGATACGCGAAAATTGCGTTATCGGCAATAGAGTAGTTCTGCAATCAGGCTGCGTTATCGGCGGCGATGGTTTTGGTTATATCACAGATAAGCAAACAGGAAGGCACAGCAGCGTTTTGCAGGCTGGCAATGTTATTTTGGAAGATGAAGTTGAAATAGGAAACAATACCTGTATCGACCGGGCTACTGCAGGCAGTACCATTGTTGGCACAGGAACTAAAATAGATAATCTGGTCCACTTGGGACACAATGATATTCTTGGCAAAAATTGTCTGGTGGTGGCTCATGTGGGAATCAGTGGCAGCGTTACTGTTGGCGACAATGTTACTTTTGCCGGTCAGGTGGGTACGGTAGGTCATATCACTATTGGCGATAACTGTGTTTTTGCCGGTAAAACAGGTATCACTAATAATGTGCCTTCTAATTCCTTCTGCGCAGGGTTCCCCGCACGTCCACATAAAGAATGGCTGCGTCAGGAAGCAAACCTTAGAAAAATCGGTGATTTACTGAAAAAGGTTAAAACACTGGAAGAAACAGTGGCCAAATTAGAAAAATAAGAATTAAGGCGGTGTAAAAAGCAGTGCTTGCTTATTATATTGTTAAATTTTTCAGCTGGCTTATGTGTATAACACCTAAATGGTTCCGTAATTTTACGGCGGCTTTTTTAGGTGGCATTGCCGTTATAGCGACGCCAAAATGGCGTTTGCAGATGGCGTCTGCAAACATTCAGGAATGCTTGGGAGTAGACGCTAGCAGAGCTGACCAGATCGCAGAGAAAAGTTTGCGCAGATTTGGTAGAATGATAGTAGAGGTCATGCGTTTTCCTTTGTTAAATCCGGATAATATCGATCAACTGGTAAAAATTGATGGCTTGGAATATCTGGAGGAAGCTTATAAACAGGATAAAGGCGTTATCATGGCTACGGGACATTTCGGCAACTGGGAACTATTGGGCGCAGTTGTGGGTTTGCACGGTTATCCGATGCTTTCGATCACCAGGAAGCAAAACAATAAATATATGGATCGGTTCATCAACGAGTATCGTGAAATGGTGGGCCAAAAGATTGCTTATAACCGTGGTGAGCATGGTCTTTTAGCTATCAGCAGGATGCTGCGTGAAAAAAACCTTTTGGGTGTATTATACGATCAGGATACTAATGATGATGGAGTAGAACTGGATCTTTTTGGTAAACGGTCGATAATTCCTTTAGGTGCCGCCGCATTATCACGAATTTACGGGTCGCCTATCGTGCCGTTCTTTATTCATAACAATGAAGATGGCACTTGTACGGTCAAAATTTATCCACCTTTGTATACACCGAAAACTAAAGATAAACAACATGATCTCCATACGGTGACACAGGAAATGATTGTGATTCTGGAACACGAGATCATCAGTGATCCGGAAATGTGGTTTTGGGTACACGACCGGTGGAAAGATGGGCGTGAACGGTTTGGAACGAAAAAATAGGAAAGGCAGGAAGGGATTTTGAAAGAGATAATGCAACAGACACTTGCTGCTCCAGTTAAATATTCCGGCATTGGGCTACATTCCGGTAAAGAGGTCATAATGCAGATCTTGCCGGCAGCAGAAAATACAGGCGTCGTTTTTGTGCGTACTGATTTACCTGGCTGTCCTGAAATCAAGGCTTTGGCAGAAAATGTAAGTTCTACGATTAAAGCAACTACTGTCAGTGTCGATGGCGCGGAAGTATTTACTGTGGAACATCTGATGGCTGCTTTGTCAATGATGGGTATTGATAACTGTCGGATTGAAATGTCTTCGCCGGAACCTCCTGTGACTGATGGCAGCGCCGCTGTATTTTGCGAGCTGATCAAGAAGGCCGGCAGAGTTGAACAACAGGAAAAACGTAAAATTTACGCAGTTGAGAAAGCTTTTGCCGTCTATGAAGGCGACAAATACGTTACGATCCAGCCGTATGACGGTTACCGGATCTCCTTCGTATCCGTTAATGCGCATCCGGCATTAGGGACACAGTATTTTGATATTGAATTGACCGAAGAAAACTTTTTGCAGGAAATTGCTGCTGCCAGAACAGTGGGCTTTATGAGCGAGATTAAGCAGTTACAGCAAATGGGGCTGGGGCTGGGCGGCAGTATTGAAAACGTAGTCATTTTCGATAATGATAAAATTTTATCAGAAACAAGGTTTGATGATGAGCTGATCAGGCATAAGATATTGGATGTGATTGGTGATTTATATTTGCTGGGTCATCTGCGCGGTCATATAATTGCCGTAAAATCAGGACATGCTTTTAATTCGTGTCTGGCTAAGCAAATACAGGCGTATAGAATCAAGGAGGAAGAATAATGATTACTTTAGACGCAATTGAAATCCAAAAAATTATCCCTCACCGTTACCCGATGCTGTTAGTAGACCGTATTTTGGAATTGGAGCCGATGAAAAGAGCTGTCGGTGTCAAAAATATTACCATGAATGAATTACAGTTTCTGGGACATTTTCCCGGAGAACCGATCATGCCTGGCGTGCTTCTGATAGAGGCTATGGCACAGGTAGGCGGCGTAGCGATGCTGTATCCTGAAGAAAACCGCGGAAAGATCGCAGTGTTTGGCAAAATCGACAATGTTCGTTTCCGTCGTCAGGTAGTACCGGGGGATCAGGTAATTACTACGACTGAAGTGGTGAAAATTCGCGGCAATATGGGTGTTATCCACTGCGAAGGCAAGGTCGACGGACAAGTTGCCTGTGAATGTGATTGCACTTTTGCGATCATGGATTCTAAAAATTCTTAATTAGAGAAAAAACGCCATAAATCATAGTAATATGACGAAAAAAAGCGTTTTTAGCGCATAATCAGTTAAAACAACCGAATTTGACGCGCGAAAAAACAAAGTTGTGGGAGAGTATAAGTAGTATATTGTAAAGCTGTTTAATTGTTTGATTAAAATTGAGGAGTGAAGGAAATGAGTTCGGTTGTTATTCCTATGCCTAAGATCCATGAAACAGCAATCATCCACCCCAGTGCTGTTTTAGGAAAGAATGTTGAAATAGGCCCTTATGCCGTTGTTGACGAAGAAGTAGTCATTGGCGATGGCTGTAAATTAGGGGCTCATGCGGTGATCCATAAATATACTACCGTCGGTAAAAACTGCAGGTTTTTCCCTGGTTGCTCTATTGGTGCAGATCCGCAGGATCTGAAGTTTGAAGAGGAAAAAACCTCGACAGTTATCGGCGATGGCTGCGTTTTTCGCGAGTGTTCTACTGTCAACAGAGCTACCGGCGAAGGTAATAAAACCATCATCGGTAATAATATCCTGATGATGGCTTATACTCATGTTGCCCATAACTGCATTGTAGGCAGTAATGTTATTATGTCCAATGTGGCCACTTTAGCAGGGCATGTTATCGTCGAAGACAGAGCTGTTATTGGTGGTTTGACCGCTGTGCATCAGTTTTGTAAGATCGGCCGCAACGCCATGGTTGGTGGCATGGCCCGCGTAGCGCAGGATGTGCCGCCGTTTATGATCGTAGCGGGCGACCCTGCTTTCGTATCCGGACTGAACAGTGTTGGTCTGGCCAGAGCTGGTATGCCGCAGGAGATTCGCAGTCAACTGAAAAAAGCGTTCAGGATATTGTATAGATCCGGACTGCCGCTGCAGGAAGCAGTTGCTACTATGGAGCAGGAGCTTGACAGCAGTGAACCGGTAGAACATTTGATGCGCTTTCTGCGTAATGTAGAACGCGGTATCATTCGTACCCGAAGAGATTAAGGTGGTGACCTGATGGAAACTTTAGGCTTGCTGTCAGGTATCGGCCATTTGCCGGTGGATGTTGCTTTGTCGGCCAAAGCTATGGGCTACAGAGTTGTGGCTGTCGGTGTCGTACCTGATATAGATCCGGAGTTAGCAGAAGTTGTTGATGCTTATTATGATATCCATATCGGCAAGATCGGTAAGATCATCAGCACCTTGAAAAAGAATGACGTAAAAACTGTGACAATGATAGGAAAAGTCACAAAAGAGGTTTTATATAAAGCAGGAGCAGTAGTTCCTGATCTTAGGGCTATCAAGATTTTGGCTTCGGTGCCGGATCGTAAAGATGATACAATCATGAACGCTATTGTTAAAGAACTGGAAGGCGAAGGTATGAGAGTTATGGATCAGACTCTTTTGATTCAGCCCTTGTTGCCGGCGCCAGGTATATTGACTAAGCGTCAGCCCACCGAGGCTGAATTGGCCGATATGGATTTTGGCTTTGCGATGGCGAAAGAGATTGGGCGCCTGGACATAGGACAGACCGTTGTTGTGAAGGACAGGGCGTTAATGGCTGTTGAGGCTATTGAAGGAACTGATGCCTGTATTCTGCGCGGCGGTACGCTTGGCAAAGGCGTTGTTGTTGCTAAAACAGCTAAACCTGCGCAGGATAATCGGTTTGATATGCCTAGCGTTGGCACTAAAACTCTGGAGTCAATGATTGCGGCAGGTGCTACGGCGTTGGTGATCGAGGCAGGCCGTACGCTGCTCGTCAACAGGGAACAAACCTTAGCTTTAGCTGATACGCATGGTATCACCATTGTAGCTAGATAAAAATGAAAAATAATTGCTAATTATGCAGGCTGGGCGATACGTTCAGTCTGTTTTTGTGTTATAATATAGAATGAATTGTTGTGTAACAAAATAAGCAAAACAAAACTTTTTGAAGTGAATTTTATAGTTGGAAGGGAGCGCTTATGGCCAGAATATTGATTTCTGCCGGAGAAGCTTCAGGAGATATCCATGCGGCGGCAGTGACAAGAGAGTTGAAAATGATTGCGCCTGATACCGAGGTCTTTGGTATGGGGGGCGATTGTTTGCGTGAAGCTGGCGGCGAGGTTCTGTTTGATATAAAAGAGCACGGTGTGATGGGCTTTGTGGAAGTGGTCTGCAAATTACCGGCTCTGTTTAAATTAAAAAATGCTTTTGCTAAAGTTATGGATGAACGCAAGCCGGATTGTTTGGTAGTCGTCGATTATCCAGGCTTTAATATGCGCCTGGCTAAACTGGCAAAAGAGAAGGGGATACCCGTAGTATCCTATATCAGTCCCTCTGCTTGGGCCTGGCATAAAAGTCGTGCCAAAAATGTGGCACAGACGGTCAATAAAGTAGCGGCGATATTTCCGTTTGAGTATGAAGTATACAAAGAAGCTGGTGCCGACACCGAGTTTGTAGGTCATCCTTTGGTTGATATAGTAAAGCCGCATTTAAGTAAAGAGGCGGCCTGGGCCAAAGCCGGTAAACAGGCAGGTCGGGATCTGATCTTATTGATGCCGGGCAGCCGGTTGATGGAAATACAGAAAATGCTGCCGACGCTGTTGCAGGCGGCAAAACTAATTTTAAAAGAACGTCCTGAGACGGACTTTACCATGCCCAGAGCTAAAACCATTCCTTTAGAAATGCTGGAAGGAATTGTTGCAGATGCGGGAGTGCCTGTAAAAATAATTGAGGGCGATAATTACGACGTTATGTTCAGTGCTGACCTGGCTTTATCGACCAGCGGTACGGTGACACTAGAAGCTGCTTTGTGCGGCCTGGGTTCTGTAATTGTTTACCGTACCTCGCCGATCACGGCTTTTATTGCCCGTAGGCTGATCAATATCCCGGATATTGGGCTGCCGAACATTGTAGCTGGCAGGCATATTTTGCCGGAACTGCTGCAGGAGGACTTTACCCCTGAACGTCTTCGGGACGAAGCGTTAAAACTGTTAGAGCCTGAGCGTAATGCTCAGATGAAAAGAGATCTGGACTATGTTAAAGAACGCCTGGGTGAGCCCGGTGCTGTACATAGAGTTGCAGAACTGGTTCTGCGTATTGCTGAGGAGAAACAATGACATTATATTTACGGATTTTGAGTTATATTAAGCCATACCTGCCCAGGCTGGGGTTTGCCATCTTCTGTACGATTATGGCAGCGGCTGGCAACCTGTATATCCCCTGGATTATCAAAGAGATGATCGATCAGGTGTTGGCAGATAAAAACAGTGAAATGTTAAATATGATTGCGTTCAGCATCATTGCTATTTTTCTTGTGCGCGGGATGTTTTGGTACGGACAGAATTATTTGATGAGCTATGTTGGTCAACGGGTCATTATTGATATTCGTGCAGCTGTTTTTAGTAAATTGCAGAGGCTCAGCGTATCGTTTTATGATAAAAATAAAACCGGCACGATCATGAGCTATGTTACGAATGACGTTAATGCGTTGCAATCAGCTATGGTCGAAAATACGATCGAAATGGTTACCGAAGGATTTATTCTGATCGGTTCTGTTGTGGCAATGATTTATTTGGACTGGCGGCTGACGCTTTTCACGATCTGCACTTTCCCACCGGTATTGTGGTTTATGGAGTTTTTTGGCAAAAAAATTCGTAAAACTGGCGGCAGGATACAGGAATGTACTGCTGATATCACCTCTGTCTTGCAGGAGTCGGTTGCTTCGGCTCGCGTTATCAAATCGTTTGTGCGTGAAGGTTACGAAATAGACCGGTTTGAAGTTGAGAATAAAGAGAATTTTAGGGCCAATATGAAAAATGCCCAATTGATGGCGACTCTGACACCTGTGGTCGAACTTGTAGCGGCTATTGGTGTAACGATGATTTTGTGGTATGGCGGCAATAATGTTATCAACGGTACGATCACGGCTGGTTCGCTGATTGCTTTTCTGACTTATGCGGTTAATATCTCCAACCCGATCAAGCGCCTTACCAGAGTTATTGGTAATATTCAAAAAGCTTTGGCGGCGGCTCAGCGTGTCTTTATGATACTGGATATGCCGGAAGAAGTGGCTGAAGTTGAAAATGCTAAATTGTTGCCGCATGTTAAGGGTAAAGTCGAGTTCCAAAATGTTTCTTTTGCTTATAACGAAAAAGGAGACGTGATCAAGGATCTATCCTTTACAGTTGCTCCAGGTGAGGCCATAGCTATTGTCGGACCTTCCGGTGCCGGTAAATCGACTATTGCTAACTTGCTGCCCCGGTTTTATGACGTTAATGCAGGCGACATAAAAATAGATGGTCACAGTGTCCGTGAAGTAACGCTGGATTCCCTGCGGGAACAGGTAGGTATCGTACCGCAGGAAACAATGCTTTTTAATGGTACTGTTTACGATAACATTCTTTACGGCAGGCTTGATGCTACTAAAGAAGAAATAGAAGCGGCTGCCAAGGCGGCAAATGCGCATGATTTCATTCTGCAGCTCAACGAAGGTTATGCTACCAGGCTTGGCGACCGTGGTGTGAATCTTTCCGGCGGTCAACGCCAGCGCATCGCTATTGCCCGGGCAATATTAAAGAATCCACGCATTTTGATTTTGGACGAGGCCACTTCGGCGCTTGACACAGAGAGCGAAAGAGTGGTGCAGGAAGCACTTGACCGCTTGATGGTGGGCAGGACTGCCTTTGTTATTGCGCACAGATTGTCGACGGTTAAAAATGCCGATAAGATTTTAGTGCTGGAAAAAGGCAGTTTGGTTGAAGCAGGAACACATGATGAGCTGCTGGCGCTAGACGGCTTGTACGCACATTTGTATAAAATTCAGTATCGCAACAAAGAAGCGAAGTGAGGTTAAAGAATGTATATTATTTATAATTTTTTGGTGCTGTGCGTCTGCTGTTTATTCGTACTGCCTTACTTTCTTTATCGTTGTATATGTGAAGCCGGTTTTACAACCAGGATGCGGCAGAGCTTAGGTGGCCTGCGCGATGAAGAGATTGCAGCCGTAGCACTGAAGGACTGTATTTGGATCCATGGTGCTTCTGTCGGTGAAATCGTAGCGACAAGCCCGCTGGTAAAAGAGATACGTAAAGCCTATCCTAACGCGCCGATACTTGTATCTGCAGTTACTGTGGGCGGTTATAATATGGCCAAACAGATCATCAGGGAAGCGGACACTATTATCTATTTCCCTCTGGATATGCCGTTTGTTTCCGAGTCGTTTGTCAAACGGATACAGCCGCGTATTTTTATGCCGGTCGAGACAGAGCTGTGGCCTAACTTTTTAAGGGCTATCAGGGAACGCAATATTCCGGTAATGATGGTTAACGGACGTATTTCTGAAAAGTCGGTTAAAACTTACCGTTACCTGTATGGTATCTGGGATGATATGCTGCATACGGTCAGCCGTTTTTGCATGCAGTCCAGCATTGATGCCGATTATATCAGTCATTTAGGTGCTGATCCCCGTAAGATCTATGTGACAGGCAATACCAAGTTCGATCAGACCTACGCCGAAGTTACGCCAGAAGATCTGGAGAATTATAAAAAAGAATTAGGTATCGAAAGTGCCTACCCGGTTATCGTAGCCGGGTCTACCCATCCTACAGAAGAGAAAGTATTGTTTGATGTTTTTAAGGATATCATCAAGACTTATCCCGACGCACGTTTAGTTATTGCGCCCCGCAAAACGGGACGGGCTGATGAAATAAGTAAATTAGCCAAGCAATATCACTGGGATACAGGTCTGCGCTCCAAGCTGTTGGAGATGGAAGGCGAACGTCCCAAATATCCTGTGCTTTTGATCGATACTATCGGCGAATTAGGTCGTATTTATTCTGTGGGCGATATCGTTTTTGTAGGTGGCTCTCTAATCAAACACGGCGGCCACAATGTTTTAGAACCGGCTGCTCATGCGAAGCCGATTTTGGTTGGACCCAATATGCAGAATTTCAAAGACTCTTATGCGCTGCTAAGTAAAGTTGGCGCCTGTAAGATGGTAAATAGCAGTGCGGAATTGACCAAGGAAGTTTTAGAGATTGCAGGCAACGATGCAAGACGTCAACAAATGGGCGCAGCATCACTGCAGGTTATCAAAGAAAACCGCGGTGCGGCTGTGCGTAGTATCGAATACCTGCAGGATCTGCTGACGCTGACGACGGTCGACAGCAAGGTGGAAGCATCGTATCCTACCAATACCCGCAATATCCATGATGAAGGCGGCGGTCGATTGCGTCATGGCGACGCTGTTATTCAGTATTTGTATCAACTGGCCCACGGACCTAATACGCCGTTTTTTGGCTGGATATTACTGGGTATTTTGAGAATGTTTTCGTATGTTTACGAATTTGGCGTCTGTTGTAAGTTAAACCTTTACAAATCAGGACTGTTGAAACAGAAAAAATTAGACTGCTGCGTTATCTCCATTGGTAATATCACAGTAGGCGGTACAGGCAAAACACCTACGGCACAGAAAGTGGCCGTTATCATTAAAAATATGGGCTACCGTGTCGTTATCCTGAACCGCGGCTACCGTTCGCACTGGGATCAGGAAATGGGCGTTGTCAGTGATGGCAAAAAGATTTTCATGACGGCTTACGAAGCCGGTGATGAAGCTTACCTGATGGCCAAGACATTACCGGGAGTCCCGGTAATAATCGGTAAGAACAGAGCACTTACAGGACAATTTGCCGTAGATAAAATGAATGCTGAGGTCATTATCATGGATGACGGTTATCAGCACTGGCATCTGCATCGCGATCTTGATGTAGTTTTGGTAGATACTTTTAATATGTTTGGCAATGGCTGTCTGCTGCCGCGTGGCACATTACGCGAGCCTTTGACCCATTTGGACCGTGCGGGACTCTTTTTACTGACGAAAACAGATCAAAGCTCGCAGTTCAGCCGTCAGGAGCTTCGCGATACTTTGGATAAATATAATGGACAGGCTCCTATTATTGAAAGCGTCCATCACCCTAAGAACTTTGTGGAAATTGCTGACTGGTATAAAGGGATCCACGAAAATGCTAAGGATCTGTCAGAGCTGCAGGGTAAAAAAGTTATGGTCTTTTCGGCTATCGGTAATCCGTCTTCCTTTGAACAGACGCTTTCCACTATTGGCATTGAGATAATAGAGGCGATCCGTTACCCTGACCATCATGATTACGGTATGCTGGAAATGCAGTATATCAGTGAAAGAGCTATCAACAAAGAGGTTGTAGCGATGGTAACTACCGGTAAGGATGCCGTTAAAATACCTACGGAATTCATTTATTTCAACCGAGAAGTGCCGTTGTATATTTTGAATATGGATATCATGATCACTGAAGGGCGCGAAGAGTTTGAAAAAACTATTTTGGGTGCTATTCAAAAGGAGACGAAGCAGTAATGAAAGTTTTATGTGTGATACCTGCGCGTTATGCGTCGACACGTTTGCCAGGCAAGCCGTTGGCAATGATTGCAGGTAAACCGATGATCCAGCACGTTTATATGCGGGCTTGTGAAGCAGAACTGCCCAATGACGTTATTGTGGCAACGGATAATGAACAGGTTTTGGAAGCAGTGCAGAATTTTGGTGGCAAGGCGATCATGACTTCGCCCTACCATCCCAGCGGAACTGACCGGCTGGCGGAAGTGGCGCTTAATTTCCCTGATATAGACGTGATCGTTAATGTTCAGGGCGACGAGCCGATGATACCGCCGGAGATCATTGACCGTTTAGCAAAAGCTTTTGAAAATGAAACCGACTTAAAAATGGCAACGATGAAGGTGCTGATGCAGGAAGAGGATTATGATAATCCTGCCGCTGTTAAAGTCGTTACCGACAATAATGGCTATGCCTTGTATTTTTCACGCAGTCTGTTGCCATATCCGCGTAATAAAACAGAGCAGTATAAAGTTTATAAGCATGTAGGCATTTATGCCTATCGGCGTGATTTTCTTTTGCAATATGCAGCGTTGGAACCTACGGAATTGGAAAAAACAGAAAGTTTGGAACAGCTGCGCGTATTGGAAAACGGTTATCGAATTAAAGTGCTGGAGAGCGATTTTCAGGGCATTGGCGTTGATACGCCGGAAGATTTAGCGGCAGTCAACGCATTGCTGAGTAAATAAAAACCTGTATTTGAAGGAGGTTGGCTATGAATATAGTAAAAGTTGGCAGTTATAAGGTTGGGCAGGGACATCCCTTGATGTTGATGGCAGGCCCCTGTGTTTTAGAAGGTTATGAACGCAGCCTGATGATTGGTCAGGCCGTTAAAAAAATTACTGATAAATTGGGTATTCCCTATGTTTTTAAAGCTTCTTATGACAAAGCTAACCGTTCTTCTTATAGTTCCTTCCGCGGGCCTGGTTTAGAAGAAGGGCTGAAGATTTTAGCGCAGATCAAAAAAGACCTGAACGTACCGGTCGTCAGTGATATCCACGAAACAGCCCAGGTGGAAAAAGCGGCTGAGGTTCTGGATATTCTGCAGATCCCGGCCTTCCTGTGCCGTCAAACCGATTTGGTTTATGCAGCTGCTCAAACAGGGCGTGTAGTTAATATTAAAAAAGGCCAGTTTTTGGCTCCCTGGGACATGAAAAACGTTGTTAAAAAGGCTGAAGAAGCAGGCAATCATAACATTATGCTGACTGAGCGTGGTGCAAGCTTTGGTTATAATACCTTAGTCACCGATATGCGTGGCTTGGCGATCATGCGTGAGCTGGGCTATCCGGTAGTGATGGATGCTACGCACAGCGTACAGATCCCCGGTGGTCAGGGTACTACTTCCGGCGGTCAGAGCCAATATGTGCCTCATATGGCCAGAGCTGCCGCAGCGGTGGGCATCGACGCACTGTTCCTTGAGGTTCACGATAATCCTGAGGAAGCATTGTCTGACGGCCCAAATATGGTGCGCTTAGACCAGTTAGAAAAACTTTTAACAGATGTTTTGGCTATTGATAAAATAGTTCGTGGTTAAATCTGACTGACGAGAGGGAGTTAGAAGCATGGAACAAATGTTGGAACAGGCTCGTACTACTTTAAAAATGGAAGCAGAGGCTATTTTAGAGCTGGTTCCGCGTATTGACGAGCATTTTGCGTCGGCAGTTACGATGATTTTAGACTGTCCCGGTCGCGTAGTCATTACCGGTATGGGAAAATCTGGCATTATTGGCCGTAAAATGGCGGCAACCTTTGCCAGTACGGGCACACCGTCCTTTTACTTGCACCCGGCAGAAGGGATCCACGGCGATTTAGGTATGGTCACTGAAAGCGATGTGGTCATTGCTTTGTCTAATAGCGGCGAAACAGGAGAAGTATTGCACATCCTGCCGTCATTGCGCCGTATCGGCGCTAAATTGATAGTGATGGTTGGCAATGCCGATTCTGCTTTAGCACGAAATTCCGACGTCACTTTAGATGTAGGTGTCTCTAAAGAGGCCTGCCCGTTAGGGTTAGCTCCTACTTCGAGCACTACGGCGGCTTTGGCTTACGGCGATGCTTTGGCTTTGGCGCTGCTATCTAAACGCAAGTTTACAGCCAGCCAGTTTGCTGTTTTCCATCCCGGTGGCTCACTGGGCCGCAAATTACTGCTGACAGTAGCTGATATCATGCACAGCGGTGCCGATAACCCTATCGTCCACGGCGCTACTACGGTGCAGGATGCTTTGTTTGTTATCACAGATAAGGGCTTAGGAGCAGTTTCTGTTGTCGATGACGCAGAATGTATGCTTGGCGTATTGACAGACGGTGATATCCGCCGCGGGCTTAGCAAGGGCATCGATTTTCTGCAGCGTCCCGTTACTGAATTGATGACGAAAGCACCCAAAACCATCACCAAAGATAAATTGGCGGCCCAGGCTTTGCATTTGATGGAAAGCAATCGGCCCAAGCCGATCACAGTCTTGCCGGTTATCGACGAAAACAGGCATGTTATCGGGTTATTGCATATGACAGACTTAGTCCGTCAGGGTGTGGTATAATGAAGAACATAGAAAAAATTGCTCAGAAGATAAAAATATTGATCTTAGACGTTGATGGCGTTTTAACGGACGGCTCTATTTATCTTGATGCCGACCAGGAACTTTTTAAAAACTTCAATGCTAAAGATGGTATGGGTATCAGCTGTGCAGTGCGTTCAGGGCTGCCAGTGGCCATCATTACCGGCCGCCGCAGTCCTATTATCCGCAGACGCGCCCAGGAACTGGGCATAGCGGATATTTGTGAGGGCGTACAGGATAAAAAAAACGCTTTAGCGGCCTTATTAGAAAAGCATGGTTTGAATTTGGCTGAAGCAGCGTATGTTGGCGATGATTTGAATGACTTGCCCGTGCTGAGCAGGGTAGGGTTGGCATGTGCGCCGGCCGATGCTGTGGAAGAAGTAAAAAATATCTGTAATTTCATCGCTTCCCAAAATGGTGGCCGTGGCGCCGTCCGTCAGATCGTTGAGCTTATTTTAAAGGCTCGCGGCGACTGGGATAAGATTGTAAAAAGCTATTTGCAGGAAGGACAGGGAGACGCGCAATAATGTGGCTTTACTATTTGCTGAAAACGATCAGTACAGTGGTTTCATGGCTGCCTTATAAGCTGGTAGTAAATATCGGTATCGGCGTAGGGCACCTTTATCATACAATTGCAAAAAAACAAAGGATACGTGCCGAAGAAACAATCAAAGAACGGCTCGGTTATTCTGATGCGGAAGCTAAGCTTACGATAAAATCTTTATTTACTAAACTGGGCGTAACCTTTATGGAAATAATGTATATGCCTGCCTTAAATAAAGATAATATTCGCGGCTTGGTAACTTTTGACCGCCCCGATATTCTGTGGGAGGCATTGAGTGAAGGGCACGGCGTGGTGATGTTGGCTTGCCATATGGACAATTGGGAGTGGTTGGGAGCGGCTTTGGCCTTGAATGGTTTTCCAGTCAGCGCTGTTGAAAAACCGCAGCCTAACAGGGTCTACAGTAATTTTATGAACGAGCTGCGCAAGAACGCAGGTCAGGAAATATTCTCCCGTGGTACCAGCGAGATCTTAGGTTGTGCCAGGGCGATGAAAAAAGGCCGGATGTTGGGACTGGTTGCAGACCAGGACGGCGGCTATGATGGAATTTTCGTACCGTTTTTAGGAAAAATGGCTGCTACTCCATCAGGCCCGGCATATTTTGCCAGAAAATTCAATGCGCCTATCATACCGATCTTTATCGTTCGTAAGGAAGGGTATTATGGACATCAGGCAATTATCAAGGATCCCATTTACTATGAAAATACCGGCGATAAAGAGATGGATGATTATCGCGTTACCTTAAAAATGACCAGAGTCGTAGAAGAAGTAATCAGAGAATATCCTGATAACTGGTTGTGGTTCCAGCACCGCTGGAATACTCCCTATACACCGAAAGGAAAGGAGCAGGAGCATGTTACGGAATAAAGGCTTCCAAATGATCGCAGCCGCAATTGTTATAACAGGCGCTATTATAGCCTGGCTGATGCTTGGCGGCGAGGCTCCTACCAATAATCCGGTCCCCAAAGAGAATACCGGTATGAACGCTAAAGTCAGAAACAGTACTCTTGCCAGAGAAGTTGATGGCAAAAAGGTCTGGGAGTTCACCGTTGAAGAGGTTGAACAGATCAAAAGCAGTGGTGAAGCAGTTTTAAAAGGCGTTAAGGGCAAAATTTACCGTGAGGATGGCAGTGTTTTAGACATCGTTGCCGGTGGCGGCAAAGTTTTAAACGAAGCTAAAGATTTTGAGCTGAACGGTAAAGTTGAGGCTGTTTTGTCGAGTGGCGGTAAACTGACGGCTGAAAGCATACGCTGGCAGCAGAACGAAGATATCATTACGGCCGCTGGCAATGTACGCCTGCTGAAAGACGATACTTTAGCGACCGGTGATAAAGCCATTACCAGCAGCGCTTTTGAAAGACTGAAATTAGAAGGGCATGCAGAAGTTCAGAGAGGCGGCGATTATAATGAATAAATTAAAAATAACTATATCGATGATCTTAGGAATAGTTTTTGTCGTAGGATTAATGAGCACTGCTTTGGCCAAAGGTTCTAATTTCAGTGTTAAGGCTGATACCATTGAATACGATATGCAGTCCGGCGATGGTACTGCTAAAGGCAACGTTGTCCTTAAGCAGGATGGCGGCACTGCTACGGCGGCTAATGCCGAATTTAACAGTAAAACCAAATCCGGTCGTCTGACAGGTGGTGTAGTTGCTGACCGTGATGATTCGCATGTTGTTTGCAACACTTTTGTCATGCATAATGAAGATTATTCTTCCGCTATTGGCGGCGCCCGCCTGACTAAAGGTGATAAAACCTTATCTTCTGACCGGGTCGATTATTATCAGGGCCGCGAATATGCAGAAACTATCGGTAACTGGGCTAAGCTTTCCATGACTGACGGCAGTGTTTTAGATGCCGCTAAGATCACTTATGAAGGTAAAAATGGTGTAGCTAATGCTACCGGCGGTGTAACTATTTCCAGCCCGCCCCGTGATCTTACTGCTTCTGCCGATACAGCTGTCTATGAAACCAATAACAGCGGTTATATTGAATTGATCGGCAATGCCAAGGCTACTCAGGATGGCAATACAGTCGAAGGCAATCGTCTGCGTTTGAACAATACTTCCAACACGGCAGAGGCCAGCGGTAACGTAAAAATTGTTTATGTGCCTAAGCCGACTGTCAAAAGTGATGCTGTAACTACGGATGAAAATGCGGCAGGTCCGTCTGCCAAAGCACAGGCGGAGGTTGCCTAGTGATTATTGAGACGAAAGATCTTGTAAAAGAATATTCGGGACGGCGGGTCGTAAACCGCGTCAGTATCACTGTAGAGCAAGGCAGTGTAGTTGGTTTGCTGGGACCTAATGGCGCTGGCAAAACAACTACATTTTATATGATTGTTGGTATCGAGAAACCTGATGAAGGCTTTGTTACTCTTGATGGGCAGGATATTTCCTCGCTGGCGATGTATGAACGCGCCAGGGCAGGTATTGGCTATTTGCCGCAGGAAGCATCTATATTCCGCAAAATGACGGTTGAAGAAAACATTTTGGCTATTCTGGAAACGACTGCGATGACGGAAGAAGAGCGCATGGCGAAGATGAACTCTCTAATCGAAGAATTTCGCATCGACCATATCAGAAAAAACAAAGGCACAGAGCTTTCCGGCGGTGAGCGTAGGCGTGTAGAGATAGCGCGGGCTTTGGCTACCGATCCAGCTTTTATTCTGTTGGACGAGCCTTTTGCCGGGATCGATCCCATCGCGGTAGCGGATATTCAGGGCATGATCGCTCATTTAGCTAATCGTGGTATTGGGATTTTGATAACTGACCATAACGTTAGAGAGACCTTAAGTATAGTAGATAAAGCATACATTCTTGCCAACGGTGAAATTTTGATTCATGGCGACAGCGAAACGATCGCTAATGATCCAACAGCACGTAAATATTATCTTGGCGAAAACTTTAGCATGTAGGAGGAATAAGGATGCGTTTACGTTTACTGGATCGTTATGTTTTAAGTGAATTATTGTATCCGTTTATTTTTGGCATCGCTTCTTTCTCCAGTATTTTTATTGCCAGCTCCATGCTGTTCAAGCTTACGCAATACATGACTAAATACGGAGCCTCAGGAGAAACTATTGCCAGATTGTTTATGTATAGCTTGCCGGAGGTAGTAAACTATACTTTCCCTATGTCGATGCTGTTGGCATCTTTGATGGCTTTTGGTAAGCTGTCGGGCAGCAGCGAGATCGTAGCGATGAAGTCAGGTGGCGTCAGTTATTACCGTATCGTGGCGCCGGTACTGATAGTAGCATTTTTTGTGAGCATGTTTTCTGTAGTTTGGGCCGAGAAGGTAGTGCCGGCGGCAAAGGTGCAGTACGGCAGGATCTTGGAATACGAAATCAAAAATAACACCAGGCCGCGGACCCAGGATCATGTTATCATTAAAACACTAAGCGGCAGTACCCAGCGTATTACATATGCCCGCAGCTTCGATGAAGCCAAGGGCCTGATGGAAAATATTACTATCGAAGAATTTGAAAAATCACATTTAGCAAGAATACAGACCGCCAAACAGGCTTACTGGGAACATGGTTCCTGGCGTTTGGAAGACGGTACGGTTTATACGATGAATGAAGCTGAGGGCATACGTAGCTCGGCTAAATTTACAGAACAGGTCATTCCACTGGACGTAACGCCACGGGAAATTTCCTGGGAGCAAAAAGAGCCTGAAGAAATGACGATCAGGGAACTGCGCGAATATATTTCTGTTTTAGAGCGTCAGCATCAGCCGACGGCGCGCCAATGGTGTGAGATCTATATGCGTATTTCCATTCCGCTGGCCAGCTTCTTCTTCGCTATGATCGGCGCCCCTCTGGGAACGCAGAAGCAGCGTACAAGCTCGTCTATCGGACTGGGCATCAGTATCATCGTCATCTTCATTTATTATGCGATAATGACTTTGACTACAGGCCTTGGCAAAGGTGGCGTAATGAACCCGCTGCTGGCCTGCATCATTCCAAATTTGATTTGTTTAGCCGCAGGTGTATATTTGCTGCGGCAGAAAAATGCTTAAGCACGATATTTAAAGTAAAGGAGGTGTGTTCATGTTCGGATTACGGTTGATTTTGGTGCTGGCGGTTGTAGGTGGTTTGATTGCTTTTATCGGCGACAAGCTTGGCAGCAAGATCGGCAAGAAAAAATTATCAGTGTTTGGGCTGCGCCCTTATCATACATCAGTTCTGATGACCGTCATCACCGGAATCTTGATCGCCTCCATTACTCTGGTTACTATGGCTGTTGCTTCTGACAGCGCCAGGACCGCTATGTTCGGCATGGAAAAGCTGCAGAACGAATTGGTTGCTCTGAACAAAGAAAAAGCGCAGGCCGCGGTAGTGTTGGAACAGGCGCAGGCCGATGTAGCTGCCAAAAATCAGTCTATCAGAGAATTGGACGAGCAGATCAAAGCAAGTGCGGCTGAAAAAGCGGCGATCGAAAACCAGCTGGTCTCAGCCCGTCAAAATTACGAAGAAGCTAAAGGGCAGCTGCAGCATGCACAAACGGCAGTTGGCGAACTATCACAGGCCAAGCAGTCTTTGGAAGGCGAAGTAAACGACCTTGAGCAGATGACGGAACGTCTGCGTCGTGGCATTTTAGCTATCCGCGAGGGACAGGTGGTTTTCCGCAGTGGTGAAGTAGTATATGCAGGCGTTCTTAAAGGCGGACTGAATGATGAAGAAAATAACAGGCAGATGCAGCTCTTTTTGGCTACAGCCAACGAAGTGGCTTTGCACCGCATGGGTATAGAAGCGGAAGAACCTGTACAGGCGATCTGGATGCCGAATGAAGTCATTGAAGAAGCTCTGTCCAGGGTCAAAGCATCGCCGGGCAATATTTTTGTCAGGGTCAGGACCGTCGCTAATATCATTGCCGGTGAACCGGCAGTCTGCACTTTGGAATTGGCGGCAGACAACCGCGTTTATAAAAATAATGAACTGATCTTCAGCAAAGAAATAGACCTGAAGCGCAGTGAAAGCAGTATGAACGGTGAAATACTTGAGTTTTTAGCCGATATCAACCGTGTGGCTGTAGCTGCCGGCGTCATCCCCGATCCGTTGACAGGAAAAGTGGGCAATATGGATGCTGGCACAATGGTAGAAACAGGCGAAAAAATGGCTAAATACGGCGGTAAGGTGCTTTTAAAAGCTTATGCCAAAGGCGACATCAATGCTTCCGGACCGGTTTTACTGCGGTTAGAGGTTGAAAATGCCGAAAAATAAGCTTTGGTATCTGGGCGTCGATCCGGGCAGTGCCAAAACGGGCGTAGCCTGGCTTGAGGACGATGGAACAATTACTAAGACTGCTGTTATTGCAACAGAAAAACTGGCTGCGGCTTTGCCGCAAATATTCAGCGAAGGTCCGGCGGCCGTTATCATCGGCAACGGCACCAACAGCGCTAATGTCAAAACCATGCTGGCAGCCGCAGCTTCTGGCACAGATATTGTGACCGTAGAAGAAAGCTACAGTACGGAAGATGCACGCCAGCTGTACTGGCAGGAAAATCCTCCCCTGGGCTGGCGCAAGCTCGTACCGTTGGGGTTGCAGGTCCCGCCCGTTAACCTTGACGGCTATGCAGCAGCGGTATTGGTTCGGCGTTATCTAAAGCAGAAATAAGTAAAAGCACAGGGGAAACCCTGTGCTTTTTTGCAGGTAAATGGCAGGCTGCGGCGAATAATAATCAAAGTAAGATAGTCAGTTTAGTCGTGAGGGGAGTTGCGAGGATATGAAAAAGCTGCGATGTTTTAGCTGCTGGTTTTTGATAATGCTTTTACTGTTGCTTTCGGCAGCAGTGTCGGCGGCAGAAAAACCGCTGGTAGAAATAGATATCTACAGTATCAATGACTTCCATGGGCATTTGCGTGCCGAAGGTACAGACCCGGGTATATCTTGTTTGTCGGCCACAGTAAACGCTCTGATGAAGCAAAATCCGACAGGATCGCTGCTGCTGGGCGGCGGCGATATGTTTAGCGGTACGATAGATGCGAATGAATATCAGAGTATGACGTCCGTTATGGCTATGAACAGAATGCCATTTGCAGCGAATGTTGCCGGCAACCATATTTTTGACTATCCGCTGGATGTAATCAAAAAACAGGCCTCAGCGGCGCAATTTACCCTTCTGAGCGCCAATATCCTTGCTGTGGAGACCGGTAAAGTGGCGGAACCATTTCAGCCCTATAGTCTGCTAGCGCGCAATGGTTTGACGATCGGCGTGGTCGGATTGACCACTGGCGAAACAAAAACCAAAGTTTCCCAGGCCAACCTGAAAGGATTGAAGATATTGCCGCCGGAGCAGGTTGCCCAGCAGTATATTGACGAGGTCAGGAGCAAGGGGGCCGACATCGTCGTTTTGCTGACCCATATCGGCAGCGTGCAGGGTGATGGCAGCAATGTAGAAGGTGAAATAGTACCGGTTTTGCAGAAGCTGCATGGCTTTGACGCCGTCGTCACCGCCCATTCACATTTATGCGTCAGCGGCACGGTAGCCGGTGTACCAGTGGTGCAGGCAGGCTGTTATGGTGAAGCTGTCGGCAGGATACATCTGCTCTATGCCAGGGCGGAGAAAAAAGTAGTCGCCGCCAGTACCAGGGTCTATAAACTGGCCGATTTACCACGTTTGCAGGATGCGGCGATGGAAAAGCTGTTGGAGCCGATATTTAAAGACGTCGACGCTAAATATAATACTGTACTTGCTGTTAACCAGCAGCTACTGACCAATGACCGCAACGACGCCTCTATGGTGGGCGATTATTTTATGGATCTGCTCCAAAGCGGCTTCAAAGCTGACGTAGCCCTCTATAACGGCGGTGCTGTCCGCGATGTGCTGCCTGCCGGTACGGTAACGGCGCGGACGCTGATCAAAATCTTTCCATTTGACAGCACCCTATATGTGGGCGAGGTCAAAGGCAGTGACCTGCGGCAGGTTTTTGAACACGGGCTAGGCAACGCCGCTATCAGCAGGCTGCGCTTTGCCGGTGTGCAGGTCACTGCTGATGTCAGTAAACCCGAAGGCCAGCGCATCAGCAGGCTGGTGCTGGCTGACGGCAGCGCTGTAGTTGATGATAAATACTATAAGGTCGTAAGCAATGATTTTATGTTCAGTGGCGGCGACGGTTTCGGCAGCCTGAAAAATGCCCGCAATTTACGTGACTGCGGTAAGGATAAGGTTTTCTTTTCTTTTGCTCTGCGCAGTTTCAAAACAATAAACTATTCGGCGGATAGCCGCTTGCAACTAATTGGCAGAGGAGAAAAAAATGGATAACTTGATGCAGCTCAGTTGTGAAGAATTTTTAGCAAAACTGGCGTCGAAAGACGCAGTCCCAGGCGGTGGTGGTGCCGCTGCTTTAAGCGGTGCTGTTGGCGCTGCTTTGACATCCATGGTCGCCAATCTGACTGTTGGCAAAGAGAAATTTATGGCAGTGGAAGGCGAAATGCTACGGCTGCTGGCTGCCGGCGAATATCTGCGGCGTGAGCTGCTGGTACTGGCGCAGGAAGATGCCAGAGTTTTTGACGCCTTTATGAACTGTTATAAAATGCCAAAAAATACCGAAACAGAAAAAGAGCTGCGTGCCGCTAAAATTCAGGAAGCCGCTGAAATGGCTGCTTCCATTCCGCTACGAATAGGCGAAAAGAGTTTGTCGGTTTTGCTGCTGGCGGCAGAAGCTGCCGAATTAGGCAATCCTGCCGTCATTACGGATGCGGCTGTCGCCGCCCTGACGGGGAGGGCAGCTGTGCGCAGCGCCATTTATAACGTCAGGATCAATTTGCAGCTGATCAAAAATGAAGCCTATCGTTCCGTTACTACGGCCAGGCTCGAGGAACTGGAGCGGGAAGCGGCAGAGCTGGAAATTAAGATTTTGGCACAAGTGGACAAAGTATTGGCATTAGCTTAGAATATTATTTTACAGACCGGGGAGCCGGTCTGTTTTTTTATAAAAGTTACTTTTGAGAAAGTTTTCTGACAATTCACATAAAGTTCACTGTTTAGCCTAACTTAAGACAAAAGCTTTTGCTATGCTATAAGCATAGAGAAAGAACAGGAAAAAGCGAAGGTGATACGAATGCACATAAAGGTTTTAGGGCCTATGACCAAGCAATGTGAATTGTTGTTGCAGAATGCAGCCATCGCGGCTAAAAAGCTCAAATGCCATGCCGAATTTGAACGTGTCAACGATTTGCGGCGCGTGGTAGCATACGGAGTTATGGCCTTGCCAGCCTTAGTTATTGACGAAAAGGTCGTTGCAGGCGGCAGTGTGTTGCCGGTGGAAGAAATAATGGAGATCATCAAACATTTAAATTGTTGATATAAGACGCTTGAGTATACAAATGTTATAATGCTTATTTACCCCATATCGAAAGATATGGGGATTTTTTTATTGGGAGCAAAAGTCCCGGTGGGACGCGAAAATAAGATGTTAAGAAAACGTTTTTTTCTTGTAAGGCCCTTGTAAAATCTAGTATAATAAAGATTAGGAACAAAATAAAACAGTGTGAACTGGGGGAAATTATGATATATTTCTTTGGGTTTTTAGGTGGTCTGGCCTTATTCTTATACGGCATGCAGCTGATGGGCGAAGGCTTGCAGCGTGCTGCTGGTGAGAAGCTGGAGAAAATACTTGAAGCGTTGACCGGAGTTCTGGTTGTAGGCGTGGCTTTGGGCGCTGTGGTAACGGCTGTGCTGCAATCGAGCAGTGCGACGACTGTTATGACCGTCGGTCTGGTCAATGCCGGGCTGATGACGCTGAAACAGGCTTTCGGCATCGTTATGGGCGCCAATATCGGTACTACGATCACGGCGCAGCTGATCGCTTTTAAACTCACTGATTACGTAACCCTGATTTTGGCAATTGGCTTTGCCATGCAGATGCTGGCCAAACGCCGCCGCGGCAAATATTTTGGGCAGGTCCTGCTGGGTTTTGGTATCCTGATGCTGGGTATGAGCATGATGGGTCAATCCGTATTGCCCCTGCGTGAATATCAGGGCTTTGTCGATTTTATCGGCAAGTTTTCGCATAATCCCATCTTAGGTATCGGCGTCGGTATCGTGATGACGGTGCTCATTCAATCCAGCTCTGCCACTATCGGTATCCTGATAGCGATGGCCAGCCAGGGGCTTATCCCTCTGGAGGGCGCTATCCCGGTTCTGCTGGGCGATAACATCGGCACCTGTATCACTGCTATCATGGCAGCCTGGCGGGCTAACGCCACGGCAAAACGGGTCGCTCTGGCCCATGTGCTGTTCAACCTTATTGGCAGCATTATTTTCGTCACCTTTATGGGCTTGTTTGTCAAACTTGTATTGGCCGTATCGCCAGCGCACGATATCGCGCGGCAGATTGCTAACGCCCATACAGCCTTTAATATCATCAACACGCTGATCTTCCTGCCTATCGCGACGCCGTTTATCAAACTTGTGGAACGTCTGATGCCTGGCAATGACGGCGTGGTTTCACGCAAACCCCTGTATCTTGATGTGAATATGCTGCAAACACCTTCCATCGCCATGACCCTGGCCAGTAAAGAAGTATTGCGTATGGGCGCTATGGCCCGCCATAACGTAGAGCTAAGCATCGCTGCCATGGAAGATATGGACAGCCGCAAGATCGCCTATGTACTGGAGCACGAACCCGTTATCGACGCGTTGGAAGAAGAAGTGACTAAATACTTAACGCAGATGAGCGAAACGCAGATGAGCAGGGAACTGTCGGCACGTCATACCGGCCTTCTGCATGCCTGCAACGATATCGAGCGTATCGGCGATCACGGCGAGACCTTGGCGAAAAAAGTACGGATGATCTACGAGGACGACGTCAAGTTCTCGGATGAAGCTAAAGAGGAGCTGCGCACCTTAGGACAAATGGTGCTGGAAGCCAGCGGCAAAGCGCTGGAAGCCCTCGAAAAAGACGATAAGAAGATCGCGGAAGAAGCCTGGGGGCTTTGCCGTCAGGTCAAACAATATCAAAAAGAGATCCGCAAAAACCATATCGTGCGGCTGAACGAAAGACGCTGCGACCCGGTGGCAGGTTTCGTCATGCTGGAGCTGCTGATCAATATGAAACGCGTTTCCGATCATTCAAAAAATATCAGCCAGTTGGTGCTGGGAATTTTTTAAAAGTGAAAAAATATAGAATTTTTTTCAAAAAAATGTTGACAAAGATGACGTTCTGTTTTAAAATACATCTTGTCGCTAATCGATGCGGAAATAGCTCAGTGGTAGAGCACCTCCTTGCCAAGGAGGGGGTCGCGAGT